>OLFX01000005.1_pt1 | contig 349060 bp, 331 predicted proteins | sample 1605091 | NCBI WGS metagenome assembly OLFX01 (sample SAMEA3888906, study PRJEB22519) | human gut metagenome | biome: human gut; feature: human-associated habitat; material: faeces | place: Denmark | collected 2012
TTTAATATAATTATATCAAATTTTGGTTCAAAACATTTAGTCGCCGGCAGAACATATTGTATTGTTCTTCGGAGCCAAACCACTTTTTTAACCTCGTGGATTTGATTGAGTCCGACTGATTACTTTTTTATAACTCTATATTTATGACAACAAAAATGCAATAAAATTAACATTTTGCCCTCATTGTTGCCCTCATTCGATTTTGACGTGCTTTAAAAATCCTTTATTTAAAAGGCTTTGCGAGCATTAAAAAAACAAATGGGTTCTTCTACCTCTGCCACAAAAAAGAGCTGAAAATTCAGCTCTTTTTTCTTTTGCCCTGCCCTGATTTTCAGGGCGTTTTTTTATTTTAGCCTTTTATATTGTTTATCCATCAAAAATGCAAAGGTAGACATCAAAAAAACTAAAGCGTTCTGTAATATGCAGTACCTTTGTTTGTTATGTGTTATATTAGTCTCTTATATTATCGGTTTTATAAACTATACTTATAGACATTATTAATAATTTTAGGCGTCCCTTTATCTCCCTCCAAGTATGCCTTTACTAACTTTTTATCTGCTCGGTCTTTTGTTGGATCTAATTTTGATAGAATTGAGTGTCCATTTTCCTTTGATACAAACCAAATTTCATCTTTTCTTAATATTTTAAAATCAAGAAGTAAAGACTCGTGGGTTGAAATTATCAATTGACAGTTTTTGGTTTTTACTTTTTCAAGGAAAGCATTAATGAAATTATATGTAAGTAATGGATGTAGACATCTATCTATCTCATCAACAATATATACAATATCATCATCTTCTTGAAAAAGTATTTCTAGAAGTTTAAATATTTTCTTTGTACCATCTGATTCTTCATACATATGAAATGGAACATTAGTATTTTCATGATAGAACTGAATTGTTTCAAATTGAACTTGTTCATCTAAATACTTTGCAACAAAGAAATCATCATTTAGTCCAAAAAGCACTCTATTGCTTTCTATATCATCACCATTGAGTAAATCTTTTTCAATTCTGGAAATCAAATCATCAAATACTTCTTTAGGCAATCTTCCAGCAATTATATCTTTTGGGCATTTAATAAAATCGTAATTAGAAATTGACAAATCAAAATCTTTAAAAAATCGTAATATATCGTCAGTGTTTTTTTCTTGCATGAAATATGCATAGTCAGTTACAGCACTATCAGGTAATTTAACTTTTAGATTATAGTTGAACCAATTATATACATCTTGTAATATAACTGCTTCTTCATAATCAGTAAAAATATTATTATATTTGCTTATACTTTTAATAAATAATTCGTTCTCTGATGAAAAAATAGCTTCTGCAAATAATCGCAATTTTGTTTTCAAATCATTATTTTTAAAATGGTCACCAAGAGTAAATGAATGATCAGCACTTGAATATCGATATATCAGTTTGTCACTTTTTGTTCCATTGTATATTAACCATTCTGATTCAATATGGTTTTGCGTTAACACTAACTCGAAACCATAAGTGTATACTTTTTTATTAATAAAGAATTTATATTCAAATTTACTTGGAAGCTCTTTACAACTAGGATTTAATTTATAATATTTTTGAATAGTTGCTCTATTGTTTCCCCGAACGATATAGTTTTTTGAAAATGCGATTGATTTAATAAAATTTGATTTACCAGAACCATTTGCTCCAAACAATGAGCCGAATTTTAGAATCTTGTTATAATTATCTCGGTAGGTTCTATCATTAAAACTCCTACCTTTTCCTGCATTCATAACAAATTGTTGTTCATTTTCAAAGGACAAGAAGTTCTTTACTTTAAATTCCAATAACATTACAAACACCTCCATGAAATCTATTATAGTCAAAATACGATAAAAGTCAATAATAAACGCTATATTGTTACTGCTTCTACACAATATTTCTTTCATTTATCGTTTTTTTTGTATTTTGATGGAATTTTCTGTTGACATTTGAAATGATTTGCTATAAAATATGTATAAGCAATCTAATGCTTATACAAAAAAAAGAGCGAACAAAAGTTCACTCAAAATAGGAATACGCCAGCTGAGCCGACGCATACCAAGCAACACTGATATGTTATCACAATTATTTCATAAAGTCAATTTAAATTTTGTGCTACTGGCGAGAAGGGAGACTGATTTATGTTTAACAGAGTATCTGTTACTCAGGAATCTGATACCGGTAGAAACGAACGATTTCGAGACAATTTAACTGGTGAAACTATGACTCGTGCTAAATTTGTGAGAGAGATTAACCGAGGTACATATGATGATTATTATGTTAGAGAAATCAACGGAATACCTACACCGTGCAGCAAGCCTGATAGTAATCAAAAGAACAATTTAGGTTAAGACAATCCCCTCATATACGAGGGGGATATTTTAGGAGATTTTTTTATGAATATTTCAAATTTTTTAATGGGCAAAAACAATCCGTCGCATAATGAGTTGGATTTTATAAATACTAATACTAAATGTGACACAACATTGTTTATTGACCCAGTACTAATCGAATTAGGTAATACTGATTTTTGCGTAAAAGCCAAAAAAGTAACAAAGGATTATTTTGACAAACTATTTGATGTATATTACAACGACATCAAAGACAATCAAAAAAGATATTTGTTAAAATATGCACAAGAAATCAATTCAACACATTTAGGTTATGCAACTAAAAATGGCAAGGGAAATACAGAGGATGGACTGTTGGAAATATTTGAAGGAATAGAGGAATATGTTAACACTATAAAAATGACACATCCTCTTGACGTAGTATTATGTGTTCCTAATTTTGCAGAAGATGGCATGTCGGATTTGTTAACAAATATTTTGTACAAGGAATTTAGCGACTTTACGATTGCTCAATGCAAAAAATATGGTTATCCTTTAACTGATAATACAGAGGAAAGGTACTATTGGAATGCAGATTCTCATAGTTGGAGTAAGTATCAAGGTAGCTCGATGATAATTGATGGCAAAACATTTTTGTTAGTTCCTAAAGAAATAGTACAAACGCATTATCGATTCACTTGTGATAATTATTTACGTAGCGTAATTGTTGAAAATATCTGCGAGGATAGAGCGGTTATATCTAGAAATGGTGACAAGGCAAGACCTACAAAAGGTGATGTTAGAGAGGAACTTTTGAAGAAAAATGGAACCGTTTATCAAACAGTTATCAATTATACAAAAGATGATGATAGTTTATTGAAACAATATCATAGTATCGTTACACAAAAGTATCAAACTCTTAAAATGAATGATGAAGAAATAAACCTTATAGTATATAGAAAAAAATATTACAATTCTTAGTTATTATTTTTGATTGCAAAGTACTGACTTGACAACTTTGTTGCAAAGAGTTATAACATACAACACAGAAAATTGATAAAATGACAGGAATTATATATGCACGATATTCAAGTGATAATTAGCCTGAATAAAGTATTGAAGGTCAGTTAAGAGAGTGTACGGAATATGCCAAAAGAAATGATATAACGATAATTGATACATATATTGACAGAGCTTTTTCCGCAACAACAGATAAACGACCCGATTTTCAAAAAATGATACAAGGCAGTGCAAAGAAAATGTTTGATATTATCATCGTTTGGAAACTTGATCGTTTTGCTCATAATCGGTATGACTCGGCAAGGTACAAAGCTTTGCTTAGAAAAAACGGAGTTAAGGTTATATCCGCTAACGAAAACATTAGCGAAGGCTCTGAGGGAATTATTCTTGAATCCGTACTTGAGGGTATGGCTAAATATTGTTCAACGGACTTATCAGAGAAAGTTATTCGTGGATTAACAGAAAACGCAATGAAATGCAAGTTTAACAGTGATCCGATTACATTCGGATTCAATTTTGAACCTGCTGCCATCACCTCGGAACATTCGTGTTCCGAGGCTTTTTTATGCCTGAATACTGTTTTTTATGGCGGTATTCAGGCACTTTTTCTTTGCCTCAAAATCTTGCGAGAGCTTTTGAGAGATTCTAAGAGACAGCAAATTTCAAAATTCCAAAGTCATTTTAGTGCGATTTAGGGCATTTATGACTGAGACTTTTGAGAGACGTCGCTCAAATCAAAATCGTAACACGAATTGAAATGAGCAAAACTCCAAGCGAATACAGAAAATCATATTTATAACCGTTGACTTTATAAAAGCTCGGGTGTATAATCAAAAAAAATAAAGCTGTCTCGGCTGATGAAGACTATAAATTTTGCTGTTTCTGAACACAACAGCAGAGTTTACAGTCTTATTTTTTTGTAGGTGATAATATGAAATTTAAAAAATATGCAACAAAAACGCTGATGATCGTTATCGGATCAATAATATCCGCATACGGAATTACGCTTGCAATAGGCGCAGGTTTCGGTGGCGCAACACTTGCGATATTGTGGCAAGGGCTGACGAATGTGACGGGTATGTCAATCGGCACATCGTCGTTTGTCGTGGCCGTGGCAATGATAATTTTTGCCTTTTTCTATGACAGAAAGCAAATCAATGTCGGCACAATTCTTTACCAAATCATTTACAGTTTTTTCGTGGATGTATTCACAAAAATTCAGCATTATACAGATATTAAAGCGGTTAATTTTGTTATAATGCTGCTTGGCATTGCTATATTTTCGTTCGGAACGGGGCTTTACTCCGCCGCTGATTTCGGTAGGGGCTCATATGAAGCAGTCACATTTTCGCTTGCCGAAAAAAATGGTTGGAAAATCAAAATCGTACGAATGGTTCTTGATATTATAATGGTAATTATCGGCGTTTTGCTCGGCGGTAAATTCGGAATTTGCACAATTGTCACCGTTTTGCTCTCCGGTCCGATAATTCAGGCAACCGTAAGTACTGTTAAGAAATCAAAGATTTTGAAAAACATTTCTTAAAATTCTCATACAATCCTAAAAGTGATAAGACATATAAAAACGATGAATTCGATTTGTGAACAAGTCCGTAGAAAATGGACAATAAAAAAAGAGCCCTCTTGATGTAGAATAAATACATCAGGAGGGATTTTTAATGCCAAGAAATTATCGAAACATAAGTGTTTATGAAAAAATAACAGAATTTGAGTCAATACGAAAATCTTTATAAAAGAATAAATAAAGAATGCGGCTTTGCGTACTCCTTTACCATCCTTTGATATTTATTAAAAAAATAAAAAGCTGCAAACAGCAAAAACCATTTACAGCTCAAATATTACTTTTAATATAATTATATCAAATTTTGGTTCAAAACATTTAGTCGCCGGCAGAACATATTGTATTGTTCTTCGGATTCAAACCACTCTTTTTTAACCTCGTGGATTTGATTAAGTCCGAGTGATTAATTTTTTATAACTTTATATTTAAGATAACAAAAATGCAATAAATTTAACATTTTGCCCTCATTATTGCCCTCATTTGATTATGATATGTTGGTAAAACAGCCTATTTATAAGGGTTTTGATAATAAAATATAGGCCTCAATTTCTTCTGCCCCTGCCAAAGAATAGAGCCGTTTTCAAGAAATCGGCTCTTTTATTTTTTGCTTTGTCTAACACATTTTGCTTTACTGCCTTGTTCATTCTTTGTGCGAATTGATATATGCCGATTTAATGCTGTTCGGTAATTCGTTCGGAATTATATTTTTGAGCCTTTCCTCATTTCCGTCTTTGATAGCCTCACTGTAATACCAACATTTGAAATTTAACATATCAAGCGTTTTATTCAACTTGGTAATCTCAGCTTCTACTTGCTTTTTTTGGTTTTCAAACAATTCTTTTCTTTTGGTATATGTTGAACTTCCTTCCATACACCAAGACATAAATTGCTTAATGTCTTTTATTTGTAACCCTGTTTTTTTCAAGCATTCAATCACACGCAATGCCTCAATTTCATTTTCGCTAAACTGTCTAATTCCAGATGTGCGATTTAATTCAGGAAACAGTCCTTCTTTATCATAGTAACGCAAAGTTGATACCGGTAAATTAAACATTTCAGATACTTGACCGATTGTATACATATTTTTCCCTCCAAAAAAATAAAAAAACTCTTGACTTAAAGTTAGGTTTAGGTGTTATTATCAATATAGCAGAGATTAAAAAAATATTCAATAGCGAATTTTAATTTTTAGGAGGTTGAAATTTATGGCAGTAAAACAAACAGCCGGTAGAAAAGAATTAGGATAATTTGCTCTGAAATTTGCCGAATTAAACGATGATGTATTGTTTGGTGAGGTTTGGAGCAGAGAAGACAAGTTATCACTTAGAGATCGTTCACTTGTTACAGTTACTTCTTTAATGTCGCAAGGCTTAATCGATTCCGCTTTTCGTTACCATTTGGAAAGTGCTAAGAAAAATGGAATCACAAAAGAAGAAATCACGGAGATTTTAACACATAATGCTTTTTATGCAGGATGGCCCAAAGCTTGGGTTGCATTTCGTATGGCAAAAGAAGTTTGGAATGAAAAGAACGAGAAAACTGAAGATAATACGATTGAAAAACATGCTTCATCAATGATATTTCCGATTGGTGAGCCAAACGACAACTTTGCTCGTTGGTTAGAGGTTAAAAACAAGGAATTTTATTATATTACTACTATGGCAGACAATGAAAAATCGTCAGCAGACACAACATTGGCTTGCTTTAGAGGTTATGCCAATTGTGTCGAAGGTGCAGTTGAAAAAGGAGATGTTGTTGCCGGCGGTGTGTATGAAAAAGATGAAATTAAAAATCACCCTGCAATGAAACTTGCATATCAAATGGGTAAAAATGTGTAATGAAATTTCTATATTATTAAATAATGGAGTAAAATTATGTTAGGAGATTTTAGTTATTGTAATCCGACAAAACTTTATTTTGGAGAAAATTCATTATCCAATTTAAGTGATGAATTGAAAAAATACGGTGATAATGTTGTACTTGTATATGGTACAGGTTCTATAAAAAAGAATGGTATTTATGACGATATAATCAATATTTTAAAAGAAAGTAATAAAAACATTACAGAAATTGAGGGCGTGATGCCCAATCCGACTGTTGAAAAACTTTATGAAGGTATAGAAATAGCAAGAAATCATAATGCGGATTTTATTCTCGCAGTTGGCGGTGGTTCTGTTTGCGATTTTTCAAAGGCGCTTTCTGTTTCTGTTAATTGTAATGAAGATCCTTGGGAAAAATATTTTGTCCGTTTTGAAGAACCGGATTGTGAAATAATACCGATTGGCTGTGTTTTGACTATGGTTGGAACAGGCTCGGAAATGAACGCAGGTTCTGTAATTACAAATCAGAATACTAAAGAAAAAATCGGTCATGTCTTTGCAGATGAAAAGATTATGCCGAAATTTACAATCCTCAATCCTCGCTTTACAATGACATTGCCGAAATACCAAATGGTGTCGGGAATTTATGATATTTTCAATCATATTTGCGAACAATATTTTTCAGGAACTGATGATAATACAAGCGATTATATCAGCGAAGCACTTATGAAAAGTGTTATTAACTCAAGCCTTGTTGCAATAAAAAATCCTAACGATTACGAGGCAAGAAGCAATATTATGTGGACTGCCACTTGGGCGCTTAACACTCTTATTGCCAAAGGCAAAACAACCGATTGGGAGGTTCATATGCTCGGTCAGGCAGTCGGAGGTTATACAAATGCAACCCACGGTATGATGCTTTCTGCTGTTTCTCTCGCATATTACAGATATATTATGCCTTACGGGCTTGATAAATTTAAGCGTTTTGCAATCAATGTTTGGAGCGTTTCCCCTCAAGGCAAAACAGATGAGCAAATTGCAAAAGAAGGATTACTTGCAATGGAAAATTGGATGAACGAAATCGGTGTTATTACTAATATATCCGATTTGGGAGTTACCAAAGATGATATAGAAAACATTGCCGATTTAACACTAACAATGGATGGCGGTTATAAGACTCTTAGCCGTGATAAAAAAATCAAGGTGTTGAGTGACAGTTTATAATGTCTGTTTAAAAACAGGTCTGCCCTAAGTTTTGGGGCAAACCTGTTTTGTTATATAAGGTATATATTTTTAAACTAAATTATCCTTTGGCCAAGATTTTCTTAGTGCCGAATAGAAAATTAAAAAGTTGGCGAGCCATCCTGCCGGTACAGCAAGCCAAACAAATTTAATGTCAAAATGCGGCGCAAAAATCAATGCTACTGACAGGCGAATTGCAAGATTGACCATATTTGCAATTAAAAACGGTCGCATATTTCCAAGTCCACGAAGGACATCGTCTGTTGCCATTTTGATGCCCATAAATATGAAAAAGTAGCCGAGCCATTTCATATAATCACCGGACACTTGATATGCCAACGCCGTTCCGTCTTTGCCTAATAAAAGTGAAGAAATTTGAGTGTGCATTGTTTCGATAATTATAAATGCAAGAACAGCAAAGCATATATCTAACAGCAAGGTGGCACGGTAACCTTTCTTTATACGGTCGATTTTTTTAGCACCGAGATTTTGCGAAACAAAAGGTGACACGGCATTTCCGATTGATAGGTAGTTTGTTCTACCATTGGAAGGCTTTGTTATTATTATTTATTTGCGGTTTTTAATGATTCGACAGCGGCTTGAGTATAGTCATCATTAACAGAACTTAAATCGCTCTTTTGCATATCATCTTGAATAGTAAAATCTAAATCTTTCTCATCAACTTGAGTTATTTCTTGACCTGATTGCTTGTAAATATGATTGTCGGAAATAGCATAAAATGTGTATTCATCTTGGATAATATAAACTTCGTTGTATCCGTTCTTTCTCATTTCGTTCAACAGCGGTGCATAGTCCTTGCCGACCGAAACATTATAGCTACAAGCTGTCAAAGAAATAGAATAAATCAACTCAATGTTATTGTTGATAACAACAGGAATACTAATAACATTTCCTTTATCATTTGAAATATTGTTTATGTTGATTTCGTTTAAAATCTCAATATCGCTCGAAGCGTCAATATCAGACAATCCGTAATCGCTTGGATTATCCAGAACAACGCTCATTGAGCTGCCAAAATCGTCTTTGATGATTTTTTGAACATTTTGATTTGATTTGCAAACAACAGCAATCACTATCAGAGCACAAAGCAATATTGAAATAATTGTGATAATTATCTTCTTTGTTTTACTCATAAAATCATTTCTCTTTCAAAATCTTTTATAATAGTATAATAAACAGTTATTATTAAAAGTGGATATCTTTTGATTTCTTTATATCATAATAATTCTTCTATGTCAACGCTTTATAACATATTAATAAATTATTGGCTTTGGTTATTGTAATATTGTTCAAAATGCTGTATTATAAATGTTATAAGAGAAAAAATATTTAGTTTTGTTTGGGGAGGCTTTACTTTGAAGGAACTACTTTTAAATTCTGACATAACCGATACGGGAGGGTTTTTGTTAAGGATTTCGTTGGCGATTATTTTGGGTGCTATTATCGGCTTGGAAAGACAGTTGACCCGCCACAATGCAGGAATTATCACTAACATAATTGTTTGTGTTGGTGCTTTTTTGTTTACCTCGTTTGGTTATCTGATTCAAGGACCCGACACTGATTTAACTCGTATTGCTGCGCAGGTTGTCAGCGGTATTGGTTTTCTCGGTGCAGGTTTGATTATCAGAGAGGGTGCGAATGTAAGGGGACTGAATACAGCTGCAACGGTATGGACAAGTTCCGCAATCGGTATTCTATGTTGTCTAAAACAACTGAAATATGCCATTGTTGCGGCATTTGCAATAGTGGTTGTTCATTTGGTGATTCATCCGTTGTCGGATAAAATTGACCAAGCTCGCAAATACGAAAAATCAAAAAAAGAAAACAGAGAGAAGTTCTACAAAATCACCGTTGTTTGCCCTGAAGAAGCAGCGCTTGAAATCAGGAAAAACATTATGTCTATCATCAAAAATGAACCGAATGCGTTGCTGCATAATTTGGAAACTATTGACGGCGAAAATAACGAATCCAAAATCAAGGCTTTTATTACAACCAAAACAAATAACGATTATTTGATTGAAAACATATTGACCAAGGTCGGAAAGGCTGAAGATATTATTTATGCCGGCTGGAAAACTGTTGAGGAATGATTTTAATTGTAATATCGGAGTAGGGGAATGAATCGGAGGCAATTAGAAAAGTTCATATCAGACAATTATGTTTGTACTTCGGATTTTCCGTGGATGCAGTATCCGAGTTTCCGTGTCTTTCGACATCCAAACAATAAAAAGTGGTTTGCCGTGATTATGGACATACCGAAAAACAAAATCGGACTTCCGTCTGATGATATAATTTCTGTTGTAAATTTAAAAAGCGACCCAATAATGGTTGGATCACTTTTGCGAGAAAATGGCTTTTATCCTGCGTATCATATGACTAAAAGCAGTTGGATTTCTGTTGTGCTTGACGGCAGCGCTGATGACGAAAAAATAAAAATGCTTTTGGATATGAGCTTTGAAGCAACAGCAGTAAAATAAAAAAATATTGATTTATATAGGAGAACGCTATGAATACTGAATTTGATTTGTACGGTTTCGATCTTCCTTGCGGGTTGATTCACGACCAAAAACTATCAAATGTTAAGGTGGAAAATGACACTATAGTGCTTACCTTCGATATTGAGTTGTATCCGCAGGATTATTCTGATGATACTGTTTATAATCTATACAAGGATTTCAAGCATTGCGATATGATTATTGAGATGCCTGAATGTTCAGATCCAAATTTGCAATTACAAACCACTGCAAACAGCAAAGGGGAGTTTAAAGGGGTTCAGCTTGAAGTTGACGATTTTGTTTACGCATTGAATAATGCTTCAAGTGCAGAATTTGTTGATTGTTATGTAAGGTGCGGTGAGGTCATTATTGACTTGGCAGTTGGATTTTATGATGCCAAGGATGACTGTAAAAAATACAAGAATTACACTTGGTGCGTTATTAATACAGAAGCGTCAAAACTCAAATGGAACTGGTATTGATTAAAAAATCCCGATTTTTCGGGATTTTTTAATTTAATGTTGTAAAATTTTTTCTGTTTAAGTTCTTTCGATGTAACTTTTTGTCGATTTATGAGTTGAATAAAAATTTATTATATGGTATATTATAACAAAAATTTTATTATTAAATTATAACATTTAAGAATTTTTAAAACAAGTAAATTTACATTTCGGGGATGTTTATGAAAAGGATTTTGTGCACTTTGCTTTCATTGCTTATATTATTGTCAGCTTGTCCTATTTCTGCTTATGCTCAAGTTATTGAAGAAGAACTATCTGACGGAATAGTTTATACCGTGAACAGCAAAACGGGCGAAGTTATAATTAAGGGCAACGGTGAAATTCCTGATTATTCAACTTCTCCGTTTTTATTTTTGAACGGGGATATTAAGTTTGTTTTAATTGAAAGCGGAATTTCGAAAATCAGTGCAAGATTATTTAGAAATTGTACAAGCCTTGAAAAGATAAGCATCAGCGACACAGTTACTCAAATTGACAATACAGCATTTGACGGTTGCACAGGCATAAAGGAATTCTATGTTGCAGTTGATAATGTGGCATATTCATCTTTTGACGGAGTGCTGTATTCAAAAGATTTGACAAGATTAATAAAGTATCCGCCTGCAAAATCAGATGAAAAGTTTGTTACATTAAAAAATACAGAAACAATTTGCAAGAATTCATTTAAATATGCTCAACACCTGAAAAAGATTGTTGTTTCACCGGAAACGAAGAATATTGAAGAAAACTTTAATAAGTTGAACATTCAGGTTGATAAACAGAATAGCACGCCTTCAACTGACGAGGATGAAAAACACGAATTGATATACAGAACCGTTCAACCAACCTGTACAAATTTTGGGTATATTGAGTGCTTTTGCAAAATCTGTAATGATTCTTATATTATAAAATATATTTGCCCAACAAGGCATCGACTTATTGAAACCGTAACTCCGGCAACAACCGAATCAGACGGTCATAAAGTTAAGGTTTGCTCTGTTTGCGGTGAAGTTGTAAAGGACGAAATAATTAATAAAATTTCAGATTCGTCATTAGACTATTCAAGTGCCGAATATAACCGTTATCAGTTTTCACCGAATGTATATATTGTTGATTCAAACGGTAAAAGGCTTGTTTGCGGAACTGATTATATCTTAAATATTCCAAGAGGCAGAAGATGTGTCGGTATGTATAATTATGACATTGCTTTTATCGGAAATTACAGCGGTATGCAAAGACTTTCATTCTTTATTTATCCACAAAGCCCTGTTTTTCGAAAAATTATTTTGAGAAAAGGCAATGTTGAAATTCATTGGGAGAAGACTGCTTCTCAATGTGACGGCTACGAAATAATGTATAGTCAATATCTAAGTTTTATTAATAATAAAGTGGTTGATGTTAATAATAAAAACGCAAAGAAAATTGCACTTCAAGGCTTGAAACCGGGAAAGTTTTACTATTTCAAAATCAGAAGCTATAAAATTACAAATGAAAATGATATAATCTATTCATCTTGGTCAAATATCGGTAAAGCAAAAATTATATAAATAATAACTATCTTCTTCTTTGGTGGGGTCAGAGGAGGAGATTTTTTGTTGACTTGACTTTTACCCACAATATATTGTATAATTATAAAGTATGTATACTTCTTATGGAGGGATTTACTTGGCGAAGAAACAAGAATACGGAAACGAGAGTATTAAGTCTTTAAAGGGCGCTGACCGTGTAAGAAAAAGACCTGCGGTTATTTTTGGATCAGATGGAATCGACGGTTGTCAGCACTCAATTTTTGAGATTATGTCAAACTCTATTGACGAGGCGAGAGAGGGTCACGGTACAAAAATTACCGTAACTCGTTTTCTTGATGGATCGGTAGAGGTTCAGGACCACGGCCGTGGAATTCCTGTTGATTACAATAAAAATGAGGATAAGTATAATTGGGAACTCCTTTTCTGTGAACTTTATGCCGGCGGTAAGTACGACAACGGCGGAGATAACTATGAGTTCTCACTTGGCTTGAACGGTCTCGGACTTTGTGCTACACAATATGCGTCTGAATATATGGATGCCGAGATTAAAACAGACGGTTTCAAGTATAATCTTCACTTTGAACACGGTGAAAATGTCGGAGGCTTGCAAAAAGAACCTTACGGCAAAAGAGGCGACACCGGAACACGAATCAGATGGAAGCCTGATTTGCAAGTGTTTACCGATATAAATGTGCCTGTTGAGTTTTATAAGGAAACTATGAAGCGTCAGGCAATAGTCAATGATAAGATTAAGTTTATATTCAAAAATCAACTCACTGCAACTCAATTTGAAACTTTTGAATACTGCTACGAAAACGGTATAAAGGATTATGTTACCGAACTTGCGGGCGATAAGGCTTTCACAACTCCGCAGTATTGGGAGTGCGAGAGAGTCGGCAGAGATAGAGAAGATTTGAAGGATTACAAGCTGAAAATCAGAGCGGCTTTGTGCTTTTCTCTTGAAACACAGCTTAAGGAATATTATCACAATTCATCATTCCTTGAACACGGAGGTGCTCCTGAAAAGGCGTTCAGAAGTGCTTTTGTAAATCAAATAAACGCTTATCTTAAATCAACTAATAAGTACAACAAAACCGATTCGCAAATCACTGTTCAGGATATTGAGGAATGTGTAATCTTTGTTGTTTCATCGTTTTCTACCCAAACTTCGTATGAAAACCAAACAAAAAAGGCTATTACAAATAAGTTTATCCAAGAAGCTATGACTGACTTCTTCAGAAAACAGCTTGAGGTTTACTTTATTGAAAACAAGATGGACGCAGACAAAATTGCTGACCAAATTTTGATTAATATGCGTTCTCGAGTTAAAGCTGAAAAAACAAGAAAAACCCTTAAAACAACCTTGCAAACAAAGGTTGATATGACAAATCGTATTCAAAAATTTGTTGATTGCAGATCAAAAAATGTTGATGAAAGAGAACTGTTTATAGTAGAGGGTGACTCTGCTCTCGGTGCTTGTAAGCAGGCGAGGGATGCCAATTTCCAGGCTATTATGCCGGTCAGAGGTAAAATTCTTAACTGCTTAAAGTCTGATTACGACAAAATTTTTAAAAGCGATATTATCACCGACTTGATTAAAGTGCTCGGTTGTGGCGTTGAAGTAAAAAGCAAGGCTGCAAAGGATGTTTCGATGTTTGATATGGATCAGCTTCGTTGGAACAAGATTATGATTTGTACCGATGCCGATGTTGACGGCTTCCAAATCAGAACACTTATTTTGACAATGATTTATCGTCTTATGCCAAAACTTATTGACGAGGGCAAAGTTTATATTGCAGAATCTCCTCTTTATGAGGTTACTTGCAAAGACCAAACTTATTTTGCCTACAATGAAATTGAAATGGACGCAATCAAGGCTGAAATCGGTGATGATAAATACACCGTTCAGCGTTCAAAGGGTCTTGGTGAAAATGAGGCAGATATGATGTCGCTCACCACTATGAACCCTGCAACAAGACGACTTATTAAGGTTAATCCGTGTGATGCAGAGGCAACAAGCGAAATGTTTGATTTGCTTCTCGGTGACAATCTTGACGGAAGAAAAACATATATTGCCGATTATGGTCATTTGTACCTTGATGCGGCAGATGTAAGCTAAAGGAGGTATTCGTTATTATGGCAAGAAAAAAGAATAGCAGAGATAATGAAGCAAAAACTCCTTTGGCAGATAATGTGCATATTCAAGGTGCAGGATTGATTAAGGACGAAAATATTGTTGACACTCTCAAATGGAACTATATGCCATATGCAATGAGTGTTATTTTGTCCCGTGCGATTCCTGAAATTGACGGATTTAAACCGTCACACAGAAAGTTACTTTATACAATGTATAATATGGGACTTTTGCAAGGAGGAACAATCAAGAGTGCCAACATTGTCGGCAGAACTATGCAACTTAATCCTCACGGCGACGCTTCAATCTATGAAACAATGATTAGATTGTCACGAGGTAATGAGAGCCTTTTGTACCCGTATGTTGAGTCAAAGGGTAACTTCGGTAAGGCTTACAGCAAAAATATGATGTACGCCGCTTCTCGTTACACAGAGGCAAAACTTGCACCAATCGCAAAAGAACTTTTTGAGGATATTAATAAAGATACGGTCGATTTTGTAGATAACTATGATAATTCTATGAAAGAGCCAACTCTTTTGCCTGTAACATTTCCGTCAATTCTTGCAAATGTTACAACAGGTATTGCCGTTGGTATGGCATCATCTATTGCATCATTTAACCTTAAAGAACTTTGCGATACGACAATTGCGCTCATTAAAAATCCCGATCATGATGTATCCGAAACATTGCTTGCACCTGATTTCGTCGGTGGCGGATATATTATTTATGACAAGGACGACTTAGACAGAATTTATAAAACAGGCAGAGGCTCTGTTAAGGTGCGTGCAAGATACACTTATGACAAATCTTACAACTGTATTGATGTCACTCAAATTCCGCCTACAACAACTTGCGAGGCAATTATTGACAAAGTTGTAGAACTTGTTAAATCAAACAAGATTAAAGAAATTTCGGATATTCGTGATGAAACAGACCTCAAAGGTTTGCGTATTACTCTTGATTTGAAGCGTGGAGTTGACCCTGATGCCTTTATGACAAAGCTGTACAAACTCACTCCGCTTGAGGATACTTTCTCTTGTAACTTTAATGTGCTTATAAACGGCTATCCAAAGGTTCTTGGTGTAAATGACATTCTTAAAGAATGGATAGAGTTCAGACTTGAATGTGTAAAAAGACGCACACAATTTACTCTTAATAAAAAGGCCGAAAGATTGCATTTGCTTCAAGGTCTTGAAAAGATACTTCTTGATATTGACAAGGCAATCAAGATTATTCGCAATACAGAAAGCGAAGCAGATGTTGTTCCAAACCTTATGATCGGTTTTGGTATTGACAAAATCCAAGCTGAGTATGTTGCGGAAATTAAGTTAAGACACCTTAACAGAGAGTATATTTTGAAGCGCACCAAGGATATTGAATCTCTCAAGGCTGAAATTGAGGAACTTCAAACTATTCTTGACAGCAAAAATAAACTTAAAAAAATTATTATTAAGGAACTTAACGAAGTCGCTGATAAATATTCGGGCGAAAGAAAATCAGAAATTCTTTATGAAGTTGAAGAATTTGATGCTTCATCCGAGGCTGAAATTCCTGATTATCCGGTTACTCTTTTTATCACAAAAGAAGGTTATCTTAATAAAATCAGAACAGCTAATCTTCGTATGTCGGGTGAACAAAAGGTAAAAGAGGGCGATGAGGTTGAAACGACCTTTGAATGCTCAAACAAAGACGAGCTTTTAGTGTTTACCGATAAAGGACAGGTTTATAAAGCAAAAGTTGACGATTTTCCTGACGGAAAGGCTTCGCAACTCGGTATTTATGTTGCCGGCAAACTTGAGATGGAACAGGACGAAAAAGTTGTTTATATCTGCGTAATCAAGGAATATGTCGGATATATGATTTTTGTCTTTGAAAACGGCAAGGTTGCAAAGGTTGACATTACCGCTTATCAAACCAAAACCAACAGAAAAAAGTTGTTAAAGGCTTATTCACTGAAATCACCGCTTGCTTGTATTGAATATATTGAGAAAGACTGCGAACTTGTTCTTTGTTCAACAAGCGGAAGAATGTTGATTTTGAATACGGGTGCACTCACACCTAAAGCATCAAAAGACACAATCGGTGTTTCTGTAATGACGCAAAAGAAGAACCACAAGGTCGAATCTATGCATCATTATGAGGATGGCGAATTTGAAAAAGCATGGCGCTTCAGAACCAAAAATCTGCCTGCAGCCGGTGCTTTGCCAACACCTGCGGATAATGCCGCACAAATAACATTCTGATAAATTAAAAAAAGTCTTGCATTATGTATTCCATTATGTTATAATGCAGTAGTCGAAAATTCTAATGGAGGAAATATTATGCTCTGGTATCATTATGTATTCGGTGCAGTACTTATTGTTGCATCAATTATTATTACAGTTGTCGTTCTTATGCAAGAGGGTAGATCATCAAACCTTTCAGGTGTTATTGGTGGTAGCTCAGAGTCTTACGGCAGTAAGTCAAAGGGTATGACAAACGAAAAGAAGCTTGAAAGAGTAACAAAGTGGTTTATTGCATTCTTCTTTGTTCTTGTTTTGGCAGCATTTTTGGTATTTCTTTTTGTATAACAGTTAAGTAATAACCTTGCGTTATGCAAGGTTATTTTTGTTTGAGGTTAGAGATTGAATTATATTATATTTGATTTGGAATGGAATAACGCTTATAGCTATGCAAAAAAAGGTTTTATGAATGAAATCATAGAAATAGGCGCTGTAAAATTGAATGAAAGACTTGAAATTGTCGATACCTTTAAGCAACTTATTTTGCCGAAAATCACCAAAAAGCTCTCCGGAAGATGCAAAAGTCTAACTAATATTACAAACGAAGAGTTGAAACAAAACGGTATTCCGTTCGCAGATGCCATCAAGGATTTTTCAAGGTGGAGCAGGGGAGACGGCAATGTTTTTATGTCGTGGAGCAATTCCGATTTGTATGTTCTTACCAATAATTATCAAACATTTTTGGGCAACTTGAACATTAATTTTATCACAAAATATTGCGACGCTCAAAAGTATTGTATGTCTTTTATCGAGAGGGAGAACAATAACCAAATTTCTCTTGCCGATTGCGGCGAGACCTTTGGAATTAAGATTGATACAGACAAACTTCATCGTGCACTCACCGATTGCTATTTAACAGCCGAGTGTTTAAAAAAGGTGTTTGACAAAGATAAACTTCAAAATTATATTCATGATTGTGACAGCTCATTTTTTGAACGCCTAATTTATAAGCCGTATCTTATCACTAAGCCTGTGACTGATCTTTTTGATGTTTACAAGCAAGAACTTTTGTGTCCTGTTTGCAAAAGTAAAATGGTGCGCTTAAAGGATTTTGAATGTGTAAATAAGTCGTTTAGGTGTCCTACCAAATGCAAGAAGTGCGGAATAACTTATTGGACAACCGTTAGGGCTAAAAAAACATATGATACTGTTGATGTGTACCAACGCAGTATAGAAATGAACAGAAAAAAAGCAAAAAAGATAAAGAAGGATTAATTTTACAATATTTTGTTAATATTTAAAATTCTTCTTTATTTTTTTGTTATTATATATTATAATAAAAATATATTGCTTAAAGGAGGCTGATTTCGTGGCAAATAAAGATTATGATGATCTTCTTGAGTCTTTTATGAATAATTCACAAAAGGCTTATAACGACGATAGAGAAACACGAAAAAAGAACGGCGGAAAATTACCGTCTGCCTATAATACTTTTTCTAATACAAACAGTGGCAAGAAATCCAAGACAGGATATTCAACCTCTGCAAATTCAAATAAAAACAATGGTGGCAAAAAAGGTCGTCATAATAATTCTGCCGGTCAAAAAGTACTTGAAGGATTCGGAAAGGTCCTTTTGGGTATAATTCTTGTAATCGGAGTTGTTGGAATTATTTGCTCATCGGTTCTTTTTGTTTACGGCTATTCTGTTGTTCACGGCGATGTTGTGTTTAATCTTGAGGATGAGGCTTCAACTCAAAATCAAACATCATTCATTTATGGATACGACAACAATAATAAATTGGTTGAAATCACTCGACTTCACGGTGAGGAAAATCGTATTTGGCTCGATAAAAACGATATGTCAAAATATATGTCAAAGGCATTTATCGCTATCGAGGACGAGAGATTCGAAAAGCACCACGGTGTTGACTGGAAACGAACCATCGGTGTTATGGTTAAGCCGTCCAACAGCGGACAGGGTGGCTCTACAATCACTCAACAGCTTATCAAAAATCTCACTGATGAAAACGATGTAACATTTATTCGTAAGTTTAACGAAATTCTTTCTGCTCTCAATTTGGAAAAGCATTATTCCAAGGATGAGATTATGGAAGCGTATCTAAATACAATTTATTTGTCACACGGATGTTACGGTGTGAAAACAGCGGCAGAAACATATTTTGGTAAAGAGGTAAAAGACCTTAACATTGCCGAATGTGCTTGTATAGCAAGTATAACCCAGTTTCCGACAAAGTATGACCCTCTTATTAATCCTGAAAACAATAGACAGCGTCAGCTTCGTGTTCTTAAGAAAATGCTTGAAAAAGGATTTATTTCTCAACAAGAATATGACGAAGCTGTTGCATATAAAATGGTATTTACCAACTCTCCTGATTATAAGGGCAGTCAAATCAAAAAGTCTGCTTCTGAAAAGAAGCAAGCTGAAAAAGTTAATTCTTATTATACCGACTATGTAATTGATCAGGTTATTAATGATCTTCAAAATTCCGGATATAGTGCTAAAAAGGCAAAGAAACTAATTTATGGTGGCGGATTGAAAATTTATTCTGCTATTGATTTTGATGTTCAAAATGCTATTGAGGATGTCTACGAAAATTACAGAAAGATGCCTGATGAAACAGTTCAAGGTGCTTGCGTAATTATGGATTACCACGGCAGAATTCTTGGTATGGTTGGCGGAACAGGCAAGAAAAAGGCAAACCGTGTGCTTAACCGTGCATGGCAGTCAAAGCGTCAGCCGGGTTCTGTAATTAAACCTCTTGCTGTATATGGACCTGCTCTTGAAAAGACATTGCAGGATGGCGAAACAAATGTTTATTGGTCAACCCCTACTAAGGATGCACCGCTTACAAAGATTAACGGAAAGCCTTGGCCAACAAATGAGGGCGGTAGCTATTCAGGCGAAACAATCACTGTTCAAAAGGGTCTTGCTCTTTCAAAGAACACTATTTCTGCGAGAACACTTGATAAAATCGGAACAACTTATTCATATGAATTCCTTACAAATAAGTTCCACATTTCAACACTTACAGTTCAGGACTGTGACCTTGCTCCTTTGGCAACAGGCTCAATGACCTATGGTGTAACTGTTCTTGAAATGACAGCAGCTTATCAAGCCTTTGGTAACGGTGGCTATTATTACGAGGGCTACAGTTATTATAAGATTGAGGATGCTCAAGGCAATGTTATTCTTGAAAAGAATCCTGAAAAGGACAAGGAAGTTGCATTGTCTGAAAATACCGCTTGGGTTATGAACAAGATGCTTCAAACTGTTATGACAGAGGGTACAGGTCGTTCTTATAAGATTGACGGTGTTGAGTGTATCGGTAAAACAGGTACTACAACAGGTTCAAACGACCGTTGGTTCTTTGGTGGTACTCCTGAATATATCGGCGGTGTTTGGTACGGATATGACAAAAATAAGGAAGTTATATATCGTCTTTCTGCTAACCCTTCCGGTACTCTTTGGAATACTATTATGAAGGAAATTTATGAGAAGAAGGGTAAGAATATAAAAGAGTTCCCTGAATGTGACGGTATAGTTCGTAAGCAGTATTCTTCAAATGGACTTCTTCGCAGCGGAACAGGTAGATGGGGTTGGTTCGATGTCAACAACTTGCCGAAAACTGCTTCAAACGATTATTTGAGTGATTATGATTCGTCGTATTCAAACAGGAATACAACGGCCGGCACAAAACGCAAGGAAGAATATACAGAAGATGATTCTGACGATGATTCAATCGAAGATACTGAAATTCCTGACGATGTTATTGATAAGCCAAACGATGATGAAGTCGGAGAGAATACTGACGAAAATTAATATTAAAGATAATAGGAAAATCATTTTTGGTTTTCCTATTATTAATGAGGAAATATGAAAATATTGTCGATAGATTACGGAGATGTCAGAACAGGTGTTGCGGTTTCTGATATTAGAGGAATTCTTGCATCTCCGCTTTGCGTTATAAAAGAAAGCTATCAACCAAAACTTGTTGATAAAATAATAGAACTTATTGGTGAAAATAAAGCTGAAAAGATTGTTATTGGATTACCGAGAAATATGGACGGTACTTATGGTTATCGTTGTGATGAATGTAAATCACTCGGTGAAGCAATAGCTGAAAAATCCGATGTGGAAATAGTCTTTGAGGATGAACGACTTACAACAGTTATGGCACACAACATTTTGTCAGATAATAATGTTCGTGGTGCAAAGAGAAAACAAACCGTTGATGCTGTGTCGGCTGTTATGATTCTCCAAAGCTATCTTGATAAAAATAAGTAATTTTACATAATATTTCGCCGTATTTTTATATGGTGATAGTTTGAAATTTAAACTTTTTGATGTCGATTTTGAAGTCAGCTTTTTGTTTTTTGCCGTAATATGTACTGCTTTGATTGCAAATAATTATGATTTTATTTATGTTTTGCTTTTTTCATCGCTTCACGAATTGGGTCATATAATTTCACTTTATTTGCTTGGCGGAAAAGCTGACAAAATTACAATTTCATTTTATGGTATAGGATTGAAGCATAGCTCTGATTTACCCGTTTCAAAAGAAATATTGTTTTTGCTTTCGGGCATACTGATAAATTTGCTTTTTGTTATGTTTAATATAAAACGAGATATAAACCTTGCGTTGCTTGTGATTAATGCTTTTCCGATTTATCCGCTTGATATGGGCAGATGCACAAAACTCGTGCTTGAAAAATATTTTGATGTCAGAGTATCGTATTTTTTGATGTATACCTTGAGCATTGTTGCTCTTGTGCTTTTGGTTGGATATTCGATTTATTACAAAAAGTTTAGCCTGTTGATTATTTCGGCATATTTGGCTTATTGGCTTTTAAGAGGTAATTTATGATAAAAAAAGAAGTAGAAAAAATATTGCAATATGTTCAAAAACCTGCAAGATATGTTGGTGGCGAGTTAAATAGTGTGATAAAGGATGCAAATAAGGTTGACATTCGTTATGCATTTTGTTTTCCTGATATATACGAAATCGGTATGAGTCATCTTGGTATGAAGATACTTTATGGTTTGGTTAATGATCGTGAGGACTCGTGGTGTGAGCGTGTTTTTGCTCCCGATGTTGATATGGAAGAGCAGATGAGAAAACACAATGTTCCTCTTTTTGCTCTTGAAAGCGGGGATTATATCAAGGATTTTGATATGATTGGTTTCACCTTGATGTATGAACTTTGCTACACTAATGTGCTTAATATGCTTGATTTGGCAGGCATTCCTCTGTTTTCAAAGGACAGAACCGAACTTGCTCCGATTGTTTGTGTTGGTGGACCTTGTGCTTGCAATCCCGAACCAATTGCAGATTTTGTTGACATTGTGTTCTTGGGTGACGGTGAAGAAAGTACAAACGCCGTTATTGATTTGCTCAAGGAATGTAAGAAAAACGGTGCTTCAAAGCAAGAATTTTTGCTTAAAGCAAAGGATATTACCGGGGTTTATGTTCCGTCGTTTTATAAGGATAGTTATAATGATGACGGTACTTTGAAAGAACTTGTACCTATTAATGACGCGCCTGAAAAGGTAAAAAAATCCATCGTTTCCGATATGAACAAGTGCTATTATCCAAAGGAATTTGTCGTTCCGTTTATCAGCATTGTTCACGACAGAGCCGTTGAGGAAATTTTTAGAGGTTGTATCAGAGGTTGCCGTTTCTGCCAAGCAGGTTTTATTTATCGACCTATTAGAGAAAAAAGCGTTGAAACAATAAATGCTCAAAGCAAGGCACTTATTGAATCAACCGGATATGACGAACTTTCCCTTTGTTCACTTTCAACTTCTGACCATTCGCAGGTTAACGAGATGCTCACTTCTCTCATTGATTGGACTGTTAAGGATAAAATCAATCTTTCATTGCCAAGCCTTCGAGTTGATAACTTTTCTGATGAGTTGGTTGATAAACTCAATAAGGTTAGAAAAAGCGGACTTACATTTGCCCCTGAAGCAGGAACTCAAAGACTTCGTGATGTAATCAATAAAAATGTTACCGAGCAAGAAGTTATCAAAACTTGTACAAAGGCATTTGATAACGGTTGGACTACTGTTAAATTGTACTTTATGATGGGACTTCCTACTGAAACTATGGAGGATATTGAGGGCATTGCAAATCTCGGCATGGATGTTATCCACGCTTTTTATAATAATCCTAACCGTCAAAAGGGAACAGGGCTTCAGGTGAATATTTCGTGTTCGTCATTTATTCCTAAGCCGTTTACTCCGTTCCAGTGGGAACCGGAGGACACCATGGAATCTCTCAAGGCGAAACAGAAGCATTTGCTCGAATCAATTCCTTCAAAGAAGATAAAGGTTTCTTATCACGAAACACCTACTTCGCTTCTTGAGGGTGTTCTTGCAAGAGGCGACAGACGACTTTCCGCAGTTCTTTATTCAGCGTATAAAAAAGGCTGTAAATTTGATTCGTGGGATGAACATTTCAAGTTTGATGCTTGGATGGAAGCTTTTGAGGAAAACAATCTTGACCCATATTTCTATACACAGCGCAGAAGAGATTTCAGCGAGGTGTTGCCTTGGGATCATCTTGACTACGGTATCAGCAGAAAATTTCTTGAAAGAGAAAATATAAAAGCTCACGAAAACGAAACTACACCGCATTGCAGAATTCAATGTGCCGGTTGCGGAGCAAACAAGTTGAACGGAGGTCACTGTGATGCGAGAGGTTAGACTTAGATTTTCAAAAACAGGACAAGCTAAATACATAAGCCATCTTGACACAAACAGAGTGTTTTCTCGAGCACTTGCAAGAGCAAAGATAAATTTGTGGTACACTCAAGGGTTTAACCCTCGTCCGTATATGAGCTTTTCTCTTCCACTTTCTCTCGGTGTTGAGAGCTATTGCGAAAATGTGGATTTGCGTATTCTTGATGATTTGACCGATGAAGAAATTAAAGAGCGTATGAATAACGCCTTGCCTCTTGGCATCAGAATTGTTGATGTTTACGAGGATTTTATGGATTGCCACGACATAGTTTACAGCGACTATGTCTATAAGTTTGAATTTAAGGACAACGAAACTGCTCTTGAAAAAATTATTGCTGTGCTTGAGTCGAATGAAATCTTGGCTCAAAAAAAGGTAAAACAGGGCAAAAGAAGAATTCTTAAAGAAACCGACATCAAGCAGTTTATTGTAAAATATAACGCTTCAATAAGGGATAATAATATTGTATTAAATATACGGCTTCTTGCCGGACCTGATAAAAACCTTAATCCTACATTGCTGTTTGATACAATTATCAGACTTATTGATATAGATTATGAGTGGAAAAGTATTGGCAGAATCAGCCTTTTAACAAAAGATTTTAAAGAATATAAATAAAATGCTTGCATTTTGTGCAAACATATGGTAATATATATCAGCATTTATCCGTTGCATATCCCTGCAACGCGTAAGATGTAGCGTTTCGCATTTTAGAAGATGGTCCGCTTTCGTATTGATATGAACATCTCATAAATTATAAAGGAGGAAATTAAAATGGACGCACTTAAGATTATTGCTCAAGACAACATCAAGACAGAAGTACCAAAGTTCAACATCGGTGACACAGTAAAGGTATCTGTTAACATCCGTGAAGGTCAAAGAGAGAGAATTCAGAACTTTGAGGGTACTGTAATTGCAAAGAGAGGTTCAGGCATTTCTGAAACATTCACAGTTCGTAGAGTATCATACGGCGTTGGTATTGAGCGTGTATTCCCGGTTCACTCACCTAACGTAGTTGATGTTCAGGTTATCCGTACCGGTAAGGTTAGAAGAGCTAAGCTCTATTATCTTCGTGATAGAGTTGGTAAGGCTGCTAAGGTTAAGGAAGCACTTAGATAATAACCAAAAATAGTCGTATCGTAGGTTCGCCTGTGATACGGCTTGTTTTTTATTTGAAAATAATTGATTTATATTGTATAATAATTATATATAAATGGTAGGTGAACGATATGCCGGAACTTATAAAACAAAATGTACAGTGGTTTCCGGGGCATATGGCGAAAACAAGACGACTGATAAAAGAATCGCTCAACCTTGTTGACGGAGTTGTTGAAATTCTTGATGCAAGAGTGCCGTATAGCTCACAAAATCCTGAACTTGACGGAATAATAAAGAATAAACCGAGAATTATTTTACTTAATAAATGTGATGTGGCAAATCCAACTGCAACTTCAATGTGGATAAAGTATTTTGAAAGCAAGGGTGCTTATGCCATACCTGTTGATTGTAAGACGGGAAAAGGTCTTAACAAGTTTGACGAGGTCGTAAAAAAGGCTTTGGCAAAGGTTATTGCCAAAAATGAAGAAAAAGGAATGACAGGCAAACCGCTTCGTCTTATGGTTGTCGGTATCCCGAACACAGGCAAGTCCTCATTCATCAATCGAATGGGCAAAAATGCAAAAGCAAAGGTTGCAGACAAAGCGGGTGTTACAAGGCAAAACCAATGGTTTATTGTCGGAAACGGAATTGAGCTTCTTGATACACCGGGAGTTTTGTGGCCGAAGTTTGACGACCCCGAGGTTGGCGATAAACTTGCTTTTATCGGCTCTGTAAAGGATGAAGTAACCGACAAGGAAACCATCGCTTGCAGATTGCTTGAAAGCCTTGCAAAAACAAATCCAAGTGCTATAGAAGAAAGATATAAGATTTCAGGCGTTGAGGGGCTTCAAGGATGGGAAATCCTTGAAATGATAGGCAGAAAGCGTGGATTTTTGATTAAAGGCGGAGAAATTGATTACGAGCGAGCAGCCGTTATTGTTGCTGATGAATTCAGAGGAGGAAAATTGGGTAGAATTACCCTCGAATTACCGAAATGAAAAAAGAAACAGAACAAATTGATTGGCTCAAATTTGAAAATGAGGCTTACGAAAACGGATACGCCTGTGTTTGCGGTGTTGATGAAGCCGGCAGAGGTCCGCTTGCAGGTCCTGTGTTTGCCGCTGCCGTTGTGCTTGGCAGAGGTCAAATTATCGATGGGGTAAACGATTCAAAAAAACTTTCCGAAAAGAAAAGAGAGGCTCTTTTTGATAAGATAAAGGAAGAAGCATTGTGCTATTCTATCGCTTCGGTTGATGAGAAAACCATTGATGAAATAAATATTCTCAATGCAACTTTTCTTGCAATGAAAAAGGCTGTTGAAGGTCTTGAAATCAAGCCTGATTTTGCAATGATTGACGGTAACAAAACACCTGATTTGTCTATTGATTGTGAGGCTGTCGTCAAGGGTGACGCAAATTCTGTGTCCATTGCTGCCGCTTCAATTCTCGCAAAGGTTTCAAGGGACAGATATATGCTTGAAATGGCAGAAAAATATCCTGAATATAAATTTGAAAAGCATAAGGGCTACGGCACAAAACTCCATTATCAAATGCTTGATGAATACGGTCCGAGTGAAATACACAGACAAACATTTTTAAAAACATGGTACGCTAAAAAATGAATAATAAGGGCAGACTTGCGGAAATGAAAGCCGCAAATTATTTGAGAGAAAAAGGCTATTGTTTGATTGAACATAGCTATAAATCACGTTTTGGTGAAATTGACCTTATTTTTGAATATAAGAATTTTATTGTTTTTGTTGAGGTAAAAGCAAGGGGTGAAGGCTCAATTGCTAAACCGAGAGAGTTTGTTGACGAAATAAAACAAAAGAAAATTATTTCAACGGCAAACCTTTACATGATGCAATATAAGGTAAAATTGCAACCGAGATTTGATGTAATTGAGGTTTTTTTGGAGAATAACCGAATAAAATCCATTAAACATCTTGAAAATGCTTTTAGTTTGTAATAAAATAGTACTACTAAATTTTTAGGAGGACATATTATGTTCTATACTTCTACACGAAATAAAAATATAAAGGTAACTGCATCACAAGCGATTGCACAGGGTATCAGCGAAGAGGGCGGACTTTTCGTACCATGTGAGCTTCCGCAGTTTTCACTTGATAAAATTGCGTCTATGGTTGATATGCCATATACAGAAAGAGCAAAGACAGTTCTCAAGGATTTCTTGACAGACTTTTCCGAGGAAGAACTTGACTATTGCGTAAATGGCGCTTATGCTGCCGAAAAGTTTTCTTCATCAAAAATCGCTCCAACAGTAAATGTTGCAGGCAATAAGAATATTCTTGAATTGTGGCACGGTCCAACTTGTGCATTTAAGGATATGGCACTTCAGCTTTTGCCTTATCTTATGACTGTTTCTGCAAATAAAACAGCTGACGGCAAAACTATCGTTATTCTTGTCGCAACTTCAGGCGATACAGGCAAGGCTGCTCTTGAAGGTTTCAAGGATGTTGACAACACGAGAATTCTTGTATTCTATCCTGTTGACGGTGTTTCTCCGATGCAGAAACTTCAAATGACAACACAGGACGGCGAGAATGTTTCTGTATGTGCTATTAACGGTAACTTTGACGATGCTCAAAGCGCTGTAAAAGCTATCTTCACAAACGATGAAATTAAAGCACAGCTTGCACAAAAGAATATGATGTTCTCTTCTGCAAACTCAATCAACTGGGGCAGACTTGTTCCTCAAATCGTTTATTATTTCTCAACATATTGTGATTTGCTTGAGCAAAAGAGAATTGTTCTCGGCGATGAAATTAATGTTGTTGTTCCAACCGGTAATTTTGGTAATATTCTTGCTGCTTATTATGCAAAGAATATGGGACTTCCAATCAAGAAACTTATTTGCGCTTCAAATTCAAATAATGTTCTCACTGACTTCTTAAAGACCGGTGAATACGACAAGAACAGAAAGTTCTTCACAACAACTTCACCGTCTATGGATATTCTTATTTCATCAAACCTTGAAAGACTTCTTTACCATATGAGCGGTGAGGATGACACTCTTGTTAATGAGCTTATGAATGCTCTTTCAACAGATGGTAAATACGAGGTTTCAAAGACCCTTATTGACTCTATCCAAACTGTTTTTGATGCGGGTTGCTGTGATGAAGCAAGCGTTGATGCAACAATCAAAGAGCATTTTGACAAATATCATTATCTTTGCGATACTCACACCGCTGTTGCTGTTGAGGTTTATGACGACTATGTAAAGCGTACAGGCGACGATATTCCTACAGTTATTGATTCAACTGCTTCACCGTACAAATTTTCAAAGAGCGTTTTGACTGCTGTTACGGGCGGTGAAGAAGCAAATCTTGACGAATTTGCTATGGTTGATGAACTCAACAAGATTTCGGGTGTTGATGTTCCAAAGCCACTTCAGGCACTTAAAGATAAGGCGGTTCGCTTTAACAATGTTTGCGACAAAGAAAATATGAGCGAAATGGTATTTAAACTTTTGAATTTGTAAAAATAAAAGAGGCCCGTTATTGAGCCTCTTTTTTATTGAGTGTAGCTTAATTGCAGTTGCAATCACTGCAACATTCAAATGTTTCGCAATTTGTTTCGTTTGTTGATGTTGCATTTGTACAACCTACTTTGATGCTGCCTGCTGTACAACAGTTTGACATATCATGATGGATACAGTTTTTAACTTCGCAGTTGATTCCTTTGATTTCTTGCTTCATTTTGCTTTCACTCCCTTCAAATTTATTATTTAGTTTATTTTTGCTTTTATTCAAGGAGATTTTATGTCAATTTTTGCTATTGCCGATACTCATTTGTCTTTCGGCACAGATAAGCCGATGGATTCGTTCCCGGGATGGAACGATTATGTTGGCAGAATTGAAAAAAATTGGAACAAATTGGTAACCGATGACGATACTGTTGTTATCGCAGGAGATATTAGCTGGGCAATGGATTTTGACCGGCTTGTTGCTGATTTTGAATTTATTAACAATCTCAAAGGCAAAAAGATTATACTAAAGGGAAATCACGATTATTGGTGGAATACTGCCAAGAAAATGAATGAATTTATTGATCAACACGGCTTTTATACAATTAAAATTCTTTCAAATAATTCGTATTCGGTTGAAAATATTTCTATCTGCGGAAGCAGAGGCTGGTTGTTTGATATTAATGATGAGCACGATGAAAAGGTTTTGAACAGGGAAGTTGGCAGACTGAAAATGTCGCTTGACAGCGCAGAATGTGATGAAAAAATCGTTTTTCTTCATTATCCGCCAATTACAACAGATTCAAAATGTGATGAAATTTTAGATTTACTCAAGCAATATGGTATAAAAAAATGCTATTATGGGCATCTTCACGGTATAGCGGCAAAAATGGCAATAGACGACACGGTTGACGGAATTGAGTTCATACTTGTTTCGTGTGACAGATTAGGCTTTACACCAAAACTTATTCGTTAATACTATATATAATAATTTATTTTATAAATATATTGAAATATATTTTTTTATGTGGTATAATGCTACGGTATCAAATTGTAATTTAATTAAGGAGGGTCATTATTATGGCACTTAAGTCATCTAATAAAGTAGAGACAAATGTTTATGAACTTGAAATTACTGTAGATGCAGAAACATTTACAGAAGCATGCAAAAAGGCTTATTTGAAGCAAAGAAAATCAATCCAAATCCCGGGCTTCCGTAAGGGTAAGGCTACTCAGGGTATGATTGAAAAGGTATACGGCGAAGGTGTTTTCTATGAGGAAGCTCTTGAAATCGTTTATCCTGAGGCAGTAGGTGCTGCATTTGAAGAAGCTGGTCTTAATGTTATTGATCAACCATCTGATGTTGATTTCCCTGTAATGAGCAAGACAGAGGGCGTTGTAATCACAATGAAGGTTACTACATATCCTGAAGTAAAGCTTGGCGAGTACAAGGGCATTAAAGGCAAGATGCTCGACACAGATGCAACTGATGAGGATGTTGAAACAGAACTCAAGAATATGCAGGATAGAAACTCTCGTCTTGTAACTGTTGAAGACAGAGAGTCTGCAATGGGTGATACTTGCGACATTAACTTTGAAGGTTTTGTTGATGATGTTGCTTTTGACGGCGGCAAGGGCGAAAATTATCCTCTTGAACTTGGCTCAAACAGCTTTATCCCTGGCTTTGAAGAGCAGGTTGCAGGTCATAAGGCAGGCGAGGAATTTGATGTAAATGTTACATTCCCTGAGCAGTATGAACCATCACTTGCTGGCAAGGACGCTGTTTTCAAGTGCAAGATTAACGAAATCAAAGCAAAGGAACTTCCTGAACTTGATGATGAATTTGCAAAGGATGTATCAGAGTTTGATACTCTTGATGAACTTAAGGCAGATTTGAAGAAGCAAATCGCTGATAGAAAAGCGGAGAATGCAAAGATTGATTTTGAAAATCAAATTCTTGAGCAGGTTTGCGAAAATATGGAAGTTGAAATTCCTGAATGTATGTTCACTCAAAAGTGTGACGAGATGGTACAGGATTACGCATACAGACTTCAGATGCAGGGTCTTGACCTCAATACATATCTTCAGTACCTTGGTCAAACAATGGATCAGTTCAAAGAACAATTTATGGAAGGCGCAAAGCAACAAGTTAAGTCAAAGCTTGCTCTTGACGCTATTGTAAAGGCTGAAAACATTGAGGCTTCTGAAGAAGAAATCGAAGCAGAAATCAATAAACTTGCAGAGCAGTACAATATGGAAGCCGATAAGATTAAGGCTGCTGTTCCTGCAGAGCAACTTTCTGCTGATATTACAACTCGTAAGGCTGTTGACTTCATTGTTGACAACGCTGTTAAAGAGTAATTAAACATTCTAATTAAAGGATAGTGATAAGTATGGCATCAATGCCTTATGTAATTGAACAATCAAGCTCAGGCGAGCGTAGCGTTGATATTTTTTCAAGACTTTTGTCAGACAGAATTATTGTTCTGTCTGATGAAGTAACTGATCAAACAGCGTCACTCGTTGTTGCGCAGTTGTTGTTCTTGGAAAGTCAGGACAGCACAAAGGATATTTCTTTGTACATCAATTCTCCGGGTGGCTCTGTTACTGCCGGTCTTGCTATTTATGACACAATGAACTACATCAAGTGTGATGTTTCAACAATTTGTGTCGGTATGGCTGCAAGTATGGGTGCTTTCCTTTTGAGCAGTGGTGCAAAGGGCAAGAGAATTGCGTTGCCGAACAGCGAAATTCTTATTCACCAACCTCTTGTTGGCGGTAACGGAATTACCGGTCAGGCAACAGATGTTGAAATCGCTGCTAAAAATCTTTTAAAGACTAAAGAAAAACTTAACAGAATTCTTGCTGAAAATTGCGGCAAGGATTATGAAACACTTGTTAAGGATACAGACAGAGATAATTGGATGTCTGCAAACGAGGCTATGGAATATGGCCTTGTTGATAAAGTAATCGAGAAAAGATAAGGAGTATCGGTTTTGGCAAAAGACGATTCTAATGTAAATGTGGCCAGATGTTCTTTCTGTGGCAAGAGCGAATCTATGGTTAACCGTCTTATCGAAGGTCCGGGAGTTTTCATTTGTGATGAATGTGTTGCTTTGTGCGACGATTTAATTCGCCAAAGTACTCCTGCACCAAAGTACGATAAGAAGTTTTCTGAAATGGTTATTCCGAAGCCTATGGAAATCAAGGCAAAACTTGATGAGTATGTTGTAGGTCAGGACGAAGCGAAGAAAAATCTTTCTGTTGCTGTTTATAATCATTATAAGAGAATTTATTATGATAACGGTTCTGATGTTGATTTGCAAAAAAGCAATATTTTGCTTCTTGGTCCAACAGGTGTCGGCAAAACAATGCTTGCACAGACTTTGGCAAAAATTCTTGATGTGCCATTTGCTATTGCAGATGCAACCACTCTTACCGAAGCCGGCTATGTCGGTGAGGATGTTGAAAATATTTTGCTCCGTTTGATTCAGGCTGCTGATTTTGATATTGAAAAAGCACAGCATGGTATCATTTATGTTGACGAAATTGACAAGATTTCCCGTAAGAGCGAAAATCGTTCTATCACCCGTGATGTAAGCGGTGAGGGCGTTCAACAGGCACTTCTTAAAATTCTTGAGGGCACGGTTTCAAATGTTCCTCCGGGAGGCGGAAGAAAGCATCCGCAACAGGAATTTATACAGATTGACACAACAAACATCTTGTTCATCTGTGGCGGTGCGTTTGACGGTATAGACAAAATTGTTGAAAAGCGTTTGGGTAAAGGTTCACTCGGATTCGGCTCTGAACTTTCAAAGAATGTTGATAATAAGGAAGAAGTCCTTAGAAGTATCAATCAGCACGATTTGGTTAAATACGGCTTAATTCCTGAACTTATCGGCAGAATTCCAGTTCTCACAGTTCTTGACGAACTCGACAAGGAAGCACTTGTTAAGATTATGACAGAACCAAAGAATTCAATCGTTAAGCAGTACACCAAATTGTTTGAAATGGACAATGTTGAACTTGAATTTGAGCCTGGTGCTCTTGAAGCTATGGCTGACATTACACTTGAAAGAAAAACAGGCGCAAGAGGACTTCGCTCTGTATTTGAGAGCGTATTGGGTGATTTGATGTTCAGCGTTCCGTCTGATTGCTCTATTGAAAAAATTGTTGTAACAGAGGATTCGGTTCGCAATTCAACACAACCGCTTCTTCTTACAAACAAATCAAGAAAGCCAACGGTTCTTCATCCAAAGGACATCAAAAACGCATAATTTAATATGTTTTAACTACATCGAGAATGATTTTCCATTCTCGGTGTTTTATTTTTGCCAAGCTGTGATATTTTTTGTTTCTTTCGCATAGTCTTAATTGAAATAGAAAGGAGCAAAATTATGGAACTCGAAAAAGAATATTCTTGCCTTGAAAAGAATGAATTAGTGTTTTGCAAAGCTATAAATGTAGACAAGAATTATCAGGAAACACCCGAAGCCTATCTTGATGATATTTTTAAGGTGGTGAAGTGCACCGCTCATAGCTATGTGACATCTTGCGATATAAAGGATTCAACCGTTTACATAATCGGTAAAACAGAAATTTGTTTGACCTATTATAATGAGCAAAATGAACTTTTGTACACGGATTTTGTAGAAGATTTTAACGAAAGTATAGCAATCGACAGCGTGTCAGAATATGCTTTCGGTATTGTGACAGTATGCAATAAATACTGTAATTTTAGGATAATTAACCAAAGACGGATTGATATTCATACCTCTTTTGCTCTTAATGTTAGCGTTTATGACAAAAAGAGTTGTCCTTGTGTTTGTAAGTGTGAAAAATCAAAGCTTAAAAAATCTGAAGAAAAAATTGCTTATGTTGAAAATGCTGTTATATCCAAAATTGATGTTGAAGAATCTTTTGCCCTGCCTGCAAATTCAAACGGAATAAACAGAGTTGTCAGCTTTGAATTGAGCGCAAATTCAACGGATATTAAGACTATCAAAGATAAGGCTTTGATTAGAGCAAATGTTTCGCTTTCGGTTTTGTATACAAATAACGAAAACAAAATTGACAAGGCAAACTTCACTTTTGAAGCGTCAAAAATAGTTGAAATATCAGGCGTTGACGAAAAATGCAGTTGTATTGCAAAAATCAGCAAAGGCAGTTTGTATGTCAAAGCTAAAAGTTCAACGGATGATAATGGCGGAAAAATTGAATTATACGGCGACTTGTCGCTTGCCGTGATTGTTGTTAAAGAAGAATGCAGAAAAATTATTTCTGATGGCTATATAGTTGGTAAGAAAACAAAAAATTCGTATTCTTCATTTGACTGCTTGACAAACGGAAAGTGTGTTTCTGATTCTAAAAATGCAAAATTGTCGCTTGATTTGTCCTCTTCAATAACTAAAATCTATGATTTAAGCGTACTCGTCAGCAGTTGTACTCAAAAAAACAACAAACTGTGTGTTGATTTTGAAATTTGTATTTTGGCTGAATCTGCCGAAAAGGGAATAGAGTATATCACTCAAACAAAGACGGTTGAAATCAAAACCGAAAATTCGGAAATTGCAAGTTCTGCTTTTGTTTCTTCTTTTGATTACACAATTGTTAATGATAAGAATATTTCTGTCAATGTTATGTACAGCTATTGCGGATATATGGGAAAGCAAAAGACAATCAACGCTTTAAGCGAGATTGAGTGCACCGATGATTCTGTGAGTGTTCCTGCTTTGACTTTGTATTTTGCAAAGCAAAATGAAAAACTGTGGGATATTGCAAAGAAGTTTTCATCTGATATTGAGCTTATAAAAAAAGAGAATAATATTACCTGTGAAAGTCTCGACAGCAACAAGGTAATTATTATTCCGGGATTATAAGGAGGAAATATGAATACAGATATTTACAGCGATATCTCCAAGCGAACAGGCGGAGATATTTATATCGGGGTTGTCGGTCCTGTACGCACAGGCAAATCAACCTTTATCAAGAAGTTTATGGAAACTCTTGTAATTCCTAACATTGACGACGACTTTGTAAAGCAAAGAGCGAATGATGAACTTCCGCAATCCTCGGCAGGCAAAATAATTATGACTACCGAACCGAAATTTATTCCCGAAGACGCTATTGAACTAAAACTTGATAATTCATCAAAATTTAAGGTTAGAATGATTGATTGTGTTGGATATATCGTTCCAAGCAGTGAGGGATACTTTGAGGATGAAGCACCGAGAATGGTGATGACTCCGTGGAGCGAGGAGGAAATTCCGTTTAATCTTGCTGCTGAAATCGGAACAAAAAAGGTTATTGAAGAACATTCAACCATCGGTCTTGTAGTGACGACAGACGGCACAATCAGTCCTATACCGAGAAATGAATACGCCGAGGTTGAAAAGCGTGTTATTGACGAACTTAAGGCAATAAACAAGCCGTTTGTTGTTCTTTTGAACAGTACAAATCCAAACAGTAAGGCATGCAAGGATTTGGCTTGTAAACTTGCAAAGGAATATAATAAACCTGTAATTCCCGTTAACTGCCTTGAACTTGATGAAAACAAAATTAAAGATATTATTTCAGGTATACTCTATGAATTTCCTGTTACAAGTATCGGAATTGATTTGCCAAATTGGTTTAGAAGTCTTGATGAAGATGACAAGTTGCGAACCGTTGTGACTTCTACTGTTCTTGAAAATTCGTCAAAGGTTTCAAATGTCCGTTCCGTAAGTGATTATATAAATTGTATATCGGCTATAGATGAAATAACGGATATAAGCGTTACATCGGTCGATTTATCCTGTGGTAAGGTTAGCGTTAAGGCAAATATTGACAATTCATATTTCTATACTATTTTGTCCGAAAAGTGCGAAATAAAAATCAGTAACGAACAGGATTTGATGCGTGAAATATCTGCACTTTCAAAGATTAAAAGGGAATATTCACGCATTAAAGACGCACTCAATCAGGTTGAACAAACAGGCTACGGAATTGTTATGCCGACCCTTGATGAATTGTCGCTTGAAGACCCTGAAATTATGAAACAAGGCGGAAAATACGGCGTAAGACTAAAGGCTCACGCTCCGTCAATTCATATGATAAAGTGTAATACCTATACGGAGGTTGCCCCGATTGTCGGCAGCGAAAGCCAAAGCGAGGAACTTGTGATGTATTTGCTCAAGGAATTTGAAAACAATCCGTCACAGATATGGGAAACAAATATTTTTGGCAAATCGCTTCATTCTCTTGTTAATGAGGGACTTAATAATAAACTGTATCGTATGCCTAATGAGGCAAGGGATAAGTTCAGAGAAACGATTGAAAGGGTAATCAATGAGGGGTGCAGCGGTTTAATTTGTATTATACTATAAAAAATTCGGCAGTCAAAAACTGCCGAATTCTGTTTTAAGTATTATATAAGTTATTATTGCAACCTGAAAACTAATGATTGCAGGAAAGCCGATCATAAAGGATTTATGTTGTGTTTTGTGTCTGATTGTTTTCATTGTGATGTAGCTTCCGATTGAACCGCCGAGGAGTGCAATTGTCCAAAGCGTTGCTTCCGGTATACGCCATTTGTTATTTTTTGCTCTCTGTTTGTCAACAATGTTGACTATTGCACCGACAATGTTGACTACAATTAGATATATTATTAAAAATTCATACTTCAAATTTTTTAAGTTCCTTTAAATCATAGTTGCCGATTGCGAGCTTTTCGCCGTTTTTAAAGTTAACGCCCTTTTTGTTGTCAACACCGAAAACCGATGCACATTCAGGGCAAACGAGAAAATAAACATTTTCAAATTTTACAACAGGAAGTTGTGGAATCAGCTTTGTGTCCAAGTTTGTAAAAACAGAAAACTGAACCTTGTTTTTGCAATTCGGACATTCAAGAACGGTCGTTTGTCCTTGCTCAAATATTCTTTTGCCTTTGCCGAGTCTGTATTCCATAAAATCACCTCATTTGTTATATAATACTATATTAGAAAGAAGTGTTCAAGTGAAAAAAGCAATTCCTTTAATTTTAATTTTGTGTTTTATTCTATCTTCTTGTTCTTTGCAACAGGGAAATACACAGATTGAAATTGATAAAACGGAATACAGAAAAGCAATTTGGATTGCTTATTATGAACTCTCTGAAATTACAAATGGCAAAGATAAATACGAATTTGAAAAAACTATCAAAGAAGAATTTTCAAAAATTACATCAAAAGGTTTCAATACAGTTACAGTTCAAGTAAGACCATGTGCAGATGCGTTTTATAAATCAGCATATTTCCCGACAAGCAGATATTTTAACGGTGAACAGGGAAGTGAAATGGATTACGACCCGCTTGAAATTATTTGCTCTTATGCACAACAGTTTGATATAAAAATTGAGGCGTGGATAAACCCATACAGAGTAAGCCAAGATGATGATTATTCCAAACTTTCACCGAATAACTTTGCTGTTAAAAATAAAAAAATGACTAAAGTTGTTGACGGCAAAATATACTTCAATCCGGCATATGACGAAGTCACAAACCTTATTGTCAGTGGTACAAAAGAACTTGTTGAGAATTATAATATTTCTGCTATTCATTTTGATGATTATTTTTATCCGACTCAAAACAAAAATTTTGATAAAAAGGAATATAAAAGATATGGCAGAGATTTGTCACTTGCGGATTGGCGCAGACAGAAAGTTACGGATATGGTTAAGCGTGTTTATGATGCTGTGAAAGGTGCAAACAAAGATGTTGAGTTCGGAATCAGTCCTGCTTCGAATATTGAAAATGACAAGAATAATCTTTATGCCGATGTTGAGTTGTGGATTAAAAAAGGATATGTTGATTATATTTGCCCACAGGTGTATTTTGGCTTTAAAAATGTGTATCAGCCGTTTATGTTTACTGTTAAAAAATGGGCTAAATTGTGCGAGAATACCAATGTTGATTTGTATATAGGCTTGCCACTTTACAAGTCGAACACAAAGGATGAATATGCTGCTGAAAACGACAGCAGTATAATCAATGAATTTAAAAACAACAATGATATAATTGCACGGCAAATTACATATATTTCAAAAATAGACAAAATAAAAGGATACTACATCTTTTCATATTCACAATTGTCAAGCGAAAATGCCAAGGATGAAGTATCCAATATGTATGAAGTTATGCAAAGCAACAGTCAAGGTTGATGTCTGCACTTTTGATTGTCACTTCTATTTCTTTGCCGATAATGTCTGTGTCGCTTTCCATACGAACAGGCACATAATTCTTTGTGTAGCCTTGATAGGTGTTACCGCCGATATTGTTTTCAAACAAAACAACTTCTTTTGCACCGATAAGTTTGTTGAAGTATTCGTGGCGAATCTTGTTTGTTTCTTCAATCATAACAGAGGCTCTGCGCTCTTTTTCCTGCTTTGGAACATTGTCACCCTTGCGAGATGCAACTGTGCCTTGTCGTTCAGAATATGGGAAGGTGTGCACCTTTTCAAATCCGATTTCTTTTGCAAATTGAAGGGAAGTGTTGAAATCTTCTTCTGTTTCGTCATTGAAACCTACCATAATATCAGTTGTGATGGTTGCGTCATCAAATGTTGCACGGAGCTTTTTGCAAAGTTGACGGTATTCATCGGAACTGTAGTGACGATTCATATCTTTCAGCGTTTTGTCACATCCGCTTTGAAGTGAAATATGAAATTGCGGACATAACTTTTCGTATTTTGCAAGTCCCTCAATAATTTCATCGGTTATATGGTCGGGTTCAAGTGAACCAAGACGAACTCGTCTGATGTTTTCGTCATCGTTGCAAATTCTGACAGCATCAACAATGTTGAAGTCTTCACCCTTGCCGTATGATGAAAGATTGATTCCGACAAGTACAATTTCTTTGATTCCGTTGTTGCCGAGCATTTTTATTTCATTCTTCAAATCGTCAAGAGATTTACTGCGAACTCTGCCTCTTGACATTGGAATGATGCAGTATGAGCAAAATCTGTCACATCCATCCTCGATTTTGACAAACGCTCTGATTCTTTCGCTGAAATGTTCGATTGAGCACTTTGTAAATTCGTCACCCTTTTGGTGCTTGTCGATTTTAACAATTCTGTTGTGCGAAACATTGTAGCGATTAATAAGGTCGAGAATATCGTCATTGCTCTTGTTTGAAAGAACAATATCTGCCTCATTAAGTGCGGAAGCCTGTTCCGGAAATGCCTGTGGCATACATCCGGTAAGAATAACAACCGAATTAGGGTGCTGACGCTTGAATTTACGCACATTCTGTCTTGTTTTTTGGTCTGCTGTGGCAGTAACTGTGCAAGAATTTATTATGTAATAGTCTGCATCCTCGTTGTGCGATACGATTTGCATACCTGCATTTTTGAGGATTTCAGCCATATATTCAGTTTCGTATTGGTTGACCTTGCAACCAAGTGTATAAAATGCTGCTTTCATATATTTGATGTCCGCCTTTAAATTTTATGCTATTATATCAAATTTCAAATATTATTACAATATATAGTAGGTGTTCTTATGAAAAAAATATTGGCAATTCTGCTGTGCATTGTTGTTATGCTTCAACTGCCTGTAACAGCGTTTGCAAATGATGATAAGAAAAAGGACGACAAAATCAATGCAAAATCAGTGTGCCTCATGGCACTTGATACCGGCGAAGTGCTATATGCAGAAAATGAATATGATGAACTTTCTCCTGCGTCTGTCACAAAAATTATGTCGCTTTTGCTTGTGCTTGAGACACTTGACAGCGGGAAAATTAAGCTGACAGATAAAGTGACTGCTTCAAAAGAAGCTGTGGCAATGGGCGGTTCTCAAATTTGGCTTGAAGTCGGAGAAGTTATGACGGTTGAGGAATTGCTCAAGGCTGTTATTATTGCAAGTGCAAATGATGCTTGCACAGCGCTTGGAGAATATGTTGCCGGTTCTGATGTTGCATTTGTAAAGATGATGAACGACAAAGCAAAATCACTTGGATTGAAACATACAAATTTTGAAAACTGCACAGGTCTTGACGACACCGTAAAGGCTCATTATTCCTGTGCTTATGACCTTGCCGTTATTTCTTGCGAAGTGATGAAACACCCATTGATTACAAAATATTCGACTATATGGCTTGACAGCCTCAGAGGCGGAAAAACTGAACTAAATAACACAAACAAACTTGTTAAATCTTATAACGGTATAACAGGCTTGAAAACAGGAACAACCTCTAACGCAGGCTTTTGCGTGAGTGCAACGGCAAGCCGTGACGGATTAAACCTCGTTGCCGTTGTTTTGGGTTCGGACACAAGTGAACATAGATTTAACACAGCCTCTTATTTGCTTGATACAGGTTTTGCAAATTATTCTTGCATAAATATAAATGTAGATAAAAAGAAAATCAAACCTGTAAAAGTAAAAAACGGCAAAGAAAAGGAAGTTAATCCTGTTTATGACAGAAAAATAAAATTGATTATACCAAAGGGTAGTGATAATTTAAAATATAAATATAAGATAAAAAAAGAAGTAAAAGCACCGATAAAAAAAGGGGATAAACTCGGTAAAATTGAGGTTATATCGAATGATAAGAAAATAAAAAGTATTCCTTTATATTCAGATAAAGTCGTTGAAACGGTGGATTTTAATTATATATTTTTAAAAATTTTTAAACATATTTAGAAAAGTCGGTTTTTTTATTGCATTTTATTTCAATATGTAGTATAGTATCTCTATAAATTTATTAATTTAGCACAAGAGGTAAAATATAATGTCATTGAAATTTAATTCAAAATACAGTGAATCCATTGTATCTCCTGCTGACATTGAAGCAATTGCTCCAAAGGCAGTTAAGGCTATGGATACACTTATGTCAAAGACAGGCGAGGGCAATGACTTTTTAGGTTGGATTGACCTCCCGACAAACTATGATAAGGAAGAATTTGACAGAATCAAAAAGTCAGCCGAGTACATCAAGAAGAATGCAGATGTTCTTATTGTTATCGGTATCGGCGGTTCTTATCTTGGCGCAAGAGCTGTAATTGAGGCTGTAAAGTCTTATAACTACAATCTTCTTGCAAAGGATACTCCACAGATTTATTTCATCGGAAACTCTATCAGCCCATCAAGTCTTAACGAAATTGTTAGCCTTTGTGACGGCAAAGATGTTTGCGTAAATGTTATTTCAAAGAGCGGAACAACAACAGAACCTGCTATTGCATTCAGAGTTTTCAGAGAACTCATCAACAGCAGATATTCAAAGGAAGAAGCCGCAAAGAGAATTTTCTGCACAACTGATGCCAACAAGGGTACACTTAAGGAACTTGCTGACAAAGAAGGCTACGAAACATTCGTTGTTCCTGATGATGTAGGCGGTAGATTTTCTGTTTTGACAGCAGTTGGTTTGCTTCCTATTGCTGTTGCAGGTATTGATATTGACGAACTCATGCTTGGTGCAAGAAATGCACAAAACGAGCTTTGCGATACAGATATTGAAAAGAACGCTGCTCTTAAATATGCTGCAGTAAGAAATTGCTTCTATAACAAGGGCAAGAAGATGGAATGCTTCGTTTCTTATGAGCCTAATATGACAATGTTCAACGAGTGGCTCAAGCAACTCTTTGGCGAGAGTGAGGGCAAGGATGGCAAGGGATTGTTCCCGGTATCTTGTGTATTCTCAACAGACCTTCATTCACTCGGTCAGTACATCCAAGAGTCAGGCGCTGACAAGATGTTTGAAACAGTTGTTAAGTTCAATAACTGCCTCAATGATTATGTTATTGACGAACAAGAGGGTAACATTGACGGTCTAAACTTCCTTGCAGGCGAAAAGATGAGCGTTGTAAACGATAAGGCAAGACTCGGTACATTGCTCGCTCATACAGAAGGCGGTGTTGGCAACCTTATTATCGAAGCTGATAAGCTCGGAGCAGAAGAAATCGGTTATCTTATTTATTTCTTCGAGAAGGCTTGCGCTATTTCAGGCTATATTCTTGGCGTAAATCCTTTCAACCAACCAGGTGTTGAAAGCTACAAGAAGAATATGTTTGCTTTGCTTGGCAAACCCGGCTATGAAAGTGAAAAAGAAAAACTTGAAAAACAATTAGATTTATGATAATATATAGAAAAGATCATATTTCTTACAGGAGGAATAAATAATGATTAAACTTATCATCGGTAATAAAGGCGCAGGAAAGACAAAGAAACTCATTGATTTGGTGAATTCCTGTGTAGAGAATTCTGACGGAAATATTGTTTGCATTGAGAAAGAACCAAAGCTTACATACGATATTTCATCAAAGGCTCGTTTGCTCGAAACAGAAACCTACGGAATCAATGGTCACAAGGCTTTCTATGGCTTCCTTGCAGGTATTTGTGCAGGTAATTACGATGTTACAGATATTCTTATTGATGCCACATTCAAAATTGTTGGCAGAGAGTACGAAAAGCTCCCTCAGTTCTTTGAGATGCTTTCAGGCTTAAGTGAGGCTTCGGATGTAAACTTCTACTTCACAATTAGCTGTGATAAAGAAGATCTTCCGGTTGAAATCTTTGATTATTGCGAAGAAGCGTAAGAATTATGGCACACTTGGCAACAGGTGTGCCTATTTTTTTTTAAATTTTACTATTGACAAAAAAGCTCTTTATATATATAATACTTAAAGTGCAAACATGAGGTGAACTGTATGCAACTTGATTTTACAAATCTTCTTAACTCATCGGCGGATGAAATCAATATTGATTATCATATGAATGCGGATGATTTTATGTATAGCACCTATAAGCCACTCAAAAACGGTGTTGATGTAAAGGGAAGAGCGTATCAAAAAGTTGGGGTTGTGTATCTTGACCTTGATGTAAACTTTGATTTCTTCGGTGTGTGCGACAGATGTGCGGACGACATCGAAAGAAAGTATGATTTTTCTCTTAATAAAATCATTGTCAACGCAATGGAAAATGAAAATGACGATTACGATGATTATATCGTTGTTGAAAACAATGTGCTTGACCTTGATGAACTTGTTAACGAGGAATGTCAGTTGTTTTTGCCGGCGAAGATGCTTTGCAAGGATGATTGCAAAGGCTTGTGCCAAAAATGTGGCAAAAATTTAAATTACGAAAAATGCGAATGTGCAAAAGATGTTGACCCAAGGTTAGCTGTTTTGGCAGATTTGCTGATTGATGAGTAAACTAACTTGTTTTTATAATAAGGAGGAAATTAAAAATGGCAGTACCAGCAAGAAGAACAGGTAAAGCAAGAAAGAATAAGAGACGTTCAAGCGTTTGGAAGGCAGAGGCTCCAACACTTGTAAAGTGCCCAAAGTGTTCTGAATACACAGTTCCACACAAGGTATGTGCAAGCTGTGGCTATTACAACGGCAAAGAAGTTATCAGCAAGGACTAATTATTTGAGCATTGGCGACTTTATTTAAGTCGCCTTTCTTGTTATAAGGAGGTTTTTATATGGCGAAACCCGTTGTGGCAATTGTCGGCAGGCCAAATGTCGGCAAGTCTACATTGTTTAATAAGTTAATAGGCTCAAGACTTTCTATTGTTGACGATACTCCGGGTGTAACGAGAGATAGAATTTATGGAGATTGCGAATGGCTTAATCATAACTTTTTGCTTGTTGATACGGGCGGTATTGAGCCATACAGCACTGATGTAATCCTTTCTCAAATGCGTACACAGGCAGAGATTGCTATTGAAACAGCCGATGTAATTATTCTTGTTACAGATTTAAAGTGCGGTGTTGTTGCCTCTGATATGGAGGTTGCTTCAATGCTTCAAAAGAGCAATAAGCCTATCGTCCTCTGCGTAAATAAGTGTGACAGTATCGGTGCACCTGACCCTGAATTTTATGAATTCTACAATCTCGGTTTGGGCGACCCTATTGCTGTTTCTTCCGTTCACGGTCATGGAACAGGTGATTTGCTTGACGAAGTTATCAAGTTTTTCCCTGAACAGGAAGAGGAAGAAGTTGAGGACGAAGAGATTATCAATGTTGCAGTTATCGGCAAGCCGAATGTCGGCAAATCCTCGCTCATTAACCGTATCAGCGGTACAGACAGAGCGATTGTCAGCAATATTGCCGGCACAACAAGAGATACAACCGATACCTATATCGAGAATAAATACGGCAAGTTTAATTTTATTGACACTGCCGGACTTCGCAGAAAAAGTCGTGTAAATGACAGCATTGAAAAATACAGCATTATCCGTGCCAGAATGGCTGTTGAAAGAGCTAATGTATGTGTTATTATGATTGACGCAACAGAAGGCTTTACAGAGCAGGACAGCAAGGTTGCGGGCATTGCAATCGAACAAGGCAAGGCTTGTATTATTGCGGTTAATAAATGGGATGCTGTTGAAAAAGGCGGCAACACAATGAAAGAATTTAGAGAAAAACTTTCTGTTGATTTTTCATTTATGAGTTATGCACCGTTTATTTTCATTTCCGCAAAAACCGGAATTCGTATTGATAAACTTTATGAAATGATTGTTCATGTTCATTCTCAAAACTCAATGCGTATTTCAACAGGCAAACTCAATGAAGTTCTCGGAATTGCTACCGCAAGAGTTCAACCGCCTACCGATAAGGGAAAGCGTCTTAAGATTTACTATATGACACAGGCGTCTACAAGACCGCCTACATTCGTTTTCTTTGTTAACAACAGCGAACTTTTCCATTTCTCATATCAAAGATATTTGGAAAATCAAATCAGAGAAATTTTCGGTCTTGACGGAACTCCTGTAAGATTTATCGTCAGGGAAAGAAATGAGGGTAAAAAGTGATAGCTTTCAAATTTATCATTATTGCTGTGATTTCGTATTTGCTCGGCAGTCTTAATTTCGGCGTCATCCTTTCAAGGGGTATGAAAAATGAGGATGTCAGAGAATCGGGTTCAGGCAATGCAGGCACAACAAATATGATGCGTACCTATGGAAAAACATTGGGCTTGCTCACAATAGCAGGCGACATTTTAAAGGTTATTATTGCTATTTGGCTCGCATTTAGGATTGTTTCTGTTGAAGAACTTAAAATGACTCTCGACAGCGCCTCCGATTATCCGCAGGTGGTTCTGAAATCCCTTGCAGGCTTGTTTGCGGTGCTCGGACATATCTTTCCTTGCTATTTTAAATTTAAGGGTGGCAAGGGCGTTGCAACAAGCGGTGGAATGGTTATTGCGATTGATTGGCGAATTGCACTCATATTGCTTGCGATTTTCGCCTTGACTATTTTGATAACAAAATATGTCAGTCTCGGTTCAATCTTGATGGCAATATTCTATCCTGTTTTTATTGGGATTTTTTACAAAGATATTATTCTTGTGCTCATTGCTCTTGTGTTTACGGTTATAATTGTTGTGGCACATAGAGAAAATATAAAAAGACTTATTAATCATACCGAAAACAAAATCGGTTCAAAAAAGAAAAAGAAAGAGTAGGCGAGTCCTACTCTTTTATGTTTGTGCCATTAATATAAAAAAATAAGCTGTTCGAAATGAACAGCTTTATCTTTTGCGTATCTTTTACGCTCTTTCAACCTTACCTGAACGAAGGCATCTTGTGCAAACATAAACTCTCTTTGGAGATCCGTTTACGATAGCCTTAACTCTCTTAATGTTTGGTTTCCATGTTCTGTTTGATCTTCTGTGTGAGTGGGATACCTTAATACCGAAGGACATTTCCTTACCACAGTATTCACATTTAGCCATTTGCGAACACCTCCTTAATAATTTACAACGGAAATATAATAACAGATAGTTGCAGAAAATGCAAGCATTTTTTTAATATTTTTTTGAATAGTGATATTTATGGTATATTTGTACTATATTTTCTTGATTTTATATACCATATATAGTATAATATATCTGTTAAATTCAAAATATATTTCGGAGGAATAGTCAATGGCTGTAGATAAAAAAGCAAATGATAAAAAAACTGCCCTTGAATCCGCATTAAAGCAAATTGAAAAGCAGTATGGACAAGGTGCTATTATGCGTCTTGGCGAAAGCGCACATTTAAAGGTTGATGCTGTTTCAACAGGTTCACTTACACTTGATCTTGCAACAGGTATCGGAGGACTTCCAAAGGGAAGAATTATAGAAATTTACGGTCCTGAATCATCAGGTAAAACAACACTTGCACTTCACTGTGTTGCAGAGTGTCAAAAGCTTGGCGGTGAGGCTGCATTTATTGATGCAGAACACGCACTTGACCCTGGATATGCAAAGAATCTTGGTGTTGATGTTGATTCTCTTTTGGTTTCACAGCCTGATAACGGAGAGCAGGCACTTGAAATTACCGAACAGCTTGTAAGAAGCGGTGCGGTTGATATTATTGTTGTTGACTCTGTTGCGGCTCTTGTTCCTCTTTCAGAAATTGAGGGCGATATGGGCGACTCTCATGTCGGCTTGCACGCAAGACTTATGTCCCAGGCTCTTCGTAAACTTACTGGTGCAATCAATAAGTCAAACTGCATTATTATCTTTATCAATCAGCTTCGTGAAAAAGTTGGCGTAATTTATGGCAACCCTGAAGTTACAACAGGCGGTCGTGCACTCAAATTCTATTCTTCAATGCGTATTGATGTAAGAAAGATTGAACAGCTCAAAGCACCCGGCAATGAGTTTATCGGTTCAAGAACAAGAGCAAAAATTGTTAAAAACAAAGTTGCTCCGCCGTTCAAACAGGCTGAATTTGATATTATGTACGGAACCGGTATTGATAAAATCGGTGAAATTGCAGACCTTGCCGTAACACTCGGTATCGTTTCAAAGGGCGGTGCTTGGTTTACATACGGAGAGGAGCGTTTCCAGGGTAAAGAAAAGTTCAAGGATTATATCAAGTCTAATCCTGATGTTCAGGCTGAACTTGAAAAGCAGATTAAGGATATTTTGGCAAACAATGAGGCTGAAGAAACTGTTTCGGTTGATGAGCCTGAAGTACCAAAAGCTCCTGTTACTCAAACAAGAGCTGCTGCAAGAGCAAAGCTCGACATCGCAATAGACGATGATGAGGATTAATGAAAATATCTCATACAAAGGGCAGAGGCAAAAAAATTCATATTTTTGTCGATGACGAATATACAATAACAACAGATATTGATTTCTGGGCAGAACATTTTTTTAAGGACGGTCAGGAAATAACCGAAGAGCAGTGGCAGGAACTTTGCAACGGGATTTATTATAAAAAAGCCGTTGATAAGTGCTATGATTTGCTTTCAAGGCGAGATCATTCCGTCAAAGAACTTAAAACAAAACTTCTTCGCACGGTTGATGAAGAAAATGCCGACAGAGCAATAGAAAAAATGATTGATTACGGATATTTGGATGATGAAAAATATGCAAAAAATCTTGTAAAATATCTGTCCGAAACCAAGCGTATGTCAAAAAATCATATAAAACAGGAAATGTATAAGCGAGGTGTGCCAAATGACATCATCGCATATACTCTTGAAGATACAGAAATTGACAATGTGTCGGCTGTTGTTGATTTGATTTTTACAAAATACAGAAACAAATTAGACGCTCAAGACGGTAATAAAAAAGTTATAGCCGCCTTGATGAGAAAGGGATTTTCATATTCTGACATAAGGGAAGCCTTTGAAAGAATTGAAAATGAAGAATACAATTAATGACAAATGGTTATAAAGTCGGTATGATATCTCTCGGCTGTCCCAAAAATCAGGTGGACGGCGAGGCACTGCTTGCAAAACTTGCGCAGGCAGGGTATCAAATTGTAAATGAAATTGAAAATTCGGATGTGATGATTGTCAACACTTGCGGATTTATTGAAGATGCTAAGCGTGAAGCTATTGATACAATTCTTGAGGTTGCGCAGTACAAGGAAGCAGGGCTGATTTCTGCAATTGTTGTCACAGGCTGTCTTGCCGAAAGGTATCAGGACAAAATCTTAAAGGAAATGCCGGAGGTTGACGCAGTTATCGGTATCGGTGCTAATTCCGATATTGTCAAGGTGTGCGACAAGGCTCTGTGTGGCATTAAAACCTCAAATTTCCCTAACAAGTGTTATCTTCCGCTTGATGGCGAAAGAATGCTTTCTACGCCTCCTCATTGGGCGTATTTGAAGATTGCCGAGGGATGCGACAACAGATGTGCTTATTGTGCCATTCCCGGCATCAGAGGCGATTTTCGTTCAAGAACAATTGAATCTGTTGTTGATGAAGCAAAAAGTCTTGTAAATCGTGGTGTTAAAGAAATAATTTTAGTTGCACAGGATACCACTAAATATGGACAGGATTTGTACGGTGAATATTCACTCGACAAACTTTTGAAAGAACTTGTTAAGATTGACGGACTTGAATGGATTAGACTTTTCTATTGCTATCCACAGAGAATTACCGACAGTCTGATTGATGTTATTGCAAATGAGGATAAAGTTTGCAAGTATATTGATATTCCGCTTCAACATTCAGATGCTACTGTTCTAAAAAATATGAACAGAGTAGGGGACGGAAACGATTACAGAGTGCTCCTCAATAAAATGAGAGAGGCTATTCCGGGTTTGGCACTTCGTACAACATTTATGGTCGGCTTCCCTGGTGAAACTGATGAGCAGTTTGAAAATCTTTGCGAGTTCGTAAAAGATATTAAGTTTGACAAAATGGGTTGCTTCACTTTTTCACCTGAAGAGGACACACCTGCTTTTGATATGGAAAATCAAATTGATGAAGATGTCAAGAAGCGTAGACAGGAAGTTTTGATGAATGCTCAATTTTTCATTACCGAGGCTTCAAACAAAGGCAGAGTCGGCAATGTATACAAGGTAATTGTTGATTCTTTTGCAGACGGAAAGTACACAGGTCGGTCATATATGGATTCGCCTGAAATTGACAGCGGAATTATTTTTACTTCAAATAAAGAACTTAATATCGGCGACTTTGTCGATGTTAAGATTACAGATTTTGACGGATATGATTTGATAGGAGAACATTATGAATTTACCTAATAAAATTACAGTTTTCAGATTTTGCTGTATACCGTTTTTATGGCTGTTTTCTCTTTGGCAGTTCAGATACCATTGGGTTGCCGCACTTTTGGTTTATTTTATAGCTTGTGTCAGCGATACCGTTGACGGCAACATTGCAAGAAAGAGAAAACTTGTAACTGATTTTGGCAAGTTGATGGACCCTCTTTCAGACAAGGCACTTGTGCTTGCGGCATTTCTTATTCAGATAAATCTCGGAATCAGAACAGATATTGTCATTATGATTATGATGGCAAGAGAATTCCTTGTTGCAGGTATGCGTATGGCAGCCACAGTTGAGGGTGAAGTTATTGCGGCAAATGTTTTCGGCAAGGCAAAGACTTTTATTCAAATGGCAACAACAGGTATGACCTTCTTGCTCCTTGCAATTATGGAAAAAGACAGAGAAATTATTATTGCCACAAATGGCTTTAATCCTCCGCAATGGCTCACTGTTTACTGTACAATCGCTTTTTGGATTGCAGGTATAGTTACAGCTTTGTCAGGTATAAAATATACATTAGACGGCTGGAAGCATATTAAAACAAAATAATTTTGTTGTTTTAATCGTTAAAAAATTAAAATTTATGCTTGCATTTTTTCAAAAAATGAATATAATGTATTTAAAGGCTATGATTGGGAGAAGTAACAGTTTTTCGCCTATTCAGAGAGCAAACGGTTGGTGAGAGTTTGTATAGGTTAAATTGTGAAATGCACCCATGAGCTTCTCAAAGGAAATTTAGTATTTTGAGACGGTGGGCACCGTTATCCGCAAAGGCTATATTGGTAGCTTGAGTATAAATCAGAGTGGAACCGCAGTATTACTGCCTCTGTCGTTTGACAGGGGCTTTTTATTTTTGAAAGGCAGATATATTAATGTTTAAACAATATAAAGAAGACATTCAGAGCTTTATTGACCATGACCCGGCAACAGATAATCCGTTAGAGATTATTTTGCTTTATCCTGGCTTTAAAGCACTTCGTTCTCATAAAAAAGCACATTGGTTTTACAATCATAATATGCCGTTTATCGCAAGGGCGATAAGTCAACGTTCTGCACATAAAACCGGTATAGAAATTCATCCGGGTGCAAAAATCGGCAGAAGGGTTGTAATTGACCACGGTCACGGTATTGTTATCGGCGAAACCGCAGAAGTCGGTGACGATGTTATGATATATCAGGGCGTAACTCTCGGCGGTACGGGTAAAGATATAGGCAAACGTCATCCTACCGTAGAAAGCGGAGTGATGATAGGTGCGGGTGCAAAGGTACTCGGGCCTATCACAATCGGAAAAAACGCTAAAATCGCCGCTGGTGCGGTTGTGGTTAAGGATGTTGAACCTAACTGTACGGTTGTGGGTGTTCCGGGTGAAATTGTCAGAATAGACGGTGAAAGAGTGGATGATTTGGACCAAATCAATATTCCTGATCCGATTATGAATGCAATCAGAAAAAATGAGGAGCAAATAAGAAAGCTCCAAGGAGATATAAAAGAATTAAAGGAGATTGTTAATAATGAAAATATTTAACACAATGTCAAGAAGAAAGGAAGAATTTATTTCCGTTGACCCAAATGAAGTAAAGATTTATGCTTGCGGACCTACCGTATACAACTTTATTCATATCGGTAACGCAAGACCGCTCTGCGTTTTTGATGTGCTTCGCAGATATTTGGAATACAGGGGATATAATGTAAAATTTGTTCAGAATTTTACCGATGTTGATGATAAAATTATCAAGAGAGCAAATGAAGAAAACAGCACTTTTGAAGAAATTTCAGAAAAGTATATCAAAGAATTTTGGACTGATGCGCATGGTCTTAATTTTAAAGACGCTACTGTTCATCCAAAGGCAACGGAAAACATTGATGAAATTATAGAAATTATTAAAACTCTTGAAGAAAAGGGTTATGCTTATGCTATTGATGGAGATGTTTATTACAGAACATTAAAGTTTAAGGATTACGGCAAACTTTCTCATCAGCCTATTGACGATTTACAATCGGGTGCAAGAATTGCTGTCGGAGATAAAAAAGAAGACCCTCTTGATTTTGCTTTGTGGAAAGCCGCAAAAGAAGGTGAACCTTACTGGGATTCTCCGTGGGGAAAAGGCAGACCGGGTTGGCATATTGAATGTTCTGCAATGAATAAAAGATATCTTGGTAATACAATTGATATTCACTGTGGCGGTCAGGATCTTATTTTCCCTCACCACGAAAATGAAATTGCTCAGTCCGAAGCCGCAAACGGTTGTATGTTTTCAAAATACTGGATGCACAACGGTTATATCAATGTAGACAATGTAAAGATGAGCAAGTCACTCGGCAACTTTAAAACTGTTAGAGAAATTGCCGATGTTTACGGCTATGAGGTAATCAGATATTTCCTTATTTCTTCACATTATCGTTCACCGATTAACTATAATCTTGAAATTATCGAACAGTGCAAGTCTGCGCTTGAAAGACTTTATAACTGCCGTGAAAGTCTTGATTTTTCCATTAAGAACGCAAAAACCGATATTGCTGATGATGAAGAAATCTTGGCGTTGATTGACAGCAGAAAAGAGCAGTTTATCAATTCTATGGATGATGACCTTAATACTGCTGACGGTATTGCTGCTGTATTTGATTTGGTAAGTGATATTAATACAAAAATCATCAACAAGGATGTTTCAAAGAACGTTTGTCAAAAGGCTGCAGATATGTTTGATGAGCTTACAGGTGTTTTGGGGCTTGTTTATAACAGAAAGTCAAATGATATTAATGACGATATAGAAAAGCTTATTGAGGAGCGTCAACAAGCAAGAGCAAACAAAGATTGGGCAACTGCCGATAGAATTCGTGATGAACTCAAAGCACAAGGCATTACTCTTAAAGACACACCTCAAGGTGTAACTTGGGTTAAGGAATAAACTATGGTTGACAGAGTTAAGTTTAAAAATGTTGAAGTTTCCCGTTTGGGGCTTGGTAATATGCGGCTTCCGTGTAAAACTCCGATTAAGCGAGAGGCTAACCCTTTAATTGATTACGACAAGGCGCAACAAATAGTTGATATGGCATACGAAAACGGTGTCAATTATTTTGACACTGCGTATATGTATCACTGCGGCAAAAGTGAGAAATTTATCGGTCAAGCACTAAAAAAATATCCAAGAGACAGTTACTTTTTAGCTGATAAACTTCCGATTTGGATGTGCAAAACTCCTGCCGATATGGAAAAGATATTTAACAAACAGCTTCAACGCACAGGCATTGATTGTTTTGATTTTTATCTTCTTCATTCGCTTGATAAGAGTAATTTTGAAAAGTGCGAAAAATACGGTGCTTATGATTTTGTTCTTAAAAAAAAGGCAGAGGGATTGGTTAAAAATATCGGCTTTTCTTTCCACGGAACAGTTGAGGATTTAAAGAAAATCGTTTCGGCTCACCATTGGGACTTTGCTCAAATTCAGATGAACTATCTTGATTGGAAAAATCAGGATGCAAAAACTCAATATCAAATTTTGACCGATGCAGGTATACCTATAATAGTAATGGAACCTGTTAGGGGCGGTAAACTTGCTGATTTGCCGAAAGATGCAGAGGCTGTTTTGAAGCAAAACGCTCCGGATAAAAGCATTGCATCTTGGGCGATGAAATTTGTTGCAAGTTATGATAACGTAATTACTATCCTCAGTGGTATGAATTCGTTAGAGCAAATGCAGGATAATCTTAACACTTTGACCGATTTTGTTCCTATGAATGAAAATGAATTTAAAGTTTGTGAGAATGTTGCATCAATCATTAATAAAAACGATATTATTCCTTGTACGGGTTGCGATTATTGTGCCGACTGCCCAAAAGGTGTAAAAATCAGCACGATATTTGATGTGTACAATAAGCTCAAAACAGGGGAGTACACCGAATTTGAAGCGAAGGATCAGTATAAAAACATTGATGTAAATCATACTGATTGTGTAAAATGCGGCAAGTGCAAAGAACATTGCCCGCAAGGAATTGACATTCCAAATGAATTAGCAGGAAAAATCAACGATTTATTTTCATAATTTAATGTTTACTAAAAAAGAGCAAACCGTAATTGGTTTGCTCTTTAATGTTATTGGTTTATTTTACAAGTTCTGCCATATCGTACATACCGGCTTCTTTGCCTGTCATAAATACAGCAGCGTTTACAGCGCCAACAGCGAAAACTTCTTTTGACCTTGCAGAGTGAGAGAGTGTGATAATCTCATCTCTTCCGGCAAAAATAATTTCGTGTTCGCCGACGATTGTTCCGCCTCTGATTGAGTGAATACCGATTTCATTCTTTGTACGCTTTTCACGCTTCGAATGACGGTCGTATTCATACTTCATACGGTTGTCGAGTTCCTCATTGATAGCATCTGCAAGCATAAGCGCAGTGCCCGATGGAGCATCAATCTTTTGGTTATGATGCTGTTCAACAATTTCTATATCGAATTCATCACCCAAAAGTGCAGCTGCTTTCTTTGCAAGAGTAGCAAGAAGGTTGATACCCAAACTGTAGTTGTATGTGAAGAATACCGGGCATTCTTTTGATGATTCGGCAATCTTTTTCTTTTGGCAGTCATCATAGCCTGTTGTAGCAATTACAAGTGCTGTTTTTGTATTCTTGCCGTATTCCAAAAGACTGTCAAGAAGTGACGGATTTGAAAAGTCAATAACAACATCTGCTTCTTCTTTTACATCCAAAATGCTTTCATAAACAGGGAAGTCGGTCATATTGTTGTTGAACTTGTCAACACCGGCAACGATAGTTGCATCATCACGGTTTGCAACAATATTTTGGATAACTCCTCCCATTTTGCCACAGCATCCTGATAATATAATTCTTGTCATTTATACTTCCTCTAAAATCTTATTTAATAAGTCCGTACTTTTGCATAACGCTCTTTACGTATTCTGTGTGTTCATCAGTCATTTCGCAAAGAGGCATCTTGCAAGGTCCTGCTGCCCAACCCATCATATTGCAAGCAGCCTTTACAGGGATTGGGTTAACCTCAACAAACATTGCATTTGCAAGTTCAAGATATTTTGCCATCATTTCTGTGCACTTGTTTGCATCACCGTCAAGATAAGCCTGAACCATATCGTGAGTTTCCTGTGGGCAAATGTTTGAAAGGACAGAGATAACGCCCTTACCGCCACAAGCCATAACTGCAGGGATTTGGTCATCGTTACCGCTCCAAATGTTGAGGTCGTCACCGCAAAGTGCGTGAATCTTCATAACCTGGCTGATGTTGCCTGATGCTTCCTTAACACCGTTGATTCTCGGAAGTTTTGAAAGTTCTTTGAGAGTTTCAGGAGCAATGTTTACGCCTGTTCTTGACGGAACATTGTAAAGAATGATAGGTACATTTGTTGCATCATGATACATTGTGTAGTGCTTGATAAGACCCTTTTGTGTGCACTTATTATAATAAGGAGTTACAAGCAAAAGTGCGTCAACACCATATTCGCAAGCCTTTTCAGCAAGTTCAAGACCACATTCTGTATTATTTGAGCCGGCACCTGCAATAACAGGTACTCTGCCGTTAACATAATCAACACAGAATTTAATTGCTTCAAGGTGGTGAACAGTCTTGAGAGTTGAGCTTTCACCTGTTGTACCGCATATAACAATAGCGTCTGTACCGTTGTCAATCTGCCAATCAATAAACTTCTTAAATTCATCGTAATTAATGCTGAAGTCGTCATTCATTGGGGTAATGATAGCTACAGCCGAACCTGTAAATACCGGATTCTTCATAATAGTATATTCTCCTTATATAGATTAGTCTAAATAACCTTCAGCGGCAAGCAATTCTGCAAGCAATACTGCACCGCCTGCTGCGCCACGAAGTGTGTTATGTGAAAGACAAACAAACTTGTATTGATATTGTGTATCTTCTCTGAGTCTGCCGATAGAAACTGCCATACCGTTTTCAAGCATACGCTCTGAATGAATTTGAGGTCTGTCAGGTTCTGTGAAATAGTTGAGGAACTGCTTTGGTGCAGACGGAAGCTCAAGTTCTTGTGCTCTGCCCTTGAAGTTGTTCCAAATTTCAATCATTTCTTCCTTTGTTGGTTTCTTTTCAAAGTTTACAAATACTGCACCGAGGTGACCGTTTGAAACAGGAACTCTGATACATTGTGCTGTAAAGTTAGGCTTTGTAGCGTTTTCGATGTGGTCGCCTTCGATTTTACCCCAAAGTTTGAGAGGCTCTTTTTCGCTCTTCTCTTCTTCGCCACCGATGTATGGGATAACATTGTCGATCATTTCAGGCCATGTTTCAAATGTTTTACCTGCACCTGAAATAGCTTGGTATGTGCAAACCAAAACATCCTTTACACCGAACTTGTCGTGAAGAGGGAAGAGGGCAGGAACATATGACTGAAGTGAGCAGTTTGACTTAACTGCGATGAAACCACGCTTTGTGCCGAGTCTCTTTCTTTGCTCAGGGATAATGTGGATGTGTTCAGCGTTAAGTTCAGGAACTACCATAGGAACATCAGGAGTGAATCTGTTTGCAGAGTTGTTTGAAACAACAGGGCATTCATGCTTTGCATATGCTTCTTCAAGTGCCTTGATTTCGTCCTTCTTCATATTTACCGCACAGAATACGAAGTCTACCATTGATGTGATTTTTTCAATATCGTTGGTAGCGTCCATAACTACCATTTCTTTATATTTATCTGCGAGAGGTGTGTCCATACACCATTTGTTGCCGATAACTTCGCAGTAAGGTTTGCCTGCTGATCTTGATGATGCTGCAAGAACAACAACATTGAACCATGGGTGATTTTCAAGCAAGGTCATAAATCTTTGACCTACCATACCTGTGGCACCTACGATGCCGACATTAAATTTTTTCATAAATAATTCTCCTTAGAACTTGTATTATTTATCATTTTGCAATATAATAAACAAAGTGCAATTTGCACAAGATAATTTAGTATATATAATATCACTATTTATATATGAATGTCAATTAATAATTATATAATTTTGGAGAATATTTGATGAAAACTTCTGACTTTTATTATGATTTGCCTCAAGAACTTATTGCGCAGACTCCGATGGAGCCGAGAGATATGTCAAGACTTATGGTTATTGACAAGAATACAGGCGAGATAGAACATAAAATTTTTAAGGATTTGATAGATTATTTAAGACCCGGCGATTGTCTCATTCTTAATGACACAAGAGTTATTCCTGCAAGAATTTACGGTGTAAAAAAGGAAACAGGCGCTGTTGTTGAATTCTTACTTTTAAAGCAAAGTGAAAATAATGTGTGGGAATGTCTTTGCAAACCTGGCAAGAGAGCAAAGGTCGGCACATCATTTGTTTTTGGCGATGGAATTGTTGAATGTGAGGTTGTTGATGTGACCGATGACGGCAACAGAAAAGTCCAATTCAAATGTGATTCCAAAGAAATTTATACAATTTTGGACAAGATCGGCAAAATGCCTCTCCCACCATATATTACGGAAGAACTTCAAAATGGTGAATTGTATCAAACCGTTTATTCAAAAGAATTAGGCTCTGCGGCGGCTCCGACAGCCGGATTGCATTTTACCGAGGAAATGCTCAAGAAAATTGAGGAGAAGGGTATAAAGATTGGCTATGTAACGCTTCATGTCGGTCTTGGAACATTCAGACCTGTAAAGGTTGATGATGTAAAAAATCACAAAATGCACAGCGAACATTATCATATCAGCAAAGAAACCGCTGATTTGATTAATGACACAAAGAAAAACGGCGGTAGAGTTATTGCGGTCGGTACAACAAGCACAAGAACTCTTGAATCTGTCGCAACTAAAAACGGCTGTATTTGTGAGGATGAGGACGATACATCAATCTTCATTTATCCTGGATATGAATTCAAATGTATTGACGGTTTGGTAACAAACTTCCACTTGCCTGAAAGTACTTTGATTATGCTCATTTCGGCTTTTGCAGGCTATGATAATGTAATGAACGCTTACAAAATCGCAGTGGATGAGAAGTACAGATTTTTCTCATTTGGTGATGCATGTTTCTTTGCTGATATAAAATAAGGAGCTATTATGGGATATAAATTACTGAAAACAGAAAATAAGGCAAGACGAGGCGAATTCTCAACTGTTCACGGCACTGTTCAAACTCCTTGTTTTATGAATGTTGCAACTGTTGCCGCAATAAAAGGCGGGCTTTCAACTGTTGATTTAAAAGAGGTCGGCGCACAGGTTATGCTTTGCAATACCTATCATCTTCATGTAAGACCGGGTGATGACAAGGTAAAAACTCTTGGCGGATTACATAAATTTACTAATTGGGACAGACCTATTTTGACCGATTCAGGCGGATTTCAGGTTTTTTCTCTTGCAAAGCTCAATAAGATTACCGAAGACGGTGTTACATTCAATTCTCATGTTGACGGCAGAAAAATCTTTATGGGTCCTGAAGAAAGTATGCAAATTCAGTCAAATTTGGGTTCGACAATTGCAATGGCTTTTGATGAATGTGTTGCAAATCCTGCGAAGTACGAATATTCAAAAGAGGCTTGTGCTCGTACTTTGAGATGGCTTGAGCGATGCAAAGTTGAGATGGATAGGCTCAATTCATTGCCTGACACAATCAATAAAAATCAAATGCTTTTCGGAATCAATCAGGGTTGCACCTTTGATGATTTGAGAGTTGAGCATATGAAAGAAATCGCAAAAATGGATCTTGACGGTTATGCAATCGGCGGTCTTGCTGTCGGTGAGCCAAAAGAGGATATGTACCGAATTATCTCTGCCGTTGAACCGTTTGCTCCTGTCGATAAGCCAAGATATCTTATGGGCGTTGGAACTCCCGGAAATATTCTCGAGGGTGTCAGCCGAGGTGTGGACCTTTTTGACTGCGTTATGCCTGCAAGAAACGCTCGTCACGGTCAGTTGTTTACTAAAAAGGGTATAATAAATATTAATAATGCCAAGTATATCCTTGATGACCATCCGATTGACGAAGAATGTCAGTGTCCGACTTGTCGTAATTATTCACGAGCATATGTCAGACATCTTCTTAAAGCAGGGGAAATGCTCGGTATGCGCCTTGCGGTTATGCACAATCTTTATTTCTATAATAACCTTATGACCGAAATCAGAGAGAACATTGACAACAATTCATTTGAAGATTACAAAAATGAATATGTTGATAGATTGGATACAAGAATTTAAAATAGTTCTTGCAATTATTTGACAGATACTATATAATTGTAGTACTTAATGTATTTTAGGAGGCAAAAAATGATTTTAGATTTAATGCAAGCAATAACTTTAATGCAAGGAACAACGCAGGCTGCCGGTCAAACAAAGGCAGGTTCTACATCTTATATTGTACTTATGGTTGTACTCGTTGCCGTAATGTATTTTATGATGATTCGTCCGCAAAAGAAGCGTCAAAAGGAAGAACAGGAAATGCGTGCTTCTCTTGAAATCGGTGATGAAATTATTACAATCGGCGGTATTGTTGGTAAGGTAGTTACCATCAGAGAAGAAGATATAATTATCGAAACAGGTGCTGACAGAAACAAGATGAAGATTCAGCGTTGGGCTGTAAACACAAATGTTACAAAGACAGAACAGCACAAGAAAGAAGTTGAAAAGGCAAGAGAAGCTGCCAAGGAAAAGAAAGAAGCTAAAAAGTCAGACAAAAAGTCAGACAAATAATTAGTGTAATAAATAAATCATCCCCCGAATATCCTGTAATAAAGGATATATGGGGGATTTTTTTATGAAGAAAACAGATAATATTCTTTTAGGATTTGTTCTGAAATCGGTATTTTTATCAATTGCTTTTGTCGTTTTTTTGACAGCAGTATTTAGTAAAATAGTAATAACTTTTGATTTGGATAATTCGTATTGTTCGTATTTAGGGTACGCTGTTTTGTTTATCACAAGTTTTATTACTGCACTTTTATCAACGATGAATTTTAAAAACAGTCTTGCCTTGATGTGTGTATTATCAAACATTCCTGTAATAATACTATCTGTAATAAATTCTATAGCAAATAAATCATTTATTCAGCTTGCAATATGTGCAGTAATTATTATCGCCGGAAGTTTGCTTTCTGCAATTATAAATGCAAAAAGAACCAGAAAGTTAAAGGTATAAATATGAAAAGTATCGTTGTTTCAAAACAAAAGTTTGATTTTGAAGATTTTGTTGAAAGCAACCGTCAATTTATTTATCTTTTGTTGATATATATAGCGGGAGTATTAGCAGGGTCATTGCTTTTTAGAAGTCTTGAACTTTCAAAATTTTCAAATTTTTTGAGTGACTTTCTAACAATAAAAAGCGACAGTCTGCTTTCCGTTGTGATTGACAGACTGTCGGTTTATTTGTTGGTTTATACTGTAACAATTTTGCTTGGATTGTGCATCATTGGCTTTCCGATAATTAACGCCGTACCGTTTTTGTGTGGTTTTGAAATAGCTGTAAAGATAGCGTTTTATTACAATATGTATTCGCTGAAGGGGATAGGGTACTCACTTTTAATGATTGTTCCCGAAGCCTCGGCTTTTATGGTGATTTTGTTTTTCACAATCGCTTCTTCAAAAGAATTGAGCAAAAACATTTTTGATATTTCACTTCAAAAAAACACTGAAAAAGAACTTGTTTTAAAGGATTATTTAAAATCATTTTTAATCTACGGAGTAGGGATTACAGCAATATCGTTTGTAAATTCTTTGATTATTTTCCTTTTGAATTCAATAATCAAGATGTAAAATTAGGCTTATTGTTAGCAAGGGGATTTGAATCAATTGCTTGCTTTGAAGCGTCACTTTGGATGTGTGTATAAATTTCTGTTGTTCCAAGGTTTTCGTGACCGAGGATTTCCTTGAGAACAAGCACATCAACATTTCCGTGCTGATACATCAGGGTAGCGGCAGTATGTCGAAGTTTATGCACAGACAATCCTCGACCGCCAAGACCTGCTTTTTCAAGATTGTTTGTAACCATAATTTCAACCATACGAGGACTGATTCGTTGGTAACGACTGCTTATGAACAAAGCTTTATCCTTGACCTTGTCATTTGGGCGAACTTTCATATATTCTGTTACAGCATCAATACACGCTTGGTTGAGGTAGACTGTTCGCTCCTTGTTGCCTTTACCGGTTATTACAAGAGTACCGTCAGATTTAATGTCGGAATAATCGATAGAAACAAGCTCGGCAAGACGCATTCCGCAATTCAGGAACAGGGTAATGATTGCAAAATCTCGTTCTTTGTACTTTCCGTCTATTACAGAGAGTAATTTTTGTGCTTCTTCTAAAGTTAAATATTTTGGAAGAGATTTTTTTGTTTTAGGTGCATCAAGGTTTTTCATTGGATTGACGGAAAGTAAACCAAGGTTGTCCGATAGATAGCTAAAAAATCGCCTGATGCACACAACACGGCGGGCACGGGTCGTTTCGTTATTGCCACGAACATTTTTGCAGTAGACTAAAAAGGTATACGCATCATTCAATGTAATACCTTGGATAAAGTTAATGTCAATTTGAGATAAATCAATTTCGTTGTCAGGCGTTGCTTCAGGATAAAGTCCTTTGTGCTTTGCCATAAAACGAAAGAATGTTCTCAAATCGCTTGCATATTCAGTTACGGATAAAGTGCTGTGTCCCTTAATTGCTTCAACATATATCAAATAGTCTTGCACTAAAGGGGGCAGTTTTGCAAAATCTTCTCGTTTCAAAAGAATTTATTATAATACTTAAAGAAACTAATCATTTCGCAAAATTAATATTCAGAGCGAAATAACAAACAATTTCTTTGCTTTTCCTTTCGTAATCGTTAAAAAAATAATATCACAAAATTATAAAAAATGCAACAGGAACAAGGGGGATTAATATGCAACCAAAGGATATTGACTTTGATAAATTGTATCAAATGATTTTTTCAGTTCCCGACTATATGAGTATTACAGGAATAGACCTTGAACCTACAATGCGAGTGCATATTGTTAGTGATTTGAATATTATCAGCGATATGGAGTATTACGAAAGCAACAAAGAATTGCAACGCTTGATTAAAGTCGCAGACAGCCAACAAAGAGGGAAAAGCGTTAAAATGATAGAATGATTACTTGTCAACAAAAAAACAAAAATACGAAGGCTGACAGTTAAAAATAGCGTGAAATTTATCGAATGCTTTTTGTTTTTTAGTGATAGTATGCGTATAACTGCTCGTGTACTCGTAGAAGTACCGAAAAATGTACTTGTGGCAGGTTGATTTTGATACTTTTTCAAAAAGTATATTTAGCATTGGTGCACTGCAAAAGAAAAACGCAGTAATTTTAAAAATGTGGTTGAATAGTATGCGTTTTTTTTGAATATGTGCACCCTAATTGCAAAAAATTAGACGAGGTATAGTGTACCCTCTAAAATGCCGTTGAGCGTCTTAGGGCTGATGTGAAACATCAGAGCCGACCAATTCGTAGTTGATAGAACAAAAAAACTCTTTTTTACCCAAAAATCAAGGTAGAAAAGAGCGTTTTTCTTTTTGCTATATATACTACGACTATATAGCAAAAAGTGTGTAATTGTGTAATTCTCTCGAAACCCTTGCTATCAAAGGCTTTCAAGACCCTCACTTTTACACACTAAAGTGCGTTTTTTTGAAAATGTGTGTAATTTTCAAAATATTTCTTGACTTTTTGACACTATTTTGATACTATGGTTTTGGGTGATAAATATGAATGCAAAAATTAGTGTTTCTTTTCCTGAAGAAATGATAAAAAGAATACAAGTTGAAGCAGAAAAAAACAATCAAAAAATATCTCAATTTATCCAAATGAGCGTTGAGCACGAATTTAATGTTATTGACGCTGAAAATGCTGTTGCTGATTTATGTGGTGCTGACCCTGAAGCAATTTACAAGGGGTTTAGTGAGTTAGCAAAACTGAATGATAATTTAAAATCATTTACAGAATTTTATAAACAAAAGGAAACTGATAAGAATTCATAGTACAATTTTTGTACTTGAATATAAAAAGACCCTGCATAAGTTACAAAGTTTGACGGCTTTTCTTATGCAAGGCAAAAACTACAAAGAGAATTCTTTGCGAATATATTATAATATATAATATTAAAATTTGCAAGTGTTTTCTTTGGGAAAGGAGTTTACTTGCAAAAGATAGAAAAAGAACAAGAACGCAAAAGAAATTTTTGTTTGGTTTTGTATCCCGATTGCCCCGAGCATAACGAATTGATTACTCGTATTGCTTGTAACGAGTACAATTTTGATTATGCGGGTATTTGTCACGATAAAGATATAACTGACGAGGGTGACCCTAAAAAGCCACATTATCACTTTGTAGTGCATTTAAATAATGCTTGTACACGCTCTGCTCTTGCCAAGAATTTAGGCATTGAGGAACGACTTGTACAAGATTGTAAAGATTACAAAGGTGCTTTGATGTATCTTGTTCATTACAAAAATCAAGATAAAGCGCAGTATTCTGCTGATTTGGTTTTCGGTAGTTTGTCCGAAAAGGTTAGGGAACTAACAGCAAAACCGAATGAGACAATGGCTTGTTTGATAATTCTTGATTTGCTCGATAGCATTGACAGTAAAATTACTTTTTCTGGATTTATGCGTTTGTGTTGTGCAAGAGGTTTATATTCTACTTTTCGTAGGAATAATAATTTTTTTATACAAGCTGTTTTTGAGCATAATTCTAAATTTGAACGATAAAAAAATTGCAAGTGTTTAATGTTCTGAGGTTCCGTTTTTCCGCACACTTGCGGAAAACGGACACAGACATACACTTGCTTTTTTATTTGCTTTGATGTATTCTTGTTTTGTATTAAAAGTGGCTTTATTGTTTCACAGGAGCGTTTATTTTGCATTTTTGATGTTAAGTAGGGCAATTTCCTGCTTTATATTAAAAAATATCAAATTTCGCAAAATTAATATTTTGCGAAATAAAGGGAATCCTTAAGAACAATTTTCCTTTCAATTTATTGATTTTATGCGGATATTATAACATAATAAATCTTATTCGTCAATTTCGGAATAATTTTCAATTTTCGAAATCAGAGCCATAAGCTCATCCATAGAAACTTTTTTTGATTTCTTTTTAGCTGCTGTTAATGTCTTTTGCATTGTTAAAATCAATTCATTATTTTCTTTAAAAACAATTGAAATAATATTAATATCATCATCTGAAACTGATTTTATTAATTTTTCAATTAAATCAATACTTATATCATTTTTATTCATTGTACTTCCTCTAATTCATTTAAAACTCTCTCCAACTTATTTGGTAAGTCATTAACAATCTCAACAGTTTTATTATCAAAATTAATTTCTTGCATTCTTGAATTTGCTCTAAAATCGTGTACATAATCAAGAATGATTTTTTTATATTGTACAGGCAAATCAGATACAGGCTTTATTTCATCAAGATTATGTTGTAACATATAAGAGCCAAACAAAGACAAATAAGTCTGAATTGCATTACCCCAGCGTTCCTCGACATTTTGTTTAAGTTTGGAAATATTATAAGTTATGCCGGGTGTCCACAATTTAATTTTGTCTTGGGTGTCAAGAAAATCAATCCACCAATCGTAAATTTTACATCGTGAAACATTAGAACTTGTTGATTTATCAATGAATCTAATAAAATTATTTAAAACGCCAAAATATAATTTATTAATAGACAAATCACAATTTATATATTGAATAGCAAATTCTGTTGCCTGTTCATCACGGAGTTGTAATTCACAACGAGACCAGAAATAGTCAACTTTTTGTTCTGCAGCTTTATCATAAAAACGAACTCTTATTCTTGATTGAGGACTTCCGATATATGCACTTGTACCTACTGAAGATAGATTAACTTCCCACCACCGAGCCCCGGCAGAAGAAGTCCAATTACCGAAACGAACGCAGTCAGCTATTATATTGAGATCTAAAAGTCCTTTAAAATCATCATATGCTATATCTATTCGGCTTATTTTACTTTTTGGAAGAGATAAAACAGCAGAAAGAAGCATATTAAAATCACCGTATTCTGAATAGCTTTCAAAAGCTCTGCAGCCTTGACCGCTGAAACATATATGTATTCCTTGATTTTCGTGACCGTTAAAATAGATTGAAATTCCGTTAAAAAACAATCTATCTTTGTAACCGTCATGTCCTTTCATTTCTTGAAAATTACCTAAACAGTCGTTTAAGCCTAACATCATAATAACCTCATTAACATCAAGATTATGAATTGTAAAGGCTAACCAGTCAAAAATTATGCGATTATCGCGAACATTTACATTTTCCATAATGTAATCTCTGCCCCCTTGTTAAGTCCTTGGGGGCAGATGAGTTTTTCAGCTCATCCTTTCAATTTAATAAGCGATTATAAAATTTTCGTTCCCCGGGAACCGTTGGAGATTCTTTTATTGATTTACAAATTGATTTTTATAACTTAAAAACTCATCTGCATTGAAGCCAGGCAAGCGTTTAAAATCTTTATTTTTATAATAAAAATTAAAATGTTCGCGAGCTTCAGGCTGATTATCGTATTCATCAATCATAAAATCATTGCGATAATTATCCATTGTGAAACTATCATAGCATTTATAATACTTTTTCTTAAAAAAGAAAAATCTAAATGATGTAGTGCCACGCGTGGGTATATATAATTCCCTGCAAGCGCCTAATTTTCCAAAAGGTCGGAATAAAAGATAAAATGTAAATCCTAATACACCGAACTCTGAAGGCTTGACATAGTTATAATCTATATCAAAAAGTCCTTGTATTTGCTTGTCAAGGTCTTTTCTAACCTGTGAAATTAAGCAGACATTAAAGTACATATGTCTATGCATTCTAAAGAATTTAAGCCAATTAGGGCGGTCTTTATCATTCCAACTTCGAGAATTAAACAAATCAGAGGCTTCATCAATGATAAGTTCGGTAGTAGTCTTATTTACATTCAGCTTGAAAAAAGTATATAAATAACTCGGTGTTATTTCTTCATTTTCTAAAATAAAAAGCCTTTGCATTAAATCAGATGTTGACATTTTAGAAAGTCGAGCAACTTCACCGTACACAAGAGGAATATTTGTAATTACATAGTGACCGCGCTTCAAAAAACCAATAATATCTTGAGTCATATTGTAGGACTTCCCCGCTCCGGGGGTCCCGGTTCTTGTATATAACATTTAAAACATTCTCCTTTGGTATAACGTAGGTTATAAAGGCAACGAATAGACGAACCCCGTCGTCGCTAAAGCGAAACTCACTTGCTTTCGCAAGTTCAAACAGGCACGCGCCCGCCCCTTATCGTAAGGGGCTAATATGCAATTAAAGCAAAGCTTTGTTATGAAAAAAACAGCGACCAGGAAGAAAGAGCTTTATCAGCTGCTTTAAGGAGTAACTTATATATTAAAAAGCCAATTTCGATAGTTAAAAAAATGTCAACAGACAGAAAAATTACCGAAGTAACGAAATTTAAAGGCAAAAAATAATGAACAAAATCAATGTATTTTTGAATTTCAGAAAAATCTAAATTTTTAAAAAGATGAGGGTCATCCGGTAAGAAAACCAAAACTCTAGAAAACAAATCCCCAATTTTATTTAAAAGCCATAAAAGAACGTGAGAAAAACTGTTCTCAAACTGTTCAAAAGAAATTGCTAAATTAATCATTTTAAAGCTCCTTATTAACAATCCATTTTTTAAAGCATAGATAAGTTGTGATTAAAAAACTGACAGAAAGTCCGATTCTGACAAGTCCGACATATGGATCAAGAGGCGAAAAATCTATATTAAATTTAATATGCTGATTCATAACTTTAAAATCAACAGGAATTACAGGAGCTTTAACTTTATTGTCATCAGTCTTGCTGATGAAGAGAGTATTCATCATATTTGATATAGTTTTAAGAGCTGAAAAAGGCAGCTTGTCCCCTATTGGTTGTGCACCGAGTTGAATATTATTTGAACCGATTGTAATTGCGTCCCCGGGATTCATTGTCTGAACTCCCTCCAAAGTTGTTGATATATCTGTAACCTTAACAGGCTCATTGATTTTGGTTTCCGGAGTTACGATAGCAGGAGAACCTTCTGTAGGAATTGCAGGAGAATTAACTTTGACCGTAACTTTTCCGTCAGTATCTGAAGTGATTGACCCGTCTTTAACCTTGGTTCTGACACTTCCGGCAGTAGTTGCGATAGTATCACGATCCTTATCATAGTATTTTTTATTTTCTGGAAGTTCTACAGGTTTAGCTGTAGTTGATGATAAAGGAACAAAAGAAAGTTCATTTTCTCTACCTATATAACCGCGCCAGGAACAATTTATACCGACACTTTCATAAAAAAGTTTATAGGCAAAATCATTAATAGATTTAAACTTATAAATAATTGAGCCATCTTTTAATTTTAAAAAATAGATTTTTGAATCATAAGGAACACAAACTTCACCGGATTCAGAATGATATTCAATTTTAAGATTACAATAATCACCTTTAGAATTATAATAGCCTGCAGAAATGAGATTTGCATTTTTTACATCAGAACATTCAACAACTTTTCCTTCAGGAAGATTTTGAACAATATGATTTGCAATTTTACATTCTTTAGAATTAAAAATAGGAGAATATGCAGAAGAAACAACAGGAAAATTTGGCAAATATTTATTGACATCTCCATGATAACTGAAAGAGAAATCAGCTCCTGAATCAGAAGAAAATCGAAGAAAAATATTACCAGAAATAATATCAACATAATGTTTTAAACCATATCCGCGATGCTCAAGAACATCTTGATATGATAAATTATCATTTACTTTATATTTAAAAACAGACAAATTATCATTTACAAGAGTATTTGTTCCATAAAAAGTCATCCCGTCAAATTTGTTAACATTATCTGAATTTGAATTAGTAATTCCAAGAATATGCTCCTTCACCCAATCATAAGCGTATAAAAATGCAGTTCCGCCCATTACAAGTGCCATTGTGCCTTGATTTTTTCGAATTTCAAAATTATTTTGACAATTAATTACAAAATCTTGCCAAGCGCCGCACTCAACAGATGTATTTATCGCAGCTGCAATTACAGAAACGGTTATTGCTGCGCCCATACCTATTAAAAGACAAGCAATAAGTTCTGCACCTCCGGCAGCTGCAAAAGTATATGCAGCAGTTCCGGCAAGAGATGATAATATTAATTCAACAATAGTTTCTGAAGCGTAGCCGAGAGCAAAGCAACGCAAAGGCGAGGCAACCGCAAGAATTAAACAAAGAAGAATTATAAAAATGATAAATGCTATTCTGATAAAGCGGTATCTTCTTCCTTTGGTTCTTTGTCTGTCAGCTTCTGAACTTGTTTCTGCACCGCTTTCTTCAAATGGTGCTTTTCTATTTTGATATGAATTATTCTGCAAAATACCCGCAGGACAAAGTATATAGCCACGAGCAATAGAAACAATTTTAAGTAAGAGTTCATATAAAAAATTCACGGATATTTCTCCTTTTCTTTTTAAATTTAAAAATAGCGCAATCGCCACAAAGGGCGACAGCGCTATTTTATGGGACTGAAATAAAAGGATTAACCTTTAATTTTCTTAACCCATTTAACAACAACCGCGTAAGCTACACTAAGGCCTACAACACCGAGGACAATAGGGAGTGCAGTTCCCATTACATCCTTAACATTTGAAGCAGCTTCTGTGAGAGCAGGCTGGACAGTTTGGGCAAGTGCCGAGGCTTCCATAAGAATAGGGTTCATATCCGGTTAACTCCTTTCTATAAAATTAAACATTTTATACAAACTGTTTCCTAAAAGACTTAAACCAATTTCCAGCGCTATGCCCGTTGCTATTGCTACAGACGAAAATTGAAATAAATTCTTAAGGAAATCAGATGTAAACACTTTAGCTAATAATTCGACCACGCTATCACCTACCATTTCCAAAAATTGAAACTTCGTGAAATTAAAGTGCCGAATATCAGGCTTATTAAACAAGCAAACCATATAATCGTAGCTTGCATATTATCAACAAGAGGTTGTAAATCATTCATATGTATTAACTTCCGAAATTGAAATCAAATCATAACAAGCTAAATTGTTTTCATATATGCATGTATATATTGATTTAGCTTTGAAAATTTTGAGATAAACATCACCGTCTGAATTGCGAAGATATACTTGATAAGTCTTTAACATAATTAGTTCAAAATATACTTTGCGTATCTTCCGGAGACTTGAACATCAAGATTGACTTGTTGTCCGAACTTCATAGCCTTGTATTGCTCAAAATGACCTTTTACGGAAGCTTTTACGCATTCTTGATTATCGGGCAAGTAAACATTGCAATTTGCACCTTGTACCCTATTACCTTCCTTGTCAACGAAATCATATTCTTTGTAACAAACAAAAACACCATTCATAATTTTTTACCTTCCTTTTCTTTACTCTTAAATGGATTTACTTTTGTTAACCCGGACAGGATTTGAACCTGTATCCAGCTTTCCTTGTTTTATGTTGCAACGCGACTTTACCGTTAAGCTACCGGGTCATAAAAAACACAAATTTGTGTAATTAAATAATAACACAATATTGTGTGATTGTCAACACAAATTTGTGTTAAATGGTATATTTTAAATGAGGTGATAATATGCAAAAAAGACCTACATACAAATATCAAAGAATAAGAGATATAAGAGAAGATAAAGATTTGACTCAACAAAGTATTGCAGATTTTTTAAATTTATATCTAAATCAATATAGACGATATGAAAATGGAGAAACAACAATACCTGTAAACATATTAAAAAAATTAAGTAAATTTTATAAAGTGTCAATGGATTATTTAACAGAAATAGAAGAAGAAATAAAACATTAAGGAGATAACAAAATGCCGAAAGAAATTAAAAGAATAATTATAGAATTGATAATTGCAGTTATATGCTTCATTTTAATTTACTTAATATCAAAATATGATAGAAAAAAGAACGGATTAGAAAATTACAAACCACGCTATCAAGAGCTTATTCAGATACCTGTTAACAAAGGCATAAAAAACGAGCTTCGTACATATGCGAAGCTCAAAGGTTATAAAAATGAAGTTGAATATGTTACAAAGCTGATAGCCGATGAAATAGAAAAAGACAGAAACAAATTACAATAACTATAAAAGCCCGGAGCAATTCGCCCCGGGCTTCCCTTTTAGACAAATGATATTTACTTTAAACTTAATATTTTGCGAAATAAAGGGGAGCTTTGAGTATTTTTTCCTTTCATTATTTTATTTAAATTTAGGCATAATTAGCCTTTTGTTATTCTTCAGTAATTGCATCGAATGCGGAACGGATGTTTCGTACAGGTACAATGTCCATATTGATTTTTATTTCTTTGGACAAGGCTTTATAATTATGAAATGGAATTATACATTTTGTGAATCCGAGTCGCTGTGCTTCGGTAATTCGTTGCTCACAATTATTCACGGCTCTGATTTCTCCGGCAAGTCCGATTTCGCCAAATGCAAGCGTGTTTTCATTTACAGGCTTATCTTTTAATGATGAAATCAACGCCACAGCAACGCTTAAATCAGCTGCAGGTTCATATAACTTTAATCCGCCGATTATGTTCAAATACGCATCCATTCCATTGAACAAAAATCCCGCACGCTTTTCAAGCACTGCAATAATCATACTCATTCGGTTGTAATCAAAGCCCGTGCTCATTCGTCTTGGCGTTCCAAAACCTGATGAAGTAACCAAACCTTGAACTTCGGCAAGAATCGGTCGTGAGCCTTCCATTGTACACGCAACGCATGTTCCGCTTGTATTTTTCGGTCTGCCTGAAAGCATCATCAATGATGGGTTTTCAACCTCGTTCATACCGCCTTGAGTCATCTCAAAGACTCCGATTTCGTTTGTTGAACCAAATCGGTTTTTGGCACTTCGCAAAATTCTGTATGAATAATTTCGTTCGCCCTCAAAATATAACACAGTATCAACAATATGTTCAAGCACCTTTGGACCTGCAATTGCACCGTCTTTGTTAACATGACCAACAACAAAAATCGGAATTCCGAGCGATTTTGCAAGGTGCATAAAGATATTTGTGCATTCTCTAACTTGTGTGATACTTCCTGCGGATGAAGAAATGTCATCAATCATCATAGTTTGAATCGAGTCGATTATAACCATATCCGGCTTTTCGGCTTTGATAGTTTCAACAATAAGCGAAACATCGGTTTCTGCAAGAATAAATAAATTTTCGGTATCAATATTAAGTCTGTTTGCACGTAGTTTGATTTGTCGTGCCGATTCCTCACCGCTAATATATAAAATCGTGTGTTTTTGTCCTAAACTTTGACATATTTGAAGCAAAATAGTTGACTTGCCGATACCCGGATCACCTGAAAGTAAAACTAAACTTCCTTCTACAATTCCGCCACCGAGTACTCGGTCAAATTCTTTTATTCCGGTTGAAAGCCTTTTTTCTATATCACTGTCTATTTCGTTAAGTCTTTGAACAGGCTTAATACTTGCTTTTGACCTTGTAATGCCTTTTGCGGATACTATCGGAGTTTGCTCCTCCATAGTGTTCCATTCGCCACAACCCGGACATTTTCCAAACCATTTTACGCTTTCGTATCCACATTCACTGCACACATATACGGATTTTACTTTTCCTGCCATTTATACTTCCTCACAAATTCCCACAAGAATTGAATAAGCCATATCTCGCTGATATTCTTTGTCTTGTAGTCTTTTATTTTCGTTTTCGTTGCTTACAAATCCACATTCTACCATTACAGATGGTTTTTGAGCTTTGTATAATATGTAATAACTGTTATCTGATACTTTATTTTCTCTTTTGTTTTCCGGCTGAATATTTTTCTTTACGCTTTGTAAAATTTTGTCTGCAAGTGTCGGACTGATTTCATCATTCGGAGAATACCAAACCTGTGTTCCCCATTCAGCTTCATTTTCAAAATGATTTTGATGGATTGAAATCAAAATGCTGTTAGGTACGGAATTTATATAATCCATACGATTATACAAGTCAGATTTTGTGCGTTGCTCCCCTGCCCTGTACATCTCATAATCGCCATCACGGGTTAAAACAGTATTTATTCCCGATACCATGAGAAAATCGTACAAATCAAGCGAAATTGAAAGATTAATATTTTTTTCGAGTGAACCGTCAATTCCAACGGTACCGACATCAATTCCGCCGTGACCCGGGTCAATGATTACAGTCTTTTTTGTTTGAATATTGTTGATTCCGACTGTTTTTACCATAACATCATCAATTTTATAACTTATATTTATGCAAACAGCTATAAGTAAAAATCCGGAAAATAATATCATTAATGCTTTTTTCATTATATCACCGTTTTGGTTAAAAGTATAGACATTAATAATATGATTAAATTATACAACATATTTATCAATCTTTCAATAAATCGGTTGATTTATTTATTTAGAAGGGATATAATTTGTACTGTAAAGGAGATGATTTTTTTGAAAATAGTAAATTTAGACGGATATACAACAAATCCGGGTGACCAATCATGGGAAAACTTTAAGAAGTACGGCGATTTTACCGTATATGAAAGAACTGCACCGGAAGAAGTGCTTGAGCGTGCAAAAGATGCAGACGCTCTTATCATAAACAAAACTATAATCACAGCAGAAATGCTTGAACAAATGCCAAACTTAAAATATATAGGCTTGCAGTCAACAGGATATAATGTTGTGGATTGTGATGCGGCAAAGAAAAAAGGCATTGTTGTTTCAAATATTCCTGCGTATTCAACAGCAGCGGTTGCACAGCTTGTTTTTGCACTTATTTTGCAAATTACAAATAAGGTTTCACTTCACAGTGATGCTGTTCATAACGGTGAGTGGACATCTTGCCCTGACTTTTGCTTTTGGAAAGCACCGTTAACAGAACTTGACGGAAAGACAATCGGTATAGTTGGATTCGGTTCAATCGGACAAAGAGTTGCAGAGATTTCAAGAGCGTTCGGTATGAATGTTTTGGTGTTTACTCCTCATCCAAAGCCTGATGAATTTAAAAATGTTGCATTTGTTGATTTTGACAAGCTTTGTAAGGAAAGTGATATAATTACCTGCCATTGTCCTCTCACACCGCAAACAGAAAATTTGATTGATAAGAACGCTATTTCAAAAATGAAAAAAAGTGCTATTGTAATTAATACATCAAGAGGGCCTGTTGTAAATGACCGAGATCTTGCCGATGCACTTAATAACGGTGATATTCAGGCGGCAGGAGTTGATGTTTTGAGAGTTGAACCGCCAACAGCCGATAACCCACTTCTTGCGGCAAAGAATTGTATAATCACTCCGCATATTGCTTGGGCGGCTTATGAGACAAGAAAACGCCTTTTGGGCATACTTGAGGATAACCTCAAAGCGTTTATTGACGGCAATCCGCAAAATGTAGTTAATAAGTAAAAAATATTAAGGCACTTCTAATTTGAAAGTGCCTTTTTGCATAATCATAATAAACAAAAAAGCAGTGCTCAAACGAACACTGCCATGGTGCTGGTGACCGGACTTGAACCGGTACGGTATTGCTACCGAGGGATTTTAAGTCCCTTGCGTCTGCCGATTTCGCCACACCAGCACAACACATATATATTAATTGATTTTTAATATAATGTCAAGATTTAATTTTATTTTTTAGCTTATTAACTATTTCGAGCATTTTAAATTTTGGGATATATTTTTTTGATGTTATCATTTTCTTTTCTTCTTTTGTTAGCACTTTGTCAAAATTGTCTGTACAAGCCGATATACAAACACTCGGATACATTACACACCACCAGTTGTGACCTTTACCCTCCCCTATTACAATCTTAATCGTGTTATAATTTCCTGATGGCAGAGTGAAATCCTCATATTCTCTGATGTCAAAAAATTCGTTGTCAACATATACTTTTACCGAATAATTGCTGTTGCAATTTTTTAAGGTGCGTTCAGCAGATTTTTGAAATAAATCAATGTTGCTTTTAGCTGTTGTTATTGATTCGTCAAGGCTGTTGCAATCTTTAAAAATATATGCTGTGTCTTTTAACAAGTTGTCCTTAACTTTTAATTTTAATTCTTGGTCGGCTTTTGAATCGCTGTTTGCTAAAATGTGAAGTCTTAAAACTTTGTTGCTGATGTCATTTGAAAGTGTGTTGATTGGTGACATTATTCCGAAAACAATTAATGAAATTAGGAAAATCGGAACAAAAAAATAAATCTTTTTGAACATATAAAAACCTGCCTTTCAAACAAATGATTGGCAGGTTTTGTTATTTTTATTCGTTTTCGATTTTGCAACCCTTGCTTACAGGCGTGCAAATATGAATATCTTTAGCATAGTTTTTTAATTCTTCGGATGATTTTTCGGCATCTTCTTTGTTTAAAAATATACCAAAAACTGTTGGCCCTGAACCGCTCATACATGTTCCAAGTGCTCCGTTTGAATGCATAATTTCTTTGATATAAACTCTTTCGGGAACTTCGATGAATTGTTCAAAAACATTTTCCATTTTTGAGCAAATTTGATCCAAATCCCTTGACTGCATGGCATAGAGCATACCGAGTTTGTCGGGAGTATGTACTTTGCCGTTTTCATCAAAAGCCTTGAAAGCATTGCCGGTGTTGACGCCTGTTTTTGGCTTTGCAAGCAAGATGAAGCATTTGCGAAGCGGTTTTACCGGATTGAGCACTTCGCCGATGCCTTGTGCAAGAAGTGTTCCGCCACAAATACAAAACGGAATATCAGCACCGATTTTGACACCGATTTGACACAATTCTTTGTTGCTGAGATTGGTATTATACATTTGGTTTAGTGCAACGATAACACCTGCTCCGTCAGCGCTTCCGCCGGCAAGTCCGGCAGCGTGCGGAATTCGTTTCTTTATATCAATATGGATGCCTGTATCTTTGATATTGTTCGCTTTGAAAAACGCATCGGCAGCTTTGTACGCAATGTTTTTTTCATTAAGCGGAATACCTTCTTCGTCGCAAGAGAGAGTAATCTTTTTGCCTTTTATTTTTTCAACAGTAACTGTGTCGTAAAGACCAACCGACTGCATAATCATAAACAAATCGTGATAGCCGTCTTTTCTTTGTGCAACGATATCAAGCATTAGGTTTATTTTTGCGTATGCTTTTACTTTAATTTTCATTTTTTAATTCCTTAACAAATTCGCCTATTCTGGTAATGGCTTCTTTTATATTGTCTATAGAATAGCAATAAGAAGCTCTGATATATCCCTCACCACTGTCGCCAAAAGCGTTGCCCGGGATAACCGCAACATGCTTTTCTTTGATAAGTCTTTCGCAAAATTCATCACTTGAAAGACACGTTGATTTTATGCAAGGGAAAACATAAAATGCGCCCTTTGGCTCAAAACATTCAAGGCCGATTTTTCTGAATGCGTCAACCGTAAATCTGCGACGCATATCGTAGTCCATAACCATTTTTTTGATGTCGTTGTCACCGTTTCTTAATGCGTCTATTGCTGCATATTGTGAATTTGTCGGTGCAGACATAATTGCAAATTGATGAAGTTTTGTCATTTGCTTGATAACAGGTGCAGGTCCAAGTGCATATCCAAGTCGCCAACCTGTCATAGAGTAAGACTTCGAAAAGCCATTGATAACAATTGTTCGTTCTTTCATTCCGTCAATTGAAGCAATTGTGATGTGTCCCTCGGGAGTATATGTCAGCTCGCTGTATATTTCATCAGAAATAACAAAAAGATTATGCTTTTTGATTACTTCACTGATTGCTTTTAGCTCTGCCTCATTCATTATTGCTCCTGTCGGATTGTTTGGGAACGGAAGCACAATAGCCTTTGTTTTTGGCGTAACAGCTTTTTCAATATCTTCAGGTGTTAGTTTAAATTCGTTTTCAAGTTTTGTTGCAATAGGAATTGCTTTACCGCCCGAAACATCAATAATAGGTTTATAGCAAACAAATGACGGCTCAACAACAAGCACTTCATCGCCACTGCTGATAAGCGTACGGATAGCCATATCAATGCCCTCACTGCCACCAACGGTTACAAGCACTTCTGTCTTTGGGTCGTATTGAACAAGATATTTTCGTGTATAGTATCTTGAAATTTCGTTTCTGAGTTCGATAAGACCTGCGTTTGCAGTATATCTTGTTTTTCCTCGTTCAAGATAGTCTATTCCCTGTTGTCTGATATGCCACGGAGTTAAAAAATCAGGCTCACCGACACCGAGAGAAATTACATTGTCCATTTCCTCGGCAATAGAAAAGAATTTTCTGATGCCCGATGGCTTAACATTGCTCAGATTAGGGTTTAAAAATTCGTTATAGTCAATCACAGCGAGATTGTCCCCCTGTCATCTTTTGTTTGTTCTGCAAAGCTGATGCCCTGCTCTTTATACTTTTTGAGGATAAAGTTTGTAGTTGTTGAAACAACATCCTCAAGCGGAGAAAGTCGCTTTACAACAAACATTGCAACTTCTTCAAATGATTTGTTTTGAACGATACAGCAGAGGTCGTAGCCACCGCTCATAAGATATATGCTCTCAACTTCTTCAAGGTTTGCAATTCGCTGTGCAACCTCATCAAAGCCGTGACCGAATTTTGGCTGAACCTTGATTTCAATAAGCGCAGTACAATCTCTTGCATTAACCTTTTCTTTGTCAAGAATTGCACGGTAGCCTTTGATTACACCGCTTTCTTCGTAAATTCTGATTTGTTCTCTGACTTCATCCTCGCTAACTCCGAGCATAACCGCAAGTTCCTCGTTTGTAAGTCTTGGATTTGTTTCAAGTAAATATAATAATCTGTCCATTTTGTCTCCTTATTCTATTGTAATGAGTTTTGGCTCTCTTTTTTCAAATACGGTGAAATGTTCAAAGCCACATTCTTTTAATATGTCATAGCCTTTGTCAATATTGTTGCACACTTTGTCAAAATAATGTGAATCAGAACCGACTGTTACATATTTTCCACCCATATCGTGAAACTTTTTGATGTATGCTTTATTTGGCAATGTGTCGTTCATATCCATTGAAAGCCCGGAAACATTAAGCTCAATAGCCTTGTTATTTGCTATTATAACGCTGAAAATTTCTTCAATGATGTCATTGAATTTTGACATATCAACATCTATTTTTTCTCTTGCAACAATGTATCTCAACGGATAGGTTAAATGTGCAAGGCTGTCAGTTTTATTCCATTTTGCCAAATCAAGCAAAGAATTAAAATATTGTTGCAACAGGCTGTAAATGTCATACTGCTTGTAATCTAAAAAGTAGAAATCTTCCATATTTTTTAGATTATGCACAGAACCGAGCACAAAATCAAAATCGTATTTTGATAAGAATGCTTCTGAAAGTTCTTTTTCAAAAAGTGGTTGACCAAGCTCAACGCCGTTGTATACTTTGATTTGAGGAAACGCTTTTTTTGCTTCAAGAACTTCTGCAAATTGCTTGTCCTCAAAAGCCCAGCAACCGTCTTTTGTTCCGTCAATATCGCAGTGGTCGGTAATCGCTATTCCGATACCGCCGTTTTTAATAATTCCCTCGCATAATTGCTTGCAAGAATGATGTCCGTCAAATGAATTTATTGAATGAGTATGTGTGTCAAATATGTTTTTGTATTTCATAATCATCACCCGGCTCATTATTATATCACAATATATACTAAAATAAAATACTTATAAATAAAAATATTTATTTGACAATTATACAATTTAAAACTATAATATAGGTTAATTATTATTTATAAATAGAGGTTATTATGATGAAATTTAAAAAGAAACTTTTATCACTTATTATGAGTTTTATGATTTTGATTGTTTCGGTTTTGCCATTTACAGCTCTGACTGTTTTTGCATTTGATTCGATTCAAATTCTTGATTCTTCATCAAATGTTGTTTTGGAAGTTCCTGTCGACACAGTTAATGTTACAGAGCCTTTAAAGCAATCTCTTCAGTTTTGTGCATTGAACGCAAGTCCGCAAAATGTTTTAACAATCAAAATGCCTGCGGGTGAATATGTAATCACTAAAACTAATACTGCAACAAGTAATACTGTTCTTGATCTTACAAATGGTACTATTATTCGCAATGATTGTCCGGGCAGAGGAAATATTATTAATTCACCAAGTGGCTATTATGGTTATGACGGACTTTACAATTTTACATTAAGAGGTGGAGAACTTTCTTATACGGATAATAATGTAAACGAATCTACCCTTTCAAGAATTGCTCATGCTAATGGTGTAAGATTTGAAAATGTAAAGTTTACCGATGGGTTTATTTCTCATTTTGTAGAGGTTGCAGGTTCAACTAATGTTGTTTTTGACAGATGCGTTTTTGATGGCTTTACAGGTGATTTAAGCACATCAAGCTGTGAGGCCATTCAAATTGATATTCTTGAAGAAGATGAACATTTTTCCGGCTTTCCTTTTTATGACGGAACAATGAACAATGGGGTTACTGTTGAAAATTGTGTATTTAATAATCTTGTAAGTGGCGTAGGAACAAAATCTATGTTCCATGGGTATTATCAAAACAATATCACTATAAGAAATAATACATTTTCAAATTTAACAGGATGTGCAATTTTCTGCACGGCATATGTAAATACAGATATTTACGGTAATACAATTACAAATTGTGGTGAGGGTATCAATTATTTTATGATGCGTCCTGATTCAAGACTTCGTTCAGTTTGTGATTTTGATGCGTTAGGTTCGGTTAATAAAGATTGTAAAACTCGAATTTTTAATAATAATATCAGCGTAAATTCAACAATTGATGTTTCAACTGCATCTGCTATTTACATTTTTGGCAATAATGTTACATCTGCTAAAAAGAAAAAATATGATTCTTATGCCAAGGTTTCAAATTATGCCGTTAATAAGATTTCCGTTTATAGTAACACAATTACTACAACAGGTCACGGCATCAGAATGTATGATACAGTAAATTCAAAAATACATAATAACACTGTTTCGAGCACAAGGACAAACGGTGGATACGGCGTTTATTTAGCTAATAGCTCAAATTCAAACGACATTTATTCAAACACCATTTCACAGTTTTCAAACAGCGTTTTGATTGCTTCGTCAAGTGCTAAAAATAAGATTACAAATAATACTGTTAGCAGTGCCGGAAGCAGCGGAATTGTTGTTAACACAGGATGCAATAATAATTTAATTAGTTCTAATATTATTTCAAATTCAGAAAAGAACGGAATATTAATTGGAAAATGTAGTGGCACAAATATTCAGAGAAACAATATCGTTTCATCAGGCGCAGATGGAATTCATGTTAATTCAAAAGCAAATGTTAGTGCAATAACTTCAAACATTTTAAATGACAGCGGTAAATATGCTATTTATTTTGAAAAAGATGCAATCGGTAATGTTTATTTAAACAATTACAAGAATTGCTCTGCAAGATATGGATACAGTAAGGGCGAAAAAAAGGATTATAAATTTGCCAACTTAGCTGTTCCTGCAGTTAAACCTATTAAGAAAAGCGGAAGAACAGTTACTCTTTCTTGGAAAAAAGTCGGCGGTGCTTCTGTTTATTATGTTTACAGATCCACAAGCAAAAAAGGAACATATAGTTATGTAGGATCAACAAAGAAAACAAGTTTTAAAAACAGCAAACTCAAAAAAGGTAAAAAATATTATTACAAAGTATCGGCTGTTAAGGTTGGAAACGGTGTAAAGGCTCGTTCAAATCTTTCTTCCTATCGTGGTAAAAAAATATAAATTAATTAATTCGGAGGACATATTATGAGATGTGTAATTACAGTTGTTGGTAAAGATATGGTTGGTATTCTTGCATCGGTATCAGGGATTTGTAAGGAATGTAATGTTAATGTAACAGAGGTTTCACAGTCAATTTTGCAAGATATGTTTTGTATGATGATGATGGCAGATGCTTCAAAGTCTAATGTTGACTTCCCTGTTTTTGCCGAAAAACTTGCCAAGTACGGTGAGAATAACGGATTGTCTATTCATGCAATGCACGAGGACATCTTTAATTCAATGCATAGAATATAATCGGAGGACATCGTTTTGATTAATACATACGACATACTTGAAACAATAAGAATGATTCAAGACGAATGTCTTGACATCAGAACCACAACAATGGGCATTTCCCTTTTGGATTGCGGTGACAGTGACATTAACAAGTCTTGCCAAAAGGTATACGACAAAATCTGTAAAAAGGCAGAAAATCTTGTTAAAACAGGCGAAGACATTGAAAAGGAATATGGTATTCCTATTATTAATAAGAGAGTCAGTGTTACTCCTATTTCAATTCTTGCAGGTATCAGCGGTGGCGACCCTGTTAAATATGCGCTTACTCTTGAAAAAGCTGCAAGAACAATCGGAGTTAACTTTATAGGCGGTTACTCTGCTTTGGTGCAAAAAGGTTTTGCTGCAGGCGATAGAGAACTTATAGAGTCTATTCCGCAGGCACTTGCACAAACAGAGCATATTTGTTCATCTGTTAATATCGGCTCAACGAAGGCAGGCATTAATATGGATGCTGTTCGTCTTATGGGTCAAAAGGTTAAGGAAGCAGCTGAACTTACAAAAGATAACGATTGCATCGGCGCAGGAAAACTCGTTGTTTTCTGTAATGCTCCTGAAGATAATCCGTTTATGGCAGGTGCTTTTCATGGCGTTTCAGAGCCTGACTGCGTTATTAATGTCGGCGTTTCAGGTCCGGGTGTTGTAAGAGCGGCAGTTGCTAAACATCCTGATTATTCAATTAACGAAATCGCTGAACTTATTAAGAAAACAGCATTTAAGGTTACAAGAATGGGACAGCTTGTCGGTACTGTTGCAAGTAAAAGATTGGGCGTTCCTTTTGGAATTGTCGACCTTTCTCTTGCTCCTACCCCTGCTGTTGGTGACTCGGTTGCTCACATTTTGGAGGAAATAGGCCTTGAGCAGTGCGGTGCTGCCGGTACAACAGCGTGCCTTGCAATGCTTAATGATGCTGTTAAAAAAGGCGGTGTTATGGCTTCGTCAAGCGTTGGCGGTCTTTCAGGTGCATTTATTCCTGTTTCAGAAGATGCCGGAATGATTGCTGCTGCTAAATCAGGTGCTCTCTGTATTGAAAAACTTGAGGCTATGACAGCAGTTTGCTCTGTAGGTCTTGATATGATTGTTATACCGGGTGACACCACCCCTGAAGTCATCAGCGGTATTATCGCAGATGAAGCTGCAATAGGTATGGTTAACGGAAAAACAACTGCTGTAAGAGTTATTCCTGCCGTTGGCAAGAAAGACGGAGATGTCCTTGAATTTGGCGGATTGCTTGGTTCAGGACCTGTTATGAAGGTTAACACCAACTCCCCTGCAAAATTCATTTCTCGTGGCGGTAAAATCCCTGCTCCGCTTCATTCACTTAAAAACTAAATACTAAAAAAATTAAGGAGTCGAATGTTCGGCTCCTTTTTGTGTTGCTATTAAAAATAAAAATACCGCCGAAAATTGACGGTATTATTTATGTATTCAATTACAATTATGAAATAAGGCCTGTGCCATGGAATGTGATTGGTGTATATTCACCGTTCTCAACAACATATACAGCTGAAAGATTGATTGCAACTGCGTATGTTTTTCCGCTTGCCTTAAATTCATAGCAATCTGCGTTATTAACTGTTACGATATTTGATGTGTAGTTAATTGCTGCAGATGAAGGATCACTTGAGTATGAAAGAGTTCTCCAGTTGTCGTGGATAACTTGCTTCAAAAGAGCCTTGGCTTCAGATACACTGTAGCTCTTTGTTGTGGTAATCTCATGCTCATTCACATATCTATCATATTCCTGAGATGAAGAAGTACCGTTTTCCTCCTCCGCTGCCTCATTGCTCTTGATTGGTGCAACATAGCTAAACCACATTACCAAGAAATAAATAACCAACCAAATTAAAAGAATTAAAATGATAAGTGTAAATACTTTCTTGCCCTTGCTTCCTTGTACACCGGCAAAAGCCTCTTCTTGTGTAGGAATTGGTGCGGGTGTAAATGGTTTACCCTTTTTGTTAGCTTTCTTTTCAGCCTTAGCATTTTTCTTGTCGATACTTTTAACAAGTTTTGCGTATTGGCTAGCCTGCTTTTTTTCGGCTTTGGCGGCTTTTTTTGCTGCCTTCTGCTCTTTTTTTGCGATTTTGGATTCTTTACTCAAAGCAGTCCCCTCCTTATAAGTATGAATGTAGTATAACATTATTTATATTAAAATTCAATAACTATTTTTATTTTTATAGCCAAATTTTGTGAATAAATTGTAAACATTAGTAATAAATTTAACAATTATACACTCTATATTGTAGATTTGTTAATAGAATATGATTGAAATATGTAAAAAAATGATTTAAAATAAACATATAATTTGTTTGAAAGGAAAATGATATGAATAAATTTCTTGATAGCATAACTGCTTTTGCTACTGACACCGAAAAAGTGATAGATTTGGTAATTGGTGTTGCGGTCTTTTTGATATTGTTTTTGTTTAGATACAAAATTTCAAATGCGCTTATTAATGTTTTTGGAAAATTGTTTTTGAAAAATAATAAGGAAAAGACAAATTCACTTGCTAATTCTTTGCAAAAACCTCTTGCCTATCTTATAGGCACTGTCGGTTTGTATATTGCATTTGCAATTAATTACAATAAGCCGGGTGTTACAAAAGTATTTAAAATTCTGATTATACTAATTATATGTTGGGGTGTAATTAATTATTTGTCCAACAATTTGTTCCTTCATCTGCATTTTGGTGATAGTTCAAATGACACAATGAACACTACAGCTTTAAGATTTTTGGCAAATATCTTAAAAATAGTTGTTGTTGCATTTGGTGTTGTAATGATTATAAGTGAATTTGGCTATAATGTAAACGGATTACTCACAGGTTTGGGCGTTGGAGGCTTGGCTGTTTCTTTGGCGGCACAGGACGCTGTGGGAAACCTTATAAGCGGTTTTATTATAATTTTTGACAAACCGTTCAAGGTTGGTGATTTAATTGAATCTGCGACCGTTAAAGGCTTTGTTGAAGAGGTTACAATGAGAAGCACAAAGATTCGTACTCTTGACGACAGCGTTATAACTGTTCCTAATTCAACTTTAACAAAAGAAGCTGTTACAAACATTTCAATGATGGACAAAAGACGAATTAAGTTGACCTTTGGCCTGGTTTATTCAACATCTAACGAAACCATTGAAAAGGTGCGAAATGAGATAAAAACTTACATCGTTCAAAACAAAGATATATTGCCTGAACCTTGTCGAATTCACTTTAGAAAATTTGGCGATAGCGCCCTCAATTTTGAGGTTGTTTGCTACACTGAAACATCCGATATGGATGAGTACCTAAAAATAGAAAATGAGCTTAATCTCGCCATTAAAAAGATTATTGAAAACAATGATACGGATTTTGCTTTTCCGACTCAAACTGTATATGTACAAAAATAAAAAAGGGGCTTATCCCCTTTTTATTTTATCCACTTGATAATGTCGTTTGGCTCATTGCGTTTTGGCATCTCCGGTTTGATATTAGGATAGCCGACAGCAATCACTGCAACGACAGTTTCTTCGTTTGGAATGTTGAGAGTTGACTTGAGCATCTCGCCGTCTCTAATACCCATTACAAGCGTTCCTAAACCCATTTCAGTTGATTTAAGCAAAAGATTTTCGTTTGCAAGACCTAAATCGTAATATCCCCATCCGTTTCCACATTCGTTTTGTGCTTCGCCGTCAGGTTTGAAACCGGAACGATTATGTACAAAAGTTGTAACAATTAAAGCGGAGTTTTCGCAATTTTTCTGATTAAATTCCGGCAAGCAATTTCTAACCTTTTCAATTGCTTCTTGCTCAACTGCGCAATAATATCTTGCAGTTTGTGAATTCTTCCAAGATGGCGCATAAATTGCTGATTTAATAAGTTCTTCGATTTGTTCGGCAGTCACAGATTTTTCAGCGCTGTATTTTCTGATACTTCTTCTTGATTTGATGACTTCGTTAAAATCCATAATAATCATTCCTTTGCAAAAATAAAAACCCGAATCGTAAGACTCGGGTTTTATGGAGGCACCACCCAGACTTGAACTGGGGATAAAGGTGTTGCAGACCTCTGCCTTACCTCTTGGCTATGGTGCCATAAAAGTAATAGAAAACACACAATGTGTTTTCTATTATGTGGAGCGGATTACGAGACTCGAACTCGCTACCTTCACCTTGGCAAGGTGACGCTCTACCGGATGAGCTAAATCCGCAAATTGGTGCTTCCGGACGGAATCGAACCATCGACACGAGGATTTTCAGTCCTCTGCTCTACCGACTGAGCTACAGAAGCATATAAATGGCGACCCGGAACGGGCTCGAACCGTCGACCTCCAGCGTGACAGGCTGGCGTTCTAACCAACTGAACTACCGGGCCATTTATATTCCAAGGCTTTCGCCTTGGAAGTGGTGGAAACAACAGGGCTCGAACCTGTGACCCTCTGCTTGTAAGGCAGATGCTCTCCCAGCTGAGCTATGCTTCCGAATTGCTACTTGCAACGTGTTATACTATACAGTATTTTGGCTCAAATGTCAACACTTTTTTTCAACTTTTTTTAAATTTTTATTTTTTGGTTGAAGCGTTGATAATTTGTTTTATGTCTTGAGGAGTGAATACATATTCTTTGTTGCAAAAATGGCATTCTACTTTTGTGTCTTTGTCATCGTTTACCATTTCTGTAAGTGCTTCAATACCTGTTGATATAAGTGCATTTTCAACTTTTTTTCTTGAACAGTTACATCTGTATTCCGCTGTGCTTTCATCAAGTTTGTCAAGTTCAATCCCCTGCATTGCCTTGATTGCAATTTCATCAGGGGTCATTCCCTCATCAAGCATTGTTGTAACTGACGGTATTTCCGAAACATTCTTTTCGATAATATCAATAATCTCATAAGGACATCCCGGAAGAAGTTGAATGATATAACCTCCGGCTTTTTTTACGGTTAAATCAGGATTAACCAATACACCAAGAGCACAAACAGACGGAGTTTGTTCGCTTGTTGCAAAATAATTTGTTATATCTTCTGCAATTTCACCGCTTACAATAGGCACTTGACCGACATATGGTTCTTTCATACCAATATCTTTGATGACATAAAGTTGACCGTCTGTGCCTACTGCGCCTGATACATCAAGTTTGCCGTTTTCTTTAAGCGGAATTTCAACAATAGGGTTCTGAACATAACCTCTTGTGTTGCCCTCGTAGTCTGAAACTGCAATTAAATCACCACAAGGACCTGCTCCATTCATTCTGACAGTGATGCTGTCCTCTTTGTCCTTTAGCATATCACCCATCATGGATGTTGCTGTTATAAGTCTGCCAAGTGCAGCGGTAACAGTTGCAGAAGTTTTATGAATTTGCTCTGCTTCATATACAATATCGGTAGAGTCGGTTGCAATTACAAATGCAGAGCCGTCTACTGCAATATATCTAACAATTTTTCCCATTATTACACCTTTTTACATACAAAATATAATCTTTCGCTATCGTTTTTAGGTTCGTCATATGATAGTTCGTCATAGATCTTAATATCAACAAATCCGGAATTTTTAAGCAATGTTGATAATTCCTCAACAGAATATGCTGTTTCTTCAAATTCTTCGCTGAATCGGTCGTAGTTTTCTCCGTTAAAAAGAAACATATCAAGAAGAATACGAACGGTTCTGTCATCAACAGCCTCATTATCCCAAACAAGATAATAATCATCTTCATCAAAAACAAAGGTATTATCTGCAAGAACTTCGTTGTGCTTATAAACAGTATTGACATCAAAAACGAATAACCCGTTATTATTCAACGAATCATAAACATTTTTGAATGTTGCTTGAACATTATCAATATTATTAAGATGATTGATACTGTCAAGACAACAAATACAAGCGTCAACCTTTTCAGAAAGCTCAAATTCCTGCATTTTAGCCTTTAGCAAAGAAAAGTTGTTCCCTGCTTCAAAAAGTCGATTAGAAGCGATTTCAAGCATTTCTTCGGAATAATCAAGTCCGATTATGTTATACCCTTTTTTTATAAAAGGGATACTCATTGAGCCTGTTCCGCATGCTAAATCCAAAACAGTACCTGATTTGATATCGTTTCTTTCAAAAAATGACAAAATATAATCGCATCTTTTTTCGTATTCTACATTTTGAGTTAACTCATCATAGAGATAAGCAAAGATTTGATAACTACTCATCACTTTCTTCTTCGCTGATTCTGTCAAAAATCTTGTCGTAACCGTCGCATCCGTACTGAAGTGAACGGTTTACACGGCTGATGGTTGCCGTTGAAGCACCTGTTTGCTCAACAATGTCGGTGTAAACACATTTTTCAGAAAGCATTTTTGCAACAACAATACGCTGACTGAGGGTTTTAAGCTCCTGAACGGTGCACAAATCCTCAAAGAAGTCATAACATTCTTCTGTGTTTTCAAGTGCCAAAATTGCCTTGAATAAAAAATCAACATTTTTGTTTTGTAGCTTATTATTCATAACTAAGCCTCCGTTTTAATTATGATAATATTTTAGCACATTAAATCGTGATAGTAAAGCATAATTTAAAAAAAGCGGTAAGAAATTTTCCTACCGCCTAAAAAATAGATTATTCTTTGATTAATTCATCGTAAAAGTCAAAGCAATCAAATGTTGCAAAATAATCTTTTGGTGTTTCTGCTCTTCTGATGAGCTTGTATGAGCCGTCTTCACAGAGGAGAATTTCTGCACTCTTGAGCTTACCGTTATAGTTATAACCCATTGAGAAGCCGTGAGCACCTGTGTCGTGGATGTAAAGAATATCACCCATATCAATCTTTGGCAACATTCTGTCGATTGCAAACTTATCGCAGTTTTCGCAAAGTGAGCCTGTAACATCATATTTGTTGTTGCATTCGTCATTTTCTTTGCCTAAAACCGAAATATGATGATAAGCTCCGTAAATTGCAGGACGCATAAGGTTAACGGCACAAGCGTCAACACCGATATATTCCTTGTGTGTGTGCTTTTCGTTAATTGCAGTAGTTACAAGCGCACCGTAAGGACCCATCATAAATCTGCCAAGCTCTGTGCAAAGGTTTACATCACCCATTCCGGCAGGAACAAGAACTTCGTCAAATACCTTGTGAACACCCTCGCCGATAACTCTAATGTCATTTGGCTCTTGGTCAGGTCTATAAGGGATTCCGACACCACCTGAAAGGTTGATAAAACCGATATGTACGCCGACTTTTTCCTTAAGCTCAACAGCAAGTTCAAAAAGAACCTTTGCAAGCATTGGATAGTAGTCGTTTGTAACAGTGTTTGAAGCAAGGAATGCATGAATTCCGAATTCTTCAACACCCTTTTCTTTCATAATTTTGAAAGCCTCAAAAATTTGCTCGGTAGTCATACCGTACTTTGCGTCACCCGGATTGTCCATAATATCATTACTGATTTTGAAAAGTCCGCCAGGATTATAACGACAGCTCATTTTCTTTGGAAGTTTGCCACAAGCCTTTTCAACAGCTTCGATATGAGTAATATCATCAAGATTAATGATGCCGCCTAAATCATTGCAATACTTGAACTCTTGAATCGGTGTGTCGTTTGATGAAAACATAATGTCATCACCTGTTGCACCAAGAGTTCTTGCCATCATAAGTTCTGTTTTTGATGAACAGTCACATCCGCAACCGTATTCCTGCAAAATTTTAATAAGAAACGGATTTGGAGTAGCCTTTACTGCAAAATACTCTTTGTATCCCTCGTTCCAAGAAAACGCTTCCTTGAGTGCCTTTACATTTTCTCTGATTCCCTTTTCGTCATAGATATGAAAAGGTGTTGGATAATCCTTAATGATTTCCTGTGCTTTTTCTAATGAAAGAAATGGTGTTTTATTCATTTTTATCCTCCTCAAATCACTTATGCACCAAGTGATTTTTCAATTAACATTTTTACTGTATCAAGACCGAGTCCCGATTGTGAAGAAAACGGAATAATTAAGTTTTCATCTACCATAGAAAGTTCTTCTTTAATTTCCTTTTCTCTTCTCTTAAATTCTTTAACTTTGAACTTGTCGGCTTTTGTGCAAACAACGATAAACGGAATGTCCATTTGTTGCATAAAGTCAATCATACCATAGTCATCTTGTGACGGTTTATGACGCATATCAACAAGTTGAACAACAAGTTTTATATTTCTTCCGCTTTGGAAATAGCCTTCCATAAGTTCACCAAAGCGGTCACGCTCTGATTTGCTGAGCTTTGCATATCCGTAGCCTGGTAAATCAACGAATTTATATCCGTCAACATCATAAAAATTAATTGTTATTGTTTTACCCGGAACAGAGCTGACTCTTGCCAAGGATTTTCTGTTGAATAATTTATTGAGCAACGAACTCTTGCCGACATTCGATCTGCCTGCAAAAGCGATTTCAGGGACTTCGCTCGGTGGCAATTGACCCGAAATACCAAACGCTCTTTCAAATTCTGCTTTATTATAATTCATATCACTGTGTTACTGCCGATGAAACGGTATCATCGGACTTTATAATTATGTTTTGTTTTTTGTCTTTTTTAGGTATATATTCAAGCGCTTGAATCATAACCTCATCGAACGAAGAAACAGGGATAAATCTTACCGCAGTTTTTACTTCATCGCAGATTTCGCTCAAATCTTTGAAATTATCCTTTGGAATAATAACCGTGTCACATCCTGCCTTATATGCTGCCATAGACTTTTCTTTAAGTCCTCCGATTGGGAGTGCCTTGCCTTTGAGTGAAATTTCACCCGTCATAGCAACATTGCGTTTTATCGGAACACCTGTAAGCTCACTTACTAAAGCGGTTGTGATTGCAAGACCTGCGGACGGACCGTCTTTTGGAATTGCTGCTTCAGGGGCATGGATATGAATATCCTTTGTTTTGTAGAAATCGGATTCAATACCGTATTCTTTGGTTCTGCTTCTTACATAGCTGACGGCGGTTTTTGCACTTTCTTTCATAACATCACCAAGATTACCGGTAAGCTCGATTTTGCCTGTGCCGTCAAGTGCTGAAATTTCTATCGGAAGCATTGTTCCGCCGACCTGTGTCCAAGCAAGTCCGTTTACAACACCAATTTGGTTTTCTTTTGGTATTTCGTCCTTTGAATATTTTTCAACACCCAAATAATCAGAAAGATTTTTATCGGTTACCTTGAATGATTTTTTGCCGTTTTCAAGGTCAACCGTTGCTTTTCTGCATAGGGTTGCAATGTTCTTTTCAAGGCTTCTAACGCCTGCTTCCCTTGTGTAACATTCAATAATTTTATAAATTGCATCATCAGAAATTTTGAACTCTCTTGCAGATAAATTGTGCTTTTTGAGTTCTTTTTTTACTAAATGCTGTTTAGCAATATTGAATTTTTCCTCAATTGAATATGAGTTAAGATCAATTATTTCCATTCTGTCGTGAAGCGGAGCAGAAATGGTTGAAGTATCATTTGCTGTTGTGATGAACAGTACCTTGCTTAAATCAATTGGGAAATCAATGTAGTGGTCGTTGAATGAATTGTTTTGTTCCGGGTCAAGTGCTTCCAAAAGAGCAGATGACGGGTCACCTTTGTAATCATTTCCAACCTTGTCAATCTCGTCGAGCAATACAATCGGATTCATTGTTCCTGCATCAATGATTGCTTGCATAATTCTGCCCGGCATTGAGCCTATGTATGTTTTTCTGTGGCCTCTGATTTCGGCTTCGTCATGAACACCGCCAAGTGCAATACGAACATATTTTCGGTTCATTGACTTTGCAAGAGATTTGACAATACTTGTTTTGCCGACACCCGGAGGACCGTACAAACAAATGATTTGACCGTTGTACTCCGGATTACGCTTCAATACAGCCAATGATTCGATAATTCTTGTTTTAACTTTATCAAGACCGTAGTGATCGGCATCAAGAATTTTTCTTGAACGCTCAAGATTAATTCTATCTTTTGAATATTTGCCAAACGGAATTTCGAGGCATTTGTCAAGATATGTTCTGACAACAGTTCCCTCGTGTGAACCTGAAGGCATTTTTATCAGTTTTTCACATTCCTTAAGTAGCTTTGCTTTGATTTCTTCACTACATTTTAGGTTATTGATTTTTGTTTTATATTCGTCTGCTTCTTCAAGAGGGGTTTCGCCTTCTCCAAGTTCATCGGAAATGACTTTCATTTCTTCACGCAAATAATATTCACGCTGTCCTTTATCGATTTCCTTTTGGAGTTTGTCCTGAATTTCGGCTTCAATTTCAAGTGAAGTGGTTTCTTTTTTGAGAAGCACAGTCAGTTTTTTTATTCTCTCTTGCGGATCAAATTCTTCAAGCATTGCTTGCTTGTCCGAAAATGAGAAAAAGCTGTTTTCACAGATATAGTCGGTAAGTTCTGCAATGTCCTCACAGCAAATTATCTTTGCAACAACTTCATTAGAAATCTTTTTGAAAATTGAAGCATAAACTTCGTATTCTTTTTTTACTGTTCTGATATAAGCGGTATTTTCAGCTGAAACTTCGACATCGTAAATCGGCGCTCTGTCAACAACTGCGTTGAAATGGTCGCCGTCAGTATACATTGTAACAATGCTTGCTCTTGCTATACCCTCAACAATAACACGAAGATTTGATGAATTAGGTATTTTTATCATTTGCTTAACCTTGCAAATAACGCCAACTTCATAAACATCTCTTTCGCTCGGATCTTCAATACTCGAATCAATTTGAGAAACAAGAAAAATCATTTGATGAGTGTCCATAGCAGTGTTAAGTGCGGCAACACTCTTTTTTCTGCCAACATCAAAATGGAGCGTCATATTTGGATAAACCACAAGTCCACGAAGCGGAACAACAGGAATATCTTCAAAATTATTTAAATCAATATAGTTATCCATTATATGTAATCCTTAAAAATTTTTATAATATTATATAATAAACAGAGATATATTTCAATACCAAAAATTTAAAAGGTGCTCCTTGGCACCTTTTAAATTTTCTTTTACTATTCTTCGTAATTTATTTTTTTCACTTTAAAAATTGAACGCAGGATAGGCGCAAGCAATTTTGGACTTTTTATAAGTATAACTTTCATATATCTCCCCTACTTTCTGCAACAGATTATGATTCCGAGGATGATGACTGCTATTGCAAGAATACGGGTTACCCAAACAGTTGGCAAGCAACACGCCATAACGCAACCGAGTCCAAAGGCAATCCATAACAAATCTCTCTTGCACATTTTCTTCATAGCAAACACCTCCGCTGTATCTGTGCTTACTATAATATATGCAATTTATACCTAATCGTTACTTTCAATTAAAAGAAGTGTGCCTTCGTCAAGAGAAATCTCGGCATAATCTTCGCTAACAAAATTGCTTTGTGCAAATTGGTCGTTTGGATTAATGTCAAGTGATTCTTTGTCATAAAAGCCCGCCGTATAATAAGCGCCTTTAATTCTGACTCCCTTACAGTTTGAAAGATAAGCAAAAAGAGAAAAATTGTCGTATTCCTTATTAACAATACCTTTTTCGTTAATTAAAGAAAGTCGATTGTTTCGATTTTGAATAGAGCATTTTACACCGTGCTTTTGGCAGTAATCAAGGGATAAAATATTTGAATATGTATGGTCAAGCCTTGAGCCGATAGCACAAAAGATTTGAACTTCATTATACCCTCTGTCAACAACTTCCATAACACAATGAAATGTGTCTGTATATGCTTTTTCAACTTCAAGAGATATAATCTCGCAATCTATATCAGGCTTTTCTGATGAATCGAAGTCGCCTATAATTAAATTAGGAGTAAATCCTGCTTTTAAACAATTTTTGTATCCCGAATCAGCACAAATAATAAATGATTGCACATCAATATTTTCTTTCAAAAAGTCTATATCATCATCGGGCGCACCCGATATAATGGTGCATTTTTTTATTTGAGTTCCCATTCTTTAATATCTTTAACCTCGTTGTACATTGAAATGTAGCTTTCGTGTCTTGATTTACTGATTTTGCCGTCATTTACAGCTTCAATAACAGCACATCCCTTATCGTTTGTGTGTGAACAAGTAGAGAATTTGCAATATCCGAGATAATCGTCAAATTCCCTAAAACAATAAGGTAAATCATCCTTTAGAATTTTTTCACACTGCTTAAATTCAAGTGACGAAAATCCGGGTGTGTCAGCAATATAACCGTTATCTGTCTTGAACAATTCACAATGGCGAGTTGTGTGCTTTCCTCTGCCTAATTTTTTGCTTGTTTCGCCTGTTTTTAAATCTAAATCAGGGAAAATATTGTTAAGCAGAGTTGATTTACCGACACCTGTATTGCCTGTAAAAGCCGAGCATTTACCGTTTAACAGTTTATGAATTTTATCTGCTCCGTCACCTGTTGTATTATCGCAAACAACAACCTTAAATCCTGCTTTTTCATAAATGTTTTTATATATTTGAGCACTGTCATCAAGGTCGGTTTTTGTTAAAACAATGATAGGCTCGATTTTTTTGTATTCGGCAATAGCTGTGAGATTGTCAATTATCGTTGTATTAATCTTTGGGTCAACAAGTGACGCAATAATAAATAATTGGTCAAGATTTGCAAGCGGCGGACGAATAAGTTCGTTTTTTCTTGGATAAATTGTGTCTATAGTGTTTTCAGCATTTTCATTAATGCTGATTTCGACATCATCACCAACAAGAGGAGTAATCTTTTGCTTTCTGAAATTGCCCCTTGCTTTGCATTCGAATATTCCGTTGTCGGTATCGACATAGTAAAAACCGCCGATACCTTTTATAATTTTTCCTTTTGTCATATATCTTTTAAAAACATCAACGGCGATGTTGTCGCCGTTGAACAGAATTATTGTGTAGTTTGTGTGTTTTCGGTATGAACCGGAGTAGTAACGGTTACAGGATATTTAGAGGCAGAAGAGAAGTTAACTGAAATATCCTTGTCTTTTTTGCCGTCAATATGCTTTGTTTCTGTTACGCCGGTTTGTTTAAGTGAAACTTTGATGTTTTGAGATTTACCGCTTTCTGCAGTAATATTAATCGGAACATTTGAACCGTCAAGTGTAATTTTTCTGCTTGAATAAGTATCACTGCCGACCTTTACAACAAGTGTGTCTTTTCCATATGAGCCGTCATCATTTTGAACGACAGGCAATGTAATATTTACCGAATATTTAACAGCTTGTGCCGTTGTTGTAGTTACACCAGAACTGATAATTACTTTAATGGAATCAGTGGCTTTTGCTTGAGTTCCCGCAATTGGACTTTGCGACAAAACAATTCCTTTTTGAAGTTCGTCATCTTGAGTTACAAAAGAAATGTTTTTGAATCCAAATTTTTCAAGAAACGCTCTTGCTCCGCTTTGTGTAAGACCCGATACATCAGGAACTGTCAATGTTTCGATTACAGTTGTGGTTGGACCTGATGAAATATAGATAGTGATTTCCTGCTCAGCAGAAACAATAGTTGTAGCTTTCGGATCGGTATAAATAACTTTGCCTTCTTCAACATTGTCGCTTGGAATGTTCATAGTTTTAAATTGAGTTAAACCATCAAGTTGAAGAGTTTGTTCGGCAAGTTCAAGCGACAATCCGTATACATTCGGCATAGGAATATTCTTGTCTGATGACGCAACATAAAGTGTAACCTTTGAGCCTTCCATAACCTTTGAGCCTGCTTCCGGATTTTGCTTTATAACTGTTCCCGGATCATATTGATCTGATTTTTCGTATTCGGCAACAAATTCATAATTATAGCTTTCGTTATCTTGAAGCTGGTCATATGAGAATCCCACAAAGTTTTCAAGTTTTTGTGTTTTAGTATTCATACCTGATGTAAACATCATTACAATACCGATAATAGCCGCTATCAAAACAATGACACCAACAACGATTGCCGCAATTGTTTTCTTTTTGCGTGAAGAATCGTCGTAATCCTCTGTTTCCTCATATTCTTCATCGTCAATAATAGGTTCGATTTCTTGTGAAGGTTCTTCTACAACTTCGTTATTTACATAATTAAAAGTCTTGTTTGGGTCTTTAACAATTTCTTCGATATCAAGAAGCATTTCGGTTGCAGACTGATATCTGTCTGCAGGATTTTTTTGCATTGCGTGGAAGCAAATTTGTTCAAGTCCAAGTGGAATGTCCGGATTTATTTTTCTTAATTCTTCTGCATTTGAGTTGACTTGCATAAGCGCAACAGACACAGCACTGTCAGCCTCAAAAGGAACTTTGCCTGAAAGCATTTCATAAAGAACTACACCGATTGAATAAATATCTGCTTTTTCATCTGTGTATTCGCCTTTTGCTTGTTCAGGTGAAATATAATGAACAGAACCAATTGCCTGCTCTGTCAAAGTTTTTGTATCAGAACGGGAAAATCTTGCAATACCAAAGTCGGTAACCTTGAGGTTCCCGTTTGGAAGCAAAATTATATTTTGAGGCTTAATGTCACGATGAACAATACCTTTATCGTGTGCGTGTTGAACGGCTCTCAAAATCTGCGTCATAAAGAACAAAGCATCGTTCCAAGTGATTGAACCTTGTTTGTTAATAAATTCTTTAAGTGTTATGCCGTCAATATATTCCATTACGATATATTGAAGTTTTTCGCCGAAGTTAACATCATAAACTTTAACAATATTTTCATGTGACAAAAGTGCAATTGCTTTTGATTCATTTTTAAATCTACGCTTAAAGTCGTCATTATTTAAAAATTCTTCTTTTAAAATTTTAACTGCAACAATTCTGTCGTCAACATTGTCATAAGCCTTGTAAACAACAGACATTCCGCCAACACCGATAATTTCTTGAATTTCATATCTGCCGTCTAATCTTTTTCCAACATAATTATCCATTATTTTCTCCCAAACATATGTTAAATTGCAATCGCAACAACTGTAATATTATCGTTTCCGCCGTTTTTATTCGCTCTTTTAACCAATCTGTCGGCAAAAGCATAGTATTGACCGTCTTTGATATCTTCTGCCATTTCGGAATTGTTTACGCAATTACTGAGTCCGTCAGTACACAAAACAAGTGTTTCGTTTTCTTGCATATCAATTTCTGAAAAATCAACATCAATTCTTTTATCAACGCCAAGTGCTCTGGTAATGACATTTTTATTAGGGTGGTGCTCTGCTTCTTCTTTTGTGATTTCGCCTCTGTCAACAAGATTTTGAACAAGGCTGTGGTCAACGGTAATTTGTTCAACCCCGTCTTTGTTAACCAGATACGCTCTGCTGTCACCTGCATGTGCAATGTGCGCAACATTATCACGCACAACAACAGCAACAACGGTTGTGCCCATTCCCTTTAGGTCAGGTCTTGAATATGCCATATCATAAACTTCGATATTGGCAGCAGTAATAGCAGAATCAAGAAGATTTTTGATTGATGAATCTCGCATTTTTTCATTGTATGATGATGTTATTTTATCGCTGATAACCTTAACGGCAAGAGCAGAAGCGATATTACCTCCTGCGGCACCGCCCATTCCATCACAAACGACAGCCCATGCAACTTCTCCCGGAAGTTCACCGACTGCATATGCGTCTTGATTGTTTTCTCTGACTAATCCTTTATCTGTTTTAGCAACTATTTTCATATGTTACCACCTTCGTTCTTCTTGCGTCTTAATTGTCCGCAAGAGGCGTTAATGTCCGAACCGAGCGTTCTTCTTATTGTAGCATTTATTCCAAGCGAATACAAGGTTTTGCAGAAATTTTTAATTGATTTATCCGTTGAACGAACATTGCCTCGTTCTTCAACATCGTTTACAGGTATCAAATTAACATGACAAAGCATTCCTTTTAGCTTATCTGCAAGTTCGTGTGCACATTCGGTAGTATCATTTACGCCGTTTATAAGTGTGTATTCAAACGATACTCGTCTGCCGGTAACCTCTGCATAATTTTTGCAAGCATTAATTGCTTCATCTACACCCCATTTGTCGTTTACAGGCATCATTGATGAGCGGAGTTTATCATTTGGTGCGTGGAGCGAAAGGGTTAATGTAATAGGAATATTCTCATTTGCCAAATCATACATTTTTGGCACAACTCCGCAGGTTGAAAGCGTTATATCACGCATTGAAATATTCAAGCCTTTGTTGTTGTTTACTGTTCTGATGAATTTAATTACATTATCGTAGTTGTCAAGCGGTTCACCTATACCCATAAGAACTATATGCGAAATTCGAATGTTTAAATCCTTTTGTGCGGTGTGAAGTTGTGACTCCATTTCGGACGGAAGCAAGTTACGCTTGAATCCTGCAAGAGTAGAAGCACAGAATTTGCAACCCATTTTACAGCCGACCTGTGAGGAAATGCAAATAGTGTAGCCGTATTTATATTTCATAATAACGGCTTCAACATATTCCCCATCGTATAATCTGAAAAGATATTTTACTGTGCTGTCAATTTTTGAAACATATTTATCTTCTATTTCAACGGACGGTATAAAATAGTTTTGGTTTAATTTTTCTCTTAAATCTTTTGAAAGATTTGTCATTTCATCAAATGAATCGACGCCCTTTTCGTGTAACCATGAATAGATCTGCCCTGTTCTGAATTTAGGCAGACCTATTGAAAGAATCTCGTTATTTAATTCATCAAATGTAAGTGATTTTATATCAGTCATTTATCTTTTCCATTATTGCATAGAAAAATCCGTCACCACCATTTTCACTTGGGAAAACAGTGACTTTGTCTATAAGCTTAAAATTAATGTTGTCGTTTAAAAATTTTTCAACAACTTTTTCATTTTCTTTTTTATTAAGAGTACAGGTAGAATAAATAATTCTGCCGTTATTCTTTAAATATCTTGATGAAGTACTTAAAATATCGTATTGAATTTGTGGTAATTCCTTAATATCATCAAGATTTTTGTATCTGATTTCCGGCTTTCTTCTTATTATTCCAAAACCGCTGCACGGAACATCACAAAGAATTTTGTCTGCAATCGGCATTTCGCTGTTATAAACAAGAGCGTCATTAATGCTCGTTGATATATTATCTAATTCAAGCCTTTGAGCAGATTTTTTTATCAGTTCAACTCTGTGTTCGTACAAGTCAAAAGCATACACCTTTGCTCCGCTTTGGGCCATAGTAAATGTTTTACCGCCCGGAGCAGCACAAATATCAAGTACAATATCATTTTCTTTACATTCAAGAGCGTTTGCACAGGTATATGAGCTGTAATCCTCAATATAAAACAAACCGTTCTTAAATGCCTTAATGTTACTTAAATCAAATGATGAGTTAATTTTTACAACATCACCGTATATTTCACATTCAACACCGTTATCCAAAAGTTCATACTGAAGTTCGACCTCGTCAACAAACTTTCTGTTTGGAATTGCAAAAACAGGAGGTCGGTTGTTGATTGCTTGAAGTGTAGCAAGAGTTTTTTTCTCTCCGTACATTTTCTTCCACATATTGATAAGGTGAGACGGACAGGAATATTTGATGCTCAAATCATCCGTTTCTTCAAGTTCGGATTTACAGTCTATTATTTTATGTAATACAGCATTAATCAGTTTTTTATAATACGAAAGACCGATTAAATCTGCCATTTCAACGGTTTCAAAAACTGCAACTGCATCAGGAACTTTGTCCATAAATAAAATCTGATATGCACCGATATAAAGGATTATTTTGACCTTTGGTTTAGCCTTTGAGGTTAAATGCTTCTCAATAAAATAATCAAGTGTGAGTTTGCGTTCTATAACACCATAAACAAGTCTTGAAGTAAATCCTTTGTCCTTGCTGTCAACCTCCGCAAGACCTTTGTCAACCGCAATGTTTGAATATGCTCCGTTTTTTAAAATATCATACAGTATGTCAAATGATGCAAGTCTGCTGTTCTTCATCGTCTGTTTCCACCGTTAACTACAAGCAAAAGCCTGAAAATAGTTGCAAGAGCAGATGCCAAAGCAGCAACATAAGTTAAAGCTGCGGCAGTAAGTACTTTCTTTGCACCCAAATATTCAGAATCTGTCATGAAATGATTTGATTCAATAGTTTCAAGTGCTCTTTTACTTGCATTGAATTCAACCGGTAATGTGATAAGCTGGAACAATGCAACAAAGCAATAAAGAATAATGCCGATATATGCAATTGTTTCAGAACGGATGAACATACCGATTAAGCAAAGCGGAATACCAAGTGATGAACCGATATTTGTTACAGGAATTACAAAATTTCTTATTTTAAGCGGAAAATAACCCTGTGCATGCTGACAAGCGTGACCTGCTTCGTGGCAAGCTACACCGATTGCAGCAATTGAACGAGAGTCGAACACATCCTCGCTAAGGCAAATTTCCTTGGTTCTTGGGTCATAATAATCTGTAAGAGTGCCGGCGACTTTTTTGATTTTCACATCATTAATTCCGTTGAGCTGTAAAAGTCGCCATGCGGCATCAGCACCGGTCATTCCGGAACGGCTGATAACTTGCGAATATCTGCGAAAGTTCTTTTTAACAGATGATTGACAAATTAATGCAAAGATAAAAACAGGGACCATAATAAAGCCTGTCATATAATACATCATATAATATCCCATAAAATACTACTCTCCTAAAATTGTACCGATTTCAATATTGTTGCCTTGGAGGAATGATTTTGCATCCATTCTCTTTTTCCCGTCAAGCTGAAGCTCAAGAATTTCAAGGCAATGTCCGTCACCACAGCAAACAACGAGCTTGTTTTTATTATCTACAATTTGACCCGCTTTATTTGCAGTAATGTCTGTATGAATGGTTTTGTGAATTTTTAAGCCTTTAGTATTAACTGTTGTTGTGGCAACAGGCCAGGTTTGCAATCCTCTGACTTGATTGTGGATTTTGTCTGCCGAATTATTCCAGTCAATATTGCACATTGATTTGTTTATCATAGATGCGTATTGACATTTTTTATTAGCTTGCTTTGTTGCAACGGCAGTGCCGTCTTTTATCATATTAAGAGTTTTAACAAGAGCACTCGCACCGATTGCGGATAATCTGTCAAAAAGTTCTGCACTTGTTTCGTTTTCACCGATTTCGGTCTTTTCTACATAGAATACATCGCCTGTGTCAAGTCCCTCATCCATTTTCATAATAGAAACGCCTGTTTCTTTGTCGCCGTTGAGAACAGCCCATTGAATCGGAGCAGCGCCTCTGTAAAGCGGCAAGATTGATGCGTGAACATTTATGCAACCGTATGGTGCAATTTCAAGTATCTCTTTTGGCAAAATCTTGCCGTAAGCAACTACAATAATTACATCAGGAGCAAGTTCTGTTAAAATTTCAACTGCATTTGAACCTTTAATTTTTTCAGGTTGATAAACAGGAATGTTGTGTTTTTGAGCACAAACCTTTACTTCGGGTGGGGTCAAAATCTGTTTTCTGCCAACAGGTTTGTCCGGTTGTGTAAAAACAGCAACAACATCGTGCTTTGCTTCAATTAAGCTTTCAAGACAAGGTACAGCAAAATCAGGAGTACCCATAAATACAATTTTCATCAGCCTTCCAACTTTCCGATAACTTTTGATACAAATAATATCCCCTCAAGGTGGTCAAGTTCGTGGCAGAAGCATCTTGCTTTAAGTTCTTCGCCTGTATAGATGTGCCACTTGCCTGTTCTGTCCTGTGCTTTAACCTGAACTTTTGCAGGACGCTTGCAAACACCGTATTTGCCCGGAACTGACAAACAACCTTCTGTTTCCATTTGTTCGCCTTCTGACATTGTGATTTCAGGGTTTACAAGTTCGATCGGTCCGTCGCCACAGTCGATAACAACAACTCTTTTGAGCATTCCGACCTGCGGTGCAGCAAGTCCGACACCGTTAGCTTCATACATTGTATCAAACATATCATCAATAAGTGTTGACAGTTTTTCATCAAAATTTTCTATTTTTCTGCATTTTTTGTTTAAAACAGGATCACCCATTTCAACAATTTTTCTTAAAGCCATAATATTTCCTCTTTTTTATGATATATCCGGTGGGTTTAAGCTAATACTAATGCTTACTTTGGAATATACCTTATCTTTGTTAACATCTTTTAAGATTTTTGTTATCATTTGGCGAATTCTTTGTGAATTTTTACACTTGATTGCCAAACGATACCTGTATGTATTATTAATTTTTGAGATTTTTGCTTGAGTAGGACCTAAAACAACAAGTTTTATATCCTTGTATTCATCACTGTTATACTCAACAAGACGGTCAAAAAATGCCTTTGAACAGAGTGCAACGGTATTTTCATTTTTACCTGTGAAAGTTGCTGAATAAATGTCGCAAAACGGTGGATAAATCATCAACTTACGAAGCATAATTTCATTATTATAAAAGCCGATATAATCCTGATGTGATGCAAAATCAATAGTTTCGTTTTGCGGATTAACAGTTTGAATAATCGCTGTTCCCGAATTGTCACGCCTGCCGGCTCTTCCGACAACCTGCGTGATTAGGTCAAAGGAACGCTCACTTGCTGTGTAGTTTTGGTCATAAAGAGAGTTATCGGCATTGACAACTCCGACAAGGGTTACATCCTCAAAATCAAGACCCTTTGCCACCATTTGAGTACCGATTAATATGTTGTATTCTTTATTACCAAACTGTTCAAGCAGTTTTTCGTGCGAGAATTTAGCTGTTGTTGTGTCAGCGTCCATTCTCAAAATTTTTGCATCGGGAAGCAATGCTTGAAGTTCTTCCTCAATTCTTTGCGTGCCAAAGCCGCTGTATCTGACAGCATCACTGCCACACTCGGGACATATATTGTCAAGTTTTTTTGTATAACCGCAATAATGACACACAAGCCTATTGTTATAGCTGTGATAAGTCAAAGAAATTGAGCAGTTAGGACAAGTAATAACATGTCCGCATTCGTTACAAGCAATAAAAGTATTGTAACCTCTGCGATTAATCAGCAAAATGGCCTGCTTGCCGTTATCAATTGTTTCTGTTAAATGCTGAAGAAGTATTGATGAAATCGGACTTTTGTTGCCGTTTCTCATTTCGTTTTTCATATCAACGGTGATAACATTCGGCAAAACAGCATTGCCGTATCTTTGAGTTACGGTTGAAAGAACATATTTTCCATTCAATGCGTTGCTGTATGTTTCGATAGACGGAGTGGCGGAGCTCATAAGAAAATAAGCCTTGTTATACCTTGCTCGGAATTTTGCAATATCCTTTGCGTTATATCGAGGTGTGCGCTCAGATTTATAAGTCTGCTCTTGTTCCTCGTCCATAACGATGAGTCCAAGATTATGAACAGGTGCAAATATAGCAGACCTTGTGCCGACAACAATCTTTGCCAAGCCTCTGTCGATTCGCTTGTATTCGTCATTTCTCTCACCGAGTGACAAACCGCTGTGAATAACGGCTACCTTATCTCCGTATCTTCTATGAAAGATAGAAAGTGTTTGAGGTGTTAAAGCGATTTCGGGAACAAGAACGATTACATCCTTGCCGTTTTCGATAACATCATCAATCAGTTTGAGATAAATCTGTGTTTTTCCGCTTCCTGTAACACCGAAAAGAAGCCCCGATTTGCCGGAGCCGAGCATATTTTTGTTTGTTAAGTATGCTTTTTGTTGTTCTTCAGAAAGCAAAATCTCGCTGTTGTCAAGAACCTCTTTGTTTTCATACGGATTGCGATAAATCTCTTTTGAATAGAATTCGATTATTCCGTTTTTCTCTAAATTCTTGAGAACAGAAATTCCGACACTGCAAAATTCGCAAATTTCATTTGCCCCTGCCGTGCCGATATCAAAAAGTAAATCACAAACTATTTTTTGCTTTTTTGTAACTTGCGAAAGCTCACTTTCATCATCGACAAGAAGCCTAACCATTCGCTCTGACTTCCCTTTTAAAACGCCGTATTTTCTTGGAAGCATCTGCTTTAAACAATCATAAGTTGTGCAAAAGCATCTTTCCTTTAGCCATACTGCAAGTTTTACAAGTTCGTCATCCAACAGCTTTTCATCAATGCTTTTTATTTCTTTAAGATTGTTTGATTTTTCCAAATCTGTTTCAACAAGCTCAATAATAATACCGTCCCTTGTTTTATCGCCTCTGCCAAACGGCACAGAAACCTTTGAGCCGATTTGTGCATTTTCAAGAATAGAGTTTGGCACGATATAGCTATAATCTGTGTCAAAGCTAAAAAAGGTATTGTCAACAGCAACAGTTGCAACAACTGCTTTCATTATTTAGACTTGATTGAATCAGGCTCTTCGATAACATACTTGCCGTCCCAAATTTCTTCAATAGCGGTAGAAACGGTCTTTTCGTCAAGAATGGCGTTGTTTTCGATTGCCTCATCTCTGATTTCTCTTGCTCTTTTTGCAGTGCCAACAACAAGGCTGTATCTGCTGTTTACATTATTTAACATTTTCTTTAAATCCGGATTGAACATTTACTTAATCTCCTTACTGTTAAGAGTTAACAACTCTTTATTAATTATATTGTTTATTGTATTTACACATTCGTCCAAATCGTCATTGACCACTGTATATTTGTAAAGTGGTGCCATATCAATTTCCCGTTGTGCAATTTTCATACGATTTTTTACATCATCGATGTCATTTGTTGAACGATTCACAAGTCGCTTTTCAAGGACCTCAAGGCTTGGTGGCAACAAGAAAATCGAAACTGCGTCTGGGCGAACTTTCAAAATGCTTTGAGCACCCTGAACATCAATAATCAAAAAGCAAATTTTGCCATCATTGATTGCTTTTTCAACACCTGAAATCGGTGTGCCGTAGTAACAATTATTATATCTTGCGTATTCAAGCAATTCATCATTAACTACCATAAGCTGAAAATCGGATTCTGACTTGAAGTAATAATTTACCCCTTCAACTTCGCCCTCTCTCGGCTTGCGTGTGGTTGCGGAAACAGATTCCACAACATCGTTTCGTAGCTTTTTTATTGCCTGAAATACTGTGTCTTTTCCGCATCCGCTTGGTGCAGATAAGATTATCAGTAAGCCTTTATTATTCGTCATTTTGCACCTCCACACCAAAGCGTACGGCAATTTGCTTTAAGTCCATATAGCTCAAAACAACATTGTCGCTGTCGGTAATTATTATACTCATGGTTTTTCTGCCGTGAGTTGCATCAATCAAAGTTCCGTCCTCTTTGCCCTTTTGCACAAGCCTTTTTGCAGGTGCGCTTTCGGGTGAAATAACGGAAATGACTCTATCGGCATTGATTAAATTTCCAAATCCTATGTTAACTAAATTCATTTGTATCTCCGATAGTCGATTACTCGATGTTTTGAATTTGCTCTCTGATTTTTTCAACCTCTGCTTTGATGTCTACAACTTTGCGTGCAATGTCAACATCGTTTGCCTTTGAACCGATTGTGTTGGTTTCACGGTTAATTTCTTGAACTAAGAAATCCATTTTTCTGCCAACAGGTTCATCGGATGAAATGAATGCATTCAGTTGTTCGATGTGGGAACGAAGTCTGACTGTTTCTTCTGCAACGGCAACCTTGTCGGCATAAATAGCAACCTCCTGCAAAATTCTGCTTTCATCAAGGGAAACATCGCCCAAAAGCTCGTGAACTCTCTCAACAAGTTTGTCGTTATATTCCTTGACAGTTTGAGGAGAACGCTCCTCGATATATGAAACGCAGTCCAAAATGAATTGACCTCTTGAATAGATGTCGTCTTTCATTTTTGAACCCTCAACTTCTCTCATAGCAACGAATTTGTCAATTGCTTCAGAGCAAACTTCTTGAACATAACCCCAAAGTTTTTCTTCATCTTCATCAGATTTTCTGACAACAAGAACTTCAGGAAAACGAGAAATAGTTGATGCGCCAAAGTCGTCTTTAAGTTCATATGTTTCGGCAATCTCTTTGAGTGCATTCACATAAGCGGTTGCCAATGTGTGATTAACAACAACATCTGCTGTGTCGGTGTTCAACGCTTCGATAGTAACATAACATTCAATCTTACCACGAGAAACTTTGCCGTTAATATATGATTTTAATTTTTCATCAAGAAAGCCATATTGACGAGGAACTCTTGACGAAAACTCGAAATATCTGTGGTTTACAGACTTAAGTTCAACGGTGATTACATAACCTTCAATTTCCTTTTGGGCTCTGCCGAACCCTGTCATAGATTTTAACATAATACTCCCCTTTATTTATATTAAAAATATTATATGTTTACTATTTCTAATAGTCAATGATTTGTTAACAATTTGTTTACAATTTTAACAGTTTGTTTACACAAAAAACGGCACAATCAAATTGTACCGTTTCTAAATCGTATTGAATTAAATTATTGTTATGCAGGCTGTGTGCTTGGAGCAGTTGACGGTTGAGTAATTGTAGTGGTCGTTGTTGTTTCGTCTTTAGCCATCAAGCCTGTGTATCCCTGATGAACAATGTTTGTGTTTTTGTCGTAAAATCCCATATCAAGCAACATCGGCAAAACATTGTTGTTGAGAAAATTAGGATCAGCATTTTCATCAATAATTGTATATGCTGTTGTTGATTTGTCAACATATCTCAAAGCATCTTGAAGTCCCTGAATTCCGTCAACTTCTTGTGCATCAACAAAGATATATGTTCCCTTTACAACAATAGTTCCTGCATAGGCTTGTTCAAGTGAAGTTGTCGTTTCCGTTGTAGTTTCTTTTGTGGTTTTTTCAGCGTTTTTGTTGCCGAAAGTAATATTACCAGTAAAATAAAGCGCACAAAATACACCAACCAAAATAACAATAATCAAAAGAATTACAGGAAATTTGCTTGATTTCTTGTCAGGGTCTTTTTTGAATCTATGTCTTTCAATAGTTGGCTTTTTTTCTTCTTCGATATGAGTTTCGTTCATATCGACATTGATTCCGCCGTCATAATATGAGGCGTCTGTTTTTTTATGAACAACAAGAGGTGGGTCGAGTTGAACATCTGTTACCTCATCCTTGAAATCGTCACTCATAATTATTCTCCTAATTCAGATACATATTTCTCAATTTTGTTAACGATAGCAGTAATCTTTTCATCGTTGTCAACCGGCAAGAACGGGCTTCTCGGAACGCCTGCATTCACACCGAATCTTTGAGAAATAACATTCTTTGCGGCACCGTAAAGTGATGGTAATTTAAGCAAATCAAAAATTATATCATTTATTTTGTACTGCAAAGCCTTTGCTTCTTTAATTCTGTTTTCGTTAATCAAATTATCCAGTGCAACAAAAAGCTCCGGCATAGTACCGTATGTACCGCCGATACCTGCGTTTGCACCCATAAGTCTGCCACCGAGCATTTGTTCATCGGAACCGTTAAATATGATGAAGTCATCACCTGCAACAGTTCTGTATCTTTCCATATTGAAAACAGGTTCTTCAGAGTTTTTAATACCGATAACCTTTGGATTTTTAGCCATTCTCTCAAACAAATCAAGAGGAAGATTGAAAGATGTGAGCTGTGGAATATTGTAAATAATAAACGGAAGGTCTGTTGAATCAATAATTCCGTTCCAGTGCTTTTCAACACTTGCAGGAGAAAGATGATAATAAACAGACGGAACAGCAGAAACTGCGTCTACACCAACCTTTTCAGCGTGCTTTGCAAGTTTGATGCTTTCTTTTGTTCCGGCACATCCAACATGTACAATAATTGTAAAGTCGTCTGATGCAACTTCCTTAACAGCTTCAACAACTTGCATTCTTTCTTCTGTTGAAAGCAAGAAGCCCTCACCTGTCGAGCCACATACATAAACACCTTTTACACCTTTTGACTCATAAACCTTAACAAGTTTTTGGATTTCGCTAACATTTATTTCGTCATTTTCATCGTAAATTGTATTAAGCGCTACGAAAATTCCCTTGAATTTTTCTAAATTCTTCATATTTCTTCACCACAAAGATAATAGCATAAAACAGAATACATTTCAATATTATTATTGAATTTTGATACTTTAATTGTTATAATCAAAATATGGATATTAAAAATGAAACACTAAACAAAATCAAAGGCGGTCTTATCGTTTCTTGTCAAGCGTTAAAGACAGAGCCACTTTATGACTCTTACATTATGTCCAAAATGGCATATGCAGCTATGCTCGGTGGTGCAGTTGGCATCAGAGCAAATACAATAGTTGATATTTTGGCTATCAGAGAAAGAGTTGACTTACCTATTATCGGCATTATCAAAGAGGAGTATCCGGACAGCGATGTTTACATTACTCCTACAATGAAAGAAGTAGACGCACTTGTTGAAATCGGATGCGATATTATTGCAACTGATGCAACAAACAGAACTCGTCCTGACGGCAAATCGTTTGAGGAATTCTTCAAAGAAGTTCGTGCAAAGTACCCTGACCAACTCTTTATGGCTGACACATCTTGCTTTGAAGAGGGCAAATTGGCAGCAGAGCTTGGATTTGACCTGATTGGCACAACAATGGCAGGATACACACCTTATACAAAAGGCAGAAAACTTCCGGATTGTGAACTTATTGAGAGATACTCAAATGAACTTGACAAGCCGATTATTGCCGAAGGCGGAATTTGGTGTCCTGACGACCTTAAGGCAGTATACAAAGCAGGCGCATTCAGTGCTGTTTGCGGAACTGCAATCACACGACCGATGGATATTACAAAACGATTTGTAAAGGCTTTGGAGGATTAATATGAGAATATTATGCTTCGATATTGGCGGTACATTTATAAAATACGCTTTGTGTAATGAAAAGTTTCAGCTTTCTGAAAAACAAAAAATGCCTACAAATGCAAAGGAAGGCGGTCAAGCAATAATTCAGAGAATTATTGCTGTTATTGAAAGCTACGATAATATTGACAGGGTTGCTATTTCAACCGCAGGTCAAGTAGACAGCAAGAATGGTATTGTAGTTTATTCAACCGATAATATTCCTTACTACACAGGAATGATGGTAAAAAGCATTATTGAAAACAAAACAGGCATCTTGACCTATGTTGAAAATGATGTAAACGCTGTTGCGTTGGGCGAAGCTCGATTTGGTGCAGCAAAGGGATATTCTGATTTCATCAGTCTTGCACTCGGCACAGGTATCGGCGGAGCTATTTATATTAATAATAAACTGTATAAAGGTTCAACATCTGCTGCCGGTGAACTCGGACATATGATAACTCACGCAGGCGGTAAGCAATGCACTTGTGGTGGCGAGGGTTGCTTTGAATGCTATGCTTCTGCAAATGCTTTGATTAATGCAGTTAATAAGATCTCTGACGAACCACTTGATGCTTTCCAGATTTTTGAAAAGGAAAATATGTCAAAGCCTGAAATCAGATCGGAAATTGACAAATGGATTGATGAAATCATCCTCGGATTGATGAACATTATTTATATTTTCAATCCACCGTTGATTGTAATTGGTGGCGGAATTATGAATGAAGATTATATCATTGAGCTGATTGACAGAAAAATCTACAACAGACTTATGGAAAACTTCCGTAATGTCAAGATTGAAAGAACAAAACTCGGTGGTGACTCGGCACTTTTGGGTGTTGCATACGAAGCATCGCAATTATAATATTGTAAATTTGGGAAGTGATTTTCACTTCCCTTTTCTTTTTATGTTTACACACAACAAAACTCCCGACTAATAAAGCCGGGAGCTATTTCATTATTATTTAATTTTAATTGTACATCGGACCGTACCTCAAATCAAACTAATTTGAAATTTCTTAGCCCATTGGAATTTACCTCTTTATCTTAGAATTAAAATCTAAAAAGATAATACTCAGTACATTGGAGTTTACCTCACAATAAATTTGTTTGAATTTTAAGAGCCATCTACTCTGACTATCTGCAGGAAGATAATCTTATATATCCTTACTATTCACTTTTTTCGACACCTACAAGTATTATACCCAACCCTGCAATAACTAATTAATATCTCATAAGATGCTCAATCGGTTATTAATTCCGTTTTAATAATCTCGATTGAAAAAGTTCCGTTATCTATTGGGATACTATATAGGTGGCTGGTGTATCAATCTGAAGTTTCATATCTCCAGCCTCCTTTCGATTATCGAACTATCCTTAAGTTCAACTAAATAATAGCACATCTTTTGGTTATTGTCAATAGTTTTTTTCAAAAAAATATAAAAAATATGTTAAAAGTTACAAATGAATGTTCCCTATTGACTAATTTATATATTAATATTATAATAAGAGCAGAAATGAGGTGTAATTATGGAAAACGAAGAAATCTACGAACCTGATCTTCTCTCTGTTACAGATGAAGACGGAAACGAAATTGTCTTTGAACTTCTTGAAAGATACGAAACAGACGATGATGTTTATGTTGCTATTACAGAATATCACGACACCGCTGAAGAAATCGTTGACGCTGATTATGAAGTAATTATTCTTAAGGTTGTTGAAGATGAAAACGGCGATGAATTTCTTGAGGAAATTCAAGACGAAATGGAATATGAGCAAATTTCCGATATTCTTATGGCAAAGGTTGAAGAAAAATTCGATGTTGAATATTTTGAACCTGAACAGTAATAATTGAATAGTTATTACATAAATTAATATTGTCTGCGCATCTCGGCAACCTATCGCCTAAATAACCCGAACAATTTTTATATTTAGGGAACCAGACTCCGATTTATGGGAATGCAGACCTCCCTGCTTTTGCAGGACGCTGGGAGCACAAAATTTATTGGGTGGTGCCCACCTGCGTTTAACAGCAGGTTATATTCGGCATAGGCGGATGTGTGGATATTTTATAAACTCAAGTTTTATACTTGGGTTTATTTTATATCCACAAATAAAAAACGGATAGGTTTCCCTATCCGCTAAAATATGTATTTTAATTCAGGATTACTCACCCTTCATATCGAGGAGCTTTGCCTTACCTTCAAACGAAGCCTTTGAAAGTGTGATAGAATCAAAGATAGCTGCTTCGATGTCGTCAGGAGTACATCCGAGTTCCTTTGTGTCATCTGTTGGGATGAAGAGATTCATACCCATGATGTCTGCAAGTCCTACAGGATCGATACCTGAATCAACATTTCTCTTTGCATAGTCTTTTCTCATAACAAGACCGAAAGCCTGGAATGTCCACTTTGGAACATCAACAATCTTTCTGTCAGGAATGCCATCCATAGCTCTGTAAACGATCTTAAGGAATTCTCTCCAAGTAAGGTTGTAGCAAGAAATACCATAAGCTCTTGCACCCTTAACTTGCTCAGCAGCACCAACGATAGCTTCACCAACCTGGCGAACTGTAAGCATTGCTGTGCCTCCCTTTGGATACATTGTGAAAGGCATCTTTTCAAATCTTTGAAGCTGCTCAATAAGGATAACCCAAACGGGTCTTCTGCCCGGCTGTGTACCAAAGATGTATGGAAGCTCAAGAACTGCTACGCCCATATCGTCGTCAGCATACTTGAATGCAACATTTTCCTGGTCGATTCTTGAACGGATATAAGGGTGCTTTTCGCAGAGCTTCATATCAGGACGATCCTTTGCAAGCCATGCAAAATATGAACCAAGGACAACGCAACGCTTAACGCCACACTTCTTTGCCATAGCAAGACATCTGTCAACAGGGTCAATGTTGAACTTCTTATAAGCATCATAAACAGGAGCCGGGAATTCTACTCTTTCGTCTACACCTGCAGCGTAAACAAAAGCATCAACGCCGGTCATAGCCTTTTCAAGTTCTTCGTCTGTGAGTTCAAGGAAGTTACCAAATTCAATTTCCATTTCCTCTGGAATTGGAGCACCTTCCGGAAGAGGAGGAAGAGCAATAGTCTTTACCTTATGTCCTCTGTCAATAAAAATTTGTGCAGCTGCCGAGCCAAGAAGTCCGGTACCGCCGAAAATCAATACATTCATAATACCCTCCGTATCTAAATTATTTTAACGCTACTATTCTACTACAAAATTTACCATTCGTCAATAAGATTAGTTAATAATTTGTTTATTTTTTTGTGAAAAATATATAGAAGCATAGTCTTTTGCGTTTATAATTCCGTCTCTGTTTGTGTCAATATAAGGACTATACTCTTGATTTGTTGGAGTAGCATGGTATAAATTGTCAAACATTTCAAGCCTATCAAGACATTTATAGTTACGATTGTCATTAGTCAGTGTATAATAGAGGGTTCCGTCTATTTCGCCAAGAACTGCATTTTGAACTGAAAAATCTTTAAACTTATACTCCTTATTTGTCAACAAATCATAGCAATAGAGGTGTGAGGAAGTATTATCCGATGCTGTAAAATAGAAAATATCGTCTATTTTTACCATATAGCCGTATGGAGAAAATGTACCGTTGCTATATTTTGCGTATACACATAGATAATTATTTTTATTAATAATTGTTGTGTTTCCGTTCAAATCTCTTTTGACTATATTGATTAAAAAATTATCTTTGTCGAGGTCGATATAATAATAATCACCTTTATATGTATATATATTTGAAATATAATTATTCCAGAAAGCGTTATCATAGGTGGTGTCGGTGCACTCAATTCCGTCAGGATATTTTATATCATAGTGTCCTCTGTTTGTTTCAAAATCACTTTGGCTTTTCAAAAAATTAGTATGAGAAAATTTGCTCATATCATTTTCATTTGTACTGCAATAAGAAGTGTCATCCCAAGTCAGATCAACATTGTACCATTTGTTGTCGATACAAATTGCATTCCAAGCGTGGCTCATTTTGTCTGAAATAACATAACGGCAAGGTATGTTCAACTTATTCATAACAGCTGAATAAATGAGTGCATATCCTGCACAAACAATTTTTCTGTCTTTGACAAAGCCATATGCCGAATGATAAATATCCTTATCATCATTATTATTATCTATATTTGGATATATTGCCAAACTGCATATATAATCATGAACTGTTAATGCTTTTTGCAAATCCGTCATTGTGTTATCTGTCTTAGAAATAATACGATTCAATTCATTATCAAAGTCAATCTTTGCTGATGCAATTTCGTCTTGTGACATTGTATATGCCGGATAAACAGAAGAAGCATGTGGAAATGGATTTTCAATATACGTGTAGCGGATATTGCTTGATACATAAAATAATTCAGGATGATTGTTTATAACATTTGAATATACAATATTAAATTCACTTGTCGGAATTTGATATCTAGCAACATTAAAAAAAGTTTCACATTCCATAAGACTTTGATAAATTGTATTTTCTGCTTCACTCAATGTATTTGTATCAACAGAAATAGATTGGGCACTGATATCTGCGCAAGAATAATCCCCTTCCTGGATTAAATTAGCGTGTGTTTGGTATGATTTTGTGCGAGCATAAACAGCAATAGGTGAAGTGATACCTACAATCATAATCAATGATAAAACTAAACACCATAATTTTTTCAATACAATCATCTCCAATCATTAAATATCTGTTATTTACATAATACATAAAAAACAGCACTCCGTCAAGAGTGCTGTTAATGTTTTGTTATTATACCGGATGAACCTTTGTTTCGATATTATCGTGCTTTCCGTCAAGTCCGTATTTTTTATCTCTTCTCTTTTCAAAGAATTTAACGGCAACCTGACCGAATTGAGCATAAGACAATACGTCTTCTTCCTGCTCATAGTATTCAGAGATTTCGCTCTTGAACTGTTCGATAGTATCATTAAGCAAATCTGCCGGACGACAAGTGATAATCTCATCATCGCCGACAATCTTCTTTTGGAATTCAGGATCAATCTTACAAGGTGTTGCACCATATTTGCCGGCAACTAAATCCTTAAATTCTTTTGTAACCATCTTATATCTTTCGCCCATAATGACATTGAATACAGCCTGTGTACCAACAATTTGTGATGACGGAGTTACAAGTGGTGGGTATCCTGCGTCCTTACGAACACGAGGAACTTCAGCGAGAACTTCTTCAAGTTGATCCTCTTTGCCTGCTTGCTTAAGCTGGCTGTTAAGGTTTGAAAGCATACCGCCCGGTACTTGATAAAGAAGAGTGTTTGCATCAACGCCGAGCATCTTTGGATCAAGAAGTCCGTTGTCAAGATACTTTTGACGAAGCGGTGCAAAGAAATCTCTAACTTCGCTCAATGCCTTGAGGTCAAGCTCTGTGTCGTATTCTGTACCCTTAAGAGCAGCAACCATTGATTCTGTTGCCGGATGAGAAGTTCCCATTGCGAGAGGTGACATTGCTGTGTCGATTACATCAACACCTGCTTCAATACCTTTGAGAAGAACCATTGAAGCAAGACCTGAGGTGTAGTGAGTGTGAAGTTGAATCGGAATATTAACGGTTTCCTTAAGAGCCTTAACCAAATCGTAAGTTCCGTAAGGAGTCAAAAGACCTGCCATATCCTTAATACAGATTGATGAAGCACCTGCATTTTCAAGCTGTTTTGCATAGTGACAATAGTAGTCAACATCAAAAACAGGACCTGTTGTGTATGAAATAGCCGCTTGAACATGTCCGCCGTATTTATTAGCTGCGTTAATAGCTGTTTCAAGGTTACGAACATCATTAAGCGCATCAAAAATACGAAGAATATCAATACCGTTATCAATACTTTTTTTAACAAAATAATCTACAACTTCATCACTGTAGTGACGGTAGCCGAGCATATTCTGACCTCTGAAAAGCATTTGAAGTTTTGTATCAGGGCATTTCTTTCTGATAGTACGAAGTCTTTCCCATGGGTCTTCATCAAGGAAACGAAGGCAAGCATCAAATGTTGCACCACCCCAACATTCCAAAGAATGATAACCGATTTTGTCCATTTGAGGAAGAATATCTACAAATTCTTCTGTTCTCATACGAGTTGCAATCAAAGACTGATGTGCATCACGCAAAACAGTTTCTGTAATTCCTATTTTAGCCATAGTGCACCTCTTATGCCAAAGTGATAATTGTTTGACCTGCTTCCACAGTGTCGCCCTTGTTTACATTAACTGAAGCAACAGTGCCGTCTTGAGGAGCAACAATTTCATTTTCCATCTTCATTGCTTCAAGAATAACAAGTACCTGACCTGCCTTTACAGAAGCGCCGTTTGAAACCTTAACATCAAGAATGTTACCGGGCATTGGAGCATCAACTTTAACACTACCGGCAGCTGCAGGAGTAGCTTTTGGAGCAGCTTGAGGAGCAGGAGCAGCAGGTGCTGCGGCAGGAGCCGGAGCTGAAGCAACAGGAGCAGATGCAGAAGCACTACCCTCTTCAACTGTAACATTGTATGGTGTACCGTTAACTGTAATTGTATAATTTTTCATTTTTATGTCCTCCGATTATTTAACAGAATGTTTTCTTGGAACAGTAGTTTCTCTCTTGTTCATGAGCATATCAAGATATTGAGAAACCTTATTTCTTGTTTCTTCAGGTGCAAATACATCATCAACCGCACCGCAAGCAGCTGCTGTGTATACAGAACCGACAGTTTGCTTGTATTCATCTTCAAGTTTGGCTCTATCTTCACCATTTGCAAGTCTGTCGTTATACAAGAATGCAACGCCTGCTTCAACATCAAGAGGAGAAGCAACAGCATTTTCCCAAGCTAAAGTTGCATCGGCATTAGCACCTTTTCCTGCAAGAATGATATATGAAGCACCGATTGCCTGTCCTGTAATCAAGCTGATTTTTGGACAAGTTGCGCTTGCATAAGCAGTAGTAAGTTTTGTTGCCGCAACAAGCATTTGTGCGTCCTTACCTTTAGTAAGACCGGTTGAATTTGCAACAGTAATAACAGGAATGTTGAAAGCATCGCAAAGTTTAATCATTGCTTCTGCTTTATATGAACAACAAGGGCAAATTTCGTCATTGTTAAAAGCGACAACGCCGACTGTTGAACCCTCAACAGTGCCAAGCTTTGTGATTACATTCTTGCCATATTCAGCTTTGAATTCAACAGAAAGAGTTGAATCAAGGATAGAATCAACAATATTTTCAACAGAACAGCCCTCAACAGCCGAAACAGATGGTGCAGAATATTCAAAATCCACCATCGGAGCACTGTAAAGATTGTTCTTTGGAAGCATACAAACAACCTTCTTTGCTTCCAAAATAGCAGAATCAACATCATTACACATAATGTCTACTGTTCCTGCTTTTGCACTTTCTTCGATTGTTGTTTCGCTTGGTGCTGTGATATAAAAATCACTGTCCTTGCTTGCAACAACAACATCTGCCATATTTGCAATAAGAGCTGATGTTCCTAGGCAAGCACCTGCGATAACGCTAATCTGCGGAACAACACCCGAAAGCATAGTTGCCGACTTTACGACTTCGCCAAAAGCATTGAGAACTTCAAAGCCTTGTGTAAGTTGAACGCCATTTGAATCATAAATGCCGACAATACCGCATCCTGTCTTTTTTGCCAAAGAAAAAACTTTTAATAATTTTGAGCATTGCTCAACAGTAACAGCACCGCCGTTTATATCGCTGTCCTGCGCAAAAGCATAACATTCGGTACCGTTTACATATCCGTAACCGGCAACGACTTCAACCTCACCATTTTCACCTTTTGCGAATGGCTCAATTTCAGTAAAAATGCCGTCATCAAAAAGAGTAGCAAGTCGCTGAAGTGAAACACTCTCTTTGTTTGAATTACCCATTTTTTATCCTCCTTGAGAACTTAATAATCCATTTTGATTATAAAATCACCAAAATGACCTATTATTGATTTTAACATTATTTGCTTATAATATCAATATAAAATTTAAAAAAGACAGAGAAAATCTCCGTCTTTTTCATTAATTTTCTTTATGTCCGGCAGAACGAAGCAGTTTTTTTACATCTTGTTCGGTCAATTCTCTGTAATCACCCTGTTTGAGCATACCGAGTTTAACAGGTCCGATGGAAATTCTTTTAAGTCTTGCTACTTCCAAACCTTGACTTTCGCACATTTTTCTAATTTGACGATTTCTGCCCTCATGAAGAATAAACTCAAGAACAACTCTGTTTTCTTCTTCTGTCAAAACAGTAACCTCACAAGGTGCTGTCATTCTGCCGTCAATTTCAATACCGTTGCGAAGATTAAAAAGAATATCATCATTTACCGCCGGTCTTACGGTAACACGATATACCTTTGCATATTCATGTGACGGATGAGTCATACAGTTTGTGAACGATCCGTCATTTGTCAAAAGCAAAAGTCCCTCACTGTCTTTGTCAAGTCTGCCGACAGGATAAATTCTGCAACCAAAATCAGGAAGCAAATCCATAACGGTTTTTCTGCCGAGTTCATCAGATACGGTTGTAACATATCCACGAGGTTTGTTGAGCATAACATATACCATTTTGCGATTTTTAACATTGGTAAGTTTTTGCTTGCCAACTGTAACTAAATCTTTACGAGGATTGATTTTCATACCGATTTCCGCAACATGACCGTTCACCTTAACTTTGCCTGCACGGATTAAATCCTCGCTTTTTCTACGGGAAGCAACTCCCTGCTCTGCCATAAATTTTTGAAGTCTTACTTCGTTGTTGTTTGCCATACTTTTACACTTTCCGGAGCTATAATATCTACAGTCCTAATTAATTTGTTATTTGAATATATTTCCATTTTACCAACTTTTGTATTTTTCAATATCGGGGCGTACAAAATAGGATAATAATATAACTTAAAACTTAATTTGTCAAGATACGAAACATCAAAAGATGCTGTACAAAAGATTTTTTTCTTGTTTGAACCAACACAATCAATCTCAATTCCTTGTGTTTTTGAAAGCGTTTGATACTTGCCTTTTGCATAATCAAGGAGCTTTTTGTGGTCGTTCCAATCGTCACAATCATTTAGCGTCACGATAATTATGGTATTACCTTTATAATCATAGGCACTGACAAGGCATCTGCCTGATTTTTCTGTAAATCCAGTCTTGACACCGATACAGTTTTCTGTTTGATATAAAAGTTTATTATGGTTATAGATTGTTTGTGGCTTGTTATTAATTTTTATTTCTGCTTTTTGAAGTTTACATATTTGTGAAAAAACTTCATTATCAAGTGCGTATGAGGTCAGCATTGCCATATCATATGCGGTTGAATAATGCTCTTTGCCATCTAAACCCGACGGGGTTTCAAAATGCGTGTTTGACAGTCCGAATTTTTGAGCATAATAATTCATCAGTTTGACAAACTGCAACAAACTGCCGGAAATATAGACAGCAAGAGCGTTAGCCGCATCGTTACCGGAAGCAAGCATTGCTCCTTTTATCAAATCCGATACAGTTATCTTATCCCCTGCTTTCAGATAAATCAAAGAGCCTTCTGTTTTTTCGAGCATAGAGTTTGTGATTTCTACAACTTCATTTTGATTCAGTCTTTCACACGCAATAAGACAAGTCATTATCTTTGTGGTCGAAGCCATTGAGCACTTACAATCGCTTGATTTTTGATACAACACAGTTGAGGTTGTTTTATCAATTACAATAGCTTTTTCCGCTGTGATATTGTCATTTTTGGCATAGACAGAATACGGCACAAGCAAAGCGAATATACACAAAAAACTTATAAATCTTTTATACAAAACAATCACCTACATAAATATATGCAGGTGATTTAATTTAATTAAAAATTATTCTGCTTTTTCTTCTGGCTTTGACTCGCTCTTCTTTGCTTCCGTAAGCTCTGTAAGTTTATCAACAAGTTCAGGAATCATAGCAATAGCTCTGTCTGCAGATGATGTGTAGTTGTTGATTTGCATAAGTCTAACCTTTGAATCCTGAATAACGATGAAAGCAACAGGAGTTATAGAGATACCGCCTCCGCCGGCACCGCCGAACAATTCCTTATTTTGCTTTGAAGGAAGGTCTGTTCCACCTGATGTAAAGCCGTATGATACCTTTGATACAGGGATAAGTGTAGTATTACCCGTTACCATTGGTTCGCCGATAATAGTTGAAACATCAACCATTTCTCTCATCTTTTCAAGTGTTGATTCCATTATTTTGTTTACCGGAGTTTCTTTCATAATACATTCCCCTTAAAATTAATTACTTGTTTTTTATTAAGTTAACCAAGAACTTTGTTCCTGCTTTAATACCAATTTTTAAAATCAGCGCAACATTCATTGATGCAATAAGCTGAAATTCATATTCATTAAACGGTGCTATGAAATCAGGTTGAATATAATCATCATATTGGTCAACCTTCATACCGTTCAAAATCATACCTTTTAGCGGAAAATAAAATCCGCAAATTCTGCCGTATGCACGAGCAATTTCTTCTGCATCAGCGCCACCAACTATTATTTTAACATATAATGAGTAAATATGCAAACCCCTAAATAAAGTTGTTACAGCAGTATTTAAGGTTTCTACCAAATTTGATGCCAAAAGCATAATTCCGACAATGCCGTCCTCATCAATAATTTTTGCAATAGGATTCTTTTTTGGTTCTGCTTTTGGTTTTGATGCATCAGCTTCAACTGTTTTTGTTTCGGGTTCTTTAACTGTTTCGGCAGTTTTTTCTGCTTCAACCTCAACAACAGGTTCAACCGTTGTTTCTGCTTTAGTTTCTTCAACAGGTTTTGACTTTTTAGAATTATCTTTCTTTTTTTCTTTTTTCTTCTCGGCAGCTTGTTTACCTGTTTTATCCGGAAATAAAATGAAATTAAGAATTTTTGAAAGTTCAATATCTTTTTTTATAAAAAGCACCTGAACCGATGTGTGCCATCCATTATCATAAACAACGGTCAATTCGGCTGAAAGAGAAAGAATGAATGCAAACAGCAATACCAAAACAGCTAAAATTATCAGAAAAACTTTCATTTACTCCTCCTCAATATGAGCAAGCTCTGATATTTCTTTTTCTTTTAGTATATCAGATTTATTCTCATTGTCAAATAAAGAAGTTTGGCTGTCATCCTTTGCAATGCTTTCAACCTCTTCGGTTTTTGGTAAATCGGGCAAATCTTCAAGGGAATTGAGCGAAAAACATCTTAAAAATCTATCGGTCGTGCCATAAATTAACGGTCTACCGGGCAAGTCCATTCTTCCCTTTTCTTCAATAAGTCCTTTTTGAACAAGTGAAGAAATCGGTCCTGAACAATCAACGCCTCTGACCTGTTCGATAAATGAACGGGTCACGGTTTTGTTGTAAGCAATAACAGCAAGAACTTCAAACGCTGCGTTACTCAACGGTGCGTTTTTCTTGATTTCCATAAGTTTTCGCACTTCTTCACTGTACTTTTCTCTTGTACAAATTTGATATTTGTTGTCAACACGGATAAGCATTAAGCCGGAGCCTCGCTCATCATACTGTGCGCCCAAATAATCAAGCATTTTTTCAATAGTTTCAATATCTATATCAAGAACTTCTGCAAGTTTTGCAGGTTCAACAGGGTCACCTGCGGCAAAAAGCATAGCTTCAAGAGTTGAAACCAAGTTTTCAGTTTTATTCAAGGCTGTCCACCTCTTTTGCTTCATTTACAATCTGAACGGTCGGATTGTGCATATCTCCCTCAACCGTTATTCTTTTTGTTTTTGTTAGTTCCAAAACAGCTAAAAATGTTGCCACAATATCCGACTTTGATTTTGCTCCGTCAAACAAATTCAAAAAGCTGACCTTTTTTCCGCTCCAAAGTTTACGCATAACGGTTCTAACCTTTGATGCAACATTTACAAATTTCTTTGCAACAATAACTTTGAATGAATCAATCGGAGGAGGCAATCGTCTTTGTGCCTTGCCTGCAACATTTACATAAGCGTCCAAAAGTTCATCAGGTTCGTGAAATCTTTCATAATCATAATTCACCCATCCGCCTTGTGGCTGACGAACAAATCTGCCGAAACCGTCTGTTTGATTGGAAAGTTTTTCTGCCATCAACTTACAGTCACGATATTCTATAAGTTCGCCTGTAAGTTCCTTTTTGAGCACTTCCGCTTCTTCATGTCGAGGGAGCAAAGAAACAGTTTTGATATAAATCAATCTTGCTGCCATTTCCAAAAAATCACCGGCAACATCAAAATCCGCTTCTTCCATTTGTCTGACATAATCAAGGTATTGATTGACAAGTTCAACAATCGGAATGTCATTAATATTCAGTTTATGCTTACTGATAAGGTGCAAAAGCAAGTCCATAGGACCTTCGAACACCTCAATTTTATAGGTTAAATTATCCATAATACCTCAATTAAATATGGAGCACCAATCTTGGAAGTAAAGAAATAAAGTTCAACAATTTACTTGTAAGGAAAGATATAGGGGTATCCAAAATTCCTGTGAAAAGAAGAATCATAAGGCCAATCATTATATATCTTTCGTACATCATATATTTGTAATAAATTTTATCAGGCAAAACAGCTGCCAAAATCTTTGAGCCGTCGAGCGGTGGAATTGGGAACAAATTAAACACTGCAAGCATAACATTGATTTGAGCAGAATAAAGGAAGAAATATGCTATTGCACTTCCAACTGCCGAATTGCCTGCAAATTTTGCCAAAATAAAATATCCCCAAACCGATACAAAGCCCATAAGAATATTTGCAAGTGGACCAGCAAATGCTGTCAGAGCCATACCGCCTTTTTCATTTTTAAAGTTTCTTGGATTAATCGGCACAGGGTTTGCATAACCGATGCCAAAGAGAAAAATCATCACTGTACCGATAGGATTAAGATGCGCAAAAGGATTAAGCGAAAGTCTGCCCTCTCTTTTTGCAGTGTCATCACCAAGCAAATGTGCCATAAGACCGTGTGCAAGCTCGTGTATCGGCAAGCAACAAAACACAACAAAACATCTCGAAAGCACAGCAATAACCGCAAGCAAGTACTCGCCTTGTTGTATATATCTAAAAATTGAAATCATTTAATTAATCACCTTTGTTTTATATTTTTGCAACAACCATTCTGTCGTTACCGTACATATCTTTTAATACTTCAACACTGTTAAAATCGGAAAGAACATCAATAATAGTTTTACCTTGATCCTCGCCTATTTCAAGCATCAAAACACCGTTTGGTTTAAGCTTTTTACTCCATTTATCATTGATAACTCTGTAAAAATCAAGTCCGTCAGTTCCACCGTCAAGAGCCATCATTGGTTCTTTTTTTACTTCATCTTGCAATGTTTGGAGAACATCCGTTTTGATATACGGCGGATTTGAAATAATCAAATCGGCTTGTTCAATATCTATATCGTTAAAAATATCATCATTAATCAAAATTGCATTATATATGCCATCGGAATTTTTCTTCAAATATTCAAATGCGTCTTTGCTTTTTTCAATGCAATAAACTTTTGATGACGGAACAGCTTTTGCAATACTCAAACCAATACACCCACTGCCTGAACACAAATCAATAATAACCGAAGTGTCAACAGTTTTCAATTGTTTAACAGCAAGTTCAACAAGTTCTTCGGTTTCAGGTCTCGGAATAAGAACGCCCTCGCCAACATAGAATTCACTTTCGTAAAAATCCCATTTGCCAACAACATATTGAAGTGGCACGCCCGATTTTAATTTCCACAAGCAATCCGCAAGTTGTCTTGTGATAACAAAATCATCTTTATGAGCATGATATTCGCTGTTTTTTATTCCTGCAACATGGCAAACAACTGTAAGTGCCTTGAAATCAGCCTCATCAACACCGTTTGCCTCTAAAAAACTTACGCTGTAACTATACGCTTCCTTAACATTCATCGCTTAATTTCATCGTCCTCAATATTGTCTGTAATAACCGCTTTTATAGAAGCAATGCCAACTTCAATTATATCGTCTTCAGGCTCTTTTGTAGTAATTCTTTGCATCCATAAACCCGGTGCAGATACTATTTTGACAAACAGATTGTCGTGCTTGCCTGCGTATCTGATAAATTCATAGCCGATGCCCATAATAAGTGGGATAAGCGGTAATTTGATAAACATCCACGCGATAGTATTTTGCTTCAATTCAGCCGGAACAACAAGTGAAAGAAGCGTAACAACAACAATACTTAAAATAAGCATTACAAACATAAATGATGTACCGCATCTTGGATGAAAGCGTGTACACTTTTTTACATTTTCTACAGTAAGCTCCTCACCTGCTTCATAGCAAGCAATGCTTTTATGTTCAGCGCCGTGATATTTGAAAAGTCTTTTTATATCTTTCATTTGAGAAACAAAAAGCATATAAACAACAAAGATAACTATTTTCATACAGCCTTCAATAGTACCCTGCCAAGGAGTGAGAGCCATATGTGTTGCTTCATTAATTTTATTGAATATAAACACAGGCAAGAAAAAGAAAATCAAGAACGCAAGTGCAAAGCCCAAAACAGAGGCAATGCCCATAATTATATCCATAAATTTGTCGCCGAGTTTATCAGTAATCCATTTTTCAAACTTGTTCATTTCGACATCTTCAAGGTCTTCCATACCTGATGCTTCTGCCGAATACATCAAAAGTTTGTAGCCCATAATCATTGATTCAATAAAAGCAACAATGCCACGAATAATCGGAAGTCCGAAAAATTTATTCTTATCTTTTAAATGCTTAAAATCATGATATTCAACAAGAATTGAATTATCAGTTTTCCTGACAGCAGTTGCAATCCCTTTTGGTCCTTGCATCATAACGCCCTCAATAAGAGCCTGACCGCCGACAGAAGTAATATGTTGTTTTTTACTCATTAAAACATTAGCCTTTCAAATTAATTTTGACTTGGTGCTTCTAATAACGGAAGATGAATAGTAACCAAAGTTCCCTTATTTTCAACACTGTCAATATCTAAAAATCCATTATGTAAATTTACGATTTCGGTTGTAACCGCAAGACCGATTCCCGAGCCTTTAACGCTGACATTTGCCTTGTAGAACTTTTCCTTAACATGTGGCAAGTCCTCTGCGGAAATACCGCAACCTTGGTCGGCAATAGCAATTTTTACAAAATCCTTGCCATCTCTTTTTTCAAATTCTGCCTTAACAAGAATTTTGCTTCCGGGACGAGAATATTTGAGTGCATTATCAAGAATATTCATAAACACTTGCTTGAGCCTGTTTGCATCGGCATTTGCAATACATGGAACTTCAGGAATACTGTATTTAACCTCATAACCCTCTCGTACAGCACGCTCAATGAATGTAAACAGCGTTTCTTCAAGTTCGGCAAGAATATCTACATTTGCAAGTCGAAGCGTCATTCTACCGCTTTGAAGTCTTGAGAAATCAAGAAGTTCCTCAACAAAGCCTTCAAGTCTGCCTGCCTCTTTAACGATAACTTGCAAGCCTTTTTTGGTAAGCTCATCAACATTGTCTTGGTTGCCGAGCGTAAGCGTTTCTCCCCAGCCTTTAATTGAGGTCAAAGGAGTTCTCAATTCGTGAGAAATAGTAGAAATAAAGTCATTTTTCATTTTATCGGCTGTTTCAATTTCAGAAGCCATTGTATTAATGCTGTCTGCAAGGTCGCCGATTTCATCATTGTATTTTTTTTCAATTCTGACATCAAGATTTCCCTCGGCAATTTTTTTAGTCGCCTGATTAACTTCTTTAAGCGGAGTGATAATTGTTCTGATAAAATACAAATTTGAAAGAATGATTATAGCCAAAATAATCAAGAAAATAAATGCTATTAGCACGGAAATACTTGTAATTTGACGGTCAACATTGTCAACAGCGGTCATAACACGAATTGCGCCAACCTTTGTGTTGTCAGAGCTTTTAATAACCCTGCAAACAGCCATAACTTTTTGACCGTTTGTTAGTTTGCCGACAAATTTAGCTTTTCCGTCTTCATTTTCCATTGCAGATTGATAATCGGGCATTTTCTGCTTCTCAACCGCAAAGCCGTTTGATGAAATAATTACATTCCCCTCATTGTCAACAATCCAAACAGTAGTTGAATCTTTGTTTGAATAAGTGTCAATATAAAGTGCGGCTGAAGATTCAAGTGATTCACCGTTGTTTATATTATTTTCAAAATAATTAACGGCAGAATCCGAAGCTGCGGAATTAACTATACTTTCAACCGAACTGTAATAATATACCTTTATAAGAGAAGTGCAAACAATGAAAGCAATGGTAAAAAGCAAAACAACAAGACCGATAATCAATATCAACCATCTGCGTGTAATGCCTTCGATTTTTTTGCTTTTAATTTTTGTAATGTAATCAGCATTAAAATCATTGCTCATTTGTTTATAAATCTCTACTTTCTGTTTATTGTTCGCTTGTTATCCACTTGTAGCCAAGACCCCAAATGGTGACAAGTCGTGTCGGACTTGAAGGATTATCCTCAATTTTCATACGAAGTCTGCGAATGTTTACATCAACAATCTTTTCATCGCCAAAATAATTTGCTCCCCAAACTTGCTTTAAAATATCATTTCTTGACAAAGCTGCATTTGGATTGCGGAAGAAATACTCAATAATTTGGAATTCAACCTGGGTGAGTTCAATCATATTGCCCGACTTCAAAAGAGTTCTGTTACGAAGATTAAGTTCAAATTCATCAAGAATTATACTGTCAGAGCTTGAATCACCCTTTTTGAAGCCTCTTGTCATTTCAACTCGGCGATAAACTGCATCAACACGAGCCATAAGTTCACTTGGTGAAAACGGCTTTGTAACATAGTCATCCGCACCGAATAAAAGTCCGGTAACCTTATCCATTTCCTGTGTTTTTGCGCTGAGCATTATGATTCCGAGATCCGATGAAAGTTTGCGGAGTTCTTTGCATACAGCAAGTCCGTCAAGTTCCGGCATCATAATATCAAGAATAGCCACATCAAAGCCTTCTTCATCCTGCTTGAATTTTTGAAGTGCAACAAGTCCGTTTTCGGCTTGTTCAACAGTATAGCCTGAACGAGAAAGGTTAATTACAATAAATTCTCTGATGGATTCTTCGTCTTCAGCTACAAGTACTTTTTTCATATTTACACCGTACCTTTCTTACAGTATGCTAACAAATTTTGATGTATTGCTTCAATTCGTCAATTGAAATATCAATTTCTTTATCATTTGATGTTTTTGCAAGATAATAATATCCTGATTTGTCAAGAATTATGCTGTATCCTTGATAAGCATTTTCATCATATACCGCTTTTAAAACCGGCATAATTGAAAACACAGAAGATTTTGTTTTTTTGTTGATAACGGTCATTTCACGAGTCTTTTTGTTATATGTTGCAGATATGTTTTTAAAATATTTGTCCGGAATAATAACATTGTAATTATCATCCTTGACATACAACGAATAGTTTGTGTGAACAAGAATTGTTTTATTATAAATTTTCCAATTCAGCGGTTTAATATTTTTCGGCAGCCCCTTAATTGCAATATCTGTTGGGATTTCAATTCTTTCATCCTCGTTTATATCACAAGAATTTACAAGGCATCCTCTTGATGTTCCTGATGTTCTGCCTGTTGAATAACTATAAAACGGAGAGACAATTGAGTCGTACATATTTGACCAATAGATGACTTCTGTTCTTATGCTGTTACCGTTTGAACCGATTGCATCGGCATATACTCTTATATCACCCTCGGCTTTTTCAACATTGATATTTCTATAAGAAATAACTCGAGAATCAAGTTTTGTCTCACCTTTTAATTTCAGGTTGTTGTCATTCAATGAATATAGTTCTGCCTTTGCACTCGTCTTTGTTCCCGAATTGATTTCAAACATCAATATTTCATTATTACCTGTTTGTTTAAAATCAACGATAACATAGTTGTTGAGATAAATTTCGTCTTTGTTGATTTGTTTAACCTCAAACTTTTTGTCATCAAATTTAAGATCGTATACAACAAATAAATGACTGTTTGAATTTGAAATATTGTTCCAGCAAACAATGATTTCATCTTTGCCGTCGTTGTTAAGATCTGCAAAGTCAAGACGATATGCATCATCTCCATAACCCTTTATATCGGAAACAACCTCCCACTTACCTGAATATTCCTTGATAATAGCCATTCGGATAGTGCCAAGATTGTCGTTTGGCTCATAGAAAGCAACTGCTTCTTCTTTTTCGTCACCGTCTAAATCATAAAAGTTATATGATGTGATATATTCGCCTGACGAAGGGTTCTTTAATGAATAACCGTTTGACATAAAACTGTCAAGTGCACTTTTAACATCGGCATTATCCCCAAACGGTGCAACTGCCGAAATTAAATCATTTACAGATGAAGCAAGCCTAAAACTGCAACCGGAGAACAACGCAACAATCAATACAATGCACATAAGTACTTTTATGTATTTCATATTCAATCCCCCTTGCAGATACAATAATTAAATAAATTATAACAGATTATTTAAATAAAATAAATAGCAAATTAAGAAAAAATAACATTTTTATTACAAAAATAAACATCCAATCTAAAAAAATTGGATGTTTATAACAAAAATACTACAAAAAGAGGTGGATTGGAGCCTTTTTAAAGACATCGGTTAGAGGAGAAACAATGAAAAGAGAAACATTTTACCGACTCCGAAACAGTCAATGCCGTGTGGTTGGAGAAACCATTATATGTCTTCCACCATCATAAATATTCACTTTATGATTATATTATACATATTTTTTCGTGAATTTCAATATAACAAAATGAATAATTAATTAAATTTTCGTTAATTCTCAAAATTATTCTATTGTTCCGCCACCGAGAACATAATCGCCGTCATATAAAACAACTGCTTGTCCCGGCGTAATTGCTCTGACAGGTTCATCAAATTCAACAACAACCCTATCGCCGTCACAATATGCAACACATGGAACTTCATGCATATTATATCGAGTTTTTGCAAAGCAAGATATTTTATCATCAGGCTTTTGAGCAATCCAATTAAAATCTCTTGCAGTAAGGCTTATTTTGTTTAAATCTTCATTTGAGCCTAAAACAACAGTATTACTTTCAATATCTTTGCTGATAACATAAACCGGATGACCGAGAGCAATATTCAATCCTTTTCGTTGACCGATTGTATAACGAATGAGACCGTTGTGCTTGCCGAGAACATTCCCCTGCTTGTCAACAAAGTCACCGCATGGATATATTTTGCCCTTGTATTGCTCAATGAATTTTGAATAATCCCCGTCAGGTACAAAGCAAATATCTTGGCTGTCTCGCTTTTTTGCATTGATAAAACCGTTTTTCTCTGCAACTTCTCGGATTTCTTCTTTTGAATATTTGCCCAAAGGGAAAATGGTATGCTCAAGCTGATACTGAGTCAAAGAATACAATACATAACTTTGATCTTTTGACAAATCTTTGCCTTTTTTGAGCATGTATCTGCCGTTTACATATTCAATATCAGCGTAATGACCTGTTACAACGCAGTCGTATTGCAATTCCTCCATACGCTTCATTAATTTTTCAAACTTAAGATACCTATTGCAATCAATGCAAGGATTTGGCGTTCCGCCTGCTTCATAGGTCGAAATGAATTTGTCAATAACTTTTTTTTCGAATTCATCTTTAAAATTAAAGACATAATAAGGCATATCGAGTTTATAAGCAACAGCCCTTGCGTCTTCTATATCATCAAGAGAACAGCATGTCTTTTCCCTATCGACGCCAATATCCTCGTTGTCGTAAAGTTTCATGGTAGCACCGATGCACTCGTATCCCTGCTCTTTCATAAAAAGTGCAGCAACGCTTGAATCGACACCGCCACTCATAGCAACAATCGCTTTTTTCATATTAAATCAGCCTAACTCAATCATTTTGTCAATACAGCGTTTTGCACCGAGCCTTACATCTTCGTCAAGTTCGATTTCTTCTCCGCCAATACCCTTGACACAATTCAATACATCAACGATTGTGGTTAATTTCATATTATGGCACACAAGGTCCTTTGAAAGCGGATAAAACTTTTTGTCAGGGCACGCAAGCTGTAAATGAGAAACAATGCTGTTTTCTGTTCCGATAATAAACTCTTTTGCATCACTTTTTTTTGCAAAGTCCATGATGCCTGTTGTTGAGCCGACATAATCTGCCTGAGCAACAACTTCCGGCACACATTCGGGATGAACAAGGAACAATGCGTCAGGATGAGCTTCTTTTGCCTTTTTAACCTCTGCCATGCCCATTCTTGCGTGAGTAGGACAACCCCCGGAAAGAAGTTTAAACTCTTTTTCAGGAATTTGCTCTGCTATATATGAACCAAGGTTTTTATCCGGAATAAACAATATTTTGTCTGAATCAAGACTTCTGCAAATTTTAAGAGCAGAAGACGAAGTTACGCAAACATCACAAACGGTTTTAAGTTCACTTGTTGTGTTAACATAAGCTACAACCGTATAATCAGGATATTGCTCTTTAACCTGTTCAATAAGTTCTTTATCCATCATTTCAGCCATAGGACAGCCTGCGTCAGCATTTGCAAGGATAACCTTTTTGTCAGGTGAAAGAATTTTTACAGTTTCAGCCATAAATCTAACACCGCACATAATCACAGTTTTGTTTGTAACCTTTGATGCAGATACCGACAAAGCAAAGCTGTCGCCGACAAAATCAGCAACTTCAAGAATATCAGGTGATTGATAGCAATGCGCTAAAATGCAAATATCGTTTTCTTTTTTTAATCTAATAATTTCTTCTTGTATGTCTTTTAAAGCCATAACTTACTCCCAAGTATCACAATAAATGTTTTATTCGTGAGCTTCCTTTTCCTTAAATGTTTCAGGATCATATTCGATACCATTTTTATCATAATAATCCTTAACAGCAGCCTTGATTGCTTCTTCAGCAAGAACAGAACAGTGAATTTTTATCGGTGGCAAACCATCCAACGCTTCAACAACTGCTTTGTTTGAAAGCTCAACTGCTTCGCTGACAGGCTTGCCTTTGATGAGGCATGTTGCCATAGAACTTGATGCAATAGCAGATGCACAACCAAAAGTGTTGAACTTAACATCAGTGATAATGTGATTTTCATCTATTTTGAGATATATTTTCATAATATCTCCGCATTTTGCATTTCCAACTTCTCCGACACCGTCAGCATCTTCAATTTTACCAACATTTCTTGGATTTGTAAAGTGATCCATTACTTTTTCTGAATATAAAGCCATTAGTCTACTACCTCTCCTTTTTGAATTTTCTCCCAAACAGGAGAAATTGATCTTAAATATGTTACAACCTTATGGATTGAATTTATAATAATATCTGCCTCTTCTTCTGTGTTGTATTCACAAAGAGAAATACGAAGTGAACCATGTGCGGTTGCAACAGGAATACCCATTGACAAAAGAACATGTGACGGGTCAAGTGAACCGCTTGTGCAGGCAGAACCCGATGAAGCACAAATGCCGTCTTGGTCAAGAAGAAGGAGCAAACCTTCACCCTCAATACCTTCAAAGCAAAAATTGATTGTACCCGGAAGTCTGTTATATCTGTCACCGTTCAAAGTGTGGCGTTCGATATCAGCACATCCGTCAATAATCTTATCACGAAGAGCGGTTACATATTTTGCATTTTTATCAAGGTTTTTAACTGCTTCTTCCATTGCGGCCGCCATACCAACGATAGATGCCATATTTTCTGTGCCGGCTCTCTTACCTCTTTCTTGTGCACCGCCGTTGATTACATTTTGAAGAACAATACCCTTTCTGCAATACAACAAGCCAACGCCCTTTGGACCGTGGAACTTGTGTGCAGAAATAGAAAGCATATCAATGTTCATATCAACAACATCAATCGGAATATGACCGAAGCCCTGAACAGCGTCAGTATGGAACAAAACTCCCTTTTCTTTACAAAGAGCACCGATTTCTTTGATTGGTTGAATTGTGCCAACCTCATTGTTAGCAGTCATAATTGTAACAAGTGCGGTATCATCTCGAAGAGCATTTTTTACATCTTCAACCTTAACGATACCGTCGCTGTAAACATCCAAAAGTTGAATTTCAAAGCCCTCTTTTGCGAGCTTGTCCAAAGTGTGAAGAACAGCGTGATGTTCAAACTTTGAAGAAATAATATGCTTCTTGCCTTTTTTTGCACCGTTATATGCAGCTGTGATAATAGCCTGATTATCGGCTTCACTACCGCCTGATGTAAAATAAATCTCGTTTGGATTAGCGTTTATACATTTTGCAGCCCTTGCTCTTGCATCCTCAAGGTGCTCTTTGGCGATTTGACCAATATGATGAAGTGATGACGGATTGCCGTAAATCTCTTGCATCATTGGCTTCATAGCCTCTAAAGCAGTGTCGGAAAGCTGTGTGGTTGCAGCGTTATCAACATAAATAGTTGTCATAAATTTTAACCTGCCTTTTTATTCCTATTAAATTTATAGGTTTTTCGTTCTATAATATATAACTTATTTCCTACTTTGTCAATAGGAAATTGAAATATTTTTAAAGTATTATTATCCATTTTTACACGATAATACAAAAAGCCTCCATTTAAAAGAGGCTAAAATTATTTTTTGTATATAACATGATAAAACTCTGTGCCGTCAACATCATAGAAGTTTATAATTTCCTTGATGTAATCGCTTTTGTTAAAATCAGGAAAATAAGTGTCTGCGTCAGGACATTCTGCATTGATTTCAGTTAGGTATAAATTGTCGGCATACGGCAAAAATTCAGCATAAATTCTGCCTCCGCCAATAACAAATGCGTCTGTATCCTCTGTTTCGGCAAGTTTAATTGCTTCTTCAACAGAAGTAACAACTTCTGCCCCGTCAGCCTTATATTCAGGATTAGCAGATATAACAATGTTCTTTCTGCCCGGAAGTGCTTTTGGCAACGATTCAAAGGTTTTTCTGCCCATAATTACAGGATGACCCATAGTTGTTTCCTTAAAAAACTTCATATCTTCTTTAAAGTGCCAAATCAAATCGTTGTTTTTGCCAAGTTCAAGATTTTTGCCAACTGCGGCAATCATAGAAATAGCCATATATTCTCCTCATTGTGCGATTGGGAATTTTATTTTGCCAAGATGTTCATAATTCAAAAGTTTTACATCTTTGCAATCTCTCGAATTGTCAAATTCGAAAAAGTCTTTTATATCAGGATTTAGCCAAAGTTTAGGTGCAGGCAAATCTCCCTGTTCATCAAAGCGTTTAATCTGCTCTTTTATCCCGTCAACCTGATTAACGTAAATATGTGCGTCCTTAATTGACCAATCAATAGTGCCGGGTTTTAAGCCACAAACCTGTGCAAGCATACAGTTAAGCACAGAATACTGTGTTACATTGAACGGCAATCCAAGCGGAACATCACAGCTTCGTTGATGAACCCAACAGTTAAGTTTTCCGTCTGTAACATCCCATTCGCTTGACCAAACACAGCTTGGAAGAACAGCGGTATCAAGATAATCGTTCTGCCACAAAGTCATAACCATTCGTCTGTCTTCAGGATGATTTTTTATCTTATCAATGAGATTTTGGGTCATTTGGAATTTATTAACTATATAACCGTAAGCAGTGCCGATAGTATGGGCATACTCCTCACCAAAAAATTTGTGAACATCTTGCTTTACAAGCTTTCCGCTTTCATCGGGAAGCATTTGGGTAGCGTTCCAATAGCCTTTATCGTCGATTTCCCATTCGTTCCAAATGTTTACATCTCGTTCTTTCAGCCAACGAACATCATTTGATTGAGCCTGATATATCCAAAGCATTTCAAGAACAGCCTGTCTGATGAATAACTGCTTTGTTGTCAAAATTGGGAATTCCTCGCCAATATCAAGTTGAAAATGATGTGACGGAACTTTAATTGTATTAATACCCGTTCTGTTAACAACTTCCGTGCCCGTTGTTAAAATCTTTTTGCACAGAGCAATATATTCCTTATCCCAAAGTCCCATAACTTCACCTCAAACATTTTTGTATATAATATCACAAACCATAAAAATAGTAAATATAAAAGAAGAAACTAAATTTTTTTATATTTGATTTAATCTAAATTCTATTTCTTAATCAATATATCATAAAATCCGTTTTCTTTAACCTCGTAATTCTCATAATTATATTGACCTAATGCTGAGTGCTGAACAATATAACATTTTTCCGTTAACTCAATTTCATCAGAATTTAAGATTGTTATTGTATCAGAAACACTTATTTTGTTATTTGTTTTATTTTCAGGATGCAAATTTCCATAACTGATTATTTCATCTTTAAATGCATCGTTAAGTGAATAACCATATCCTACTTTATCAGATTTAGTATACGAATCAAGCATACAATCAGCAAAATTATTAAGATTTTTGTTTTGTCGATAGTAATACAAATATACTAAAGTAGCTTGATCACATTGAGCATTGCAAATAATAGTTGTATCGTTGGGATTTATTTTGTCAGACTCATTAAGACAAATTTTTAAACTGTCACCATATGTAAGGGAATCAGATTTGATATTATTTGAATACATGTAAAAGAATTCTGTTCCAAAAAATATTAAAGAAACAGCTAAATATCCAACAATAATTAATTTCGACTTTTTAATATCTATATTTTTTATTTCATTAACTAACTGTGTTAACTGTGTCAATCCGATTGCTTCAAATAATAACAATAATGGGGTTAATACACCATATCTGTAAGCATATACAATTAATGGTGCATTAGTCATTGAACAAAATACTACTATAGCACCGCCGGAAGCAATAATGATTGATTTTGTAATAGTATTACAATTTATTTCTTTTTTATGTAATTTTAATAATAAATTATCTATAAGGCCAAATAAGGAAATGAAGCCTGCACCAAGATTTCCATATAAGAAAAGATTGCTATCGTTTAATGTAACTGTGCTTTCAGGGATTGCGATAATTGACAATGCTTCAAAAAAGTTTTTAAATAGTTGTTTTATAACTTCAAAGACTGTTCCTGAATTTAATGCCAAACTGTTTTCTCTTGAATAAAACTTCATATCAGGAAATGACATTATTTGAGTAGAGAACGGCTCAATTTTTTCTGTCAAGACTAAACCAAAAATGATAAATGGAATTGAAAAGAATAATAACGATACAACACTTAATACACTATCGCTGATGCTCATTCTTTTCTTAACAAATAAAATCAAGTATGTAATAGCTAAAAATACAGGAACAATCAGAACAGATGCAATATAAGAGTAAAAGCATAACGAAAAGAAGAACATAATATAATCTCTTATTTTGTTTTTGTCCTTTTGCCAACATCAAGATTCCAAAGATGAGATTATATCCCATATAATTACAATCCAAAACATAGCATGAGCTAAAAATCATCCAAGGAGATACAGCAGATAATCCGACAAAAGCATATTTAAATTCTTTCTTCAAAAATAACAAATCGCTAAGTTTTGCCGAGCATACTAAACCGATACAGCCTACTATAAGTGCTGGTAATCTCAAAACGAACAAGCTATTACCAAAAAGTTTCACAGCAAAAGCTGAAAGATATGTTCCAAGCGGTGATTGTCCGCCTATAAACCATGTGGGAAAATACACGGGGAATTTGTTGCCTAACAAATCAGTGCAATTGTTTACAATCGACAACGCATTAGCAAAGAGCATTGACTCATCAATATGCACATCGCCGATAATAAAATTAGACATAAAAAATATAATTCTTAATGCTATACCTATCACAACAAGCCAAAATAAAAATTTGTCTTTGCTTTTATACCACTTATTGATATTCATATAAACTCCCCTTTTTTACATACTATCATAAAAAATATCATTAATCAATAACGGATAATTTATTATCGAATTGCCGGTAAAATAAAAAATTTGTATACAATACTGTATACAAACAAACTAAAAATAACAAAATATAAAAAGAAAAGCCTCGAAAATCGAGGCTTTGGTGACCCATCGGGGATTCGAACCCCGGACACCTTGATTAAAAGTCAAGTGCTCTACCTACTGAGCTAATGGATCATATATTGGCTGGGGAGGCGGGATTTGAACCCACGCATGACGGAGTCAAAGTCCGTTGCCTTACCGCTTGGCTACTCCCCATTAATAAAAATGGGGTGGGATATCAGAGTCGAACTGATGACCTCCAGTGCCACAAACTGGCGCCCTAACCAACTAGGCCAATCCCACCATGTCTTGTTGTGACAAAAAAGTGGCGCGCTGTGGGGGACTCGAACCTCCGGCCTACTGCTTAGAAGGCAGTTGCTCTATCCAGCTGAGCTAACAGCGCATATAATATGTGGAGCGGGTGATGGGAATCGAACCCACGCGACCAGCTTGGAAGGCTGGGATTCTACCATTGAACTACACCCGCGTGTCACAACGGTCATTATTATATCTAATGACCGCTGAAATGTCAATACTTTTTTAATAAATTTATTAATTTATTTTTACAGAAATCTCATCGGTTCCTGTTAAAGTAATCTTTTTTATGTCGATATCGTTGTTGAAAACAATTGTATTTGCAAGTTTTTCCTCAATATCTCGTCTGACGGCATCACGAAGTCCTCTTGCGTTTTTCTTTGAACCGTAAGCCTTTTTTGCAAGATAAACAGGAACACTGTCTTCATAAACCAAGTCAATACCCTTGTCTTTTAAACTCGGAACAAGTTCATCAAGCATAATTTTTGCAATCTTTTCGAAATTATCAAAAGTAAGTTTGTTGAAAATTATAATTTCATCAACTCTGCCAAGGAATTCAGGACGCAAAAATCTTTCAAGAGCTTTCATTGTAACTTCACGGTTAATATCGTCAGCTGATTTTCCAAATCCCATAGTGTTTTGGTCAGTTGAGCCTGCATTAGAGGTCATAATAATTACCGTGTTTTCAAAGTTAACTACCCTGCCCTGTGCATCTGTAATTCTGCCCTCATCAAGAATTTGAAGTAAGATATTAAGAACATCTTTATGAGCTTTTTCAATCTCGTCAAAAAGGATAACACTATACGGTTTTCTGCGTACTTTTTCAGTAAGCTGACCTGCGTCATCATATCCAACATATCCCGGAGGTGAACCGATAATTCTTGACACGCTGAATTTTTCCATAAACTCACTCATATCAAGACGAATAAGGTTATCAGGTGAATCAAAAAGTGCATTAGCGAGCTGTTTTACAAGCTCGGTTTTGCCGACGCCTGTCGGACCGACAAAAATAAATGATTGCGGTCTTTTTTTAGGGCTGATTTGAATTCTGCCTCTGCGAACTGCATTTGCGACCTTTTCAATTGCTTCATCTTGACCGATGATATGAGATTTAAGTTCATTATCCAAAGAAGCAAGTTTGTTAATGTCACCCTGTTCAACTTTTGATGCAGGGATACCTGTCCAGAGAGAAATAACCTTCGCCAAATCGGCTTCAAGAACTTGATTATCCTTTGCTTTTTCTTCAACCTCGGGAATCTCGTTATCAACATTAATAAGCTGTGATTTAAGCTTGGAAATAAGCTCATAATCAATTTGCTCGCCCTCTTCAGGCTCTGACAACTTATCAATATTATCCATAAGGTTGTTTTTCTTTTCAATAAGCATTTGGTATCTGCTGATTGCAGGATTGCGAAGATTTGCACAAGTGCACGATTCATCCAAAAGGTCAATCGCCTTATCAGGCAAATAACGGTCGGTAACAAATCTTTCACTCATTGTAACAGCCTTGTAAACCAAAGAATCGTTGATTTTTACCTTATGATAATCTTCATAATAGTTTTTGATACCAAGAAGCATTCTGTAAGCATCATCAATTGACGGTTCTTCAATTTTAATAGGCTGAAATCTTCTTTCAAGAGCAGCATCTTTTTCAATATATTTTCTATATTCGTTGAAGGTAGTTGCACCGATAACTTGAATTTCACCTCTTGAGAGTGCAGGTTTTAAGATATTAGCGGCATTCATTGTGCCCTCACTGTCACCTGTACCGACAAGGTTATGAACCTCGTCAATAAAGAGGATAATATTTCCCTCGTGCTTAACCTCATCAACAAGGCCCTTAATTCTGCCTTCAAACTGACCTCTAAATTGAGTTCCGGCAACAAGGGCTGTAAGGTCAAGGAGATAGATTTCTTTGTCCATAAGTCTTGCAGGAACTTCACCTTTGGCGATTTTGATTGCAAGACCCTCTGCGATAGCAGTTTTACCAACACCCGGCTCGCCGATTAGGCAAGGGTTATTCTTTGTTCTTCTGCAAAGAATTTGAACAGCACGCTCAATCTCGCTTTCTCTGCCGATAATATTGTCTATTCCGCCTTTTTTAGCCTTTTCGGTAAGATTGTTGCAGTAGCTGTTTAAAAACTTTCTCGACTCGTCCTGTGACCTTTTATGATTTTTTTTACCTTTTTTCTTTGGTTCTTCGGTTGATGATTCAGAACCACCCATAATATTGTTCATCATTTCTGAAAAAGGCATTGTTTGAGCACCGTCGGCATTTTCAGAATTGAACATTGCTCCGATATCGCCGAAATCGAAATCGTCCATATTTTCCATAAACATACCCATTTGCTCGCTTGCCTGCTCAAGTTCGTCTTCGCTGATGCCCATTTTTTCCATAAGGCCCTGAATAGGTCCCATATCGACATTCAGCTCCTTGGCACACTTATAGCAAAGCCCCTCGGGCTTCATAACGCCGTCTTCCATTTTTTGAATAAACACAATAGCAGGTCTTTCACCGCATCGTGTACACATTGGTTGTTTCATTCGATATATAATCTCCTAAAGTTATTTGTTTGATTTATTCTCCTTGATTTGCTTAATAAAGCCCGGAGCATAGCCGAACAACGATACAAATGCAAGAATAACAGATATAACCACCATGCCATAGATAACAGGTGTTGGCAAAGCCTTGAAGAACCAATGACCTACCAAAGCACCGTTTGGACCGATAGCGATAATGGCAATCATAAATACATAAAATACGGTTGTGGCAATCTTGCCCCACATTTCAGCCGCAACAGGACGCAAACCTTTTGCAAGAAGCAGTCCACCGCCGATAACCATAATAAGCTCTTTTGCAATAAACAAGAAAAGCAAATATTTAAGCGGACCGTCAAATGACCAAAACTTAAAAATCAAAATGATTACAATTGCTACCTGTGAGAGTTTGTCTGCAATTGGGTCAAGAATTTTGCCAAGGTTAGATACCATATTGTACTTTCTTGCAATTTTGCCGTCAATCAAGTCGGTTAAAGCTGCAATTATCATAAGTACAAAAGCGGGTATGTATATTTCTTTGATAAAAAGAATTGAAAAAACAGGAATAAGAGCAATTCTCAAAAAGCTCAACCAGTTTGGAATAGTATTCCAATTATCAAATAAATCATTTACATTCTCTTTAAATTTGCTCATATTATTCCCTCCGTAATCACATTAAATGGATTATAGTTGAGTAACAGTTGATAAAGCTGACTGTTGGCAGCAGTTTGTAAAAATTGATTGTCGGCAATATTAGGTACTCCCAAAAGGCTTGTAACAGCACTTACAAAAACAAATACAACAAGTGCACCTTTAAGAAATCCAAATAAAAAGCCTATCAATCTATCCATAAAAACAACAAAGCTTTTCTTTTTATTTTCTTTTCTCTTATTCTTATTCTTTCTTCTGATGTGGCTAATGACAGCACCTGTTATTCCAAAGAACAAAGCAAAAATAACAATGAATATTATAACTTTGAGAAATACTATTATAACAGGTTCAAACACCTCATTTGTTATATTTTGGGAAATATTATTTGAAGAAAGTTTTAACGAAGTTAAATCTATGTTATTTTTAACAATATTCGGCAGACTGTTGATAACGCTGTTAAAATTATCCATAATTTCGTCTATATTGGACGAGGTTACGATTTTTTGATTAACAGCATCAACTACCCTTTCTTTTAAATAATTGTCGTAAATCGGCTGTGGCAGTCTGTCTGCAGAAATCATACAAGCAGACAATCCGACTACATATCTTATAAAATTAATAAGTGTAATAAATATTCCTTTATTAAGCCCTACAAAGCCGAAAAACAAGACTATACCGACAATAATCAAATCAACATAATTAACCGTATAATTAAATATCGTCATTTTATTTATCCTTCTTTATCACATCAATACATTGACCGTACTGAACATAAATTCTTGATGACAATGAATAAGCACTATTCACCGAAGTGTCACAGTTCACAGAATGTTTTAGCTCACCGCTTGTAAGCGAATAAACACATATTTTGTTATGGAACAATACAGTTATTTCATTTGAATTAGATGTTATTTCCTTTGAAGCAGATTTTAACGGAATGCTTGTTTTTATATTACCGTTTGATTTTACATAATCAAGTTTTGATTTTGACGAATTTGAAAAGTCGCTGTAATTAATCAAAAGCTCATTTGACGATGTGTAGCAATAATTCACAGTTAAAATACTGCCTTGTTTTAATATATATTCAGCATTTTTGCCCGACTTTACAATCGACAAAAAATCGCTTCCGACTATGTATAAATTGTTTGAATCTGTAAAATGCAAATCAAGAATGTCCGACTTTTTAAATTCTTTTTCAAAGGTCATTTCTTCATTTGACATATTGAAAATATGTACGGTTGATGACAAGAACGCATCTTTTGAATTAACGCTTGTAAAAGCAAATTTAGAAGCGTTTGAGTTGACAGCAAGGGTTGTTACATAGCCGTCATTAACCTCATATTCAAGTTTTTTGCTTTCATTCTTATTTATAACTACGATTTTTGATTTTGCATCATCGCAAAAAGCGGAATAAACAATTGTACCGTTTTTTGAAACCACGGCAGTAATAAGATTGCGATCAAGCGTCTTTTCGTATAAATTCTTTGTTGTTGAATCAAGTCTGACTCTTGTTCCGCCCCTGTCAAAAAGGCAGGTATAATTGCCGTTTGATTTAAGAACAGGAGAAGCGTAGCCGTGATCAAAAGTATATCCGGTATTGCCTGATACAGGGTCGATAGAAACAACGCTTGTGTCTGTCAAAGCATAAAACTTTCCGTTTACCATCTGCATTTCCGAATCTTTGCGAACATCAACAGAATACGGATATGCATCACTATCAACAGAACTTGAAATGCTATCTGAATTAACTCTGTTTTTTATATCGGCAAAGTCAATTTCGCAGATCTTAAGCACAATCAAAAGCAAAATAATAACAGCCAAAACAATCCAAATGATTTTTTTGATTTTTTTGTCTTTTAGCTTTTTTCTTTCTATTCTTTGATTTTCTCTTTCATTACTTGGCATAATAATTCACCTTGTTTAAGTAAAGACCTTGAGGCGGAGCGGTTTTTCCGGCTCTGCGTCTGTCTTTTGAAAGAATTATATCTTTCAGCTCACCGCTTTTAATTTTGCCTTCGTTGATAAAAAGCAATGTTCCAACCATAATTCTGACCATATTATATAAAAATCCGTCTCCGCAAACTTTGAAGTAGACAAAATCATCTTCACGCCAAACTTTGCAGGAATATATTTCTCTTACCGAATCCTCAACATCGGATTTGATACTGCAAAATCCTGAATAATCATACTTGCCAACAAAAGCCTGTGCTTCTTTATTCAAATATTCTGCGTCAAGGCTCCATCTGTACCACAAAGCGTATTTTGCATAAAACGGATTGCGATATTTTCCGTTATAAATTTTATAGACATATTCCTTTGATTTGCAGCTATATCGAGGATGAAAATCAAGGCTGACTTCTTTGCAATCATATGCAGCGATGTCATCAGGCAAATATGTGTTGAGAGCCAAAACAACACTCTCATTCGGGATATTCATATCCGTATCAAAGGATATGCAGTACATATTAGCGTGCACCCCGCTGTCTGTGCGACTGCACCCCTTGACATCAAGTCTTTGATTAAACACCTTTTCAACGGCATTTTGAAAGACCTCTTGAACCGTCACGGCATTACTTTGCACTTGATACCCGTGATAAGCCGAGCCGTCATATCTAATTGTTACAAGTAATCTTCTCATATAACCTTACTCATAAAAATTCTTGCAAGAACAATGCCGACAAAATATATGATTGACAAAATGAGCAATACATAGTCCTTTGCAGACATTTTCATAATCTTCATTTTTGTTCTGCCTGCTCCGCCTCGATAGCATCTGCATTCCATTGCATATTCAAGCTCATTTGCTCTTCTGAAAGACGAAACAAAAAGCGGAATCATAACAGGAACAACAGCCTTTACTCTTTTAAATATTCCTCCGCTTTCCATATCAGCGCCTCTGCTTTTTTGCGCAGACATAATTTTGTCCACTTCCTCAACAAGAGTAGGAATAAAGCGAAGCGCAATAGTCATAGTCATTGCAATTGAATGAACATCGACCTTAAATAATTTAAGCGGTTTCATAAGCGACTCCATCGCATCGGTCAGAGCGGTAGGAGTTGTTGTGTATGTCAAAATCAAGCCGAATATAACAAGAATAATAATTCGAAGCGCCATAAATATTGAATTATTAATTCCTTGCGCTGTGATTTTCAAAAATCCTAATTGTACAAGCGGTTCACCCGAACCATAAAAAAGATTAAGCACAGTTGTAAAAATAACAATAACAATAATCGGTTTTAAGCCTTTAAGCATAACTTTTGGTTTGATTTTTGAAATTATTGTTACTGCAATTGAAAGGAGAAGCGCTACCCCCATTGTGTAATAGTTTCTGCACAAGAATACAGAAATCATAAACAGCAGTGCAGTAATAATTTTAACTCTTGCATCTGCTTTGTGAATAACAGAGTCACCCGGAAGATACTGCCCGATAGTTACATCAATCATTGCATATCCTCCTTTTTACTTTTTAGTCTTTTAAACTCTTCTATTCCCTGCTCAACAGTATAAATATCTGTTCTGCAATCAATTCCCATATCGTGAAGTTTCAAGAATGCCTCGGTTACTTCAGGAACATTAAGTCCCATTTTTTTTAGTTCCTTGCCTCTTGAATAAACCTCATCAACAGTGCCGAACATAGCCACCTTGCTGTCGTTAAACACCAAAACTCTGTCGGCAATTTTTGCAACATCCTCCATAGAGTGTGAGACAAACAAAACAGTACTGCCGGATTTGTTTTGATAATCTTTTACAAGGTTCAAAATGACATCCCTGCCCTTGGGGTCAAGTCCAGCACAAGGTTCGTCCAAAATAAGCACCTGTGGCTTCATAGCAATGATTGAAGCGATAGCAACTCTGCGCTTTTGACCGCCTGATAAATCAAACGGTGATTTGTTTTCCATTGCTTTATCAAGACCGACATACTCCATACTTTCGTACACACGGCTCTTGATTTCTTCATCGTCAAGCCCCATTTGTTTTGGTCCAAAAGCAATTTCTTTAAAGATTGTTTCTTCAAAAATTTGATGCTCGGGATATTGAAAGCAAAGACCGACAGCAAAACGAACCTGACGAATATTGTCCTTGTTCTCTTTTGCCCAAATATCATTGCCATTAACGATTACTGTGCCCTCTGTCGGCTTCAAGAGACCGTTAAGGTGTTGAATAAAAGTTGACTTGCCCGAACCTGTATGACCGATTATACCGATAATCTCGTTTTCTTGAGCGTAAAAATCAACGCCGTCAACAGCACAAAACTCAAAAGGAGTTCCTATGCCATATATGAATTTTAAATTTTCACACTCTAAAATCGCCATTATTTTTCTCTCTTTAAATATTTATATAATTCTTTTGCACACTCGTCTGAATTAAGGACGGTTTGCTCTGTGTCCAAGCCAAGACAATTGACAAGTTCTGTTGACTGCGGAACTTCAAGTGACAACGCTTTAATTTTGTCAACATCTGCAAAAACTTCTCTCGGTGTGCCGTCAAGTTTGATAACTCCATCGTCCATAACAACAACTCTGTCAGCTTTTACAGCTTCGTCCATATAGTGAGTGATAAGAACAATGGTTATGCCCTCTTCTTTGTTCAGTTTCATAACAGTGTCGATAACTTCTTTACGACCGACAGGGTCAAGCATAGCGGTTGGTTCATCAAGAATGATACACTTCGGTTTCATTGCAATGATTCCTGCAACGGCAACCCTTTGCTTTTGACCACCAGAAAGTTTTGACGGAGTTTTAAGTCTGTATTCATACATACCGACTGTTTTTAACGCATCGTCAACTCTTTTTCTGCATTCATCGGACGGAACACCGAGATTTTCAACGCCAAATGCAACATCTTCTTCAACAATAGAAGAAACAATCTGATTGTCGGGATTTTGAAAAACCATACCCGCATCTCGTCTTATATCGTAAATACTATCATCATTTTTTGCAACTTTGCCATTAATAGTGACGGTTCCATCATCGGCAAACAAAATGCCGTTCGTAAGTTTTGCAACCGTTGATTTGCCGGAACCGTTATGTCCGAGAATTGCAACAAACGAGCCCTGCTCAATTGAAAGGTTAAAATCATTAAGTACAGGAATACTTACGGGATTATCATTTTCGTCAGTTGTTTTATACGAAAACGAAACATTTTCAAATTTAATAAGTTCCATACATCAAGCCTTCCAAATAGCTGTTGTTCCGCACGGAAGGATACCGCCGTTTGCCGTAACAGGCAAGCCGATTTCATCTGCTTCAACGCTTCCGCCGTGTTTTGATGTGATAACGTCATCAAGTATGTACTTCATAACAGAAGCTGAAAGTCCTGTTGTGTATGAATTAAGAATAACTGCAATAGGCTCGTCTGAAAGGACTTTTTCAACTTCAAGCATAAAGTCGTACAAACATTCTTCAAGATGCCAAATTTCGCCCTTCGGACCTCTGCCATATGAAGGTGGATCAAGAATGATAATATCGTACTTATTCTCTCGTCTGTATTCTCTTTTAACAAACTTTATGCAATCGTCAACAATCCATCTGACATCACCATCGGCTACGCCTGAAGCCTGTGCATTTTCCTTTGCCCAATTTGTCATTCCCTTTGAGGCATCAACATGCACAACGCTTGCGCCCTCTTTAAGGCAAGCAACAGTTGCAGCACCTGTGTATGCAAAGAGATTTAAAACTTTAACCTGTTCTTTATCGGAATTTTTGATAAGCTCTCTTACATAATCCCAATTGACAGCCTGTTCCGGGAACAAGCCGGTATGCTTAAAGCCCATTGTTTTGATATTGAAAGTCAAATCCTTATATCTAACCTGCCAAGCAGACGGCATATGTGAAAACACCTGCCATTTACCGCCACCTGTTTTTGATCTGACATATCTTGCATTTGGCTGAAACCAAAGTTTATGATTTTTTTCACTTTTCCAAATAACCTGTGGGTCGGGTCTGATTAAAATCTCTCTTGTCCAGCGTTCAAGTTTTTCACCGCAAGAACAATCAATCAATTCGTAATCTTTCCAATCTTTTGAATATCTCATTATGAAAGTCTTTCCTTAACTACCTCGGCAATTTGTTCACCGAGTTTTTGTATATGATTTATATCCTTGCCCTCAAGCATAACTCTAACCAAAGGTTCTGTACCGCTTACTCTTACAAGCACACGACCATCACCCATAAGTTCCATTTCAGCCTTTTGAGTTGCAGCAATGATATATTCGTCATTATTATATTTTTTCTTACCCTCTGCCGACACTTTAACATTGATAAGCACTTGAGGATAAACCTGCATAACAGAAGCAAGTTCGGACAACTTTTTACCGCTTTTTACAACAGCTTCGAGAAGTTGAACACCTGAAAGTTCGCCGTCACCGGTTGTGGCATAATCAAGAAAAATAACATGACCCGATTGTTCGCCGCCGATATTATAGCCTTCTTTAAGCATCTTTTCAAGAACATATCTGTCGCCTACAGCAGTCTTTTCGCATTTAATGTCGTGCTCCTCGCAGAACTTAAAGAAACCCATATTACTCATAACAGTAACAACTGCGGTATCTTTTTTGAGTGTTCCCTCTTGTTTCATTTTTGATGAGCAAATAGCAATTACTTTGTCGCCGTCAACAAGTTCTCCGTTTTCGTCAACAGCAAGCATTCTGTCAGCGTCACCGTCAAATGCAAGGCCTAAATCAAGACCTGCATCCTTGACAAACTTCATAAGTTCTTCAGGATGAGTTGAACCGCATTTGTCGTTGATGTTCACTCCGTCAGGAGTGTCAGAAAGCATAAAGCACTTTGCACCAAGTGAAGTGAAGATTTCTTTTGCACACGCACTTGCAGAACCATTTGCGCAATCAAGCGCAATTTTAAGTCCGTCAAATTTAACATCTGTTGTTGCAACAACATGCTCAATATAGTCTTTTAATGCGGATTTGCATTTCGTTGCGTTGCCGACTTCACCGCCGATTTTGTACTCGATTTTTTCGGTATTATCAAGAATGATAGATTCAATTTCATCTTCAAGTGCATCATCGAGTTTATATCCTGATTTTTGGAAAATCTTAATGCCGTTATATTCGCAAGGATTGTGAGAAGCAGAAATCATAATTCCCGCCTCACATTCGTAAAGTCCTACAAGATAAGCAACTGCCGGAGTTGGAATAACACCAACAGAAAGGACATTACATCCAACACTGCAAAGACCGGCAGTAAGAGCTGATTCAAGCATATCGCCCGACGCTCTTGTGTCCTTACCGATAAGAACAGTTGGCTTTGCGCTATTTGATTCTTTAAGCAACACTTCGGCAGCCGCAGCGCCGATTTGCATTGCAAGTTCATTTGTTAAATCTTTATTTGCAATTCCTCTTACACCATCTGTACCAAAAAGTCTACCCATAACTTCTCCTTATAAATCAAATGACTGCTGTGGATTATCTGTATTATTTTCAAAACCGAGATGTTTATAACCGGCAGGAGTGACAATTCTGCCTCTTGGAGTTCTTGCCAAAAATCCTATTTGCATAAGATATGGCTCATAAACATCCTCAATAGTAACCGATTCTTCACCGATTGCGGCAGATATAGTTTCAAGTCCGACAGGACCGCCGTTATAATTCTTAATCATAGTTGTTAAAAGTCTGCGGTCGATTGAATCAAGACCAAGTTCGTCAATCTCCATACTGTTAAGAGCTGACGCCGCAGCTTCGGCAGTAATAACGCCTTCATACTTAACCTCGGCAAAATCTCTGCTTCGCTTAAGCAATCGGTTTGCAATACGAGGTGTTCCTCTTGAACGGCTTGCAATTTGATATGCGCCCTCATCATCAACAGGAATATTGAGAATTTTTGACGACCTCTTAACAATTTGCGAAAGTTCGTCGGGAGTGTACATTTCAAGTCGAAGAATAACTCCGAATCTGTCACGAAGGGGTGCGGAAAGCTGACCTGCTCTTGTCGTTGCACCAATAAGCGTAAATTTTGGCAAACTCAATTGATAGCTTCTTGCACTCGGTCCTTTGCCGATTATAATATCAATCTTGCCGTCTTCCATCGCCGGATAGAGGATTTCCTCAACCGTTCTGTTAAGTCTGTGAATTTCATCAATAAAAAGGACATCACCTTGTTCAAGATTTGAAAGAATAGCGACCAAATCACCTTGTTTTTCAATCGCAGGACCTGAAGTAACACGAATGTTAACGCCCATCTCATTTGCAACAATTCCTGCAAGAGTTGTTTTGCCAAGTCCCGGCGGACCATAGAACAAAACATGATCGAGGGGTTCGCCACGCTGTTTTGCGGCTTTAATATAAATCGAAAGATTTTCCTTTGCCTTTTCCTGTCCGACATAATCGGTCAGTTGTTTTGGTCTTAAGGAATTTTCTATTTCCTCGTCAGCAGGAGTGTATTCCGGTGCTGACATACGATTTTCAAAATCATATTCAAATTCGTTTTCTATCATAATTTCACCTGTTATAAGTTAGCAGAAAGGCTTTGAAGTCCTTTTCTGATCATATCGTCAACAGACATATTCGGATCAAGTTTGCCGACAACGAGCGACGCATCGGATTGACTAAATCCAAGAGAAACAAGAACCTCAATAGCTTCTGAAGAATTACTGCCGACAACTTGTGATTGAATGTTTTCAACAACAGTTGCTGTTTCTCCTCCGGCAATAATATTCATTTTGTCTTTCAATTCAAGAACAATGCGTTCGGCTGTTTTCTTGCCGACACCCTGTGCAACCTGAATAGACTTTACATCTCCGCACGAAACGGCAACGGCAAGTCTGTCAGGAGCTAAAGCAGACAAAATTGAAATCGCAGCCTTTGGACCGACACCATTTACAGAAATAAGAAGTTTGAACGCATCGAGTTCATTTTGAGTTGAAAAGCCATACAAATCCATAGCGTCTTCTCTGATGCTCATATATGTCAGCAATCTTACTTCTGTTCCGATTGAGGTCAAAGAAGTGATGGTAGTTGTACTTACAAAACATTTGAAGCCGACTCCGCCACACTCAACAACCGCAAAGGTTGGTTCAAGATATGTAAGTGTACCCTTTAAGCTGTAAATCATTGTTTATCTCCAAAATTAATCATATTGTTGATTTTATTCATTGCAGAGCCACTGCAATGAGCGTGGCAAATTGCCATAGCCAAAGCATCAGCCGTATCATCCGGTTTTGGAATAGCAGGCAAATTTAGAATACTTTTTGTCATTTCCATAACCTGCTTTTTTTCTGCTCTGCCGTATCCTGTTACCGATTGTTTAACCTGTAATGGAGTATATTCGTAAATATCTTTCATATTCATTTGTGCCGCAAGAGTGATAACTCCCCTTGCCTGTGCAACATCAATAACAGTCTTTTGGTTTGAATTGTAAAAAAGTTTTTCCATACTCATAACTTCAGGCTTATATTTTTCAAAAATATAGCACATATCGTTATAGATAGTTTGAAGTCTTTGAGGAAACGGCGAGTCGGCAGGAGTTGTTATAGCTCCGTAGCCGAGTACACGAAAATGCGAGTGATAATATTCAATTACACCCCATCCTACAATTGCATAGCCCGGGTCGATTCCTAATATAACCATTTCAAGACGCTCTTTTACATAATATTTTTGAAATTATACCACATTTACATATAATTTGCAATATTAATTATAATATTTATATATAATAAAAGAGGACGAATCAAATCGTCCTCTAAAAAATTATAGTAAAATTAAACAATACCCTGTGCCATCATTGCATCTGCAACTTTTTCGAAGCCTGCAATGTTTGCACCTGCAACATAGTCGCCGTCAAGGCCATACTTTTTAGCAGCGTTGTCGATATTGTGATAAATGTTAATCATAATATCCTTGAGCTTTGCATCAACCTTTTCAAATGTCCAGCTGACACGCTCACTGTTTTGGCTCATTTCAAGAGCAGATGTTGCAACACCGCCTGCGTTGGCAGCCTTACCAGGAGCAAACATTACACCATGCTCTTGGAGATACTTTGTAGCTTCAAGAGTTGTTGGCATATTTGCACCCTCTGCAACAGCAATACATCCATTTTCAACAAGGAGTTTTGCATCATCAATTGTGAGTTCGTTTTGAGTTGCACAAGGCAAAGCAACATCACACTTGATTTGCCATACACCTCTGCCTGCGTGATACTGAGCAGATGGGCGAGCTTCCGCATAAGCAGTAAGTCTTTCTCTTCTGTTTTCCTTAATATCTTTAAGGAGAGCAACATCAATGCCGTCTTTATCGTAAACCCAACCTGTTGAATCAGAAACGGTAACAACTTTTGCACCGAGCATTTGTGCCTTTTCAACTGCATAAATAGCAACATTACCTGAACCAGAAACACAAACAGTCTTGCCCTCGATAGTAGAATCGTTGCACTTAAGCATTTCTTCTGTAAAATAAAGAAGTCCGTAACCTGTTGCCTCTGTTCTTGCAAGAGAACCGCCAAATGAAAGACCCTTACCGGTAAGTACGCCTTCATAGGTACCGCAAATTCTCTTATATTGACCGAACATATAGCCGATTTCTCTTGCACCTGTACCGATATCACCTGCAGGGACATCAGTATCAGCACCGATAACTTTGCAAAGTTCTGTCATAAAGCTTTGGCAGAACATCATAATTTCTCTGTCGCTCTTGCCCTTTGGGTCAAAGTCAGAGCCACCCTTACCGCCGCCGATTGGAAGTCCGGTAAGTGAGTTTTTGAATATTTGCTCAAAACCAAGGAATTTAATAATACCAAGGTTTACACTTGGATGAAGTCTTAAACCGCCTTTGTATGGACCGATAGCAGAGTTGAACTGTACACGATAGCCGCGATTTACATGTACTTGACCCTTGTCGTCAATCCAAGGAACTCTAAATCGAAGAATTCTTTCAGGCTCAATAATTCTTTCAAGAAGAGCAACCTGACGGTATTTCTTCTCGTTAGCATCAATTACAGGACGAAGTGAATTAAGAACCTCACTTACAGCCTGTACAAATTCAGGTTCATAATAGTCTTTTCTTTCAAGATACTCGAGTATCTCATCAACATAAGCCATAGCTTATTCCTCCGTATTTCGTTTGTTATATAACTTTAACTGATTAAAGCATTTATATAATATCACACCAATATTATTTTGTCACTATTTTTGGATAAATTTTATAAAATTATTTACATTTTTTCGTCAATATGCTAAAATATTTGTATAAATTTCACAAAGGAGAAAGTATGAAATCAGCATTGATTATTTTTGCGGTTTTAATAATATTAATATATATTTCCCCGCTTTATAAATCAAAAATAAACATCGGAAATATTTTTGGAATATTATTAGGCATAGTTTTGCTTTTGCTTGCAATATTTCAAAATGAAATAAAAATGTTCTACCAAACACCAATCGGCAAAATTGTAATAAATATTATCTCATTAACAGCCGTTTTATTTTTCATTTTATTCTTTGCAACCTTGTTCAAAATCATTAAAAATTCACGAAGCGCAGCCAAAAACGAAAATACAGTTATAGTTTTAGGTTGCAGAGTTAAAGGAAATATTCCGTCAAAAGCACTTGTAAAAAGATGTCTTGTAGCAAGAGATTATATGACAAAAAATAAAAATGCCATTGCAATCCTGTCAGGCGGTCAAGGTGCTGACGAAGATATATCCGAAGCCGAATGTATGGAACGAATTCTAACTTCATACGGAATAGAAAAAGAACGATTGATTAAAGAAGAAAAATCTACATCAACATATGAAAATATGCTGTTTTCAAAACAAATAATTGATAAATTAAATCTGTCAAAAAGCATTGCAATTGCAACAAGCGAATATCATATGCTCCGAGCAAAAATGTATGCTCGAAAAGTTGGTTTTGTTTCGTCGTCACTCCCTGCAAAAAGCATACCGATACTGCGAGTTGCATATTTTACAAGAGAAGTTTTCGGAATATGGTATATGAAAATAACAGAGGCTTTACAAAAATAAGTAAAGCCTCTGTTATTAGTTTAATCGTCAAATGGCTCTGAATGGTCTTGATCGTCACCAAACTGATTGAAGTAATCGTCTAAATCATCCTGGTCAAATGCTCCGTCATTGTCGTCGTCATCGTCATCATCTCGGTCGTCATAATTAAAACCGTATTGATAACCATTATCATAATTATAATTATTTTTATCTCGTGCAAAATTTGTTGTATAAAACATTCCGGAAAACTGCATATACAAGCCGATAGTTAAAACAATGACATACAAAACCGCAGCAGATATTGCAGTAGTTTTGGCAACCTTATGGTGCTTTTCGTTGTCAACTATCAAATAATCCGTGAATTGTGTTGAACCGCATTGCGGACAAACAGCAAATGAATTATCAAGAGAAATTCCGCAACAGTTACATATTTTAGGCTGAATTTTCTTTGCATTCTTTCTGACAATCAAATAAACAATTGCGGTCGGAATCGGAAAGAAAAATCCAAGAACAGCAAATGTTATTCTGTTTTTAATGCCTCTTGCCTTTGAGTCCTCACTGATTGCAACAGAGGTCAAAACGCAAACAAGGATTGATAAAAACGAAGATAATAAAACTAAAATCGCAAGTTTTATCAATTCTTGATTGCCGCCTGAAAGTCGACTGAAAAATGTCATAAAATCACATCCTAAAAATAATTTTTCTTTATTTTACCGACTGCCTTTGACAAATCGGTTATAGTATCGTAATCATAATACGGGGCTTTTTGTTTTTGATAATCCAGCAATTCAGGACAAATATCCTTGTTGATTATCCACTTTTTAATAGCGAAATCATCCCTGATTTTCTTTGTAAGATAGCCGTTGCCGAATATCGTAAAATCATCAAGCAAAAGGAACACACCTTGCTGAAAGCGCATCAAATCGTTGGTAGGTACATCAATCAGCTTTGCCGTAGGGGCACTGATTTCAAATATTGACCTGCCCTTTATTTCTTCAATCAAATCCTTGTATTTAATCAGATTTTCCTTGCCGTATTCTTTGCGTTTCAGCAAACTTTCCTTGCTATATTCCTTTAGTGCATCGGTTGCGTTTGTAGGTGCTTCTCGGAGTACAATAACATTATAATTCTTCATCCACTCATTTGCAATATGAGAATGAGTGGTATAGTCGTTTTCATCCTTGATTTCAACGGTATAAAAAAGAATATCTTCGTCATATTCCGTTCTGTTTTTCAATGCAAAAGACAAAGAAACAAAAGGATTTTTCGTTAAATCAATCAGCGGACTCAAACCAAAATAATGCTGTGAAAAGCTCAAAAACGGATATAAATTATCCTCTGATAAACCACCGATGGTCTTTTTGAACACATCGGTATATTCGGGATATTTATTATAAAAATAGAGCAATCTTTGAGCATCAAGTTGTGCAAAATTTTCGTCATCATCAAGCACAATATTTCTATGTCTGAAAATTGACGGCAAAAGCGGACGGTCAATACTTCTTATTCTTTCGCCTCTGAAATAAATTCTGTCACCGTGAGCATACGGAACAATAATATTTTCGTAAAACTCCTGAAACGAATCTATTCTTTGAGATTGTGCACGAAAGTCAAAATCGAGTTCGTCTTCAAGTTTGCCTGCCAAATCATACAATTTGTTAAACTTTTTCATCAATACTTGTTATGTACCTTTTCTGCAAAGCAGACAAAGTCCTTTAGTTCAATTTTTGTACCGTCATCAAGAATTGCCGTGCCGTTCATCTTACCAAAAACCTGATGCTGATCAGTAACGATAACCTTAACATCAATCAACGCACTTCTGTCGATAATCGGTGTGAAATCCATATCAAATCTGCCATCGGACGATTTAATTGTCCATGGGTCAGTGTAATTATCACTGATATTGAACACAACATCATCAAATTTGTTTGCAACACCATTATAGAAAATAACATTTTCGCTTGCGGCGGATGTATCACCAAAGCCATAGCCGATGTTAAAACCAAACGGTACACCGTCTATTTGTCCCGAACCGGAACCCCAATACCAAATATTATCTCTTGTCCAAACACCTCTGCCCCAATCAAGGCCCGCAAAGTCTGTTTCGGGGTTGAGTGTGTAGGTTTTGCCTTTGTATGTTACTGTACCGCTTGCACGCATACAGTTGATTTTTTGGTTATAATAAAACGCTTTTTTATCCTCTGCCCAAGGTGTTGCAATAACCATACTGTCACGAGGTTCATCTGTAAGAATAATATCACAGGAAACGCCCTGCTTGTTATCAAATGATTTGTAATTCATTTTTATTGCTCTTGAATCGCCAATATGTTTGAATGATACATCAAGATTTTTATTTTTGAACGAAACATCGCCTCTTGCAGAATTTGACGGCAAATTTGTTTTGCCCATAGGAAACGGAGTAAGCTCCGATTGAGTGTGTTCAACTGCTTTATCAAGGTCAATGAAGCTAACGCTGTACATACCAAGATAACTCAAATCGGATATTGTGAGAGCAAGGCAAAACTTGTTAGAATTTGACATTATATAATAATAATCCCATTCTTTGATTCTTGTCTTGCGTTTTTTAATCATATTTCTGTCATACTTTTGAACCAATGTTTTGCTCCAACCCGGCTCGATAAGATGACCGTTTTCATCAAGAAGATTGTGGCTGTTTACTACTTCGTGATTTCTCATGGCTGACTCCTTAAATTATATAATCAAAGTTTGAAACATCCGAATTTTTATCAACGATATCCTGCAATGTTATGCTGTCAAGATATTCGGATATAACCTTGTACAACCCTTTCCAAATAGGAAGAGTAATACAATCCTCTGCTCTGTCACACAAAATAGGCGAATTATCAAGACATGAAACGGGAGCAAGTCCACCCTCTGTCAAACGCAGAATATCTCCTACTGTATATTCATTTGCGTTTTTTGCCAGTCTGTATCCGCCCTGATAACCTCTGTTTGTACGAAGAACATCAGGTTTATTGAGAATTGCCACAATTTGCTCCAAATATTTTTTGGAAATTTCCTGTCTGTTTGCTATATCCTTCAAAGACACATATCCATCGCCTTGATTTTGTGCTAAGTCAATCATCATACGCAGTGCATATCTGCCTTTTGTAGAAATTTTCAAAACATCATCTCCAATCCTTGTTATAATAATACCACCATTTTAGTAGGTTTTCAAGGATTTTATTTAAAATACGGCATAAAGATTGCTCTCTATGCCGTAATTTTATATATTAGGAGTTAAACTGAAACTCGCCGTCAGAAAAGTCAACAGTGCACTTTGAACCCTCGCCGATTGTCTTATCAAGAATAAGCTCGGAAAGTCTATCCTCAATCTTTGACTGAATAGCACGACGAAGCGGTCTTGCACCATAGGTTTTATCAAAGCCCTCTTTTGCAAGTTCTGTGATGGCATTGTCTGTAAAATCAAGTTCAATGCCAAGGTCTGCTGTTCTCTTCTTCAAAGATTTAAGCATACGCTTTGCAATTTCTTCAATGTCGTTTTGGTCAAGCTGATTGAATACGATAATATCATCAAGACGGTTAAGGAATTCAGGCTTAAAGGTCTTTTTCAAATCAGGCATTACCAAATCTTCGATTGAAAGTTTCTTGCCGTCCTCTTGAACAAAACCAAGTGCAAGTTTTTCATCAGTGATTTTTGAAGCGCCGACATTTGAAGTCATAATGATGATTGCATTCTTGAACGAAACTTTTCTGCCCTGTGAATCAGTCAATACACCGTCTTCGAGAATTTGAAGAAGCATATTAAACACATCAGGATGAGCCTTTTCAATTTCATCAAAAAGTACAACGCTGTATGGCTTTCTTCTGATTTTCTCGGTCAACTGACCGCCCTCATCAAAACCAACATATCCCGGAGGCGCACCGATAAGTTTTGAAACGGTGTGCTTTTCCATATATTCGGACATATCAAGTTTGATAATTGCGTTTTCATCGCCAAACATTGCTTCTGCAAGGGATTTGCAGAGTTCTGTTTTACCAACACCGGTTGGGCCAAGGAATATGAACGAACCGATAGGTCTGTTAGGGTTTTTAAGTCCTACTCTGCCTCTCCTGATTGCCTTTGAAATTGCACTTACAGCCTTATCTTGACCGACAATTCTTTCGTGCAGGATTTTCTCCATATTAAGCAATCTTTCGCTTTCTTCTTTTGTAAGTTGATTTACAGGAACGCCTGTCCACTGAGAAACAACTTGTGCAATTTCTTCGCTTGAAACTGCCTTTACATCGTGGTTTGAAGAATTACGCCACTTTGATCTTTCGTCATCAAGAAGTTTTTTGAGTTCATTTGCCTTATCTCTGATCTTTGCAGCTTCTTCAAATTTTTGGTTATTGACTGCATCCTGCTTTTCGGCATTAAGACGCTTAATTTCTTCTTCCATATCCTTAAGATTTTGAGGAAGTGTGTAAGCATTAAGTCTTACAACCGAAGCAGCCTCATCAATAAGGTCAATAGCCTTATCAGGCAAAAATCTGTCGTTAATATATCTTGATGAAAGTTTTACAGCCGAGTTAATAGCGTCATCGGTAATTTTTACCTTGTGGTGTGCCTCGTACTTATCACGAAGACCTTTAAGAATTTCAACAGTTTCTTCTTCTGTTGGTTCACCGACTGTTACAGGCTGAAATCTTCTTTCAAGTGCAGCATCTTTTTCAATATTCTTTCTGTATTCTGAAATAGTTGTTGCACCGATTACTTGAATTTCGCCACGAGCAAGTGACGGCTTAAGGATGTTGGCAGCGTCAACTGCACCTTCGGCAGCACCTGCACCCATAATGTTGTGAATTTCATCAATAAAGAGGATAACATCCTTGTTGTCTTTGACTTCATCCATCGCCTTTTTAATTCTTTCCTCAAAATCGCCTCTGTACTTTGTACCGGCTACCATTGAAGTCAAATCAAGTGAATAAATAGTTTTGTTTGCAAGCATTTCAGGAACTTCACCGTTAACGATTTTAAGTGCAAGTCCCTCTGCGATTGCGGTTTTACCAACACCCGGTTCACCAATAAGGCAAGGATTGTTTTTGTTTCGTCTTGAAAGAATTTGAATAACTCTTTCAATTTCCTTTTCTCTGCCGATTACAGGGTCAATCTTGCCCTGCTTTGCAAGCTCTGTAAGATTCTTGCCGAATTCATCAAGAGTAGGAGTTTTGCTCTTGCCCTTTTTCTTTGATGATGACTGTGGGTTTGAGTCGTAGCTGTTTGAACTCAAATCGTTAATCAAATCATCAAACACTCTTTGAGAATCTGTGCCAAGTTCATTGATGAACTTTACAGCATAGCTGTCGTCTTCTTTAAGAAGTGCAGCGAGCAAATGCTCAACACTTACATAGGAATTACGCATTGTTCTTGCAATTTGGAAAGAAATTTCAATTATTCTCTTTGCTCTAGGTGTAAAATCATCAGGAGTAAGAGATGTTGGGTTGCCAACGCCTATTTCTTCACGAATAAGGCGGTCTACACCCTCATAAGTAATGTTATTGTTGGTGAGTGCAGGAATGGTTGAATCGGTTGAAAGCAGGCCTATAAGGATATGCTCTGTGCCGATATAATTGTGGCCATATGCCTGTGCACTTTTGATTGCGAGGTTAAGCACCTCATTAGCTTTCGTAGTAAATGAATTAAAACGATACATAATATCATCGCCTTTCACTGTAAATTAATAACAGTGCGAAACGCTACACCAATTTTTCTCTGACTATTTGTGCTCTTAAGGTTTCGCACATTGACTGAGTTAAATCTGATTTTGATGACTCAACAAGAGTTGCATCAAATAGGTTATACATCATATCCCCGATAAGTTCGTATGAATAATCAAAGTATCCAAGCGATATACCGAGTCTGACTAAAGAAATACTGTTTAAAAATTCATCAACAGATAGCTTTCTTGCAAGTTTAAGTATGCCCAAAGTTCGATAAATTTTATCCTCACATTCGGCGTTTTCTTTGAGAGAATCTCTGAGTTTTCGTTCTTGAAGTACAATTTGATTACAAACCGAATTCAAATTATCAATTGCACTTTTCTCGGTAATACCGAGAGTTACCGTATTTGTAAGGATATAAAAATCTCCCGCTCCGCCATCATACATTTCGCTCAGAACGAAGCCGAGTTTCGAAACTGTGGTTGACAGCTTTGGAATAACATTCCTTTGAGCAAGTGCCGGCAAATGAAGAACAATTGAAACATTAAGACCTGTACCCAAATTGTACGGAGATGATGTCAAAAATCCATATTTGTCCGAATATGCAATAGGAAGTCCGTCAATTAATATATCATCAATGTCGTTTGCTTTGTTATAAGCATAAAGAGGATTTTGACCGGCAGAAAACGATGAAATTCTAATATGGTCATCATCATTTATCATTATGCTGACATCCTCATTTTTTGAAAGAAGAAAAGAGGAATTTTCTTTTGCAAAGCTGTCGGAAATTAAATCCTTTTCCGCATAAGACAAAGCCTTCGCTTTTGAAATATCGGAGGTATTGATTAAATCAAATTCCTGTGCAAGCGGTGAATTTTTTATACAGGCAAAAACCTTTTTAACTACCGCTCTTTTGGCGTCGTTGTTCATTCTCATTGGAAATGGTGTGTGCGCCAAATTTCGCATAAGCACAGCCTTTGAATACAACACAACATCCGCATTATCAGATGTGTTTTTATATCTGCTTTCCATCATCAATTCTCCTTGTTAAGTTCCTTGATTTTATCTCGAAGAGTCGCCGCATCTTCAAATCTTTGTTCCTTTACGGCTTGTTTAAGCTCTTCCTTGAGTTGTGCCAAGGTGTCGTTAGCTGTTTTCTTTTCGGTATTTGTAGCCTCGGTATAGGTTACATTTTTACCGATATGTTTTACATTTCCGTGGATTTTTTCAACGCTTGGGGCAAGTCTGTCATCAAACTTGTCATAGCAATCCGAACAACCCACATGACCGGAATTTACAATATCATTGAGTGTTGAACCGCAAGTTGCACAGCTGTTCAATCCAACAAGTGAATTAAATGCACTTGCACCTGCGCCCAAAAGATTGCCAAAGAAACTGTCGCCGAAAAAGCTATCGGCTGAAAATGGCTCAAAGCTAAAATCATTCATAACTCCGAGTTCTCTTGCGCAATCCTCGCAAAGATACATTTCTTCCTTTTGACCATTAATAATTCTTTGAATATGAGTATTAGCCTCATTCATATGACAATGTGTACATTTCATAAATAACGCCTCCTATTTAATCAATATATGCAAGAAGCATCTGCTTTAGCTGTCTTGCACGAATAACATTTGCGTATTCCTTTGGAACACCTTTAAAATTGCTGTCTGCAACAGCGCAAACCATCATTTTGGTTGCCTTGTCATTAATCAATTTTTGATAATTACAATTTATTAAATTTGCCTTTGCACTTCTCTCGTCAATACTGTTTCCTATTGAATTAATGAAGCCCATTAAAGCGTTTTGCGGAGAAGTTGCACGGGTGATTAAGATATATCCTCCGCCACCTCGCCTGCTCTCAATCTGATAGCCGGCTTCGGGGGTAAACCTTGATGTAATCACATAGTTAATTTGACTTGGCACGCAACCGATTCTGTTTGCTAAATCATTACGCTGAATTTGAACAGTTGATGTATTATCGTCAAACATATCAAGTATTATATCAGCTATTACATCACTCATCTTCATTTCTTAATCATCTTCTTTCTAAATCATATTGAACAATTCATCAAACTCTGACTTTGACTTTCTTTGTCCTTTAATTGTGTTATATCACAAAGGTCAGAAAAAGTCAATAGTTTTTTTGACTTTTTTCAAAAAATATTTTTGTCGAAAAAGTAACCACTAATATACGAAATTCATAAAATAAAATATATGCCTTTGGCTGTTATGGCAGGTATATATAAATTGATGAAAAGGTGATAAATATGATGATATACAATCAAAGGGAGCAGCACTGTATATGCCCTGCTCCAATTAAGCCTTGTCCGTGTCCTCCACCACCTCCGCCAAGACCACCGTTCCCTCCTGCTCCGCCGGAGCCTATTCCTGTTCCGTATCCGGTAGTCGGTCCGACAGGTCCAACCGGACCAATGGGTCCTATGGGTCCGCAAGGTGTACAAGGCTATCAAGGAACGCAAGGTCCGATCGGTCCAACAGGACCACAAGGTATTCCGGGTCCTGACGGTGCAATAGGTCCAACCGGTCCGCAAGGAGTTCCGGGTGCCATAGGTGCAACAGGTGCGGTAGGTCCGACAGGACCTCAAGGTCCGCAGGGTGTTGCAGGTGCAACGGGCGCAGTAGGTCCGACAGGTCCTCAAGGTCCGCAGGGTGTTGCAGGTGCAACTGGTGCAGTAGGTCCGACAGGCCCTGCGGGCGGAATTAGCGAATATGCGTCATTTTATGCACTTGCTCCAAACGACAATCCTACCGCTATTGCACAAAATACAGCTGTGGCATTTCCGAATACGACAGCCTCAACAACAGGCATTACAAGATTAACTAATTCAACATTTAATTTAGCAGATACAGGAACTTATCTTATAATGTTTAAGGTAAATACAAATACAGCCGGTCAATTAGGCATTGCGGTTAACGGTGCTGTTCAACCGAATGCAATATTCGGAAATGCAGCCGACTACGGAATAATTGAAGGCAAAACAATCATTACAACAACAGCGGCAAACACTGTTTTAAGCATTGTAAATCCTATCGCAACAGCCTTTACCGTTACACCGTCTGCAGGCGGTACACAAGCTACAGTATCGGATTTTACAATTATAAAACTTGCGTAAATAAAGGTGGCATATGCCACCGTACATAGAGGTGATTTTTTGAAAATAGCTGTTTATGCCATCTCAAAAAACGAAGAAAAATTTGTTGAGCGTTGGGTAAATTCTATGAACGAAGCCGACGAAATATATGTTGCAGATACAGGCTCAACAGACAACACCGTTGAGTTATTAAAACAAAAAGGTGTTATTGTAAATTCTATCAACATTGAACCTTGGAGATTTGATGATGCACGAAACAAATCATTGGAATTTGTAAGCGAAGATGTTGATATTTGCGTTTGCACCGACCTTGACGAGGTGTTCACAAAAGGTTGGAGAAAAGAGTTGGAAGAAAAATGGACAAACGACACAACAAACGCAAGATACAACTATATTTGGAGTTTTGATGAAAACGGAAAGCCGAAAACATCATTTTATATTGAAAAAATCCATTCGAGGCATAACTTCAAATGGATATATCCTGTACACGAAGTTTTGCAATACACAGTCAAACAACAGCAAAAATATATCACATTAGACAATGTAACCCTAATGCATTATCCCGATAAAAAGAAATCAAGAGGTCAATATTTGCCACTCCTCGAATTATCGGTAAAAGAAAATCCGAATGACGACAGGAATATGCACTACCTCGGACGGGAATATATGTTTTATAAAATGTACGACAAAAGCATTGAAACATTGAAAAAGCACCTTGCATTGCCAAGTGCCAAATGGAAAGACGAGCGTTGTGCATCAATGCGGTATATCGCAAAATGTTATATCAATAAAGCCGATTACGAGCAGGCGGAACAATGGTATGAAACGGCAATTAAGGAAGCCCCTTATTTACGAGAACCTTATATTGAATACGCACAACTTGAATATGAACTAAAAAATTGGAACAAAGTCGCAGAATTGATTGAAAACGCTTTTAAAATCACAGAGCGACCTATGACATATATCAGCGAGAGTTACTGCTGGGGATATTTTCCATACGACATGCTTGCAATTGCATATTTCAATTTGAACAATTATTCCCTATCATTAAAAAATGCTGTGTCTGCATATCTTCTTGAGCCAGAAAGCGAAAGACTAAAGGACAATATACAAAAAATAAAGGAATTCATCAATTGAAGAATTCCTAAATTATTTATTTAATGATTGTGTAACCTGCATCAACAACAGCTTGTTCCAAAACGGCTGTATCAACATCCTTGGAAAGTTCAACGGTTGCCTGTTTTTCTGTATGACTTGCAACAGCTGAAGTTACGCCATCAATTGCTTCAAGTGCTTTTTTAACGGCAGCTTCGCAATGCGGGCACATCATTCCGTCAATTTTAATTGTTTTTGTCATTTTAAATTCCTCCGTATAATCTATAATTACTTCTTTAATTTTTCTGTCATTTTTTGGACTTGTCACATTCACAAAATTAAGTCTTAAAGCATTCATAACAACGCAAAAGCTCGAAAGGCTCATCGCAGCCGCACCGAACATCGGATTGAGTGTCCAGCCTGTGATTGGAATCCACACGCCGGCAGCCAACGGAATACCTATAATATTATAAATGAAAGCCCAAAACAGATTTTCTTTTATATTAGTAAGTGTATGACGGCTAAGCCTGATTGCGGAGCAAACATCTGATAGCTTGCTGTTCATCAAAACTACATCTGCGCTGTCAACTGCAACATCTGCGCCTGCACCGATGGCAATGCCGACATCTGCCCTTGTGAGAGCCGGAGCGTCATTTACACCGTCACCAACCATAGCAACCTTGCCGAATGATTGAAGTTTTTTCACAACAGCTTCTTTACCGTCAGGCAAAACGTCGGATATAACCATATCAACGCCTGTTTGCTTGCTGATTGCATCAGCCGTGCGTTTGTTGTCGCCTGTGAGCATAACAACCTTTATTCCCATATTTTTAAGTTGCTTTATTGCTTCAGGACTGTCTTGTTTGATTGTATCGGCAACAGCAATAACACCAATCAGTTTTTCATCTTTTGCAAAAAGCAACGGAGTTTTACCCTCATTTGACAATCTTTCAATATCGCTTTTAACTGATGAAATATCACAAACAATTGAAATATATTTTGAACTGCCTGCATAAATCTTGGAATTTTCAAAAGTTCCGCACAAACCATTGCCTGTTTTAGATTCAAAATCTGTAATATCAAATGGCGGAATTTGTGCTGTTTCGGCTTTTTCCACTATCGCTTTTGCAAGCGGATGCTCACTTTTTATTTCAAGCGAATAAGCAAGTTGCAAAAGGTCATTTTCAGAAATGCCAACAGGAATTACATCAGTAACCTTTGGTTTGCCCTCGGTTATAGTACCCGTTTTGTCAAGAACAACTATTTGAGTTTTGCCCGCTTCTTCAAGAGAAACGGCGGTTTTAAACAAAATACCGTTCTTTGCGCCTTTGCCGTTGCCGACCATAATCGCAACAGGGGTTGCCAATCCAAGAGCACAAGGACAGCTGATAACCAAAACGCTGATTGCTCTGCTGAGTGCATATCCAAACGATTTTGGCACAATCAGCCACACGATAAAAGTGATAATCGCAATGGCAATAACAGTCGGAACAAACACTCCGGATACTTTGTCGGCAAGTTTTGCAATAGGAGCTTTTGTAGCCGAAGCATCGGACACAAGATTGATTATCTGTGCCAATGTTGTATCTTCACCGACTCTCGTAGCCTTACACTTCAAGAATCCCGATTTATTGATCGTGGCTGATGTAACCTTGTCATCAATTGCTTTGTCAACAGGCAAGCTCTCACCCGTAAGCACGGATTCATCAATAGCACTTTCGCCGTCAATAACTATTCCGTCAACAGGAATGCTCTCGCCCGGTCTGACAACAAAAACATCGCCGACAGCCACATCGTCAATATCAACCGTTATTTCTTTGCCGTCACGAATAACATTTGCAGTTTTCGGAGAAAGCGAAATCAAACCTTTCAAAGCATCGGTTGTTCTGCCTTTTGAATATGCTTCAAGAGTTTTGCCGACCGTAATCAAAGCAAGAATCATAGCTGCGGATTCAAAATAAAAATCATCCATATATGACATAACCGCAGACATATCGCCTTTTGTTTGTGCAACCGTCATTGCAAAAAGCGCATAGGTGCTGTATACAAACGATGCACCGCTTCCTAGAGCAACAAGCGTGTCCATATTGGGTGATTTGTGGACAAGCCCCTTGAAACCGCTGATAAAGAAATTTTGATTTATCACCATAATGATGATTGCAAAAAGCATTTGAGCAAGACCCATGGCAATATGGTTGTTTTCCATAAAACTCGGGAGTTTCCAGCCCCACATCATATGACCCATAGAGATATACATCAATGGTGCAAGGAACACCAAAGACGCTGCAAGTCGCTTAACTAATTTAGGTGTTTGGGTATCTTTCAATTCATCATCGGAATTACTTTTAACTTTTTTATTTTTTGTTTTAAGCGAAGCTCCGTATCCTGCTTTTTCCACTGCATCAATAATTTCTTTTGATGTAGCGGTGCCCTCAACGCCCATTGAGTTTGTTAATAAATTTACAGAGCAAGAAGAAACTCCGTCAACCGAGCTAACCGCTTTTTCCACTCTTGCGGAACAAGCAGCACAGCTCATACCTGTCACATTATATTGAGTCATTTTTACCTCGTTTCTGAAGTTTGCAATAATAACACAAAGGCAATCAGCCGCAAAAGCCTATTGTGTTAATATGATTACCGAGTAATCACCTTCCTAATAAATAATATACACAAAATATCAATTTGTCAATTTATACTTTACATATTATGTGCAAAAATATATAATACCCTTTGGTGATGAAATGAAAAAATTATTAATTATAAATGCCTCTCCGAGGGAAAACGGTGTTTGCGCAGAGGTTTTAAAACAAATTAAACCTTATTTTATTGATTGTGAAACAAAGGAATATAATGTATATAAACTCGACCCTTTGCCATGCAAAGCGTGTGGATATTGCGAAATGCACAACGGCTGTGCAAACAAGGACCTTGACTTTTTCTTTTTGGATTTGAAAGAAGCTGACTATATTGCAATTCTTTCTCCGATGTACAACAACTTCTTCCCTGCTCCGCTAAAGGCGCTTATTGACAGATTTCAACGCTTTTGCAGTGCAAAATATCTGCGTGGCGACAGCGAGCCTATCGGCAAACAAAAAAGTGTAGGTCTTGTAATCACAAGCGGAACGAACGCAAGAGAATGTGCAAACTATATGTCAAACAGCATCAAGCAGTTGTTCTCCCCTCTCGGCGGAGAATTGAAAGCACGATACTACATACCCGGTACGGATTCAAACAACTACACATTCAACATTGTTGAACTCGAAAAGTTTGTGCACCAAATCAAAAAATAATAATTATTTAAAGACGATTTGATTAAAGAACAATCAAGTCGTCTTTTTCTTATGCTTATATACCTTGTTTTTTAATATATAATATGATATACTAAAAGTGCCAAATAATATTATAAAGGGGATTTTAACAATGAAAAAAGTTATTAGTCTATTTATGGCATTTGTAATGCTTTTAAGTGTTGCATCGAGTTTAACATTGACTGCTTATGCAGGGACAACAGTAAGTGGAACAAGTAAAGAAAACATATCTTGGGAATATAATTCGATAACTAAAACCATGACTTTCAGCGGAAGTGGAAGATTATATTTTGATACAGCTGGTGATTATTGTGGTTTACCATTACCGTGGCAAGGTTACGTTAAAGATGATGATATAGAAAAAATTATTGTTTCTGATGGTATAACTTATGTTAATTTTTCGTCTTTTTTTATTGCACCAACATTAAAGAAACATATTTTGGTAAAGACGTAAAAGAATTGGAATCAGTAAATTGGGGAAATTTTAAATATTTTGAAAAAATTTACATTGATAAAAATAATGTGTATATGACTTCGATTGACGGTGTTGTATATAATAAAAATAGAACAATGTTAATTTGTTACCCTTGTGGCAGGGAAAATTCGCAATATAAAATTCCAGATGGTGTAAAATCAATTGAACAAAATTGTTTTTCATATAGTACAAATTTGAAAAAAATATCAATTCCTAATTCAGTAAAAACAATTGGATATGGTGCTTTTTCAAATTCGGGTATTGTTGATTTAGTTATTCCTGATAGTGTAAATTTAATTGAAGGCGACCCTTTTTATAGCTGTGAAAACTTAAAAACAGTGAAAATTGGAAATGGTGTTACAAGAATTGAAGCATTTCAAAATTGTGAAAATTTAGAAAGTATAGAATTTGGAAATAGCGTAGAATACATAGGTGGTGCATATGGCGAAAATCTTAAGACAGTCGTTCTTCCTAAATCTTTAAAACAAATCGGTTCGAATACATTTGAAAATTGCTATAATTTAAAAGATGTTTATTATTCAGGTAACGAAAGTGATTGGGACAAAATTCAAATCGGTTCAGGCAACGATGGATTGTTTATTGCACAAATTCACTATAATTCATCACCGTCAAAACAACCTGATGTTACTCCAAATCCGGGAGGTTCAACAGGAGGCGGTAGCACAACACCTGCTCCAGCTCCAGGTGGTTCAACAGGCGGTGGCGGAGGATTTACTCCTGCCCCAACTCCTGAAGATACAGATAAAAAAGATGAGGACCAAAAGCCTGAAACAAAGCCGGCACAACCGACAACACCGACTGATATGACAAAAAAGCCTGCAAGCGTAAAAGTAAATAAGACTCTTGCAAAGAAAAAGGCACTTGTTGTTTATTGGAACAAGATTGTAGATGCTTCAGGTTACCAAATTCAAGTCGCTACCGACAAGAAGTTCAAGAAAAACAAAAAGACAATTACCGTTGCAAAGCAAAATGCAAGCAAGAAAACCGTTAAAAAACTTAAAACAAAGAAAAAATACTTTGTTCGAGTTAGAGCCTACAAGATTGTAGACGGTAAAAAGGTTTACGGCAAATGGTCAAAGATTAAATCAGTAAAAACCAAATAAAAAAATATAGGCTGTTGAGAAAGTTTCTGAATTTCGTTTTCTTGCAAAGGAAGATGTACGATGGTACCTCGACTGAGCAAAAAACGAAAAACGCTAAAAATGCTGTAAGTTCAATACTTACAGCATTTTTAAAACCCTACCGTCAACACATCGTGTTGCCACCGTCTCACCTACCGGTTCGGTCGGTGCTTCTTCATTAAAATGCAGAGGTCTCCACAGGAGACCCGCACCCCTTGCTTCAAGCGGAGGCAAATCAGTTGAATGTATTTAGCGTGGTTCAGGGGCTTTATCGACATTCTAATAGGCTGTTCCAAATGGAACAGCCTTATTTTTTAGTTTATATCATCTTTTAAGGTTTCGATTATATTGTTTTGCTGGACTTTTTTGACTGAATAAATCATTGTCATACCGATGATTGCAAACACAACAAGTGCAACAATCAAATACAGCACATAATCTATTGAAAATGTTGTTGTGCTGTTGTTCAAAGCCTTGTGCATACCGAAAGAAATCAGTGCACTTATCGGCAAGCCGAAAATTACAGCCTTTATTCCGTAAAAAGCACTTTCAAGCATAATCATTTTGTTGAAACCTTTTGGTGTTATTCCAACAGATTTCATCATTGCAAATTCTTTTTTACGAGAAGCGATACCCGAAGAAATCGTGTTGATAATATTAAAGATTGTAATTAGCGAAATTAATGCAACGAAGCCATAAACAAACACCTGAATTACCAAAGCAATAGTATTGAATGCTTGCATTTGTTCCGAAAAATCAACAACTGAAAAGTTGGAATATTTTCCGTCATCGGATATTGTGTTCAGCTTTTCTGTAACCTTCTGATGGTCGGTTGTTTCTATTCCCAAAATATATTTTGAGAGTTGATTGTCGTTTGCATTGATGTTCTTGCAAACTTTTACAAACTGTGAATACGGCATATACAGCGAAATAACTCCGATATTGTTCAAATTGCAAGGTTTAGTATTGCTGTATTTAACAAAGTCCGTAATTTCAAATTGAAGATTATCTTCCGGATAATATGCCTCTTTAAAACTTGAGCCGAGAATATTATCGGTGAACACCTTTTTGCCGTTTGCAGTGTGAGAAACATTGTTCATCAACAGCAATTTGCACTTATTGTTTGAGTTATAATACGCCTTGCTGTCAATACCGTTTTTAGCACAGAGTTCATTAAACATATCGTCATCAAGCATATTTATTAGAACCGCAAATCTATTTGAAAACTCTCGACTGTAAGCATTGGTAAGGTTTTTATTATCGGTAAACATCTCGAAATTATTTTTATAGTTCTTGCTTTTTTGAACAAAATAATAAAGATTTGTTACACTATACATATCGTCAATGCCGTCAACATTTTCAAATTCTTTTATTGCACTTTCACGGTTTGTTTCATCAAGATAAACGCCGATTTGATACGGCATTGAGTCCTGCGCTACCGTTTCGTTTGCGAAAAGAGCACAAAAATAATTGCAACTCAAAAACAAAACAATAGAAAGTGCGATTGAAACGGTAATTACCCTTGCTTTTCTGCCGTTTCGTTTGAGGTTTTTATATGCAAGTTCTCCTTCGTAGCCAAAAATTGCTTTGATATATTTCGGACATTTGAGCGTCTTTGCTTTAACCTTTATTTCGTCAGATTGTCTGATAGCAGAAATTGTGGAAATCTTTGAAGCCTTTTTAGCCGGAATTGAGCAAGAAATCAAAATTGTAATGATACTCAAACCCAAAACAATCAAAACCGCCCAAATCGGGAATACGACTTTCATTGAAACATTTTGTTCGGTTACTCCGTTAATCATTGAAGTAGCAATGATTTTTTTGCCGAGTGCCTTGAGCGTTATACCGATGCCGGCAACACCTGCACCGATACCAAGAGGAATGCCAAACAGAGCAAGAATAAATCCCTCATAATAAATGGAAAGTCGTTTTTGTTGCTTGGTTGCACCTACTGACGAGAGCATACCGAGATACTTTACCTTTTCGGAAAGCGACATTGCAAAAGCGTTATAAATAAGGACAACGGAAGCGACCATAATTATAATAAGTAAAATAACAACAAGAGGCAAAATATTCGCTACAAAGCTGTCACTTGAAAATGAAAGTTTGGAATAAAGCAATTCGTTATTTACTGTGCTTGTACCCGGATTTGCCTTATCTATAATATCATTCACAACATCTAAAGACTTGCTGTTAAGGGTTTTAAGCTGAAAAGCAACAGTCGGATTTGCCTTTAAATCATCCGAATATGTTAAAAATTCAAATTCGGAAGTAGGATTGTTTTGATGAAGGATCGCAGTTATTCTATATTGTTTAACCTCTTGCCGTACAAACTTTTCGCCTTTTGAATATGCACCCTTGACATCGAATTCACCGTCTTTATCCCTCATGGTTCTTATACCGCACGGGATAGATACAATATCGCCGACCTGCCAATCAAGTTCGTTCTTTTCGATAAAATCACTTTGCACAGCAATTTCGTCACTTGTTTTTGGCAAAGTTCCGTCATAATCAGCCTGAATGAACATTTTAAAATATCCGTCATCACAAGCGCCTATTGAGCCTGTTGCAAGTCTGTCGGACTTGCCGTTGTCAATTTTGAACTGTTTATAATTTTCATCACACAGGCCAACGGTTTCAATTCTTTCATCCTTGTAAAGTTCATCAAGACTTGATAGTTTTACATCAGACAGTTGTGCGGCATAATTGCCGTCTGACACAACAGAAACATCTGCAAACAACTGCAAAAATGATGCCATTGCAACAAAAACAGCGGTTATCATTGCAACCGAAACAATAATTCCAAATGTTGTGACAAGGGTTCTGTCCTTGTTTTCTTTGAGATGACGGAGAGTGAGTTTATTAACAATATTCATCCATTTTCACCTCATCTCTTGTAATTCTGCCGTCCTCAATAGCAATAACTCTGTCGGCTGCAAGTGCAATTCGTTCATCGTGAGTTATGACAATGAGAGTTTGGTTGTTCTCTTTATTAAATTTTTTGAGTAGTGAAATAATTTCCTTTGTATTTTCGCTGTCAAGATTACCTGTCGGCTCATCGGCAAGCATAAGAGCAGGATTGTTCATCAGCGCTCTGCCGATGGAAACACGCTGTTGCTGACCGCCCGAAAGTTGGCTCGGTAAATGTTTAAATCTGTTTTCAAGACCGAGAGTTTTTACGAGAGAGTCAATAATTTTTTGATTTGGCTTTCTGCCGTCTAACAACAACGGGAGGGTCAAGTTTTCCTCAACCGTCAAAATCGGAATAAGGTTGTAGAATTGATAAATAAGTCCGATTTGTCTGCGACGGAAAATTGCAAGATTTGTTTCGTCAAGTGTTGAAATATCGGTTCCGTTGATTATTACACTTCCCTTTGTCGGAACATCAACTCCGCCGAGGATGTGAAGAAGCGTAGATTTACCCGAACCTGACGGACCGATAATCGCAACAAATTCACCTTGTTTTACAGAAAAAGACACATTATCAAGTGCAACGACTTTTGTTTCGTCCTTGCCGTAGATTTTTGATAGATTTTTTACTTCGAGAATGTTCATAGTCATCTCTCCTTTCGTGCCCTATTCTATAAAACGAGAATTACAATGCCGTGACAGAAAAATTACAGTTATGTCACTAAACAATAGATTTGTAAAACCTTATTTCAAAAACACTACCTCTACCCTGCTCACTTTCAACTGTGACGGAGGCATTTTCTTTTTCAAAAACAGTTTTTGCAAGTGCCAAGCCAATACCGACACTGTCCTTTGATGAATTCTTACCGTGATAGAATCGCTCAAATATATGTGGCAAATCTTCTTCTGCAATTCCGCAACCGTTATCGAATATTGTCAACTTATTGTACAAGTTGGTCGATTCGCTTGCAATGGTGATTTTTCCGCCGTCATTTGTGTGTTCAAGGCAGTTTTTCACAATATTTGAAACTGCTTCAACCGTCCAGCTTTCATCACCGTTAAAGACAAAATCATTTGCACCATTTTGAATAGCAATATTCTTCAGTTCTGCGGTCAAAGCAAACGGTTTTAAGCTGTCGTCAAGCACTTTTGATATACTGACTTCATCCCTTTTAAATTCGGTTGCATCTGCATCAAGCTTTGAAATTTTGAGAATATTTGTAATCAGCCACTTCATTTTTGAAAGCTGATTATTGATAACCGAAACAAACTCCTGTCGTTTATCGGGGTTTTCTTCATTTTCGAGCAGTTCACACATCACCATCATTGAGGTAAGCGGAGTTTTGAGTTGATGCGATATATCTGCAATTGAATCTGCGAGATATAATTTGTCATTTTTCAAATACTCATTTTGACTTTGCAAAAGTGTGATGACCTTATACAAATTATTTTTTAATATTGATAATTCGCCCTCGGTATTGTCATCAATATTCATATCATATATACCTTTGCAGACAAGCGAAAGATAATCGTTAAGGTCATTTAGATTTTTGTATCTTCGTTTTGTAACAACTGTAAAAATAATTATCAAAATTATGCCAAGTGCCAAGCACAAAACAGCACAAATCTTACTGAAAAAAGCACATATAATCGAAAGTATAACAGTCAAAACCGACGATACAATTAATAATATTTTTATTTCTTTATCATTCATTTTCAATAATATATCCAAGACCCCTGATTGTTTTTATATATTTAGGGTCGGTTGGATTCTCCTCAATTTTATCACGAAGGCGTTTGATGTACACGGTCAAAGTATTATCCTCAACAAAATCACCCGCAACATCCCAAATGTTTTCTAAAAGCTGTGTGCGTGAAAGGACACAGCCTCTATTATTAAGCAGAATAAGAAGCAATCTGTATTCCATTGCAGTCAAGACAATTTCGTTGCCGTTTTTATAAACCTTTGCTTCATTTGTATTAACAACCAAATCTTTAACTTTGATTTTACCGTCACCGCTGTCATTGTTGTATCGTCTGAATACGCTCTTAATTCTAACAAGAAGTTCTTTAAGTCTGAACGGCTTTGTGATGTAATCATCGGCACCGAGTTCAAGACCCATAACAACATTTACCTCATCATCATAAGCAGTAAGGAATATAACAGGAAAATCGCCGATTTCCTTAATTCTTTTGCACACGGAGTATCCGCTTCCGTCAGGCAAAGTTAAATCGAGCAAATACATTGAAAAATTCTTTTTATTTATAATTTCAAGTGCTTGAGAAACGCTTTTTGCAACAGTTACGGTATATCCCTCATTTTCGAGAGAATAGGATAAACCCATTGCAATTGCATCATCATCTTCTAACAAAAATATATCCATACAGCATCTCCTAATTATTATATAAATATATTATCATATTATAATGAGTTGTTCCATTACAAAATTGTAATATAGCACAGCATAAAAAAGAGGCTGAAGAAAATCCAGCCTCAAAATCTTATTTTACTGCATAATTAATGCCGTTTTCCTTGCACCAATCAACAATTTTGTTTTTGACATACTTATGCTCAAAATCACCGTAATCATTGCTGATTTCAGGATAAATGTTGCAATATTTCCAAAAGGTTTCAACATAATCATTATCTTCAACCTTTTCAAAATTGCCCTTGAGTTTTTTATTGTTTATGGTGTCAATAAAGGCACGCATAATTTCAACATCAGTGACGGTTACATACGGAATATAGCCGAGAGTAACCATAATTTGAGATTTTGAAACATTGTCAGGAATGTCGTTATCCGACAGTTCACTAACATTTTTAAGCGTATAATCCTTCATTGAAAAACAGTAACCATCCGAGCCTGCCCACGCTTTATTAACAGAATCATCAGTTATTTCAAAAATATCCATAAAAATATCCTTACTTAATTGAATTCATTAATCCGCCGTTTTTAATAATATTTTGAATAAACGGTGGGAAAGGCTGTGCCTGATAAGTTTTGCCTGTTGTGATATTTGATATTACTCCGCTGTCAAAATCGACCTCGACTTCGTCACCGTCTTTAATATCCTTTGCAGCCTCATCACATTCAAGGATTGCAAGACCGATATTGATTGCATTACGATAAAAAATTCTTGCAAAAGTTGATGCAATTACACAGGAAATGCCCGAAGCCTTGATTGCAATCGGTGCGTGTTCTCTTGATGAACCACAGCCAAAATTAGCCTCGGCAACCATAATGTCGCCTGCTTTTACATTCTTTGCAAAATCCGCATCAATATCCTCCATACAGTGAGAAGCAAGCCATTCTTCATCAGAACGATTGAGGTATCTTGCAGGGATGATAACATCGGTGTCAACATTATCTCCGAATTTATGTACTCTGCCTTTAGCATTCATAATATCTATACCTCCTTATAATGTTTCAGGGTCAGCGATATATCCCTTAATTGCAGATGCAGCGGCAACTGCAGGAGAAGCAAGATAAATTTCTGACTTTGTGTGACCCATTCTGCCAACAAAATTTCTGTTTGAAGTTGAAACTGCTCTTTCGCCGGCAGCCAAAATACCCATATGACCACCAAGACAAGGTCCGCAAGTCGGAGTTGAAACAATAGCACCTGCTTCGATAAACGCCTCTACAAGACCTTCCTTAACACAATTAAGGTAAATTGTTTGAGTTGCAGGAATAACGATTACACGAACTCCGTCGGCAACCTTTTTACCCTTGAGAATTTCGGCGGCAACACGCATATCTTCCATTCTGCCGTTTGTGCAAGAACCGATAACAACTTGGTCAATATCAATTCTGTCAATCTCGTCAAATGTTTTTGTATTTTCAGGAAGATGAGGAAATGCAACAGTTGATTTGAGAGTTGAAAGGTCAATTGTGATTGTTCTTTCATATTCTGCATCTGCGTCAGCCTCAAAAACCTTATATTCTCTTTCGCTTCTGCCTTTGACATATTCAAGAGTGATGTCATCGACAGGGAAAATTCCGTTCTTTGCGCCACATTCAATTGCCATATTTGAAATGCAAAGTCTGTCATCCATTGAAAGTTCTTTAATTCCGTCACCTGTAAATTCAAGAGACTTATAAAGGGCACCGTCAACACCGATTTCACCGATGAGATGAAGAATGACATCCTTGCCTGAAATATAGCCGTGCTTTTTGCCTGTGATTACAACCTTGATAGCAGACGGAACTTTGAACCAAGCCTTGCCTGTAACCATACCGGCAGCCATATCGGTTGAACCAACGCCTGTTGAAAATGCACCAAGCGCACCATATGTACAAGTGTGTGAATCCGCACCGATAATGCAATCACCGCAGGTTACAATGCCCTGCTCCGGCAAAAGTGCGTGTTCAATGCCCATATTTCCGACATCAAAATAATGTGTAATGCCAAATTCTTTGGCAAATGTGCGTACCTGCTTGCAGTTTTCAGCAGATTGAATATCCTTGTTTGGTGTGAAATGGTCCATAACAAGAGAAATTCTTGTCTTGTCGAAAACAGACTTCTTGCCAAATTTATTCATTTCGTTGATGGCAACAGGAGAAGTAACATCATTGCCGAGAACCATATCAAGATTTGCCTCAATAAGCTGTCCTGCAACAACGCTGTCAAGACCTGCGTGAGAAGCCAAAATCTTTTGAGTCATTGTCATTCCCATAACATTACCTCCTTATATATCCTCGGTAAATGAGCCTGCGCCTCTTTGAAGTGAGGTAACACCTGTTCGAGCAAGCTCAACAATACCGAATTTTTCTTCAAGTTCTTTAATGAATCTGTCAATAGTTTCGCCCTGTCCTGTATACTCAAGAGTAATAGTTTCAGGTGAAATATCACGAGCTCTTGAACCATAGGTTGCATTGAGTTCCAAAAGAGCATTTTTTTGTTCAATACCCTTGGCGTAAACCTTTACCAAAAGAAGTTCTGAAGATACCGAATTTTCAGCGGTAAGTTCCGATACTTTTTCAACAATTTCAAGTTTCATAAGCTGACGCTTAATTTGTCTGAAATTTTCAGGTTCTGTGTAAGTTTCAATAGTCATACGAGAGAACTTCTCGTCCTCTGTTTCACTAACGGTAAGAGAAGAAATGTTGTAAGCTCTTCTTGAAAAAAGGCTTGCAACTCTTTGAAGAACACCGCTTTCGTTATCTACAAGAACCGATAAAACCAACTTTTCTTTCACAGCCGAAGTCCTCCTTAATTAAATTCTTCAATAATATCCGTATGAGCTCCTCCCGGAGGAATCATAGGAAGTACATTTGAATCCTTGCTGATTCTGCAATCAACAAGTACAGGTCCGTTATATGAGAAAACCTCATCAAGAACGCTGTCAATTTCATCATTTGTGTTAATACGAAGTCCCTTAACGCCAAATGCCTCTGCAACTTTAACAAAATCAGTTGCTCTGTTAGGGTCTGTATCAGAAAATCTATTTTCATAGAAAAGTTTTTGCCACTGACGAACCATACCCAAAACTGTGTTGTTCATAATGAACATCTTAACAGGAATATTGTAAGACTTCATTGTGCAAAGCTCTGACAAATTCATATGGAAACCGCCATCACCCGCAAACATAACAACAGTCTTGTCAGGACAACCGACTTGACCGCCGATTGCAGCGCCCATAGAATAACCCATTGTACCCAAACCACCTGAAGAAAGAAGAGTACGAGGCAAATTGTATTTATAAAATTGTGCAGCCCAAAGTTGATGCTGACCGACATCTGTTACAACAATTGTATCATCCGCTGTTTTTGCATCAATCTTTTCAATCAAAGTCTGCGGATTTACATAATCTCCGATTTGAAGTTGCTTGAACGGTCTTGAAAAGCTCTTGATTTCCGCTCTCCACGCACTGTGGTCTTGCTTGTCAACAGCTTCTGTAAGCATAGGAATAATATCAGCAAGGTCACCACGGAGATGATAATTTGACATAATATTCTTGTCCATTTCGGCAGCGTCAATATCAATATGTAAAATCTCTGCATTTGGTGCAAACTTTGCTCTGTTGCCTGCAACACGGTCGCTGAATCTTGCACCGCAAACAATAAGAACATCGCAATCATGAGCCGCCTTATTGCATTCAAAATGTCCGTGCATACCAATCAAACCGAGGTGAAGCGGATGATTATAAGGAAAAGCGCCAAGTCCCATAAGCGATGAAACAACAGGACAGTCAATTTTTTCTGCAAACTTAACAAGTTCCTGACCTAAATTTGATGATACAGAACCGCCACCGCAGTAAATAATAGGCTTTTTTGCACCGTTAAGAAGTTCAACCGCTCTGTTAAAACAAGACTGCTTTGGAGTTTTTGCCTTTTCAGGAATAACTTTATCCTGTTTTGTGTATTCGCAGGAAGCCGCAGTAATATCCTTTGGAATATCAATCAACACAGGACCTTTACGACCTGTCTGTGCAATTTTGAATGCACGGCGAATAATATCCGCCAAATCCTCAACTTTTTCAACCTGGAAATTATGCTTTGTAATTGGCATAGTGATACCGCAAATATCAACCTCTTGGAAAGAATCTCTGCCAAGTCCCGATGTGGCATAATTGCATGTTATGGCAACAACAGGCACGCTGTCCATATAAGCTGTTGCAATACCTGTTACAAGGTTTGTACAGCCCGGTCCGGATGTTGCAAAGCAAACGCCTACCTTGCCCGTTGCTCTTGCATAGCCGTCAGCAGCGTGTGCGGCAGCCTGCTCGTGAGCAGTTAAAATATGATTAAATGTGTCGCCGTACTTGTAAAGTTCATCAAAGATGTTAAGGATAGTACCACCCGGATAACCGAAGATAGTGTCTACGCCCTGTTCTTTAAGAACTTCAAGTACGATTTGTGAGCCGTTAAGTTCCATAATATCCTCCCTTAATACTCTATATTTATCTAAAAATATTAGTTAATATTTTATTCCATATATAATGTAATGTCAAGAATTATATTAATACTTGTAAAAATAATTTATTTGTTATATAATATTGCAGAATAAAATTAGATAAGAGGGAGTTTATAATATGAAATTAGGAATGGTTGGATTGCCTAATGTAGGAAAAAGTACTCTTTTTAACGCAATCACAAATGCAGGTGCACAAAGTGCAAACTATCCTTTTTGCACAATTGAACCAAATGTAGGTATGGTAAGCGTGCCGGATGAAAGACTTGACAAACTTGCAGAAATGTACAATCCGGACAAGTTTACACCTGCAACAATCGAATTTGTTGACATTGCAGGTCTTGTAAAAGGTGCAAGCCAGGGCGAAGGTCTCGGCAACAAGTTTCTTTCACACATCAGAGAAGTTGATGCCATTATCCATGTTGTAAGATGCTTTGAAAATGACGACATCACCCATGTTGACGGCAGCATTGACCCTGCAAGAGATATTGAAACAATCAATCTTGAGCTTGTTCTTTCTGACCTCGACATTCTTTCAAGAAGACTTGACAACAGAAGAAAAGCAATGAAGGGCGACAAGAAACTTGCCGGTGAAGTTGAATTTCTCGAAAGACTTGTTAAGGAAATGGAAGAAGGCAAAACAGCAAGAGCTTGCGAAATTTCTGACGAAGAAAAGGAATATCTCAAGGATGTTTCTCTTCTCACTATTAAGCCTGTGATTTACGCTTGTAATATGGGTGAAAACGATTTTGTTGACGGAATTGACAACAACAAATTCTATAACATAGTTAAAGAAATTGCAGCAAAAGAAGGCGCAGAAACATTTCCGATTTGTGCAGAAATGGAAGCACAAATTGCAGAACTTGACGTTGACGAAAAGGAAATGTTCCTTGAAGATATGGGACTTGAAAAATCAGGTCTTGACCGTTTGATTAAAAAGAGTTATTCCCTTTTAGGTCTTATCAGCTATTTGACCGCAGGCAAACCTGAAGTCAGAGCTTGGACAATCAAAAAAGGAACAAAAGCTCCACAGGCAGCCGGCAAAATCCACACCGACTTTGAGCGTGGATTCATTAGAGCGGAAGTTGTTTCATTTGATGACCTTATGGCTTGCGGTTCAATGACCGCTGCAAAGGAAAAAGGACTTGTCAGAAGTGAAGGCAAGGAATATGTAATGAACGATGGCGACATTGTTTTGTTTAGATTCAATGTATAAAATTCGACAACAAATATTTAAATAATATAATAACCTTATTTCTTTTTAACAAAAGTTGTTGACAGGTTTAAATATTTAGTTTATTATTATAATATATATAAGTGTTAATTATAAAGTGATACGGGAGGACAAATGGCTGATATAAACAAAAAGTCGGACAAAGAACTCCTCACTTTACGCAGAAATGAAAATGTTACTAATGAGCTGATTAACAGATATAAGCCGATTGTTGAAGCAATCGCAATGAAGTACATCAACTCCCCTCTTGAAAAGGACGACCTCGTTCAAGAAGGTATGATAGGTTTGTTGGCGGCAATTAACTCTTACAGAGAAGAAAAAGGCGCATCATTCAGCACCTATGCAGGACATTGCATAAATAATTCTATTCAATCGGCACTGAAAAAGGTATCTCGCCTAAAAGATATACCCCAATCAAATATTGTGTCGCTCGAAGAAGATTATATAAACGATGTTGTGCACCTCAGTGCAGAGGACGAATATCTCGCCAAAGAAAGCGTATCAACCTTAAGCACAGTGCTTTATGAAGAATTGTCAAGCTTTGAAAACGAAGTCTTAAGACTTTACATCGTCGGATGCTCATACAGCGAAATTGCTGAAAAACTCGACAAAAACACAAAAGCTATCGACAACGCCATACAGCGTATTCGTAAGAAACTCGAAGGAGTTGCTTTTTGAATAATAGCCCCAAGGCAAAATTTTAGAGAGGTAGGATGAAACATGTACGAAGACAAAACATTAGTGTGCAAGGATTGCCACAATGAATTTATTTTCACCGCAGGAGAGCAAGAATTTTATGCTGAAAAAGGTTTTGTAAATGAACCACAGCGTTGTAAGGCTTGCCGTGACGCCAGGAAACAAGCGTCTAAAGCTCCAAGAGAAATGCACGATGCAACTTGTGCAGAATGCGGAAAGAGCTGCAAAGTTCCTTTTAAGCCAACTGACGGCAGACCGGTATATTGCAGTGAATGCTTTGCTAAAAAAACAGAAGCATAATTCATTATACACATCAAAAAAAGTCCACCAAACGGTGGGCTTTTTCTTGTTAATATTTAGTTTTGAATTGCGGTCAAGGCACTAACCTTAACAGATTTTTTGGCAGGTGAAAGACCTGCAAGAATACCGATTCCCGCTGAAATTACAACACCGCAAAGAGCAAGCCATGGCGGAATATAAGACAAAGTAACCTTTACATCCGCACCCATTCCTAAGAATGAACCTCCGCCCATATGATTCATAACCGCTTGTCCTATTAGATTTGCCGATATTGAAACGATATAACTGATTACAACTGCAATTGCACCGCCAATGCCGCCGATAATGGCAGCTTCATAAAGGAACATAGCTTTAATATCCTTAATTTCGCAACCGATAACTTTGAGAATACCGATTTCCTTTTGGCGTTCAAAAACAGACATAACCATTGTGTTGCTGATACCAAATGATGCAACGAACATTGAAACCGCACCGATTGCACCCAAAACAAGCTGAACAACTTTCATAACTTTTTTAGAGCTTTCGAGAGCCTCGTCATCAGTTGAGCACGAATATCCTGCATTTTGGAGGGTTGTTTTTACATCATTAACCTTACTTGAATCATCAACATATACAGAAATACTGCTGTATGTAAACTTGTCTTTTCTTGCCGAAGAAGACATCATTTGACTTTCTTCAAAAAGTCTTTTTGCCAAGTCCATACTAATAAATACAGAATATTGTGAATCATAATCCGATGATGAACTCGGTTTTAGAACGCCTGAAACTTTAAGTTTTTGCTTGTTGCCGTATTTTGTGGTTGAATCCGTGCCGGATCCGTCGTCACCTGATTTTGAAGAAATGAGGAATGAATCTTTCATAGCATCAATATCACAAGAGGAAAGCTCATAGTTTTTATCGTAAGAATAGTTTACCTGATTTCCCTGTGCATCCTGAAAATTTGTTACGGAATCTTTACCAAAGAAAGCACAGTTAGGATTATTAACACCTGAAAAGTTACCGCTTTTAAGTTTATAGCCGAGTGCTTCCATTTGAGAAAGGTCAATGCCGTAAATAGTTCCGGTATATCTGTATTTACCGCAAGTAATTGATGCGTTATTGTAAATCATAAACATCGGAACAACCGTTTTTACACCATCAATTTTCTCAAAATATTTAACAGCCGAATCGTCAAACGGAAGTGGTTTTCCGTTTTCGTCATCTGATGAATACACATAAATTTTTGTAAGTTTAGAATCACTCTTGTATTGGTCGGTAATCATTTTGTCGATACCAAGACCGATTGAAAGCATAATAATGATAGCACAAGCACCGACAACAACACCGCAAATAGTAAGGATAGTTCTTGTCTTTCTGTTTTTAAGGTTCTGCCAAGCAATTGCAATAAGATCAGATTTCTTCATTAAAATCTACCTTACCTTTCTTATTATGCTTTTTCTTTTTCTTAACAATAACAGCCACAATTACAACTGCACCTACAACACCTGCAACAACACCGATAATCACCTTTGTTTTACTGCTTGATGAATCATCCCCTTCGTCATCAGGTGTATCAGCCGAGTCTGTTGGGAACGGATCGGTATAATCTTCTACATGAACTTTAAAGGTTTGCTTAATTCTTTTCTTATCGGCATTATCATTTTCATATTCAAACACCAAAGTGAGTTTATAATCGCCCGGTTCATTCATTGTAATCGGCAAATTATAGTTACTTGAATACTGTGCACCGGCTTCAATTGTGCCGATATAAGATGAGTTAAGTTCTGTGCCTGATTCGTCAACAACTTTGATGCTGCCATTGTTAAGCACTGTTTTACCTGTATTTACAATGCTGAATGCACAGTCGGTTTCATCACCTGTATTGATTGTTTTGTCGGCGAGGTCAATACTTGTGAACATTACCTTGTCAGGCTGAACAACAGGAACACTCATTGTCAAATCATCAGTTCCCGATTGCTTCTGACCGCCCTCTATATATTCATACGAAATAGATGCTGTGATTGGATGAACGCCTGATTGTGCAGTGTTAAGGCAATTAAACTTCTTTGAAACAGTGACGGTTGAATTTGGATTGATGTTATTAACAGAAATTGTGTCAGTTCCGTCAGCAACAACAAATACATCACCGCCTGAAAGTTTGATAATTACATTCTTTGCCTTAATGCTTTTTGAATTATTTTTAATTGTAAAGTTAAGAGTGAACTTTTTACCGCCTCTGATAGACTTGTTTCCATAATTGAAGCTACCTACAACAAGTCTTGGAGTGAGAGAAACAGAAGAATCATGCTTCTTTGCAGCAGTTTTTACAGTAAATGTTGCTTCGGCTGTTCCCTGTTCTGTTGCCCCTGCTTTTACATATTCATATGTAACGGACAATGAAATAGGATGATAACCCGATGATGCAGATTTATTGCAAATAAGTTTTTTAGAAAGTTCTGCCGTTTGATTTTTGCCTATACCGCTTTTATAAATTGTATCGCCACTGTTAACAATGGTAAAGGCATCACCGCCGTTAATTTTTACATTAACATTTCTTACATCATAAGTGTTACTTTTATTTGTAATATAGAAATTAAAATTGAACTTATCGCCCGCTTTAATATCTTCATCAAATTTATCATATGACATAACAAGAACAGGGGTATTTCCGTTAACGGTTGAATTTGATGTTGTCATAACGCTATAATTTGCTTCTGCTGAACCGTCTCCGTTCATTTCAGGACCGGAATATGAAAAACTGCAAGATACCGAAATAGGATGTGAGCCGGCAGTAGTTTCGTTATTACAAATGAAGGTTTTGCTGACTGTAACAGATGAGCTGAATGCCGAAACATATTCTGTGTCAGATCCCTTATAGACAGAGAATGCATCGCCACCGGAAAATTTGAATGATGCATCGTCAATATATTGACCTCTTGTACTTGAGGCTGTAACAGTGAAAGTAAAAATATCACCCGGTTTAATTGTAGTTTTATCAACAGTAAAATTAGAAAATGTAACCTTTGGAGCAATCGTCTGTTCAGCAGCAAAAGCAGGAACTTGAACGCTTAAAGCCATAATCATTACAATAAAAACTGATAAAATACCTTTTAATTTTTTCATATTAGTTCTCCATATTTCTTCTATATTCTTTTGAAACGACTTTACCGTCGCTAATGTTAACAATAATATCGGCATATTCCGCAACGCTTTTATCATGAGTTACCATAATAACAGTATTATGTCGAGTATCGACAATATTTCTGATAAGCTCCATAACCTCTTGAGTGGTATGGCTATCAAGGTTACCTGTCGGCTCATCTGCAAAAATAATGCTTGGGTCGGTTACAAGCGCCCTTGCAATGCCTACTCTTTGCTGTTGACCGCCACTCATTTCGGATGGTTTATGCTTATATCTTTTTTCAATTCCGACAAGTTTAAGCATCTCAAACGCTTTCTTTTCCCTCGTCTGCTTATCAACGCCCCTAAAACACAGTGGGAAAGCCACATTTTCAAGTGCCGTAAGCGTTGGCAAAAGATTATACGCTTGAAAGATAAAGCCTGTGTATCTTTGTCTAAATTTTGTAAGCTGTGCCTCGGTCAATTCATCAATTCTGAATTTTCCGATTTGAACCTCACCTTTGGTCGGTCGTTCAAGTCCCGCAAGCATATTCAAAAGTGTTGATTTACCCGAGCCGGATGTGCCGAGAATGGCAACGATTTGTCCTCGCTCAATCTCAAGATTTACATCGTCAAGAGCCTTAATGGTTTCATCACCGACAGCATAATATTTCGACAAATTTTTTGTTCTGATAAGTATATCCTTTTCCATAATTTGCCTCACTTAGTTTTTCTACCATAATAATAGCATAAAAAACTTTTATGTCAATAAGTTTTGCAAATCTTAACAAAAACTTTATTTTATATTGATAAACAAAAAATATAAGTAAAAAATCTACACATATTATATATGGATTAGTCAGAGTTCTCATCTCTCACAAAAATAAAAAGAAGCCTTAAAATTAAGACTTCTTTCTTGGCGCAGAAGGAGAGATTCGAAAGCTACGCTTTCGCTGCTTCAGATTTATATATCCTTGCTCCTCTGCTTCGCAAACCGTCGCAAACGGATTAGTCAGAGTTCTCATCTCTCACAAAAAAATAAAAAGAAGTCTAAAAATTAAGACTTCTTTCTTGGCGCAGAAGGAGAGATTCGAACTCTCGCGTCGGTTTCCCGGCCTACGCCCTTAGCAGGGGCGCCTCGTCACCAGCTTGAGTACTTCTGCGTGTAACTTGGTTTTTACCTGTCAAGTTGTTGCACCTCAGTGCAGAAATTACTTTATCATATAAATGCCAAAATGTCAAGTAAAAAAACAAAATAAAAAAGATTTAAAAAAATGCTTGACATTTCATTCCTGTTATGATAATATAGCAAAGCATTCGAGTTACGCAGAGGTATCGAAGTGGTCATAACGAGGCGGTCTTGAAAACCGTTTGGGTTCACGCCCACGTGGGTTCGAATCCCACCCTCTGCGCCATAGCAGACTGTCAATTGGCAGTCTGTTTTTTTATATAATAATTTATATATTTATATCATATTATATTATTGGTGATATAATGAACAAAAAAGTACTTCGACTTGAAATATTTGGATTTATTTTTACTTGTGCTATCGGAACTCTAATGCACTTTGTTTTTGAATGGAGTGAAAATAATCCCTTTGTCGGTTTGTTCTGCCCTGTTAATGAAAGTGTTTTTGAACACTTAAAGATGTTATTTTTTCCATATTTAATTTGGACATTTATAGAAGCAATAAAACTATCGCAAGATAAATTCAATGTATACACAGCAAAACTAATCGGAATAACATTGGGAATGTTAATTACACTTGCAGCATTTTATATTTCTGCCGGAATGTTTGGCAGATATTTTGAAGTTGTAAATATTGCAAGTTTTTTTATAGGCATAATGTTTGCATATATAATTAGTTATAATATAATAAATTATTCTAAAGGCAAAGGTTTAATCAACGGAATATCATTTGCTTTATTAATAATAATTGCTATCATTTTTGTATTTTTTACACTATCCCCCGCTCACATTCCATTCTTTTTGGATTTCAAAACTCAAACATACGGTATCACAAAGCAACATTAAGTTGCTTTTTTATTTGCCTTTTTGTATTTTTATACTTATTTTATGAATATTTATGAAAAATTTATACATTTTCTATTGACATTGAAAAATGATAGAGTATAATTATATTAGCTTAAAACAAAGGGACGGTGAGATATGAAAAAAATATTTATTGACGGAAGTCAAGGTACAACAGGGTTAAAAATATACAAAAGATTTGAAAACAGAAATGACATTGAACTTTTGCATATTGATGAAGAAAAAAGAAAAGACCCAAAAGAAAGAGCAAAAATGATTAATGCTTCAGACATTACATTTTTGTGTTTGCCCGATACAGCGAGCATTGAAGCAGTCAGTTTGGTTGAAAACGACGATGTTGTAATCATCGACACTTCTACGGCACACAGAACAAATCCAAATTGGGCATACGGATTTCCTGAACTTGATAAATCTTTCAGAAATAAAATCAAATTATCAAAAAGAATTGCGGTACCGGGTTGCTATGCAAGCGGTTTCAACAGCATAGTTTATCCGCTTATCTCTGAAGGAATAATTAAATATGATTACCCTGTCACCTGCTATGCAATGAGTGGATACACAGGAGCCGGAAAAAGCGGAATTGCACAATATGAATCAAACGACAGAGACATTGAACTCTATTCACCTCGTCAGTATGCACTTAATCAAGAGCACAAACACCTAAAGGAAATGCAGGCAATAAGCGGACTGAAAGACAAGCCGTTTTTTGCTCCGCACATTTGTCCTTATCCTCAAGGTATGATTGTCAGCATTCCGCTTTTTACGGATTTGATGACAAAAAAGTATACACCTCAAGAATTGTGCGAGATATTCAAAAAGCACTATAAAGATGAACAATTTGTCAAAGTCAGAGATTTTGGTTACACATCAGGAATGCTTGGTGCAAATAACTTTGCGAACCGTGATGATATGGAAATCGAAATCAACGGCAACAACGACAGAATTTTAATAACCTCTCGTTTTGATAATTTAGGTAAAGGGGCAAGCGGTGCGGCAATTCAATGCCTCAATATCGTACTCGGAATTGACGAAACGACAGGACTGAATATAGGAGAATAAAAGATATAATGAATTTTAAAGTAATTGACGGCGGAATTTGTGCATCAAAGGGATTTAAGGCAAGCGGTATTTATTGCGGAATTAAACGACCTGCTAACGACACCCCTGAAACAAAGCACAAAAACGACATTTGCATTTTTGTTTCCGACACCGTGTGCAACACTGCGGCTGTTTACACACAAAACAAGGTTAAGGGTGCACCGATTCTTGTAACAAAGAAAAACCTTGAAAAAAGCGGAAATAAGTCTATTGCAGTAATAGCGAATTCAAAAAATGCAAACACCTGCAATGCTGACGGAATAGAAAAAGCCGAAGCAATGTGTGAGCTTCTTGCTAAAGAATTGAATATTCCAAAAGAGCAAGTTATCGTTGCATCAACAGGTGTTATAGGTCAAATTTTGCCAATTGAACCAATTAAGACAGGTATACCCAAATTAGTCAAAGAACTTGACTACAACAAAAACATCGAAGCTGCCACAGCCATTATGACAACAGATACCGTCAAAAAAGAATATGCGATAGAATTTGAAATTGACGGAATAAAATGTCATCTTGGCGGAATGGCAAAAGGTTCGGGAATGATTCATCCGAATATGGCGACAACGCTGAACTTCATCACAACAGACTGTGCTATTTCATCAAATCTTCTGCAAGAAGCGTTGTCGGAAATTGTTAAGATTACTTACAATTGCCTTTCAATAGACGGTGACACCTCAACTAACGATATGGTCAGCCTAATGGCAAACGGAATGGCTGACAATAAAGAAATCACTTCGCACGGAGCTGATTTTGACACATTCAAGTCTGCACTATACGAAGTTATGGCAAACCTTACAAGAATGCTTGCAAAGGACGGTGAGGGCGCTACAAAGCTCATTGAATGTATCACCTCCGGTGCAAAAGACAAAGACACAGCAATTACGGTTGCAAAAAGTGTTGTTTGCTCTTCCCTATTTAAAGCGGCAATATTTGGCGAAGATGCAAACTGGGGCAGAATTCTCTGTGCAGTCGGCTATGCACAAGCCGATTTTGACATCAACAAGGTAGATGTTGATTTAAAAAGCAAGAACGGTATTATATCGGTTTGCAAAAACGGAACCGGAATTGAGTTCAGCGAGGAAAAGGCATCAGAAATCTTGTCGGCGGATGAAATATATGTGCTTATTAATCTCAATGACGGAAGCGAAAAAGCAACTGCTTGGGGCTGTGATTTGACATACGATTATGTAAAAATCAACGGTGACTACCGTACTTGATATTCAACAGGAGGACAGGTTATGAACACAGAAATAGATAACGAAAGCAAAGCACATATAATTGCGGAAGCTTTGCCACATATTCAAAAATACAGAAAAAAGACCATCGTTGTAAAATACGGCGGAAACGCAATGATAAACAACGAACTGAAAGAAGCCGTTATGCATGATCTTGTGTTGCTGACAACAGTCGGGATTAAGGTTGTTTTGGTGCACGGCGGTGGACCTGAAATAAATAAAACACTTTCCAAAATCGGAGTTGAAAGCAAATTTGTTGACGGTTTGAGAGTAACCGACCAAGAAACAATAGATGTTGTTCAAATGGTGCTTGCAGGCAAAGTTAACAAGGATTTAGTTTGTCAAATCGGCAACCTCGGAGGTCACGCAATCGGTCTTTCGGGTATGGACGGAAACATGATAAAGTGCAAGCCTCTTGATGACAAGCACGGTTTTGTCGGTGAAATAATCAAAACAAATATGGATGTTATCAAAGAAGTTTTGGAAAACAATTTTATTCCTGTTATTTCAACAATCGGCTATGACGAACAAGGCAATTGCTACAACATAAACGCCGACACTGTTGCTGCGCAAATTGCCGGTGACTTAAAGGCAGAAGCGCTTATTTCTATGACTGACATTGTGGGACTTCTTCGTGACATTAACGATGAAAGCACAATAATCCAAAAGGTATTTATTTCTGATATTCCTGCACTTATTGCCGACGGAATAATCAAAGGCGGAATGATTCCGAAAATTGATTCTATGACACAAGCAATACGAAACGGATGCACAAAAGCATTCATTATAGACGGCAGAGTTCCCCACTCTATTCTAATGGAATTATTGACCGATGAAGGTATGGGAACTATGTTTAAAGGCAGGTAAAGAATATGAACACAAAAGAACTTGATAATAAATACATAGCACATTCATACGGTCGATTTGATGTTTGCATTGTCAGTGGCAAAGGATCAATATTATTTGATGAAAGCGGTAAAAAGTACATAGATTTCGGCTCGGGCATCGGCGTTACGGCTTTTGGAGCTTGTGATGACGAATGGACAAAAGCTGTCACCGAACAGCTCTCAAAAATTCAGCACACAAGTAATCTGTACTACACAGAACCATGTGCCGAACTTGCGGAACTTCTATGTGAAAAAACAAATATGTGCAATGTGTTTTTTGGCAACTCCGGAGCAGAAGCAAACGAAGGTGCAATAAAATTTGCAAGAAAATACAGTTTTGACAAATACGGCGAAGGTCGTTCAACAATAATAACTCTAATTGATTCGTTCCACGGAAGAACAATCACAACTCTTTCTGCAACAGGTCAAGAGTGCTTCCACACTACATTTGCACCTTTCACACCGGGCTTTAAATATTGCCCTGCGAATGATATTGAATGCTTAAATAAAATGATCACAGACGATGTTTGTGCGATTATGTTTGAATGTATCCAAGGCGAAGGCGGAGTTAATAATTTATCCAACGAATTTGTTAAAGAAATTGAGAAAATAGCAAATGAAAAAGATATTTTAATGATTGTTGACGAAGTTCAAACAGGTAACGGAAGAACAGGAAAATACTTTGCATATCAAAATTTTGATATTACTCCGGACATTGTAACCACTGCAAAAGGACTCGGAGGAGGCTTGCCTATCGGAGCTGTTTTATTTGGCGAAAAGCTGAAAAACACCGTCACACCGGGAAGTCACGGTTCAACTTTCGGCGGAAATCCTATTGCTTCAGCCGGAGCTATAAGTATCGTTAAACGAATTGACGATGATTTTTTGCTTGCAGTCAGTGAAAAAAGCAAATACATAAAAAACGAAATTGCAAAGTGGAAAAATGTAGAAAATATTTCGGGTATGGGACTTATGCTTGGAATACTCACAAACAAGGATGCCGGAGAAATCGCAAAAGAATGCTTGGAAAAAGGTCTTCTTGTTTTAACTGCTCATAAAAATAAAGTAAGACTTCTTCCTGCGTTAAATATTTCATTTGCAGAATTAAACGAAGGCTTAGACATACTAAAGGAGGTAATCGAAAAATGAAACATTTACTTAAATTACAAGACTTAAACAAAGAGGAAATTATAGATATTCTCAACTTGGCTGATCAGCTTAAATACGAAAATCACAACGGGATTGAACACCATCTTCTTAAAGGTAAAACTCTCGGAATGATTTTTCAAAAAAGTTCAACACGAACAAGAGTCAGCTTTGAAACAGGAATGTATCAACTCGGCGGACAGGCATTATTCCTTTCTAACCGTGATTTACAAATTGGCAGAGGCGAGCCTGTACAAGACACATCAAGGGTTTTATCACGCTATCTTGACGGAATTATGATCAGAACCTTTGAGCAAAAAGAGGTTGAAGCACTTGCAGAATACGGCTCAATTCCTATCATCAACGGACTTACAGACTACTGCCATCCTTGTCAGGTACTTGCTGACCTTATGACAATCAGAGAATACAAAAAAAGTTTTGAGGGTTTAAAGTTCTGCTTTATCGGTGACGGAAACAATATGGCAAACAGCTTGATAGTTGGTGCTATCACAATGGGAATGGAATGTGCCATTGCCTGCCCTGAAGACTATAAGCCTGATCCGGAGCTTATAAAATGGGCATCAGAAAACGGCAAATTTACCTGTTCTCCAAACATTTATGAATGTGCAAAAGATGCGGACATTCTTTACACCGATGTTTGGGCATCAATGGGTCAGGAAGAAGAAAAAGCAGAAAGAGAAAAAGTTTTCAAAAACTATCAAATCAATGACAAGGTTGTTGCATTTGCAAAAAGTGATGTAATCGTTCTCCACTGCTTACCGGCTCACAGAGAAGAAGAAATCACAGCAAAAGTTTTTGAAGCACATGCAAACGAAATCTTTGATGAATCAGAAAACAGATTGCACGCTCAAAAAGCTGTTTTGGTAAAGCTGTTACAAGACTAACAAAAAACATCGTAGGCAAAATCGCTTACGATGTTTTTCTTATTATATAAGTTATTTTATCCAATAATTAAGAGTCATACATTTTGAATTAACAATATTTCTGACATCATCATTCGGAAGATTAGGCTTTATTTTGCCTTTCGCAAGGTCATTATACACCTTTGCGTAATTCTTGTTGTAATTCTTATCCTCTACCTCGTTGCCGTCCTTATCCTTATATGTTTTTTGTGTACTCATACCAACAACATAAAGACAATCATTAGAGCAATTACCCTCATAATTTGAACCGCCTTTGTATTCCTTAAGAGCGTTTACAACAGCGACTCTGTAATCCGTAACTACGCTTGAAAGACAATTGCCCATTGAGTTTTGGTCGTATCCGTAGCCAAATCCATAAACCTGATGGCTGATTTTCCAAGTTGCGGTAAAGATTGAATCTGCATGCGAATTACCACCGCCAAAAATCACTTGAGTGCCATTGTCGTACATAGTTTCTGCTATTGATGAATATCTGTCTATCATCTCGAAATCTGTGATATAACAATATTCATTTGACATTGCTATACCTGTTGAATTACCTTGATTGTCAACATTCTCCCACTTGTAGAACATATAGCCGTCTTTTGGAGGATCTGCCACAACAGAAATATGATCACCGCTTCTGTATGAACCTGAACCCGTTCCGTTTTCAACAGTTACATCAAAAGTTGGAGCGTCGGATTCGACATAAACAGGAGTGATTGAAATCGTTTTATCTTTTACAGTTACATTTGTAGAAGCAGAATTAACATCCTCAATTGCGTCCTTGTCGTCACATTCCCAATGGTCAAAGACCATACCGCTTTGAGCCGGAGGTGCTGTAACCCATGTGGTTGAGTTCTTCTCTACTGTATATTCATCATACATAGATGACAAAGATAGATTCGATTCTTTTGTAACAAGAATCTGAACGGTTTTTGTATCTCTCCACACTGCAGTAATTGTGCAATCACAATCACCGACCAAAAGGTTCATTGATGATTTTTTATCAGAACTGATATTCACCTTTTTATCCTTGACGCCTTCTGTGTCACTTTTTACTTCCCAGTGGTCAAATGCCTTGTCTTTTTCAGGCTTATCGGCAGTTATCGTAACATTTTCGCCGTCGGCATAAACACCGGAACCGATACCGCCGACAACATTAACCTTAAAAGTCTTTTCGGTAGATTCCGAAACTTTTTTGTATATAGGGCGAATAGTGAATGAATAATCATAATTCAAATTTTCGGCATCATAATTTGCATAATCACAAATAACCGGAATACCGTTTTCGTCAGACGCAAAAGAAGCGCCCTGAACAAATCCTGCGCCATACAAAGCGGAGTCTTTGTCCGAAACAGAACCGAGATAACCAACTTTGTTATTACCCATTACAACAGAAGTATATCCTGCAAGATAACCGGCTTGAAGTTTATCAAAAGAAACTGTCATAACATTTTCGAATGTGTCTGCTGTATCGCTGTTTTCTTCGTGCGGATAAGCATTAACAAGAAGGAAATCAACATCACTGTATTGCGGAGCAAATTTGTCAACCGCAACAGCCATTTTCTCACCTTGCATAACAATGTATTTAGCTTGACTGTCAACTGCAAGTTTTATATACTTACCGACTGTATCAGTATCAAGTACACCGTCCTCATCAACACTTGGCTGATAATAACGACAAGTCATATCAGATGATTTGGAAAATTCCTCAACGCCGTTCCATGCGCTTTGATTATACGCTCCGTCATTGATAGTGCCACCGTCTGTTATGAACACAACATCAAAAATTTTAGTCTGCTGTTTTGAACATCCAACAAGTGCAAAAGTGCCACAAGCCATAATTGCAAATGTAAGAATTACCGAAAGTAACTTTTTCATAAAGCCTCATCGCCTCTTAATATAAAAATAATATATACTTATAATATCATATTAAGACCGTTTTTTGCAATAGAATTAATGTAAAAATAATTTGATTTATAAATTATTATGGGATATAATTAGTTTGATATAGTAAACGAGGTGAAAATATGCAGAATAAACAGCTTGAATATATCAAAAGCGTAACTGATTTTGAACCTGAAATTGCAATTGTTTTAGGTTCAGGGCTTGGCGAACTCGCAAACGAAACAACGGCAATTGCCAAAATTGAATACAAAGACATTCCCGATATGCCTGTTTCAACTGCCCCGTCACACAAAGGACAATTTGTTTTTGGAATCCTTGAGGGCAAAAAAGTTGTGCTAATGCAAGGCAGAGTTCATTTGTATGAAGGATATTCTTCAAATCAAATAGCCGGCATAATAAGATTACTCAAGGACTTGGGCGTTAAAACACTACTTTTAACAAATGCTGCCGGCGGAATAAACAAAGAATTCAATGTTGGTGATTTTATGCTTATAAAAGACCATATCTCTTGTTTTATTGACAGTCCTTTGATTGGTGCTAATGACGAAAACTACGGAACTCGTTTTCCTGATATGAGCAACGCTTACGATAAAGATTTACAAAAGCTAATCAAAAAAGTTGCATTTGAGAACAATATCAATCTAAAAGAAGGCACATATGTTCAGCTAAAAGGACCTCAATTCGAAACTCCGAGTGAAATCAAAATGATGTCAATTTTAGGCGCTGATGCAGTGGGAATGAGCACAGCAGTCGAAACAATCGCAGGTGTTCATTGCGGACTGAAAGTCGGTGCAATAAGTATGATTTCAAATATGGCGTGCGGAATTTACGACAAACCACTTTCGGGAGAAGATGTAACGGAAGCGGCAGAGAAAGCAGGTTCGGAATTCAGAAAACTAATAAAAGAAACAGTAAAGGCGTTATAATGAAGAATATAGATTATAAAAATGGAAAACTGTTTTTTCTTGACCAAACAGTTTTGCCAAACAGAATAGAATACATACATCCACTAACAAAGGAAGATTACTATTATGCCATCAAAACACTTCAAGTTAGAGGCGCTCCGGCAATCGGAATTTTTGCAGGTTATGCAATGGCATTGCTTGATGATGACAAATACGAATTAAAAAAATATCTTGATTCGGCACGCCCTACTGCAGTTAATCTTTCGTGGGCAACATCTCGAATGATTAAGGCGTATGAAGACGGCAAAGATCTTGTAAGCGAAGCTATTGCAATTCACAACGAAGACATTGAAATGTGCAAAAAAATCAGCGAATATGGTTTGTCCTTACTCAAAAACGGTGACGGAATTCTTACCCACTGCAATGCAGGTGCTCTTGCAACGAGCGAATACGGAACAGGACTTGGACCTTTACTTTTAGGCAAAGAAAAAGGATATACATTCCACGCTTATACAGACGAGACAAGACCGCTTTTGCAAGGTGCAAGACTTACATCATTTGAACTTGAAAAAGCAGGAATTGATGTTACATTAATCTGCGACAATATGGCAAGTCTTGTTATGAAGCAAGGCAAAATTGATGCTGTTTTGGTTGGCACAGACAGAATTGCCGCAAACGGCGATATTGCAAACAAAATCGGCACAAGCGGAGTGGCTATTCTTGCAAAGCACTACAACATTCCGTTTTATGTTCTTGGTCCATATTCAACAATAGATTACAATTGCCCAACCGGTGATGACATTGTTATTGAAGAACGAGAGCCGAACGAAATCAAAGAAATGTGGTACAAAGAGCCCGTGGCATTAAAGGAAACAAAATGCTATAACCCTGCATTTGATGTTACAGACCACGAGCTTATAACTGCGATAATTACCGACCGAGGTATTATTCGTGCTCCATTTAAGGAAAATTTGCAAAGGATAAAAGATAATGATTAAATTTACAAACGGTTTAGTATTAGACAAAGATTTTAACATTATTAAAGAAGATGTGTTCGTTGACGGCGACAGCATTGTTGCAATAGGCAGTTGTGAAAAAAATGCAGATACTGTGTATGATTTAAACGGAAACCTACTTATGCCGTCATTCAAAAATGCACACACCCATTCTGCGATGACTTTTGGTCGTTCTTTTGCAGATGATTTACCGCTTCAGCCGTGGCTTTTTGACAAAATATTTCCTCTTGAAACTAAATTAACCCCTCAAGATATATACGATTTGTCTACCCTTGCATTTTTGGAATATCTCACAAGTGGCACAACAGCCTGCTTTGATATGTATTACTTTCCTGAAATGATGGCAAAGGCAAGCGTTGATTTTGGATTCCGAACCGTAATGACAAGCGGGCTAAACAACTTCAAGGAAAGTCTTGAAGCGGTAGAAAACTATTATAACGAATTCAACAATTATGACAATCTTGTAAGCTACAAGCTTGGATTTCACGCCGAATACACAACAGATAAAGAGCTTATCAAAGGGCTTGCAAAACTTGCAGAAAAATATCAAGCACCTGTTTTCACTCACGCAAGTGAAACAAAATCAGAGGTTGAGGATTGTATCAATCGAAACGGTATGTCCCCTACCAAATATCTAAACGAGCTTGGGATATTCAACTACGGTGGCGGAGCTTACCACAGCGTTTGGATTGACGATGAAGACATTGAAATCTACAAAGAAAAAGGTATTTGGGCAGTAATAAACGCTTGTTCAAACGCAAAGTTGGCATCAGGTATTGCTCCCGTATCAAAGTTGCTTAAAAGCGGTGTCAAAGTCGCCGTAGGTACTGACGGAGCAAGCAGTAACAACGCACTTGATATGTTCAGAGAAATGTACACCATTTGTGCAACTCAAAAGCTCAATGACAAAGACGCTTCGTCAACAGATGCAAACGATATACTCAAAGCATCTACCGTTGGTTCGGCAAGATGTATGGGACTAAACGATTGTGATGTTATAGATGTCGGCAAAAAGGCTGATTTGATTGTAATTGATATGCACAGACCGAGTATGCAACCTATCAACAACATAACAAAAAATCTTGTTTACAGCGGTGGCAAGGATATTGTCAAAATGACAATGATAAACGGCAAAATTTTATATGACAACGGCGAATTCAAAAATATCGACATTGAAAAGGTTTATGCAAATGCACAATCCGTCATAGACAGTATAAGATAAGAAAAACTACACTTCCTTAAAATTAGGAGGTGTAGTTTTTTTAAATAAAAAAAGCCTTGAAAACAAAAATTTCAAGGTTTTCTAAGGCTTCGGTGGAGCTGATAACCGGATTTGAACCGGTGACCTCATCCTTACCAAGGATGCACTCTACCGACTGAGCTATATCAGCAAAAATGGCGACCCGGAACGGGCTCGAACCGTCGACCTCCAGCGTGACAGGCTGGCGTTCTAACCAACTGAACTACCGGGCCATTTATCCTGCCTATAGATAATAACAGAATAGGCAGGCAATGTCAAGAATTATTTTTACTTTTTTTAAATTAAAGTGCCATCGTTTCACAATAAAGGCAACGATATGTTCCCTTATCGTCAGTAAGTTTGAAAATATGGTCTATATCCTCATTGTTTGAAATACAACAAGGATTTGGACACTTGACAATATTCTTTATTTCCTTTGGAAGAGAAAGAAGTTTTTTGTCAATTCTTTGTCTGTCTTTAATAACATTCACAGTTGCTTCAGGAGCAATAAAAGCAATAATATCCAAATCGAGCTCAACAAGCTCATTAATTTTGATAATATCTTTTACATCATTTTTTTGCGACTTTGCATTTGTGATGATGGCAACCTGACAGTTGAGTTTATCAAGAGAAAGAACATTATAAATCTGCATTCCCTTACCTGCCGGGATATGGTCAATAACATATCCGTTTTCGATTGAATCAATATTCAAGATTGCCACCCCATTTCAATAAAGTCATAATAAGTGCCATACGGATGTATTTTCCGTTGAGTGCTTGTTCAAAATACTTTGCTCTTGGGTCATCGTCAACATCCGTTGAAATTTCGTTAACTCTCGGAAGCGGATGCATAATAGTCAAATCCTTTTTAGCATTGTCAAGCTTTTTCAAATCAAGGATATAAGCGTCCTTGTGTTTCAAGTATTCTTCTTCGGAGAAAAAGCGTTCTCTTTGAATTCTTGTCATATATAGAACATCAAGAGTAGGCATAACATCTTCAAGAGATTCCACCTGAACATATTCGGCACCGCTTGGAATAAGCACATCGGAGACAATATAATCCGGAACTTGCAGTTCTTTAGGTGCAATAAGCACAAACTTTACATTCTTATATCTGCACATAGCTTTAATAAGGGAATGAACGGTTCTGCCGAACTTTAAGTCACCGCAAAGACCGATTGTAATATCACCGAGTTTTCCTTTTTCTCTATAAATAGTTAAAAGGTCGGCAAGCGTTTGAGTCGGATGTGCGTGACCGCCGTCACCTGCGTTGATAATCGGAACAAGGGTTCTTGTTGTTACAACTCTCGGAGCACCCTCAAGAGGATGACGCATAGCAATAATATCCGCATAATTTGAAACCATACGAACGGTATCCTCAACAGTTTCGCCTTTTGAAGCAGAGGTAGAATCCGCAGAAGAAAATCCAAGAACATTTCCGCCAAGCTCATACATAGCCGCTTCGAACGAAAGACGGGTACGGGTGCTCGGCTCAAAGAACAAAGTTGCAAGTTTTTTGCCGTCGCACACATGAGCGTATTTTTGCTTATTTTCAATGATGTCTGTTGCAAGAGCAATCATATCATCTATTTCTTCAAGTGTTAAATCGGTTGTATCTAATAAATGACGCATTTATTTTACCTCCGTTATTATGCCTTTGCACCGTTGATTTCAAGATATGCCTTAATTCTTGCAACATTCTCGGCATTCTTTTCATCTTCTTCAAGATATTCGATAATATCATAAACATCAACAACGCTGTATACAGGGAAGCCGTATTCTTCTCCGACCTCTGCGATTGCAGATTTGTCGGTTTGACCCTTTTCCTTGCGGTCAACCATAACGAAAGTTGCGGCAACCTTTGTGCCCTCAATCTTTGAGAGAATAGCCATACTTTCTCTGATAGCAGTACCGGCAGTTACAACATCCTCAACGATAACGATTTCTTCACCTGCTTGTGGCTTGTATCCAACAAACACACCGCCCTCGCCGTGGTCCTTTTCTTCTTTTCTGTTGAAGAAGAACGGAACATCAAGTCCTTGCTTTGCAAGAGCAACAGCAACCGAAACAGCAATCGGAATACCTTTATATGCCGGACCGTAAAGAACAGCTTTTTTGTTGCCTACTTTATCAAAATAAGCCTTTGCATAAAACTCGCCGAGTTTTGAAATCTGCTCGCCTGTTTTAATTTCGCCTGCGTTGATAAAATATGGTATTTTTCTGCCGCTTTTTGCTGTAAAATCACCAAATTTCAACACACCGGCACTTTCCAAAAACTGAATAAATTCTCTTTTATAGCTTTCCATAATGCCCTCCTAAATATATTAGCCAATAAATTCAGCACAGCATCTTCTGTATGCTGAAACAGGATCATCTGCCTGAGTAATAGGTCTGCCCACAACGATATAGTCAGAACCGATTTCCTTCGCCTTTTCAGGTGTTGTAACACGAACTTGGTCGCCAACTTCACCGTCAGCAAATCTAACTCCCGGAGTTACGGTGATGAAATCAGATGAGCAAGCATCCTTAACCATTCCTGCCTCAAGCGGTGAACAAACAACACCGTCAAGACCTGCCTCCTTGGCATTTTGTGCATATTTTACGATTGTGTCATTGATTGGCGCATTGATGAGAAGTTCGTTTTGCATACGCTCCTCACTTGTTGAAGTAAGCTGTGTTACGGCAATCAAAATAGGACGAGTGCCATCCTCACGAGTAAGTCCCTCAAGAGCGGCTTTCATCATATCAATTGTGCCTGCAGCGTGAAGATTTGTCATATCAACATCAAGTTTTGACAAAACAGCCATTGATTTTTTTACTGTATTTGGAATATCGTGAAGCTTTAAATCAAGAAAAATCTTATGGCCTCTGCGCTTAATTTCTCTGACAATTTCAGGACCTTCGGCATAGAAAAGTTCCATACCGATTTTTACAAAAGGCTTTTCTTCTGTGAATTTGTCAAGAAAATCAAAGGTATCTTTTGCACTTGCAAAGTCGCAAGCGATAATAACATCTTTTCCCATTAATCAACCACTCCTATAATATCACTTAATTTATTAATTCCTAATTTTTCACATTCAATCGGCAATGCTTCAATAATATCCTTGCATGCATACGGATTGACAAGATTTGCAGCACCGACCTGAACAGCGGTTGCACCGGCCATCATCATCTCGATGACATCCTTTGCAGTGCTGACACCGCCACATCCCATAACCGGAACATTGCAAGCCTTTGAAACCTGATAAACCATTCTGACCGCAACAGGAAATATTGCGTCACCGCTGAAACCGCCCATTGTGTTAGCAATAACAGGCTGTCTGCGTTTGATATCAACTCTCATACCAAGCATAGTGTTGATAAGGCAAATGCCGTCTGCACCTGCTTCCTCGCAAGCCTTAGCAATTGAAACAATGTCTGTTACATTTGGTGAAAGTTTGATAAATACAGGCTTTGTTGTAACTGCTTTAACCGCCTTTGTAACCTCTGCCGCAGCTTCAGGAGATGTACCAAACGACATTCCCCCGCCGTGAACATTAGGGCAAGAAACATTGACCTCTAAAATACCGACCTGCTCTTCTTTGTCGAGAAGCTCACATGTATATGCATAATCTTCCACGCTGAAACCCGAAACATTTGCGATAACAGGCTTGTGGAAGTATTTTTTCATTTCAGGAAGTTCGTACTCAATAACATGATGTACACCCGGATTTTGAAGACCGACAGCGTTAATCATTCCATTTTTACATTCTGCAATTCTTGGAGTAGGATTGCCAAATCGTGCATCCTTTGTTGTTCCCTTAAATGAGAATGAACCGAGAATATTAATATCGTAAAAATCTTTGAACTCGTTGCCGAAACCGAATGTTCCCGATGCCGGAACAACAGGATTGTCCATTTCCATTCCCGCAAGGTTAACCGATAAATCTACCATATAATCTCCTCCTTAACAAGAACAGGACCATCCTTACAAATTCTCTTATTGCCATACTTTGTTTTGCATGAGCAACCCATACAAGCACCGAAGCCACAACCCATACGCTCTTCGAAGCTGAACTGACCCGAAGTTTCGGTTGCATTGTAAATTGCCTTGAACATCGGAAGCGGACCGCAAGTATAGAAATAATCGTAATCTATATCTTTCATTGCGTCTGTAACAAAGCCTTTAATACCATAAGAACCATCAACAGTTGTAACAAACACATCACAGCCGAGAGCTTTGAATTCGTCCTCATAAAAAATCTCTTTTGCAGTATTAAAGCCCAAAACAACAGACACTTTTTGACCGTCATTAATCAATGCTTTTGCAAGATTGTACATAGGCGGAACACCAACTCCGCCACCTATAAGAAGCGGTTTTGTTGACTTTGAAATATCATAGCCGTTGCCAAGCCCTGTGAGAACATCAAGCACATCACCAACAGCAAGTTGTTTCATTTGCTCTGTTCCCTCGCCTACAACCTTATAGATAATTGTGATTGTATCATCGCTATAATCACAAACAGAAATAGGTCTGCGCAAGAATTTGCCGTCAAGCTGAATGTTGATGAACTGTCCCGGAGCGGTGATATATTGAGTATCACCGACGAGAACCATTTTGTATACATCCTCTGTCAAAGCATCATTTGATAAAATTTTATATTTATTCTGCTTATACATAAATAATCCTTTATTCTGCATCGATAGTTGATACGCCGAGTGTAATTTCTTCAAGTACATCAAGAAGAACCTTTACAGTATCAAGAGAAGTAAACATTGTTACATTGTTGTCTACTGCTGCTCTTCTGATTTCAGAACCGTCTGAATGGCTATCGCCTGCATTGATATCAATTGTGTTGATAACATATGCAATATGTCCCTGACGGAGAGCCTTAAGAATTTCATCACTTTCGTCTGCAGTGAGCTTTTGACGAACTCTTGTTCTGATACCGTGCTCCTTAAGATACTTTGCAGTACCTTCTGTTGCTTCAATATTGAAACCAAGGTCGTAAAATCTCTTGATAAGTGGCAAAGCTGCCGGTTTGTCTTGGTCAGCAATTGTTACCAAAACTGTACCGTAGTTTGCAACATTCATTCCTGAAGCTTGAATAGCCTTATAAAGTGCTCTTGTAAGCGACTTATCATAACCGATTGCTTCACCTGTTGACTTCATTTCAGGTGAAAGATATGTGTCCATACCCTTAAGTTTGCTGAATGAGAAAGCAGGAGCCTTAACATACCAACGCTTCTTTTCAGGCTGATAAACATTTGTGTAGCCCTGCTCTTTAAGGCTGTGACCAAGTATAACCTGTGTGGCAATGTGAGCCATAGGTACGCTTGTTGCCTTTGAAAGGAACGGAACTGTACGAGATGAACGAGGGTTAACCTCGATTACAAATACATCATCGTTTTCGTCAGCAATAAACTGAATATTATAAAGTCCGACAATACCGATTGCCTTGCCGAGTTTAACGGTATAGTCAATGATTGTATCTTTAACCTTTTGACTTGCCGTAAATGTAGGGTAAACTGAAATACTGTCGCCTGAGTGAACGCCTGTTCTCTCAACATGCTCCATAATGCCCGGAATGAATACATCCTCGCCATCACAGATAGCATCAATTTCGAGTTCCCTACCCATAATGTACTTGTCAACAAGTACAGGCTGTTCTGTATTGATTTCTACAGCAGTTTGGAGATAATGACGAAGCGATTCTTCATTTGCAACAATTTGCATTGCACGACCGCCAAGAACGAATGACGGACGAACAAGAACAGGATAACCGATTTTTTCGGCAACTCTTACGCCCTCTTCAATATCTGTTACAGCCTCACCCTTTGGTTGAGGAATACCGAGGTCGTTCATAACCCTTTCAAACGAATCTCTGTTTTCTGCTCTGTCGATTGCTTCAACATCTGTACCGATAATCGGAACACCGAGAGCGTCAAGAGGCGGTGCAAGGTTAATAGCTGTCTGTCCGCCGAGAGAAACAACGATTCCGAGTGGCTTTTCAAGTTCGATAACATTCATAACATCTTCAACTGTGAGTGGCTCAAAATAGAGTTTGTCTGATGTTGTGTAGTCGGTTGAAACAGTTTCAGGATTGTTATTGATAATAATAGCCTCATAACCTGCATCTCTGATTGACCAAATTGCGTGAACAGTTGAGTAGTCAAATTCTACACCCTGACCGATACGGATAGGACCCGAACCGAGAACGATAATCTTCTTTTTGTCGCTGACAACGGACTCATTCTCCTGCTCATATGTTGAGTAGAAATACGGAACATAGCTGTCGAACTCCGATGCACAGGTATCAATCATTTTGTATACAGGGAAAATTTTGTTAGCCTTACGAAGATAAAATACTTCGGCTTCTGTCATACCCCAAACCTGACCGATATATTTATCGGAAACGCCCATTTTCTTTGCATCCTTAAGAGTTTCAACATCACCGACATTGCTCTTAAGGGTCTGTTCAAAATCTGTAATGTTCTTAAACTTATCAAGGAAGAACATATCAATTTTGGTGTCGTTATAAATCATATTAAGGTCAACGCCAAGACGGATAAGTTGAGCAATTGCAAAAAGTCTGTCATCTGTGCCGATTTTGATATATTCCAAAAGTTCGTCGGCTGTATATGAATCAAACTTTTTGTTATAAAGATGGCAAACGCCGGTTTCGAGTGAACGAATAGCTTTGAGGAGTGATTCCTCCATTGTTCTGCCGATAGCCATTACTTCACCGGTTGCCTTCATTTGAGTGTTGAGTGAGTTATTTGCATCAGCAAACTTATCAAACGGGAAGCGAGCAATCTTTGTTACAACATAATCAAGAGTAGGCTCAAATGATGCAGGAGTGTTAGCGATTTGAATTTCATCAAGGTGCATACCGACTGAAATTTTTGCAGAAACTCTTGCAATAGGATAGCCGGATGCCTTTGATGCAAGTGCTGAAGAACGGGAAACTCTTGGGTTAACTTCAATCAAATAATATTGGAACGAAAGCGGGTCAAGTGCAAACTGAACATTGCAACCGCCCTCAATTTTAAGTTCTCTGATAATTTTGAGTGCACTGTCACGAAGCATATGATACTCTTTGTTGGTGAGTGTTTGTGACGGAGCAACAACAACACTGTCGCCTGTGTGAATACCGACAGGGTCAATGTTTTCCATATTACAAATTGTGATAGCAGTGTCGTTTGCATCACGCATTACTTCATACTCAATTTCCTTGTAGCCCTTGATTGACTTTTCAACAAGAACCTGATGAACAGGAGAAAGTGCAAGTGCATTTTTAAGCATAAGTTCACATTCTTCCTCGTCATCGGCAAAGCCACCGCCTGTACCGCCAAGGGTAAACGCAGGACGAAGAACAACAGGATACCCAATATCACGAGCTGCCTGCAAGCCCTCCTCAAGAGTGTTTGCAATTTCTGACGGAAGAACAGGTTCACCAAGGCTTTCGCACAAGTCCTTGAACAATTCTCTGTCCTCTGCTCTTTCAATAGCTTCAAAACTTGTACCGAGAATTTCTACATCACATTCTTGAAGAACACCCTTTTTAGCAAGCTGAACGGCAAGATTAAGACCTGTTTGACCGCCGAGTGACGGAAGAATTGCATCCGGTCTTTCGTGACGGATAATTCTTGCAACATATTCAAGATTGAGAGGCTCCATATAAACCTTGTCGGCAATATCGGTGTCGGTCATAATTGTTGCAGGGTTTGAGTTGATGAGCACAACCTCGTAGCCTTCTTCACGAAGTGCAAGGCAAGCCTGTGTGCCCGAATAGTCAAATTCGGCAGCTTGTCCGATAACAATAGGACCTGAACCTATTACCAATACCTTATGTATATCTGTACGCTTTGGCATATTATTCAGCCTCCTTTGCCATTAAATCAATGAATTTGTCAAACAAATATGCACTGTCCTGCGGACCAGGTGCAGATTCAGGGTGATACTGAACAGAGAACAACTTGTCGTCCTTTGATTCAACACCCTCTGCTGTATTATCAAGCAAGTTTTTGTGTGTCAATGTAAGCGGTGTGTTTTCAAGGCTGTCAACAGCAACAGCATATGAATGGTTTTGTGATGTAATTTCAATCTTGCCTGTTTCAAGATTAACAACAGGATGATTTCCGCCTCTGTGACCAAACTTCATTTTGAAAGTCTTTGCTCCGAGAGCAAGAGAAATCATTTGGTGTCCAAGGCAAATACCAAAGATTGGAAGTTTGCCGTGAAGTTCTCTTACAAGGTTGATAACAGGTTGTACATATTCAGGGTCGCCCGGACCGTTTGAAAGAAACAATCCATCCGGACGAAGTTTGAGAATTTCATCTGCAGGAGTATCAAACGGAACAACTGTTACATTGCATCCTTTTTCATTAAGTTTTCTGACGATATTGAGTTTGATACCGCAGTCGATTGCAACAACATCATATTTATGATTTGGTGTGCGTGAATACCAACGTTTTTTGCAAGAAACTCTTGAAACCATATCGGTTGGAATAACATATGCCTTAAGCTCTGCATACGCCTCATCATATGGTTTTTCGGCATCGCAAATCATAACCTTTTGGCTACCCTCGTTGCGGATAATACGGGTAATCATTCTTGTGTCAACACCGCTGATACCCGGAATGTCATATTCGTCAAGAACTTCCGAAAGGGTTTTGGTATATCTGAAGTTTGATGGCAAATCGTTGTACTCTCTGACAATCAAACCGCCCATAGTTGGGATTCTTGTTTCGTAGTCATCATCGGTCATACCATAGTTGCCGATAAGAGGATATGTCATACAAACCATTTGATCAGTGTATGACGGGTCGGAAATAATTTCCTGATAACCGACCATAGAAGTATTGAAAACGATTTCGTTTATAGCTTGCTTATTTGAGCCAAAGCCATATCCATAAAATTCCATACCGTTTTCAAGAATTATTTTTTTATCATAAGGCTTCATAAACTACTTTCCCTCCACACATTGTCATTATATTTTTACCTTGAAGTTGCCAACCTTCAAACGGAGTTGCTCTGCCCATAGACAAAAAGTCATCAGGGTCAACACTCCATTTTACATCAAGATCGAGCAATGCCAAATCGGCAACCTCGCCCTCCTTGATTTCGCCACCCGGCAAATCAAATATTTTTCTCGGATTAACACTCATAAGCTCAATGAGCTTTTCAAGAGTGATAAAGCCGGATTTTACAAGTTTTGTATAAAGAACTGCAAACGAAGTTTCAAGACCGACAACGCCCATTGCCGAACCTGCAAGTCCTTTTGACTTTTCTTCAGCCGAATGCGGTGCATGGTCGGTTGCAATCACATCAATTGTGCCGTCAAGAATTCCTTGAAGCAACGCTTGTTTATCTTCTTCGCTGCGAAGCGGAGGATTCATCTTAAATCTTCCGTCCTCTTGCAAGTCCTTGTCGCACATCGTGAGATAATGCGGTCCTGTTTCGCAGGTGACATTAACTCCTCGTGCCTTTGCTTTACGAATTATATCAACGCTTTCTTTGGTTGAAATATGGCAAACATGATAGCGAACGCCTGTTTCTTCTGCAAGTTTGCAATCTCGTTCAATCTGCTCATATTCCGAAGCGGAGCAAATGCCCTTATGTCCGTGAGCCTTGCAATATTCACCATCGTGAATATATCCGCCGTGAAGCAAATCATTAACCTCACAATGGGCTGAAATAACCTTGCCGATTTTTGCACATTGCTCCATTGCAAGCCTCATATCCTGCTCATCCTGAACGCCTGTTCCGTCGTCACTAAAGCCAACGGCAAGTTCCTTTAAAGCATCAAAATCAACAAGCTCTCCTCTGCCTTTTCTTCCCTTTGTAATTGAAGCAAACGGATAGGTGTTGATTACTGCATCTTTTTTGATTAAATCAAGTTCAATACCGATATTCTCGACACTGTCAGGAACAGGATTGATATTAGGCATTGGGCAAACACCGGTGTATCCGCCCTTGGCAGCTGCAAGAGTGCCTGTCCTAATCGTCTCTTTATAAGAAAAACCGGGCTCTCTTAGATGTATATGAACATCCACGAAACCCGGAATTAAATACTTATCCTGTGCAAAAAAAACAGCGTCAACTCCATTTGTAGAAATGGAGGTAGCAAGGGTATTGATTTTACCGTCTGTAATCAGAACATCAAGTTTTGAAAATCCCGCTCCCATATATACGAAAGCGCCCTTAATTAGTGTTGTCATATCGCACCTCTTTCGGAATTTAATTATATAATAAATCGGCAAAATAGTCAACCGAAAATTAAGAAATAAAATAAATATTTTTATACACCGGATTTGTTGACATAAAAAGTTTGATACAATATAATTAAATTATAATTTATTCATATGAAGGAGATACGCTATGGCTTTTATAGCAGGTGCGGGTGCAACAAATGTTGACCTGCTCTATCAGGGAATGGAAAGAATACCGGATGTAGGTGAAGAACTTTACTGCAAGGATTTTGACTTACAACTCGGCGGCGGTTTGCCGGCTACACTTATTAACCTCGGCAGACTCGGAATTGAAACCAAAATTGCCACGGAACTCGGAACTGACATCTTTTCGGAATTTGCCAAGGACAAATTTTTACAAAACGGCGTTGAACCGACAAATCTTTATGAGGGTGATAAAATTCCGCTCAATATCACATCGGCAATTATATTACCTAAGGACAGAACATTTTTTACATACGGCAAAGGTTCTATTGAAGCTGACGATAATGCAAAAGAAAAGTTTTTTCAAATAGCCAAAGGCAGCAAAATCACAATGATGCAACTTGGTGGATTTTTGGATGTGTATAAAAAACTTCATGAAGGCGGAACAAAGCTTGTACTTGATACGGGATGGGATGACGATATGAGCTTTGAAAAATACGCAGACTATCTTGAAATTGCCGATTATTACACACCAAACCAAAAGGAAGCAAAAAAGATAAGCAACACATCAACTCCCGAAGAAGCTGCACAAGCACTTACAAAATATTTTGATAATGTTGTTGTAAAAGTTGACAAAGACGGTTGTATCGGAATTGACGAAAACGGCAGTTTCTTTGTACCGAGTATTGACGAATTCAAAAATGTTGATTCAACAGGTGCCGGCGACGCTTTTCTTTCAGGGTTTATGTACGGACTTTTCTATGACAAGCCGCTCAAAGAATGTGTACTCCTCGGCAACATTACAGGCGGCAAGGCTGTAACAAAAGTCGGCGCTCTTTCTGCATACAATACGGAGCAAGAATTGCTCAATTATTTTGAAAAGTACAAATCATTTATAGAATAAGAAGGTGTATTTATGGACTATGTTTCAGAAAAAAAATTAGCTTTATTAATCGATGCCGAAAACATCTCTTACAAATATATTTCAACAATATTTGACGAACTGAAAGCCGATTGGAACATCACTATAAAAAGAATATACGGTGATTTTTCAAAAGAACAACTTTCGCCTTGGAATGATATTGTAAGTCAATATGCTCTAACTCAAATACAACAACTTCAAACAACAAGCGGTAAAAATTCATCCGATATGGCATTAGTAATAAACGCCATGGATATTTTATACAGAAACAATGTAGACGCATTTTGTATTGTTTCAAGTGACAGTGACTTCTCCAGATTGATTTCAAGATTAAAACAAGAAGGAAAATTCACCATAGGTATGGGTGAATCAAAAACATCAAAAGCTCTTATCAACTGCTGTGACCAGTTTAAATATCTTAATTTATTATATGACAGCACAAATGATGAATTAAACGAAGAAAACATTTCGTTATCCGATAATAAAGCAGAGCAAGAAGAAACTTCCATAACCCCTCTTGAAGAAATCAAATCCGATATTATAGAATGTCTTGAATCAAACGACAAAAGAAAAGGTGTAAATATCGGAGAAATAAAGAGACACTTAAAGAATAAACATTCTGATTTTGACACAAGAAATTACGGATGTGCAAAATTTTCTACTTTTCTAAAAAAATTCAATGATGTAATCGAAATTAATACCGCCAATTCAAATAATATAAAACTTATTACAACAAAAGAAAGAAAAGAAATTGAAAACTACGTACGGCAACTTTTAGAAACAAGCAAAAACAAAACAATCGGATATATTAATCAATTAGTTTTGGAAAAATATCCAAATTTCACACCGAAAGATTACGGTTACAAACAAGTTAAGCTTTTCTTTACCAGCATAGACGGAATTGAATTATCAAATAATAACAATATAATTTTATCAAACGAAAACAACAAATCCTTTTCAAATTTATCATATGCTGATATGCAAGAAATAGTATCGGAACATATCACCCAAGATGATTTTCTTATTATAAAAGATATTGTTGAACATCTAAAAAATGAAAAATCAATAAAAAATAACTTAAACAAAGCTTTTGAATCACAAAACATAAATACGGAAGAATTATTTGAAGAAATAAAGCCGTATTTAAAACTATAATTATAGTCACTAGTTTACTAAATAAATTAAACGGCGTAACCGATGCTACGCCGTTTTGTTTATTCTTCTGTATTTTCCGTGTTTTCGGTTTGAGTTGGTTGTGCTGTTTCAATCTCTTCGCTTTGTGCTTCTGCAACGGTTTCAATTTCTGCAGGAGCGTCATTAGTTGAAGATGTTTCTTCTGAAGTCGGGAGTGTGCCGAACTTCATCAAAGACTCAAATACTTCGCCTGAAATCTTTTCTTTTTCAAGAAGAGTGTTTGCAACAAGTTCGAGCTTGTCATAATGCTCTTTGAGAATTGCAACGGTTTTTTCGTATGCTTCACGCATAATCTTTTCAACCTCTGCATCAATACGAGCAGAAGTAGCCTCGGAATAATTATTTACATGACCGTAGTCCTTGCCGAGGAAGACCTCGCCGTTACCGCTGTCATAAACAACAGGACCGATATTTTCACTCATACCGTATTTGATTACCATATCACGAACAATCTCGGTTGCACGCTGAAGGTCATTTGACGCACCTGTTGAAATATCGTCAAGTGCAAGTGCTTCTGCAACACGACCGCCAAACATTGAAACAAGATTGTCGAGCATTTCCTTGCGGGAATTGTAATTTTCTTCCTGCGGAGTGTACCAAGTATAACCACCTGCACCAAGTCCACGAGGAACAATCGAGATTTCTCTTACAGGGTCGTGACCCTCGGTGTAGAAAGATGCAACAGCGTGACCTGCTTCGTGGAAAGCAGTGAGTTTCTTTGCTTTTTCTGAAAACTTGTGAGATTTCTTTTCTGTGCCGAGTTCAACCCTTGATGTGGCATCAATAATATCTTGAAGAGTGATAGCCTTTTTCTTTCTTCTTACAGCAAGAAGTGCGGCTTCGTTCATAAGATTTTCAAGGTCTGCACCTGTAAATCCGATTGTATCCTTTGCAATTTCGTGCAAATCAACATCGGGAGCAAGAGGCTTGCCCTTTGAGTGAACCTTAAGAATATCCTCTCTGCCCTGTGCATCAGGACGGTTAACGGTAATCTGTCTGTCAAATCTGCCCGGACGGAGAAGTGCAGGGTCAAGAACATCAGGTCTGTTTGTAGCCGCAATAACAATAACGCCTGAATTTGAGCCAAAGCCGTCCATCTCAACAAGAAGTTGGTTAAGGGTTTGCTCTCTTTCGTCGTTACCGCCGCCCATACCTGTGCCACGATGACGACCTACTGCATCAATTTCATCAATAAACACGATGCAAGGTGCTTTTTTCTTTGCTTGTTCAAACAAATCACGAACACGAGACGCACCGACACCGACATACATTTCAACAAAGTCAGAGCCCGAAATGCTCAAGAAAGGTGCACCTGCTTCGCCTGCAACAGCCTTTGCAAGCAAGGTTTTACCTGTGCCCGGAGGGCCTACAAGAAGCACGCCCTTCGGAATTCTTGCACCGAGTTCGGTATATTTTTCGCTGTTTTTAAGGAAATCAACAAGTTCTTCAAGTTCTGCTTTTTCCTCTTCACAGCCTGCAACATCTTCAAACTTTTTGTCGGATTCCTCACCCGACTGTGTTTTTGATTTTATCTTGCCAAAGCCTAAAGTCCGATTGGTTTCGCTCGAAATTGAGCCTGTCATTTTCCTCATAAGCCATACAAACATCAGCACAATAATAATCGTAAAGATAAAAGTAGGCAACATACTCATCCACCAAGTATTGGTTGAGCCTTTTTTGTAGTTATAAGTTATAGGCTTATCAGGATGAGCGTCATTGAAATCTTTAACATAGTCGCTAATGTCATCAAGAAAATATGACACACTCGGAACTGTATATTTGTTGATAGTTCCTTTTTTGTCGGTAGTGAGTGTATAGGTCAACTGACCCGAACTCAAATCAAGTTCATACTCACTTACCTTATCGGTGCGGAACAAATTTACAATTTCGCTGTAATTTGTTGTGACAGCATTTCTGTTTTGACCAGAAAACAAAAATATTGCACCGATGAGCATAATCGGAATCAAAATATAAAATATTATTGATTTCCAATTTTGAGAAAGATTTTTTCGCATTAAATTTTGTCCTCCAAAAGAATCTTTAAAAGAAGAATATTTTTTGTTGACGAATCAGGCTTTACCCTTTCGTCAACACAATAGCCGTAAACTCCTACAATGCCTTTATCATCGCATATAATCGGAACACAGGCTCTTTTTTCAATATTTATGCCAAGCTCGTTGAAAAGCTTTTTAAGTGTCTTTGTGCATCCTCTGCCGGCAGGAGAAATTTTATCATTTTCCGTTCTGCCTCTAACATAAACATTACCACTTATTTTATCACAGTCACAAAAGAAGTCAAATTTTTCACGCCATAATTTACAGTTAGTTAAAAATTCCTCGTTAGTTATTATTTGTTTATTCACAAACAGATTGTCAAAATCAACGGTTTGGTTCATTTTTGCATATCGCAATCTTCCCTTTTCGCAAACAACAAAATTGTCGTTTGCGATTTGGAACTTGCCGTTTGACTTTATTAATTCAATAATTCCACCAAGATGATAATCATCAACAGCCACACCGTATGAAGACAAATATTTGATAATAACTCGCTTTGCAACAGCAACATCATAAGAATTGAGCAACGAAGCATTCAAAGAACCGTTATCAAAACATTGTTCATAGCAATCATCAACCACGGATTTAATAAAACTTTCATCCTCATTTATGCTTTCAATCATTCTTGAAACCGTTGTTTCAAAAGACGGATTGAGCCTCTTGAAAAGAGGAACAATGTTTTGCCTGATGTGATTCCGACTGTAAGCATCATCAAAATTTGTGCTGTCGGTTCTAAAAGGAATACCGCTGTTTTTACAAGCCTGTCTGATTTCTTCACCCGTACAGGTAAGAAGCGGTCGGATAATATTATCTCTCACAGGCGGAATGCCGCACAAGCCCTTTGCCGAAGTACCTCTCGACATACGAAACAACACGGTTTCGACATTATCGGAAAGATTATGTGCAGTTGCGATTTTATCGGGATTAAACGAATTGAAGAATTCATATCTTTTAATTCTTGAATATTCCTCAACACCCAATGAATTTTGCTTTGCTTCATCAACAGCGTTTATAGAAATTGTTGCGAATTCAACATCTTTGCTTTTGCAAAACTGCTTTACAAACTCTGTGTCTGCAACAGATTCTTTACCCCTTATGCCGTGCTCGACATTTGCAACCAAAATACGCAAATCAAGTTCTTCCCTTTTTGAAAGAAGATAGCATAAAAGTGCCATTGAATCAGGACCGCCCGAAACACCGACAACAACAAAATCGCCGTGTGACAGCATATTATATTTTTTAACAAGCAAATCAGCTTTGGCTGTAATCTCTAACATTGTCAATACTTCTAAATCTTGTGAACTCCTTATCAAAGGTTAGCTGAATTGTGCCGACACCGCCATGACGGTTTTTGGCTACAATAAGCTCTGTAAGATTTTCATCAACCTCATCACGCTCTTCTTCGGAAAGTTCGTTTCTGTAATAATCGGGACGATACAGGAACATAACAATATCAGCATCCTGCTCAATAGAGCCCGATTCACGAAGGTCCGATAACTGCGGTGTGTGTGTTTTGCCTCTGCCCTCTGTACCACGGGAAAGCTGTGCACAGCAGATAACAGGAATGTTCAAATCCTTTGCCATCATTTTGAGGTTTCTTGTGATTTCGGACACCTCTTGTACACGGTTTTCCTTATGTACGGCAGACTGAATAAGTCCAAGGTAGTCAATCAAAACACAATCAACATGTTTAAGACGACGAACGATAGATTTTATTTCGGGAACAGTAATTGCCGCTGTATCATCAAGATATAGTTCAACATCGTGGAATGCCGAAAGTGCGTTACCGAGTCTTATCCACTCATCATTTGAAAGTTCACCTGTTCTGAACTTTTGCGATTCAATACCTGCTTGAGAAGCGAGCAATCTTTCTGCAAGCTGTTCCTTTGTCATTTCAAGTGAGAAGAAAACGCAACGCTTTCTTGCACCCATAGTGATATTCTGTGCAAGGTTAAGAGCAAACGAAGTTTTACCCATAGCAGGACGAGCACCGATAAGAATGAAGTCGGATTTATTAAGACCTGTAATGTACTTATCAAGCAAGCCGAATCCTGTTGAAATACCAAGATAATCGTCCTTGTTTTCGCCTGTTCTGTTTTTAAGTTCAGGATAAACCTTATTCATAATGACATCGGCGATTTTTTCAGGACCTTTGCCTGTTTTGCCCTCACGGATGTCATAAATTCTTTGTTCAGCACTGTCAAGAATATTGTTTGCAGTGCCGGCACCACTTGTTGCATCTTCAATAATACTCTGCGAAACCTGAATAAGATTACGCAAATAGTACTGTTCTTGAACAATTTTGGCGTATTTTTCTATATTAGCGGTTGACGGAACGACATTTGCAAGTTGCATAAGATATTCCTTACCGCCTGCCAAATCATATGTGCCGTCTTTTGTAAGAGCATCGGCAATAATAACAGGATCGATAGCACCGCCGTTATTCATGAACTGATAGTCCATTGCGCTGAATATAGCCTTATGCTGTGGAAGATAGAAATAATCCGCACGCAAATAAAGGTTTGCATCAGCCATACACTTATTGTCAATCAAAATACTGCCGAGAACACTTTGCTCCGCTTCGAGATTATATGGTAATGTAACATTTAATTCTGCCATTTTAAATTACCCTATAAATTATAATTCCGTAACTTGAACGCTGATTGTTGCAACAACGCCCTGATAAACCTTAACTTCGGCTTTAACTGTGCCAAAAGCCTTGATGTCTGTCATTGAGATTTTTCTCTTATCAATATCAATGTTCATTTCTTCTTTGATTTTAGCGGAAACATCCTTTGCGGTTACAGAACCGAAAAGTTTGCCGTTTGCTCCTGCCTTTGCCTTGAGAGCAAAAGTTTTGCCGTCAATTTGAGTCTTAACTTCTTCAGCAGCCTTGATTTCCTCTGCCTTGTGGAATTTCTTTGACTGCTCTTTGTTGTTAAATTCATTCATTGCAGTTGCATTTGCTTCAACAGCAAGACCCTTTGGGAAAAGGAAATTTCTTGCGTATCCGTCACTTGCATTTACCAAATCACCCTTTTTACCGAGTGATTTTACATCTGCCTTTAAAATTACTTTCATATCAATTCTCCTTTATATTTCCATAAAAATTGGAAGTATCATAGGTGAGCGCTTTGTTTTTTCATACATAAGACGAGAAATTTCGTCACGCACCTTTGTTTTAACCGAATTCCAGTCGTGATACTTGCTGTCGTACTGCTCATCAATAACTCTGCAAGCAAGGTCGCGGGCAGCATTCATAAGTTCCTCATTATCTTTTACATAAACAAAACCACGAGAAACAATATCAGGACCTGAAACAACATAACCGCCGTGTGCATCAATAGTTGCAACAACGATAATCAAACCATCCTGCGAAAGTCGTTTACGGTCGTTGAGAACGACATTTCCGACATCGCCAACACCAAGACCGTCAACATAAACATCGCCTGACGGAACAGTGCCGACTTTTTTAATATACGAATCGGTCAATTCAATAGTTTCACCGATTTCTGCAATATAAATATTCTTTTCGTCAATGCCCATTGCACCGGCAAGCTGTGCATGCTTCATCAAATGCTTTTGCTCACCGTGAACAGGGATGAAATATTTAGGCTTTACAAGTCCTATCATCAATTTCAAATCTTCTTGACAAGCGTGACCCGATGCGTGAACTTCATACATCTTTTCATAGATAACCTCTACACCACGCTTCATAAGAGCATTCACAACGCCACCTACCATTTTTTCATTGCCCGGAATTGGGGTTGCAGAAATAATAACATAGTCGTTGGGAGTAATTGTGACCTTCCTATGTTCACCGAAAGCCATTTTTGTCAAAGCAGACATAGGCTCGCCCTGTGAACCTGTTGTGATAATAACAAGTTTATCGTCAGGATAATTTTTGATGGTGTCAATTGGGATAAGAATATTCTTTGGCACATTGAGGTAGCCTAATTCCTCGCCTACCTTAACAAGATTTTCAAGGCTTCTGCCTATAACGGCAACTTTTCTGCCTCTTGCATTTGCAACATCAATAATCTGCTGAACTCTGTGAATGTTCGAAGCAAAGGTTGCAACGATAATTCTCTTGTTCTTTGCTTTGCGGAAAAGAAGTTCAAAACTTTCGCCGACATTCCTTTCGCTCATAGTACAGCCCGGACGCTCTGCATTGGTTGAATCCGAAAGAAGCGCAAGAACGCCTTTTTTGCCGTATTCTGCAAAACGAGGTAGGTCAATCATATCACCGTCAACAGGAGTTGTGTCAATCTTAAAGTCGCCTGTTTGAATGATAATTCCGGCAGGACATCTGATTGCAAGACCGACTGCGTCAGGGATTGAGTGGTTTACATGGATTAATTCAATATTAAACGAACCGAGTGTAATATTATCTCTCGGCTTAATCTCAACGAGTTTAACCTTGTTAAGAAGTCCGTGTTCCTCAAGTTTACCTTTGATAAGACCGATTGTGAGTTTTGTTGCATAAACAGGAATATTAACCTGCTTCAAAAGATATGCAAGACCGCCGATATGGTCCTCGTGTCCGTGAGTTACAATTACGCCTCTTATTCTTTCTTGGTTATTGATTACATGAGTAAAATCAGGAATAACAAGGTCAACACCCGGAAGTTCTGCTGTTGGAAACGCAAGACCGCAGTCAACAATAAACATATCGCTTTTGTATTCGTAAAGCGTCATATTCTTTCCGATTTCATTCATACCGCCTAAAAAAGAAATGCGTACTTTCTCCTGCTCAACAGGCGGGAGAGATGCCGCTTTCTTCGGTGCTCTCTTTTTTGTGTAATAGCGACGCTTAGAATTCCGTTTTCTTTCGTCACCTGTCAGCACCTTTTTTTGATTTGTCATTAAATAAAAATCCTCCTTAAATATATTTTTTCCGTACATAAACAATTAAATATATTTTAAATTATTATAACGCTGTTGTCAAGGAATATTAAAATATAATCCATATTGATTATTATCAAAATTAATGATAAAATATACCTCGGTGATAAAAATGAAAGAAATAAACATTTATACAGACGGTGCGTGCAGCGGAAATCCCGGACCGGGAGGATGGGGCGCAGTGCTCGTTTACAAGGAAAATGAAAAACAGCTTTCCGGCAGTGATAAAAACACAACCAACAACCGTATGGAAATGACTGCTGTTATTGAAGCGCTAAAAGCACTCAAAGAGCCGTGCAAGGTTACCCTCACAACAGACAGCAAATATGTTTGCGATGCAATAAACAAAGGTTGGGTTTATTCTTGGAAAAAGAACAATTGGAAAAAATCCGACAAAAAGCCTGCACTCAATGTGGATTTGTGGGAAGAAATGCTAAAAGAGCTTGACATTCACGAAGTTGAATTTGTTTGGGTCAAGGGTCATAACGGTCACAAATACAACGAAATATGCGACAAATTGGCTGTTGAAGAATATCAAAAATACTTATAACATAAAGAAAAATCGCTGTGATTCACAACGATTTTTCTTTTTCATTTTTATTAAATTTAAGATTAACGATAACCATTCCGCCTACAACACAAAGCAAACCGATAAGTTTATAAACTAACTTTCCGTTATCTTCACCAAGGAGAAGATACGAAAGAGTAAAGCCAAAAATAGGGGTCATAGAGCCGCAAACAGTCACTCTTGAAACATCGTTATATTTGAGCAAAAGTCCCCAAAGTGAATAAGCAATTGCGGAAATGAAGCCAAGATATAAAAGAACAAGAACACCTTTTATACTATCGGTTGACACTTTTCCGCCCATAACCAAGCCGACAACCGTCATAACTGCACCACCAAGCACAAATTGATAGCCTGAAAGCACAGCCGGTTCATCATCATTGCTGTATTTCTTCATAAAAACAGATGAGCAAGAATATGAAATTGCCGAAATCAAGAGCATAATGTCGCCAAACTGAAACGAAACTCCTTGTTTACTTCCCGAAAGTCCTGCAAGCACAACACCTGAAAAGCCAAGCAAACTGCCAATGATTTTTGACACGGTAAACTTTTCCTGCTTAAAAATAAAAACAGAAATGATTATTGCAAAAAATGTGCTTGAACCGTCAATGATGCTTGACTTCACTCCTGTTGTGTGGGCAAGTCCGATATAGAAAAACAAATATTGCAAGACTGTTTGGAACAGTGCCAAAACACAAACTTTGCCGATTGAAGTCTTTTTAGGCTTAACGAATTTTTTATTAACTGCACTGAATATTGCAACTGTCAAAACACCTGCAAGAATAAAACGAATACCTGCAAACAAAATTATCGACGCAGTATCTGACGAATCGATGTTAAAAAGGTTATATCCAATTTTAATTACGGGAAATGCACTGCCCCAAAGGCAACAGCAAATTGCCGCCATTCCCCAAACGATAAAAATATTTTGAAGTTTTTTACTTGAATCTTTCATATTATCGCAAAAATAAAGGTAGCACGAAGCTACCTTTAAATCTTTATAGAATTTATTATTTAATTGTTACAAGGTGATCCTTGAGATATTGGTCAGAAGCCGGGAAGTGGTTTTTATACTCTATATCAAGTGAAGCACTCTTATCCTTAAGAATTGCAACATTAGCGTGCTTTACATCAATATGAACATGCATGTCATAATCAGCTTCTACAATTTCCTTGTTAGCAACATTTATCTTAATTGTACCTGTACCACCTGCATAGTTAACAACGAAGTTCTCATCAATAGTGCCTTCAGAGAACGAAAGAACTGTAATACTTTCTACAACGCCTGAAATGTCACCAAGAACATTGAAGAAACGACCCTGTGAGTCCTCACCGGGCATAGCAAGAAGCTGTGCTTTTGGCTGAATGACCATTGTGATTGTGCCGTCGCCGTTGTCTGTAACATTGCATGCAAGAACATCATCTGCAGTAAGGTGTGAAACAGTTCTGTCAATCTTACCACTGCTTGCTTCTTGCCAGTCATTCTTTGGTTCAAGAGAGTTACCAGGTGACAAGCTCTTTACGCCACCTGAGAAAAGACCGCCTACAATACCCGGAACAAGTTTGTTGATGGTATCATTTGATTTACCTTCAACAAGAAGATTTTTAACTTCAAGAGTTTCATCACCGAGAAGCTTATATGCTTTGATAGGGCTTCCGTCATATGTACCGTCAACTGTCATAGTCTTTGTGTTGTTATAACATTCAACATAATAGTTAACAACATCATCGGTTGTTTTAAAATCAACACCGCCGTATGTACCCGGTTTGAGTTCATCAATAACAGGTTCATCTACAAACTCGTTTGAGCCTGCTTCCTGTTGCTGTGCAACCTTAGCAGGTGACACGATTACAATTATAGCAGTTGCTATTACCAATAGAATTAGGACAACAGAAAGGAATCTGTTGAACTTTGCAAGTACTGACTTATCTTTTACTTTAGCCATTTAAATTTTCTCCTTACAAGATATTTCTACTATATAATACATTAAAACAATCACAAATTCAACATATTTTTTTAAATTTTCAAAAATATGTGTTATAATACTGTTAAAAATGACTAAAGCGGAGGTCAAAATGGATATAAAACCTATTGCAAAAATCATCAATGACTACGACAGCAAATTCGCTGTACCACGGCAAAGCGGGCTTGTTAACGACATAAAATCCACTATTGTTTTTGAAAAAGAATATGCAGACGAATCTGCTTTTAAAAGAATTGAAGAATTTAGCCATTTGTGGTTGATTTGGGGATTTAGCCTTAATTCTCACCCATCAAATTCATTAACTGTCAGACCTCCAAGACTTGGCGGAAATGAAAAGGTCGGCGTTTTTGCAACACGCTCCCCTTTCAGACCAAACCCTCTCGGACTGTCAAGTGTAAAACTTGAAACAGTAGAAAAAGACGAAAGCGGAAAAATAATTCTTGTTGTCAGCGGTGCTGATTTGGTTTCAGGCACGCCTATATATGATATAAAACCATATATCACTTTCAGCGACTGTCATCCGGATGCAATCAGCGGATTTGCAGAAGAAAAAAACGGTGCAAAACTAAATGTTGAAATTGATGATGAATTATTACATAATATTGAGGCAGACAAGCAACACATATTAAAAAAGATTTTAGCAGACGACCCACGACCGGCATATCACGAGGACGGACGGCAATACGGTTTTAGATTTGCAGGCAAAGAAATAAAATTTAAGGTCAACAATAATATTTTGACGGTAACGGAGATTTCAGATGGAAAATGAAACATTACTCAAAAAGAGGCTTGCAGAGTTATCACACAGAGCGTTTGAGAGAAGTTACACAACCTATTCAACCTTTTTAAATTTGCAGGAAATCAGCATATTAAAATCGCTGAAATTAGACAGCAAGTACAATTTATTTGGTGGATACGAAAATGCCGACAGGTGCGTTGCAGCATTCAGCAACGAGGAGATATACTCCTACCCTATTGTATGTATTAAGATTGAACCTTTACAACAAAAATTTTCCGACAAGTTCACCCACAGAGATTTTCTCGGTGCGCTTATGAATTTGGGCATTGAACGAGAAATGCTCGGTGACATTAAAATTCTCAACAACGAGGGGTATTTGTTTTGCCTTGACAAAATCAGCCAATACATTGTTGACAATCTTTCGTCAATCAAGCACACCTCCGTGAAGTGCAAAATCATTGATGACATCCCCGAATTATTCAATCAAATCCCTGACGAGGAGGAATACATTGTTTCGTCATTAAGAATCGACACCGTTGTTTCTGCCGTGTTCAAAATGTCACGAAATTCGGCTTCGCAACTAATCAATCAAGAAAAGATATTCATAAATTCAAAAACGGTCTACAAAGACTCTGTACAACTCAAAGAGGGCGATGTGATATCGGTTCGAGGCTACGGAAAATTTATTTATTCTCAAACGGTCAACGAAACTCGCAAACACAAAATGGTTGTTGCGATAAGATTATACAGATAACAAAAACACAAGAAAAAGCACGAAGCGTGGAACTTCGTGCTTAATTATTTTAATCAACAAATTATTATTTGTTTTTACCGTAATCAGACTTAACATTAACCTGAGCCGAAACTGTGTCAGACTGGAAAGCCTTATCCGGATCAAAGTCCTTTTCAGGGAAGATGATATTCAAGACAATACCTGCGATTGATGCACAAGCAAGTGATGAAAGTGTGATTGTAACTGAACCGACTGTGAATGTGATACCACCTGACAAGCCGAGTGCTACAACAAGGATTACAGCAGCAATGATTGTGTTACGAGCCTTTGAGAAATCAACTTTTGCTTCAACAACATTGCGAACACCGATTGCAGAAATCATACCGTAAAGAACGAATGAAATACCGCCAACAACAGCCATAGGAATTGACTCGATAAGAGCGGCAAACTTTGGTGAAAGGCTGAAGAAGATTGCGAAGTAAGCAGCGATTCTGATTACTCTTGGGTCATAAACCTTTGAAAGAGCAAGAACGCCGGTATTTTCGCCGTATGTTGTGTTTGCAGGTGCACCGAAAAGTGATGCAAGAGTTGTTGCAAGACCGTCACCAAGAAGTGTTCTGTTAAGACCCGGGTCGTTGATGAAGTTCTTGTTGCAAGTAGCTGAAATAGCTGAAATATCGCCGATGTGCTCCATCATGGTAGCAATTGCGATTGGAACGATTGCAATGATTGCAGAAATAGCCTTTGACTTATCCGAAACACCGCCGAATACAGTTGATGACCATTCAACAGGGTTGCCGATCCAAGGAGCAGCCTTTACTGCTGAAAAATCGATAGCAAAGTTTTCAACACCGCCAACATTGCCGACTAATACAGCAACAAGGTAAGCACCAATGATACCCAAAAGAATTGGGATAATCTTAATCATACCCTTACCGAAGATGTTGAAAATGATAACAAGTGCAAGTGCAACGATTGCAAGCCACCAGTTACTGCTGCAATTGTTAACAGCAGAAGGAGCAAGGCCGAGACCGATTGCCATAATGATTGGACCTGTAACAACAGGTGGGAAGAGTTTCATAACTCTGTTTACGCCGACAGCCTTTATAAATGCTGCAACGATGAGATAAACAAGTCCTGCACACGCAACACCGAGGCACGCATACGGAAGCATTTCTTTGTTGCCGCTTCCGTCTTCATTAAGCGGTGCGACTGCGAGATAACCACCGATGAATGCGAATGATGAACCAAGAAATGCAGGAACTTTAAACTTTGTGAGGCAGTGGAACAAAAGGGTTCCGAGACCTGCGAACAAAAGAGTTGTTGAAATTGAAAGTCCTGTTAAGAGCGGAACTGTTACTGTTGCTCCAAACATAGCGAACATATGCTGGAAGCCAAGGAGAAGCATCTTTGGTGTGCCGAGTTGACGGGCATCATAAATGCCATCCTTACCTATTTTAATTTTTGATTTTGTTTTAGCCATTGTTTATTCCTCCGTTTGATAAGTTAAACTCCAAAATTATTTTGTACCGAAAATTCTGTCACCGGCATCGCCAAGACCGGGGATGATGTAGCAATCTTCGTTTAACTTTTCATCAAGAGCTGCACAATAGATATCAACATCAGGATGTGCTTTTTTAAGTACCTCAAGTCCTTCCGGAGCGGCAATCATACACATAAAGCAAATCTTGCGAGGATTTCTGAGCTTGATTTGAGAAATAGCGTCTACTGCCGAACCGCCTGTTGCAAGCATTGGGTCAACAACATAAACATCTCTCTTGTCAATATCCTTTGGCAATTTGCAATAATACTCAACAGGCGTGTGAGTAGTTTCGTCACGATAAAGACCGATGTGGCCTACTCTTGCACTTGGCACCATCTTAAGGCAACCGTCTACCATACCGAGACCGGCACGCAAAATCGGAACAAATGCGAGCTTACGGCCTGCAAGCTGCTTACATTCGGCAATACCGCACGGCGTTTCAACCTTAACGGTTTCCGTAGGCAAATCTCTTGTAGCTTCAAACATCATAAGCATAGAAATTTCATTAACAAGTTCTCTAAAATCCTTTGTGCTTGTTTCTACATTTCGAAGAATACTTAGCTTATGTTGAATAAGCGGATGATCGAAAATGACAACTTTTCTTTCCATAAAGTTACTCCTTTTAAACAATTATGACATAAAATGACATATTTTTATCCTTACTATAATAGCAAAACAGACTATCGTTATCAAGGATAGTTACACGATTGTAATAATTAAAGAATTTTAAAGAATCTTTTTGAGATACTGTCCTGTATATGATTTTTTTACCTTGGAAACCTGTTCAGGTGTTCCCTCTGCAACGATTTTTCCTCCGCCTTTTCCGCCCTCGGGACCGAGGTCAATTATATGGTCGGCACATTTTATTACATCAAGATTATGTTCGATAACAAGAACCGTGTTGCCTGTGTCAACAAGTTTATTAAGAACATCGAGTAGCTTGGAAACATCCGCAGTATGAAGTCCCGTTGTCGGCTCATCGAGGATATAAATCGTCTTGCCTGTTGAACGCTTTGCAAGTTCCGTTGCAAGTTTAACCCTTTGAGCTTCGCCGCCCGAAAGAGTTGTTGCAGGCTGTCCTAATTTTACATATCCAAGACCGACATCAGACAAGGTTTGAAGTTTTCTTGCAATCTTTGTGTGAGTTGAGAAAAATTCGAGTGCTTCATCAACAGTCATTTCAAGCACATCATAAATGCTCTTGCCTTTGAACTTTACATCAAGGGTTTCTCTGTTATATCTTTTTCCTCCGCAAACTTCGCACGGAACATAGACATCCGCAAGAAAGTGCATTTCAATTTTTACAATACCGTCACCCTGACAAGCCTCGCATCTGCCACCTTTTACATTGAACGAAAATCTATTTGGACCGTAGCCCTTTGCTTTTGCGTCATTTGTTGAAGCATACAAATCTCTGATATCATTAAACACACCTGTGTATGTTGCAGGGTTTGAACGAGGGGTTCTGCCAATAGGCGATTGGTCAATATCAATTACCTTGTCAAGAGCGTCAATTCCCTTAAAAGACGAAAACTTACCGGTATGCTTTTTTGCGTGATTGAGAACATTGCAAAGATGCTTATATACAATCTCATTAACAAACGAGGATTTGCCCGAACCCGAAACACCTGTTACGGCAACAAATTTACCAAGCGGAATTTCGACATCAATATTTTTAAGGTTATTCTCTTTTGCGCCGAAAACAGTGAGTTTTTTACCATTGCCCTCTCGCCTTTTTGTCGGAACGGGAATACTTCGTTTACCGCTCAAATACTGACCTGTTATGCTCTTTTCACAAGCCATAACTTCTTCAGGTGTGCCTGCTGCAATAAGTTCACCACCGTGTATACCTGCACCCGGACCGATATCAACAAGAAAATCTGCCGCACGCATAGTGTCCTCATCGTGTTCAACAACAATCAAAGTATTGCCCAAATCACGGAGATGTCGGAGTGTTTCAAGCAATTTTTCGTTATCTCTTTGATGAAGTCCGATTGACGGTTCATCAAGAATATACAGCACACCCATAAGAGATGAACCGATTTGAGTTGCAAGCCTGATTCTTTGAGCCTCACCGCCTGATAATGTACCTGATTCTCTTGAAAGTGAAAGATAGTCCAAACCAACAGAATTAAGAAATGTAAGTCGTTCTTTAATCTCCTTAATAATAAGATTGCCAATCATTTGCTCTTTTTCAGTCAATTCAAGATTATTGACAAAATCAAGTTCTTCTGACACGGACATTGAACAAAATTCATATATATTCTTACCGCCAACAGTAACAGCCATAGCCTCCGGCTTTAATCTTGAACCTTTGCACTCGCCACAAATACATTCTTGCATAACTTCTTCGATAGCGGTTCTTGCATAATCGGAGGTGGTTTCGGCATATCTGCGTTTGAGATTATTTATAATACCCTCAAATTCGCTCAAATATGTTCCGCTTCCGTATGAAGTAACACGCTTCATTTTCAGTTTTTTGCCGTCTGTACCATAAAGAATAGCATTCAAGCCCTCGTCATTAATCATTTCGACAGGCATATCAAGAGAGAAGTTATATTCCTTTGCAAGTGCATCCATGTACATTCTTGCGATAGAACTACCCTCTGCAACATTCCAACCGCTCGCTTTGATTGCACCTTGATTAATCGACATCTTTTTGTCGGGAATAATCAAATCAGGGTCAATTTCTTTAAATGTTCCGAGTCCGTCGCACTTTTTGCAAGCACCAAACGGATTATTGAATGAGAACATTCTTGGGCTCATTTCTTCAATTGACACACCGTGTTCCGGACAAGCATAATTGAGTGAGAACAACTCCTCTTTTTCACCGATTATATCAATAATAAGCAAGCCGTTGCCTATTTTTGTAGCGGTTTCCACGCTGTCGGTAAGTCGAGATTGAATACCGTCTTTAATTACAAGTCGGTCAACAACAACTTCTATATTATGTTTTTTTGTTTTAGACAGTTTTATTTCATCCTGCAAATCAACAATTTCCCCATCAATTCTGCAACGAACAAATCCCTGCTTGCGAATGTCGTTGATTTCTTTTATAAATTCACCTTTTTTGCCTCTTGCAATCGGTGCTAACACCTGAATTTTTGTGCGTTCAGGCAATTCAAGAAGTTTATCAACAATTTGGTCAACGGTTTGTTGACTGATTTCTCTGCCACACACAGGACAATGAGGCACACCGATTCTCGCCCACAAAAGTCGAAGATAATCGTAAATCTCGGTTACTGTTCCGACAGTTGAACGTGGATTTTTCGAAGTGGTTTTTTGGTCAATGGAAATTGCAGGAGAAAGTCCCTCAATATAGTCAACATCGGGCTTGTCCATTTGACCGAGAAACATTCTTGCATATGACGACAACGACTCTACATATCGTCTTTGACCCTCTGCATAAATAGTATCAAATGCCAATGAGGATTTGCCTGAACCCGAAAGACCCGTAAACACAACAAGTTTATCTCTCGGTATTTCTATATCAATATTTTTCAAATTGTGCTCTCTTGCACCTTTAACAACAATATTTTTAATCATATTCAGTCCTCGTCACTAAGTTCTTTAATCTTATCACGAAGAAATGCCGCATGCTCAAATTCAAGCATTTTGGCAGCTTCTTTCATTTCTCGTGTGAGTTTTTCAATCATTACCCTGCGTTCCTTTGCCGTCATTCGTTTATTATGCTCGTCAAACGCTTCCTTAGTAGTGATTTCAATAACATCTCGAACATCTTTTTTGATTGTTTTCGGAGTAATGTTATGCTCCTTGTTGTACTGCTCTTGAATTTCTCTGCGTCGCACGGTTTCGGTAATTGCCCGTTCCATAGACGGAGTGACGCTGTCGGCATACATAATAACTTCGCCGTTTTCGTTTCTCGCCGCTCTGCCGATTGTCTGGACAAGCGAAGTTTCAGAACGCAGGAAACCTTCCTTGTCTGCATCAAGAATTGCAACAAGCGACACTTCGGGAATATCAAGTCCCTCACGAAGCAGGTTAATTCCAACCAAAACATCAAATTTACCAAGTCGCAAATCTCGGATAATTTCCATTCTTTCAATGGTGTCAACATCGTGGTGCATATATCTAACTTTGATGTCAAAGCCCTCAAGATAAGCGGTCAAATCCTCTGCCATCTTCTTTGTAAGCGTGGTTACAAGCACTCTTTCTTTGCGTTCAATTCTGATATTGATTTCAGATAACAAATCATCCATTTGGTCATCTGTCGGCTTAACTGTGATGATTGGATCGAGCAATCCCGTAGGTCTGATTACCTGCTCAACAATCTGCGTAGAATTTTCTTTTTCAAACTCGCCCGGAGTTGCCGAAGTAAATATAATCTGATTGATTTTGCCGTAAAACTCATCAAAAGTCAGCGGACGGTTATCAAAAGCAGACGGAAGTCTGAAACCGTAATCAATAAGGCTTCCCTTTCTGGAACGGTCACCGCCGTACATTCCACGCACCTGCGGAAGCATAACATGGCTTTCATCAACAAACATAAGAAAATCATCAGGAAAATAATCAATGAGTGTAAACGGTGCTTCGCCCGGTTTTCTGTCGCTCATAATTCTTGAATAGTTTTCGATGCCTTTGCAAAAGCCCGTTTCTTCAAGCATTTCAATATCATTCATAGTGCGTTCCTTGATGCGCTGTGCTTCAAGGAGTTTGCCGTTAGCCTCAAAATACGCAACTCGTTCCACCATTTCATTGTAAATCTCGTTGAGTGCCTTTTTGAGTTTTTCGTGGCTGACAACATAGTGAGACGCAGGATAAATAACGCATGAACTCAGTATGCCCTCAACCTTACCCGTAAGAGGGTTAATCTCGCAAATTCGGTCAATTTCGTCACCGAAAAATTCAACTCTTACAGCATTTCCCGAGCTTCCCGCAGGATAAATCTCAACTGTATCACCACGAACACGAAACTTATTACGAACAAAATTAATATCATTTCGCTCATACTGAATTTCAACAAGTTTATGAATAAGCTCATCACGCTCTTTTTGCATACCCGGTCGCAACGAGATTACCATTTTTTTATAATCAAGCGGGTCACCGATAGAATAAATACATGATACGGACGCAACGATAATAACATCTCTACGCTCCGACAAAGCAGCAGTTGCACTGTGACGAAGTTTGTCGATTTCGTCATTTATAGCACTGTCTTTTTCAATATAAGTATCGGTCGTCGGCACATAAGCCTCCGGTTGATAATAGTCATAATAAGACACGAAATACTCAACTGCATTTTCAGGAAAAAACTCCTTAAATTCAGAACAAAGCTGTGCCGCAAGTGTTTTGTTATGAGCCAAAACAAGGGTAGGTCTATTGACCTTTTCAATGATATTTGCCATTGTAAAAGTCTTGCCCGAACCCGTAACACCCATAAGAGTTTGCTCTTTGTCGCCTCTCAAAACACCCTCTGCAAGCTTTTCGATTGCTTGTGGCTGGTCGCCTGTCGGCTTAAATTTGCTGACTAATTTAAATTTATCCATATAATCAACTCGCTATTTTTTGCTAAAAATTTATAATCACTATATTATACAACAAATGTTTCAATTATTCAATAGCAAGTATTTGGTATTTAGTTCATCTATATTTAATATTTTGTGTATTGAAGTGCAGATACAAGTTTGATATAATATAGGTTATAAATTTATATTAAAGGGTGATTATGATGGCTAACAAACAAACATTGTTTTGCGGAACTAACACAGATTTTTTATCCGCAGAACTCGTAAAGGAAGCAAACGAGGCTAACAGCGGTGTTGCCTTCCGTATTCCGAGTTTAGTGAATGTTGACGGCACACTTGTTGCCGCTATCGACAAGGCTCATGTGCCTACGGATTGGGGCTTTATTGAAATCGCTGTCAGAACAAGCACAGACGGCGGCAAGAACTGGAGCGACATCAAAACTATTGCCACACCGCCTGCAAGAGTTATCAATTCTGACAAGGAAAACACTGCAACCGCATTTTACATCGACCCTTGTATGGCTGTTGCACTAAACGGCGACATCGTGCTTCTTGTTACATATTATCCGGAATCAAAAGGTCTTTTCAACAAAAAAATGATGGACAAGAACAAAGTTGCTTATGCAAGTTTTGACGGAAAAACCGTTCCGCTCATTTATGACAGAGACGGCAATTTCTACTATGTTCTTGAAAGCGGAAAAGTTCTTGACAAATCAAAGAAAGCCACTGCATACAAGGTTAACTTTGCTGACGGTGAACTCTACGAAAATGAGAAATATGTTGGCAACATCTTCCTCAACGGTGCAAAGAGCAAAGACAATGCAACAAGGGGCACAACATACGGTGCACCGCTCAAAGCTGTTAAGAGAAGCTATGTGTTTATGCTCCGTTCATCAGACAAGGGTGCAACATGGTCAAAGCCTGTTGACATCACCGGCGACATTCTCAATCAAAACAGAGACGGCTTCTTCCTTGGCATTGCTCCGGGTAACGCAATCACAACAAAGAGTGGCAGATTGGTATTCCCTCTTTACACACTCAAAGGCTCTGTTTGTATTTATTCTGATGACAACGGCAACACTTGGAGAAGAAACGAGGCTGTACCATTTACTCCAAACATTGACGAATGGACACTTGCAGAAGGTCCTGACGGAAATCTTTACTCTTTCTCAAGAGCAAGAGGTTACAAGACAACACCTGCCGCAATTTCATACGACAACGGTATCAGCTGGGCTAAAACAAAGAATGCTAAATTCAAAGCACCAAAATGCCAAAAGAACTGCTTTATTGACGGCGAAAAAGTATATGTTTCTCACCCATCAAAGAAAGGCAGAAATGACGGAGTTATCTCAACAGGTACTTTTGAATACGACAAAAAAGGCAAGTGCAAGGGCATCAAATGGTCAAAAGAGGACATCAAGATTAACGAAGGTTTCTTTGCATACAGCTGTATGACAAAGATCGACAACAACACAATCGGTATTCTTTACGAAGACCAACCGAGTTCTCACATTGTTTTTGAAACAATCAAACTATGATTAATCAAAATCGGCAAAGGAGTTTACATTTATTATGCCGAAAAAATCAAACATAAAAAAACGACTTTCAACCTTTCAGATTATATTACTTGGCTTTGCAGGAGTGATATTGCTCGGCGCTCTGCTTTTGATGCTGCCTATTTCATCGGCAGAGAGAGTTGTCACTCCGTTCAACGAAGCGTTGTTTACATCAACTTCCGCCGTTTGTGTAACCGGACTTGTTGTTAAAGACACAGGCAGTTATTGGTCTGCTTTCGGTCAAGCAATAATCATTACGCTTATTCAAATCGGCGGTCTCGGAGTTGTCACAATTGCCGCATCATTTTCTATGCTTGCAGGCAGAAGAATATCTCTTATGCAACGAAGCACAATGCAGGACGCAATTTCCGCTCCAAAAGTTGGCGGAATAGTCAAACTGACAAAGTTCATCATCACAGGCACATTTATTATAGAGGCTGTCGGCGCTGTTTCTATGATGCCTGTTTTCTGCAAGAACTTTGGTCCAAAAGGAATTTGGATGTCAATCTTCCATTCAATTTCCGCATTTTGCAACGCAGGTTTTGACATTTTGGGCACAAAGGGCAATCAATTCTGCTCGTTGACTTCATACACATCGAACCCTGTTATCAACATAACCGTTATGCTTCTTATTGTAATCGGCGGTATCGGATTTTTGACTTGGGACGACATATATAACAATAAGTTCAAGATTAAGAAATACCGTATGCAAAGCAAGATTATTCTTGTTACATCACTTATTTTGATTTTACTGCCGGCTATATATTTCTTCATTTTTGACTATTCCGATTATAGCATCGGCAACAGATTGCTCGCTTCCCTGTTCCAATCGGTCACAACAAGAACGGCAGGTTTTAACACAACTGATTTGACAAAGTTAACTCGGCCGTCACAGGCGATTATGATTTTTCTTATGCTGGTCGGCGGTTCACCGGGTTCAACGGCAGGCGGTCTTAAAACAACAACAATGGCTGTGCTGATTCTCAATGCCTTTGCTTGTTTTAGGCGAAAAGAACATGTTTGTGCATTTGGCAGAAGAATTGACGACAGCGTTATAAAAAGTGCGGCAACAATTGTTATGATGTACATCACACTTTTCTTCATCGGCGGTGTTTCAATTTGCACTATCGAAAAATTGCCGTTGGTTGCAAGCCTGTTTGAAACCGCTTCTGCAATCGGCACAGTAGGATTGACTTTGGGAATTACACCAAAATTGAGTTTAGCGTCACAAATTATACTCATAATACTGATGTATCTCGGCAGAGTCGGAGGCTTAACCCTCATTTACGCAACATTATCGGTCAAAAAACATATCAATGCAAAAATGCCACTTGATAAAATCACAGTAGGTTAAAGGAGCACAAAATGAAAAATATATTACTTATCGGTCTTGGACACTTTGGCAAACACATTGCAATGGAACTTAACCAATTGGGTCACGAGATTATGGCAGTTGACGAAAACGAAGAAAAAGTCAATGATGTTTTGCCATATGTTACAAGCGCTCAAATCGGCGACAGCACAGATTCCGACTTTTTGGAATCGCTCGGAATCAGAAATTTCGATGTTTGCATTGTAACAATGTCGGGCAATTTCCAAAATTCACTTGAAACAACATCATTGCTCAAAGAATTGGGTGCAGAATTTGTTGTTTCGGCAGCCAAAAGAGATGTCCAGGAAAAATTCTTGCTTCGCAACGGTGCCGACAAGGTTGTTTATCCGGAAAAACAAATGGCAAAATGGACTGCAATTAGGTACACTTCCGACCACATACTTGACTACATTGAAGTTGACGATTCATATGCGATTTTTGAAGTGCAAGTGCCTGACAATTGGATTGGCAAATCCATCGGCAGAATTGACATTCGTAAAAAGTACAACATCAACATTTTGGCTCTTAAAGAATACGGCAACATGAATATGGCAATAACGCCTGACACCGTGCTTTCAAGCAACATCACCCTGCTTGTCCTCGGTGATTACAAATCACTCCAAAAATGCTTTAAGCTATAATAAAACAAAACGGATTCGCCCACAAAGACGAGTCCGTTTTTTGTCAAGGATATTCGCTCCCTCCTTGTTCGAATCCCTTACTCGTTTCATATAAAAAACAACAAGCAACACGCTATGGTGTTGCTTGTTATTTTTGGCGGAGAGCAAGGGATTCGAACCCTCGAACAGGTTATAGCCCGTTACACGATTTCCAATCGTGCTCCTTCGGCCAGCTCGGACAACTCTCCAAATAAATTACCTGCATATTATAACCTATTAAAATAAAAATTGCAAGTAAAAATATTATATGTTATAATAAAAATATATTTGGGAGGTAATCATTATGAAAAACAAAAAATCGACAGTGCTTTTTGCTGTTTTTGCAATCATTCTTTTTGTCATTGCAGGAATCACAACCGGTATTGCAATCAAGTCGGGTAACGACTACAAAGGAACAGTTGCGGCGTACAAACTATACCAAAAATCAGAAATCAAACTTGGCGGTGTAAGTTTGTCTGCTCAAACAGATTCGGCTAAAAAGCAAGCAGACGAATACAAAAACAACTTCAAAAAATTCTTTGCAATTTCAATTTTGCTTTATGTTGCACTTGTTGTAATGCTCGTTTTACTATATCTCAATGTAGTCAAAGCAAGTGAAATTGAGAACGAAACAAAAAAGCAAGAATAAACAATATATCATAAAAAAGGAGATGCACTGCACCTCCTTTTATTTATTATTCAATTAGATAGCTGAAAGAAGCTTTGGAAGTCTTGCGAGTGTTCCGCCGAGAGTCCAGAAAATTTTGCTGAAGCCAATGAATGAAGATTGGTCATCATTAAGCATCATAAGAAGTCCCTCAGCCTGGTATTCGCTGAATGCACCCATAGACATCTGTACGAAGTTACGAACAGGAATCTGTGTTGCCATAGCGGCAAGCATCTTACCGTCGCCGTTTTCAGCTGAGCCCATACCCGACATAACCTTTGAGATGAGTCTGCAAAGTCTGCCGCCCCACTTTGTATGTCTTGCATCGTTAAGGCATGAGTACTTATCAATTCTCTTTGAAGTATCAATTTGAGGATTTGGAAGCTCACCGTAAACTGCGGCAAAATCATCACGAGTGATGTTTTTAACATCATTGTAGTAAGCAGGAGCAGTTGTGTGATAATCAGGGATTTCACAAGCAGGAGCTTCTACATTTACGGTAGCGGTGAGTTTAACATCTCTTGATGAAGCGGCAACCATAATATCAAAGTCTCCGGACTCAACGCACCAATCGTTAATGTTTACATTATAGAAAGCAAATGCTCTCTTTGAAAGCTCAACAGAAACTTCCTTTTCTTCGCCGGCATTAAGGAATACCTTTTTGTAGCCTTTAAGTTCCTTTGCAGGACGGAAGATTGTTGATTCCTTATCCGCAACATAAACCTGAGCAATTTCCGCACCGGCTACGCTGCCTGTATTCTTAACCTTGAACGATACGGTAAGAGTGTCTGTATCTTTAATAGAATCAGCTGAAAGCTTAATGTCGCTGTATTCAAATGTTGTATAAGAAAGACCATAACCGAACGGGAACACAACATCTTCGTTAGCTGAATCGTAATATCTGTAACCGATATAAACGCTTTCTTTATGTTCTGAAGTTACAGGACCGCCCGGATAATTACCGAATGTAGGATTTGCTTCAAATGAAACAGGATATGTTTCCGAAGTTTTACCTGAAGGATTAACTTTACCTGTAAGGATATTTGCAACTGCGGCACCGCCTGCCTGACCGCCGAGTCCTGAATTAAGAAGACCCTTAACTTCTGAAAGCCATGGCATAAGTACAACAGAACCGCCTGCGAGAACAACAACGGTATTTGGATTTGCAGCGGCAACATCCGAAATAAGTTTGTTGTGATTTGGAGGCATATTGATTGTTTCTCTGTCGTAGCCCTCGCCCTCGAAGTCCTCTGTAAGGCCTGCGAATACGATAGCAACATCGGCATTCTTTGCAGCATTAACAGCCTCTGCCGTAAGCTGTGCCTCTGTCATTCTTGTCTTTTGCTCTTTCTTTGTGCCTGCCGACTTGTAATAGCCCTGTGCATAAGTAACATCTACGCCGAGTTCTACAAGTTCATCATAAGCGTTTGAAAGCATTGTAGGATTGATAACAGAAGAACCTGCGCCCTGGAAACGAGGAGCTTTTGCCATCTCACCGATAACAGCTACCTTTTGACCTGCCTGAAGAGGAAGAATGCTGTCATCGTTCTTAAGAAGAACCATTGAGCCTTCTGCAATCTTTTGAGCAATCTTGTGGTGAGCCTTTTTGTCATATGTATGTGTCTTTTCAAGAGCCGGCTTTGACTTCAAGATGAGGTCAACAACAGCGTCTACTCTTTCGTCAAGAATTGATTCTTCAAGAGTACCGTCGTTTACAGCGGCAACAATTTTTTTAGCATTAAGCTTACCGGATGTAGGCATTTCAAGGTCTGTACCTGCTTTAACGCCGTCAACACGGTCAACAGATGCACCCCAGTCTGTTACGATAAGACCCTTAAAGCCCCATTCCTTACGGAGAACCTGCTGTTGCATCCATTCATTTTGTGAAGCATAAACACCGTTAATACGGTTATATGAATTCATAACAGTCCAAGGCTGAGCCTCTTTAACTGCAATTTCAAATGCCGGAAAATAAATCTCACGCATTGTACGCTCATCAATAACTTCGTTGAGGACCATACGGAATGCTTCCTGTGAGTTACAAGCAAAGTGCTTAAGCGATGTACCTACGCCCTTTGACTGAACGCCGTTGATGATGGCGGCTGAGCACTTACCTGCAAGAAGCGGATCTTCTGAAAAATACTCAAAGTTTCTGCCGCATGTTGGAGCACGCTTGATATTTGTACCGGGACCGAGAATAACGGAAACCTTTTCTTTAAGGCATTCTTCACCCATAGCCGCACCCTCTTCAAAGAGCAAATCATCATCCCAAGAGCAAGATGAAGTTGCGGCAGGCGGGAAGCAAGTTGTAGGCACAGAGTTGCCAAGACCGATACCGCCAGATGACTTTGCTTCGCCTTCTTCAGATACATAGTCCTTACCCTTTGCCTTACGCAAGCCGTGAGGGCCGTCTGTAATGCAAATCTTAGGGAGTCCGAGTTCCGGAGCTTCCTCAAGATGCCAATAGTCATAACCGGAAACAAATGTTGCCTTTTGCTCAAGGCTCATTTTTCCGACGATTTCAGAGTGTTTCATAAAAAACTCCTTTCAAATTTATAAATTTACTGAACTATTATACAATAAATAACACCGTTTGTCACTAACTTTTGGTAATATTTTTTTATAATATTTTAATTTGAAAATAGTTAATTATATGTATGTATAAATAAACTGCCTAGATAATAAACAGAATGTTAACTTTTGGTGTTTTGGATTGACACAAAGAACAGTTTATGATATTAAAAAATTAGAGATAAAACATATAAAAATTCAAAAGGATGGTGATTTTGTGAACAAACCAAACAAAGCGTTGATTTTACTGATATTTATTGTGTTCTTTGGTGTAGGTATAATTGGCTTCAAAATTGCCGACAAAGTATTTTATCCTATTGCGAAAGCACAAACAGTTTCATATCTTTGCGAAAAATATAATGCAAAGCCTAATGAATTTAAGATGAAAGATTACAATCAAGCACATCTTGAATGGTATGATACCGGAGTTTTTACTCAAACGCCGAAATGGTTGGACTTTTCATTTGAATTTGAATATAAAGGCAGACGATTTGTAGCTTGCAGAAATAAAGGTGCGATTTATGACGATTATCAGCTTGATGACATTGAAAAATGGTGCACCGAATGGTTGCAAGAAAATGTTGATAATCGCATTACAGGAGTTGAAATAAGCACACACGATATTTTGAATTATTTGTCTGCAACAAAAACCGGTTACAATCATGTGATTTCCAAAAATGAAACATACGATTTTTTAATTAATTATAGAGAAAACGAAACAAAAGTTTTCTATTATTATGACATAAACGGGTCAACATTTTATGGTGTCGACGAAAATCTTGGTAAAAAAATCAAATTAAAAATCGGAAGTATAGCAAAATGTTCCGCTCAATTTTCAAAAGAATCAGCAATAAAGAAAATTGATAAAAGCAGCAACTATTCATGGATGAGCTGGTACAAGGTATTAAATAGTATAGGAGAATAAAAAATTAAAATCATTACAGTTATTGTAACGATAACAAATCGTAAGGAGTGATTGCATGTCTGAAGAAATTATCAAAAATAATAAAAAAAGAAAATCAATAAAAATCATTTTTTTAGCGATAATTTTGCTGACTCTTGCAAATCTGTTTGCTTATCCTGTTGTCGCTGCGCAGGCAAAAATTTATTTATCTTTAAAATACAAAGAGTCGCCCACAAAATTTGAACTTGTTGATCACAACCAATCACATGTGAGAAGTGAAGAGTATGAAGTATTTTTTATGAAACCGAAATGGGTTGATTTTTCATTTGAATACAAATATAACGACAGACTCTTTTTTGTCAACAGGGACAAGGGCAGGTTCTATGATGACTATCAATTAGAGGATATTGAAAAATGGAGTACCGAATGGCTACAAAAAAATATTGATAAGAGAATAGTAGGGATCCCATTAGATAGCTATGAATTAATAAGGTTTCAAAAATCATACAAGAATAATGTTTTGACAAAAAACGAAATCAAAACATTTCTATATGATTATTTTTCAGGTAATTTAGGAATAAATAACTTTGCGTTGTTTTATGATGAATCTATAAAAAGAAATGACTATTCCAAACAAGAAAACGAATGCGATATTATTGATAATTCTATCAGAAAAGAATTAAAAATAATCGGTATAAAAAACGATAGATTATCTTCGTTCTATTTATACAAAAATCTAAAACATAACCGAAATAAATATGTATATAGCGTTTGGGATACATTTTATTTGCAAAAATAATCGGAAAACAATGTTTTGATTACTCAAATCAAACAAATTTTTATACATAAACAAAAACAGACTGCAATCCTACTGAAAAGATTGCAGTCTTATACTTTTATGATTATCTGCCCTCATCAAATGAACGGCAAATGAATTTGGCACCGAGGGACTCGGCAAGTTTTCTTGACTTTTCGATGTTTTCTTCACCGATAACATCAACAACGCTCATATGAACCTCAGGGCAATACTTTGCACATTCCTTGGTGAATTCGAGAAGTGCAGGAAAAGCCTTTGTCGGATAAATATTTCTTGTAACGGCATCGTAGCTGTCGGAATCAGGGTCGTTAAGTGAAACAGAAACAATGTCGAACGCTTCGCCGATTTCTTTGGCGGTGCTTCTGCCGTTAATCAAATCCGAAAGACCGTTAGTGTTGATGCGGATTTTGATTGACGGATTGATTGTTCTCAAATAATTTGCAGTTGCAATCAAAACATCAAGGCGTTCGGTAGGCTCGCCATATCCGCAGAAACAAACGGAATCAATCTTCTCAAATCCGTAAGCATCAACAGCTTTTTTTATTTCGTCAAGGCTTGGCTCGTTGCCGTAAAACCAAAGATTTTCCGCATCGCCAACCGCATTGCCCTGTGAACGGATGCAAAAAGTGCATCTGCAAGGGCATTTGTTTGTTATATTAATGTATGTTCCGCCGCAAAGCGTATAAATAATATCAGCCATAATTATACACAAAGTGCAATAAACACTATCTCCTTATTGAAATTTTATTCTTTATATTATATAATATTTTTGACATTAATCATATAGGCAAATGTGCAAATAATTTAAGGTACAGATATGAAAAAATACATAGAGATTTATAATTATTACAAAAACCTCATACTGACAAATCAACTCAAAGCGGGTGACAAACTTCCCTCGGTAAGAGCCGCTACACAGCTTTTGCCCGTTAGCAAAACAACAATCCAAAATGCTTATTTTGAATTACAGGCTGACGGATATGTTATAGCTTCCCCAAAAAGCGGATATTATGTCACCGAGCAAAAAAACATTATTCAAAAAGTGACTGCACACACCGAAGAAAACAGCAAGATATTATACGACCTGAAAAGCGGTGATGCAGACGAGGAAAGTTTTGATGTTAAGCTATGGCAACGATACATAAAAAGTGCACTCCGACAGGAAGAACGATTGTTATCTTACGGTGATGTTCAGGGCGAAACCGATTTGAGAGAAGTTTTGTCCGACTATATCCGAGCAAAGAGAAATGTTTCGGCATCATCTGACAGAATTGTTGTCGGTGCAGGCGTTCAATCTCTTTTGTATATTCTGTGTTCGCTTATCAAGAACAAAGGCACTGTATCTTTTCCCGACAAAAGTTTTGTGCAGGGCATGAATTTATTTGCAGATTACGGATTTGAAGTCAAAACAAGGAACAAGGACGCCGACATCATTTATGTTTCACCGTCACATATGACATCGTACGGAAATGTTATGCCAATCAAAAGACGACTTGAGCTTGTTGAATACAGCAAGGAGTGTGGCAGTCTTGTAATTGAGGACGATTTTGACAGCGACTTTTTGTATCAAACAAAGCCTATTCCCTCCCTTTTTGCCTTGTCGAATGCACAGAACATAATCTATATGGGCAGTTTTTCAAATGTGCTTATACCGGGTATCAGAATCAGCTTTATGGTGCTTACCGAAGAGCTTGCAAACGAATTTCAAAAATGCAAGAACAGGTTTTCGCAAACCGCAAGCAAGACCGAGCAAATTGCTTTGTGCCAATACATCCGTGACGGGCACATCAACTCGCAAGCACGAAAAGTCCGCAGGCTATATACAGCGAAAGCAAAATATTTTTGTGTTCAACTTCAAAGAGCTTTGCCCGATTCGAAAATTGAATTGAGCGAAAACGGATTGCAAGTCAAGGCAGAAATACCATTCAAAAAAGAAACATCAATATTTGAACAAAACGGAATAAGTGCAAACATTATCTCAAACGAAAACGGAGCATTAAGAATTGTATTTGTGCCGTCAGCCGTAAAAATCTCCGATATTCCGTCAGCAGTTGAAAAAATAAAGTCAATAATTTTATAGAACTTTTGTATTATAAGTACCAAAATAAGGACTCTTACTATCTACCCTATTGTAATTGAATCTTCTTTGTTTTACAATGCAAATGTAGACAAAAAATACACATTGCAAAATGAAAAAGGAGATTTAGTTATGAACAAAAAAGATATATTAAAAGGCGTTTTGATTTCAATAATAACACTTGTTGCAGGATATGTGGCTATGATAGTTCCGTTCAAACTGTTTTTATCGGTTTCAAAAGACGGGCAAAGAATATTTTTCATCATTGAACTTTGCATTTATTTGGTGATTGGCAGTATATTTCTGCTTGTTCAGGAAAGCAAAGAAAATCAAGCAAAAAAGGAAAAAGCACGCCACAAAGAGCGTGCAAGAAAAATAAAAGATGTGCAACAAAATTGGTACGATGTTGCAGCATAACAAAACTAAATCGCAGAAGTGTCGAGGCTTCTGCGATTTTTTATTATTTTTTTCTGATTTTACGAGCGGTTTTTCTTTTGATAGTATCAAGCCAAAGGCGAGGACTGAACAAAAGAAGAATCGGGAACAATTCCAATCTGCCTGCAAGCATATCGAAAACAAGCACAATTTTTGACAAATCTGAAAACTGCGAAAAGTTTTGTGCCGGACCGACAAGTTCAAGACCCGGTCCGATATTGTTTAGCGTTGCGGCAATTGCAGTGAAGTTAGTTACCAAGTCGTAATCTTCAAGCGAAACGCAAAGCATACTTGTGACAAATATAATAAAATATGTGATTATAAATACATTTGTTGAACGCAAGGTTTCGTGCTCAACAATTTTACCGTCAAGCGTAATCTTCTTTATATTCTTCGGGTGAAGATATGATTGAATTTCCTTGCTGATTGTTTTAATAACAACAACAAATCGTGACACCTTGATACCACCGCCTGTGCTTCCTGCGCAAGCACCGACAAACATCAAAAGCACCAATATCGCCTTTGAAAGTGACGGCCAAGTATCAAAATCTATGGTTGAATAACCCGTCGTTGTGATGATTGAAGAAACCTGAAATGCAGATGTGCGAATATTATCGGCAATGTTTGTATAAAGGTCTGCTGTATTTACACAAATTACAACAATTGAAGTGATAATAACAGCAAAGTACACTCTGACTTCTTCCATTTTGAGTGCCTTGCCAAGTTGACGAAGCACAAGGAAATAATAGAAATTAAAATTAACGCCAAAGAGTGCCATAAAAATTGTGATAACCCATTGGATATATGGCGAATAGCTTGCCATAGAATCATTTTTGATACCGAAGCCACCTGTACCGGCTGTACCGAGTGAAGCGGTAACAGCATCAAAAACCGGCATATCACCGCAAACAAGAAACACAATTTCCACAATAGTAAGAATAAAGTACAAAGCATACAAAATTCTTGCAGTATAGCGCATTTTCGGAACAAGTTTGCCAACCGAAGGACCCGGACTCTCTGCACGCATAAGGTTCATATTTGAACCGCCTGTCATTTGAACAACGGCAAGCAAGAAAACAAGAACACCCATACCGCCTATCCAGTGAGTAAAGCTACGCCAAAACAGAGAAGCATGTGAAAGAACCTCAACATCCGTGAGAATACTTGCACCGGTTGTGGTGAAACCTGAAACAGTCTCAAACAAGGCGTCAACAAAATGCGGTATCTCCCCTGTTAAAACAAACGGAACAGCACCGAACACAGAAAGCACAATCCAGCTGAGTGCCGTTGCCGTGCATCCCTCTTTAAGATAGAACACATTATTTTTAGTTTTCTTAAAGGCAACAACAGCTCCTATAGCAAAAGTAACTGCTGCACATATAAAATAAGTCTTATATTCCTCCTCGTGATAATACAAACCAACAAGGCCCGGCATAAGCAAGAGCACGCCCTCCAAAACAAGAACATAGCCGAGTATTTTTCTTATAATTGAACCGTTCATAAATAACTATCCTTAAGCAAGAATATTACTAATATCGTTAAAGCCTGTATGAGTTGTAACAATCATAACGCTGTCACCCGGCAAAATACAGTCCTGACCTGACGGGATGATAACCTTGCCCCTTCTGAAAATGAAGCAAATAAGGAGATTATCTTTAAGTTTAAGTTTCATAATAGGAACATTGGTAACCTTTGATTCCTTGTCAATCTTGAACTCTACAGCTTCAACTCTATGGTCAAACAAATGATATAAGGTTTCAACATTTGAGCCTTTGGAAGCACTCTTCGCTCTTACATAAGCAATAATTGCCTCACTTGTTATATAACGAGGATAAATTACAGAACCGATATCAAGGGTATTGATTGCATCCTTAAATCTGATTCTGTTAATCTTTGTAACAAGTTTTGCATTAGAAAACTGCTTTGCATGAACAGTGAGAAGGATATTTTCCTCATCGGAACCTGTAAGGGTGACGAATGATTCGGCGCTTTGAAGTCCCTCTTCGTTGAGCAAGTCCTCATCAACACCGTTTCCATTGATTACAACAACTTTTGGAAGCAATGTTGCAATTTCCTCACAACGCTCTTTGTCTTTATCAATAAGGCAAACATCAATTCCGTTATCGGACAATCGTTTTGCAAGATAATATCCTGCGTCACCGCCACCGATAATCATGGTATTTTTAACCTTATTTGTTTTAAAACCGATTTGCTTCAGGAAATCAGAAACCTTTTTCGCAGGCGCAACAAACGAAAGCATATCACCGGCTTTAAGTTCAAAATCACCTGTTGGAATATAGATTTGATTATTTCTTTCAACACCGCAAACAAGCACATCATTTGTGCTTTTGCCAAGCTGTGCAATAGTCATACCGTCAAGGATATTGCCGTGAGGAATTCTGATTTTTACAAGGTCAGCCTTGCCGTGAGCAAACGAGGTTGCCTCAAGTGCAGTAGGCAAGCAAAGAATTTTGTATATTTCTCGAGATGCTTCATATTCCGGATTAACAATCATTGCAAGACCGAGTTTATCCTTGATATGATTAAGTTCATGTGAATATTCGGGATTACGCACCTTGGCGATTGTTGAGCAATGACCGACACGAGATGCAACAGTACAGCAAAGCAAATTAAGTTCATCCGAATCGGTTACGGCAATGATAAGATCAGCGTCAACAATGCCGGCTTCTTTTTGAACACTAAAAGACGCACCATTGCCCACAACACCCATAACATCATATGTATCAGTGATTTTCTGCACCTTTTGAGGCGATGTGTCAACAACAGTGATGTCGTGATTTTCAACCACAAGCTGTTCAACAAGAGCAGTTCCGACAACTCCGCAACCAACAATTATTATATTCAGTCCTGTTGCTTCCTTAAATCTTTTTCCCAAAAATCCCATTACTTCACCTTTAATTTACAAATAATTCAAATGGTAATATGCCACTAAAGCAAAATAAATACAAGTAATATATTATAACTCTACAACAAAAACAGATAAATTACATTAAATGTATATTTACTTTGTTGTTGAGCCAAAACCACCGTCACGAATTTCGTCAACAGAATCAGACATTGTGATGCCGAATTGAGTGAATATACCCTGTGAAAAGCCATCACCTGCATTTACGGTAACGCTGTGACCGTCATCGTGAGCAGTGCACGAAAGTTTGACCATAATATGTCCCTCATTTGATGAGCCGTAGTAATCGGCATCAATAATGCCGACTGTGTTATCAAGTCCGATTCTATGCTTGAAGCCAAGACCCGAACGAGGAAAAATGCTGAGCACCCAGCCCTCATTGATTTTTGCACGGATTCCTGTCGGAATAAGAGTTGACTCACCCGTTTTGATTGTTATATCGGCAGGTGCAAAAAAATCGTAACCTGCCGAGCCGACTGTTGCTCGAACAGGAAGTTTGATGCTGTCATAAATTGATTTTACATCCTCTGTTTCGGGATATGCCTTGAGCCAATCCTTTTCAAATTGTTCAAAGCTGACTTTTTCAAATTCTGCAATTCTTTGCATAATTATTTCCTCGTTTCACCATTTTTTATCATCAAAATTCGGACAATTCTTGTTTTTCAAAATTGCACGAACCTCTACATAACAACCGCATTTCAAGCAAATACCCGAAATCAAGTTGTCGCATTTTTTACACATTGACAAGCGATGACTATATACCTCATCGCTCACCTTTTCCGAAGCGTCTATTGTTTTGATATAATCCTGAATTTGATTATATGTCACATTTTGACTAGCTTCAAAAAGCAAACATCTTTTGCAATTATTATCCATCACTTGTTAATAACAAATTTTACGACACTGCAAGCAGGAATTGTTGCCGTAAAGCCATCCTTAAATTTTCTGAAATCAGTAAACGGAACGGTTTTTACATTCTCGGTTTCCTCAAAATCATTCTTTTCGTGGCATTCGCCCGTAAGAATTTCAGCAGTTATACTTTCAACCTTTGTATCGGCAACCTGACACTTGATTTTTGCAGACTTTGTTGATGAATTGTTTGTAATTGTTGAATAAACAGTTCCGTTTTCATCAACAGAAGCAGATTCACAAAGCTGTGGAAAATCTTTTTTATCATTTACAGAATTGAGCATAGGAGTAGTGATATATGAACCGAGAAGAGTATTCTCCTGATGCTCTTTGTACATCTTGAAAACATAATAAGTAGGCGTTTTAATCATTTTTTCACCGTCTGTAAGAATAACAGACTGAAGTACATTAACGGTTTGAGCAATATTCGCCATCATAATTCTATCGGCATGCTTGTTGAAAATATTGAGAGTAAGACCTGCAACAATAGCGTCACGCATAGTGCTTTGCTGATACAAAAATCCGGGATTTGTTCCCTCCTCAACATCATACCAAGTGCCCCACTCATCAACGATGAGCTTAACCCATTTTTCAGGATTTACGCTGTCCATAACTGCAAGGTGATTTGTAATAAGTTCTTCCATCTTATAAGCCTTGCAAATTGTTGAATCATATTCGTTTTTGTCAAAGACAGTAGCAGAGCCTTTGTGCCCCCAATCGCCTGTCGGAACGGTATAATAATGCAGTGCAATGCCGTTTGCATGGTGCTTAACTTTATCCATAACCTCTCTTGTCCATTTATAATCGCAAGAGTTTGGTCCGCACGCAATTCGGCTGATATGCTTCTTTGAATCATAATCACGGCAATAGGTATTATAACGCTTAAAAAGGCAACCGTAATATTCAGGGTCCATATTTCCGCCGCAACCCCAAGATTCGTTGCCGACGCCGAAATATTTAAGATTAAACGGCTTTTCACTTCCGTTCTTTCTGCGAAGTTCAGCCATAGGAGAAACACCGTCAAATGTCATATATTCAATCCATTCGCTCATCTCCTGAACAGAGCCCGAGCCGACATTGCCGTTGACATATGTATCACAGCCAAGTTGACGGCAAAGTTCAAAATATTCATGAGTACCAAAAGAGTTATCCTCAACAACACCGCCCCAATGTGTGTTAATCATTTTCTTTCTCTGTGATTTGTCGCCGATTCCGTCTTTCCAGTGATATTCATCCGCAAAACAGCCACCCGGCCAACGAAGAACCGGTATTCCCATTTCTTTAAGAGCATTTACAACATCGCATCTCATACCGTTTACATTTGGGATTTTTGAATTTTCGCCCACATAAATGCCCTCATAAATACATCTGCCGAGATGTTCGGAAAAATGGCCGTACAAATCTTTATTGATTTTTGCAATTTTTTGGTTTGGGTTGATAAGATACTTTTCCATATACTTCTCCTTAAGACTAATTAATAATAAATTAGCATATTAAAAATATAAAGTCAATAAATTGACATAAAATCTTTTAAGTTTTATAATACAAATATCACATATTTTATGAGGTGAAAAAATGCAAAATATCGAAAAATGCGTAAACATACTCAAAAGAAAGGGAGCAGATGCACTTGTTCTCTTAGATGAAGCAAATATGCACTACCTGTGCGGATTTTCTCCGAGCGAAGGAATGGTTATTGTGCTCAAGAACGGTGACGCATTTCATCTTGTTGATTCAAGATACACAGAAACTGCCGAAAATCATGCAAAGAAAACAGGACTTAAAGTTATTGAGTTCAAGAGAAGCTATTATGAAGAACTTGCAAAAATCATAAATAACAGCAAGTCGGAGAGCATTGTATACGAAAGCGACACAATTTCTCTCAAAGCATTTGAAAACATAAAGAAGCACTGCAAAAATACTCAAATGATTGAACTCGGCGACCTGCTTATGAGAGAACGAAACAGAAAAAATGCCGAAGAAATCGTGTTAATGAAAAAGGCAAATCAAATTGCAGAAAAGGCATTTACAGAGCTTCTCAACCATGTTAAGCCGGGCAAGACGGAAAAAGAACTTGCAGCCTATTTTGAATATCTTATGGCAAAGGAAGGGTCGCACGGAGTAAGTTTTGACACAATTTTGCTTGCGGGTGAAAGAACTTCTATGCCTCACGGCGTTCCGAGTGAAAACACAATCAAAAGCGGTGAGTTTGTGCTGTTTGACTTTGGCGCAACCTACCAAGGCTACCACAGTGATATGACAAGAACCGTTGCAGTAGGCAGTGCAAGTGACGAGATGAAAGAAATGTACGAACTTGTCCTCAACGCACAACTTGCAGGCATAAAGGCACTCAATGCAGGCGTCAAATGTGCCGATGTTTATAAGGCGGCTTATGATGTGCTTAACGAAAAGAATATGACACAATATTTCAGACACGGTTTAGGTCACGGCTTGGGAATAGAAATCCACGAGGGATTCAACGCTTCACCGAGAAGCAAAGACACTTATGAAGTAGGCAATGTTACATCAATTGAACCGGGAATTTACATTCCTGGTAAATTTGGAATAAGAATTGAAGATGTTTGCTATCTTGCTCCGAGAGGCAGAGAAAACCTTTCTAATGTTACCAAATCATTAATAATTCTATAAACAAACTGTTAATTCGGTTGACATTTACATTTCTTTGTGGTAAATAGTATTTATCCGCAAGGATGCACCTTGAAAATTTAATGCGTGATAATTTTGCACTTAATTATTGAATATATAAAGCTGTCGGCTGTAATTTCAGCCACAGTTAGCGCCTGAACCCTATGGGTTGACGAGGAAAAGAGTTATCGAAATATTCGGCGGATGCTCTTTCGTACGCTTTGGTGCGTAGAAAAAGGCAAAAACTTTGGCAACGAAGCAACAAATCCTTTTTCACAAAGCAATATTAAGTATAAAATTTTGATTTAATCATACAGTTATAATAAGAAATGAGGAATGATTATGTGTGGAATTATCGGATACACAGGACATACAGACGCAAGAGGTAAATTAATCAAAGGGCTTAAAACCTTGGAATACAGAGGCTACGACAGTGCGGGAATTGCTGTTTTCAACGACACGCTCAACGAAGTTATCGTTGCAAAATGTGAGGGCAGAGTTGAAAGGCTTGATGAAAAATCAAAAGACATCAAGGGCACCACGGGCATTGGGCACACAAGATGGGCAACGCACGGCGGTGTGAGTGATTCAAACTCTCATCCGCACAAATTCGGCAATGTAACACTTGTGCACAACGGAATTATTGAGAATTACGCTTCAATAAAAAACCAACTCGGTATTGCAGGCAAGCTCAAAAGCCAGACGGACAGCGAAGTTGTTGCCGCTTTGATTGACAATTACTATCACATCGGCAGTGACCCGAGCGAAGCTATTATCAAGGCTGTCAGAGAAATCAAGGGCACATTTGCACTTGGAATTATGTTTGATGACATTCCCGATGTGATATATGCTGTCAGAAATGTCAGCCCTATTGTGTGCTGTGTGAATGATGACGGTGCATACATTGCGTCCGACATCACAGCTATCGGCGAATACAGCAAGGAATACTTTGTTTTGCCTGAACTGACTATTGCAGAAATCAGCAAAAACGGTATTGAAGTAAGGGATTTTCAGGACAACAAGGTTGATGTAAAGATGCTTGAACTTGATTGGGACATCAACAATTCAGGCAAAAAGCACTATCCGTTTTATATGGAAAAGGAAATCAGCGAGCAACCGGAAGTTATTGAAAAAACAATCCGTTCAAGAATCAAAGACGGATTGCCTGATTTTTCGGCTGACGGAGTTGACGACAGCATTTTTACGGAATGTGAAAACATCACGGTTATTGCCTGTGGCACGGCTATGCATGCAGGGCTTATCGGCAAGCATTTGATTGAAAAGACCTGTGCCGTTCCCGTAAATGTTTATATGGCGAGCGAGTATATGTATTGCGACCCGATTGTAAGCGACAAAACGCTTGTTATCTGCGTTTCGCAAAGCGGTGAAACGATTGACACCCTTGAAGCGTTGAAATACGCAAAATCAAAGGGAGCAAAAACACTTTCGATAGTCAATGTCAAAGGCTCATCAATAGCAATGACGAGCGACAATGTCATTTACACAAATGCCGGTCCTGAAATTGCCGTTGCATCAACAAAGGCGTACACAACTCAAGTTGTGGTGTTCTATTTGATTACGGCAAAAACTGCGCTTTTGCGTGGTTGCTTCAACGAGGACGAAACAAAAAGTTTTGTAAATGAACTTGAAAAAATTCCGCAAGCCGTTGACGACATACTTCAACACAAGGACGAAATTCATCATCTGTCGCAATCTTTGCTCACTGCGGAGCACACATTTATGATTGGCAGAGGACTTGACTACCCTGCTCTGCTTGAAGCGTCATTGAAGCTAAAGGAAATCAGCTACATTCATTCGGAAGCATTTGCATCGGGCGAATTGAAGCATGGCACAATTGCGTTAATAACCAAAAAAACTCCTGTTATAGCTCTGCTTACACAAGAAAAATTGATGTCAAAGCAAATCTCGAACATAAGAGAGGTTGAGTCACGAGGAGCAACAGTTATCAGCTTTGTAAAAGACGGACTTCAAACAAAAGACATCAATCCTGATTTTGTTTTGCCAAATCTCAATGACGACTTTATGGCAATACCGGCTGTTGTTGCAATGCAACTGCTTGCATATTATGTTTCGGCTGACAAGGGACTTGATGTTGACAAACCGAGAAACCTGGCAAAAGTTGTTACAGTAGAATAAAATTATCTGCAAAATCACGCATTAAACAAGGCACAAAAAAGCGACACGGTTCTTTTGAACTATGTCGCTTTTTCTTTTATGTAATTGTTATGATTATTTATTCTGCCTTGCGATGTCTTTTATGTCCTCGTGGTTTTTCTTTTTGAAATAAGCACGGGTTTCTTTGCCGACAACTCCGGAGAGGGCAAAGAGTGCAATAAGGTTTGGAAAAGCCATAAGACCGTTGAATATATCGGCAATGTTCCAAACAGCGGCAACTGTGAGGTACGGGCCGATGAATACGCAAGCGATGTACAAAATTCTATAAGGAATAATGAGTTTTCTGCTGCCTGTGAGATATTCAAGGCAACGCTCGCTGTAATAGTTCCAACCGAGAATAGTTGTGAACGCAAAGAATGCAAGGCAAATCATAAGAACGAATGCCGAGAAGTTTGCGTTCCACGGAAGACCTGTTTTCCACGCTTCGGTTGTGATGTTTACGCCCTCAAATTCACCGACAATGAACTTGTCCTGTGCACCTGTAACTAGAATTGAAAAACCTGTGAGAGTACAAATTACGATTGTGTCGATAAATGTACCTGTCATTGTAACAAGACCCTGACGAACTGTGTCATCTGTCTTTGCGGCAGCTGTTGCGATAGGAGCAGAACCGAGACCTGCTTCGTTTGAAAAGATACCTCTGCCGATACCCTTTTGCATAGCAACCTTAATTGTAATACCGGTGAGAGCACCGATAACAGGCTCCGGAGCAAAAGCGGATTTGCATACCAAAGCAACCGTTGAAGGGATATTCTTGATATGAGTAATAACGATTATCAATGCAAAGAGCACATAAATAATTGCCATAAACGGAACGATAACCTGCGAAACTTTGGCAATTCTCTTGATACCGCCGAGGACAACAAGAGCTGTGCAAACGGTAACAATGATACCGCCGATAACGACTGCCCAAGAATAGCTGTATTCACCGATTGAAAAGGCAATGTGCTCTCTGTGAGGGTCAAAGAAATTTTGAATAGCGGAAGTAATACCATTGATTTGAGTAAAAGTACCGATACCCATAAGACCTACAAAGATACCGAAAAATGCAAAAAGCTTTGCAAGCCATTTCCATTTTTTGCCCATACCTTTTTCTATGTAATAGAAAGGACCGCCGATATAGTGACCGTCTTCTTTTTTCTCTCTGTACTTAATAGCAAGAAAGCCCTCGGAATACTTGGTTGCCATACCGAAGAATGCGGCTAAAATCATCCACAAAAGTGCACCCGGACCGCCGAGGCAGATAGCCGTTGCAACGCCTACGATGTTACCTGTGCCGATAGTTGCGGAAAGTGCTGTACAAAGTGCCGCAAATGATGATACTTCACCTTCGCCGTTTTCTTCATTTTTAACCATAAATTTGAGCGCTTTGCCAAGATGTTTAACCTGTACAAAGCCTGTTCTGACTGTGAGCCACACACCGGCACACAAAATGATAATGATGAGAGGCCAGCCCCACACCCATCCGTCGACCTTTTCGACAAGGTCATTGAATGACAACGCCATATTAATATTTTGCATATGTTCTCCCTCCGAAAAAATATAATATAATGATTTACTATACCATAAATGAAAAACAAATGCAAATTATTTTTTAATATTCAATATATAATTTATGAATATTATTCAAGTCTTGTTCTTAATTTTGCAAGGAGCTGTTTTTCTCGGCGAGACACCTGCACCTGTGATATGCCCAAAAGTTTGGCTGATTCGCACTGCGTTTTGCCCTCATAAAACCTATATTTTATCAATAAAAGTTCATCATTTGACAAATCCCTGATTGCCTGATGAACAGATAATCTGTCAAACAGTTTGTCCGTATCATCAACAGGAATGTCGATTGTTTCGTCGCCGTCCTCTGTTGTGCAACTCAAAGAAACAACGGGGTTGATTACATTAAGCACCTCGGACAATTCTTCCGTTTCTATTCCGCAAAGTTCGGATAATTCGCTGACAGTCGGCTCACGAAGCTCTTTTTTGATGAACTTTTCTCTGATAGCCTGCACCTTGATAGATTTTTCTTTAAGCGAGCGAGAAACTTTGACTGCTCCGCCGTCACGAAAAAGACGCCGAATTTCGCCCATTATGACGGGAACGGCATAGGTAGAGAACAGAAAGCCCTTTGATTCATCAAAATTATCAACCGCTTTGATAAGACCTACACAGCCTGCCTGATACAAATCGTCATATTCCTCTCCTCTGCCCTTAAATCGTTTGGCAATAGAATGAACAAGCCCGATATTGTCCTCAATCATTTCATTTCTGTTTTTTGTTACCATTTTGTACGACCGCTGATTTTTTTAGTTAAAACAACCGTTGTGCCGATTCCGAGTGATGAAGTGACGCTGACTCTGTCGCAAAACGACTGCATAACAGTGAAGCCAAGCCCTGCTCTGTCGCTTCCGCCTGTGGTGTAAAGCGGTGTCATTGCTTCGCTGACATCGGCAATACCTCTGCCCTTGTCCTTGATTTTAATTTTTATCACATCGTTTTCTAAAAGCTGACCTGTTATGTAAATCTTTCCGCAAGTGTCGGCATAGCCGTGAACTATTGAATTGGTAACGGCTTCGGACACGGCGGTTTTTAAATCGGTAATTTCCTCGATTGTCGGGTCAAGAGCAGACGCAAAGGCAGTAACCACTACCCTGCAAAAACTCTCGTTTACGCTTTTGCTGTCAACAGTCAACTTAAATTCGTTTTTTATTTTCATCCTTTTTCTCCTTATATTTCCTTAATGATTGCAATTGAGCCAAGTCCCGCAAGCTCCATAAGTTTTTTGGTTTGCTTTGTGACATTGCGGATTTCGAGGCTTGCGTGAAAATTCATCAACAACCTATATCTGCCCATAACAAGACCGATTCCGCTGGAATCCATAAAGGTCACATTCTTAAAATCCAAAATAAGATGATGTGGTTTGATGAAACTCAATGCGTTGTCAATCTTGTCCCGAATATCAACAGCGGTGTGATGGTCGATTTCGCCGTATAAATATGCAATTACAAGATTTCCGCTTGATTCGATTGTTACATTCATACTTATCCCCCAAATCTAAAAATAAAAAAATACCAATCCGTTAACATAGTAACAGATCGGTATAGCATATTTTGTAAAAATATAGAAGCGGTTAAATTAAATTTCTGACTTCTCTTGCAAGATAAAACGAACCACAAACGAGTTTGAAGTTTTCGTCCTGCTTTGCGAGTGCAACGGCTTTGTTTGAACTGTCGACGGCAACAACATCTTTGCAATATTTTTGAGCAAGATGCTTCAACTCCTCGGCAGGCATTGAACGAGGATTGCCGGGTGTTGTGGTGATAATTCTGTTCAAATGCGGAGCAATGATTGACAAATATCCGTCAACATCCTTGTCTTTCATCATACCGATAACAGCGGTGACTTTGCCGTTTGGAAGATACGGTTCAAGAGCCTGTGCGCCGTTTTTATTATGAGTTCCGTCAAGCATAACATTGCCGATATATTCCTGTCTTGCAGGCAACTCGGCACATTGTTCCACAGTTGGAACGCCTAATATTTCCAGCACGGCATTTGCTGTTGCAAGATTATTTTTCTTGAAATCGCCATGTTCCTTGACCTTAACAAGTTTTTTGCATTTGCCATCAAAAATATGTTCAACATTTGGGTTAGGATACAGAACACAAGTAGAATTTTCGCGAAGAATTCCGCTTTTTTCTTCTGCAATCTGCTCAACAGTATTGCCCAAGAACGCAGTGTGGTCGAGCGAAATTGAAGTTATAACGGAAATGTTCGACTGTTCAACATTGGTGCTATCTCCCTTGCCGCCCATTCCGCATTCGACAACCGCATAATCCACCTTGCTGTCGGCAAAATATTTGTACATAATTGCAGTCAAGAATTCAAATTCCGTGCAATCGTTATCCTTGTATTTATCTACATAAAAAGCAAAATCTTCCTCGGAAATAAATTCGTTATTAATTTGGATTTGTTCTCGATAATCATCAATCCAAGGAGATGAAAAAAGCCCAACTTTGTGGCCTGAATCAATCAAAGCATTATTGATTGTTTTGGCAACAGTGCCCTTGCCGTTTGTGCCTGCAATGTGAATAATCTTTATTTCATTTTGCGGATTGCCCATAGTTTCAAGCAGATTCATAATACGAGTAAGCCCCGGCATAATGCCGAGGCTTTGTTTACCCAATATGAAGTTTAGTGCTTCGTTATAAATCATTGCTGTGCGATTTCCTCGATTGACTTTTTAATCTGTGCAATCTTTTCTTCAAGTTTTACAGCGTCATCCTTGTTTTGCTGAACTACCTTTTCAGGTGCTTTGTTTACAAATCCGGGGTTGTTGAGTTTTTTGTTAATGAACTCAAGTTTATCTTCTGCTGTTGCAAGTTCTTTTTCAAGGCGCTTCTTTTCTGCTTCAAAGTCTACCAAATCACCGAGAGGAATGTAAACTCTTGCATCATCGGTAATGATAGTTACAACATTGCCGAGATCTCCGAATGATTCGTTAACTTCAACTTCGTTTGCATATGCAAGGCGCTTTACAAAGTCAACACCGTTTGAGAATGTGGCAATATTTGAAGTTTCAATAAACACCTTTGACTTCTTTGAAGGAGGAATGTTCATCTCTGCTCTGCGGTTACGAATTGCACGAATGGAAGCCATAATCTTTTCCATTTCTGTTTCGTCAGCCTCAAATGTAAGCGATTCATCAAACTTACACCATTCTGACACCATAATAGACTCTGTATCATGTGGAATAGCCTGATAAATTTCTTCTGTGATAAACGGCATAAACGGATGGAGAAGTTTCAAAATGTAGGTAAGAACAAACACCAATACAGCCTTTGCGTCATCCTTTGCACTTTCGTCATCGCCTTGAAGTCTAATCTTTGCAATTTCAATATACCAATCGCAGAAAACATCCCAAATAAAGTCATAGAGCTTTTGAACTGCAATACCAAGCTCGTACTTATCAAGATTTTCTGTAACCTCTTTTGCAAGAGAATTAGCCTTTGAAACAATCCACTTATCTTCAATAAGAAGATTTTGAGGAAGTCCGTTGTACTTGTAATCATCACCAAGATACATAAGAACAAATCTTGCAGCGTTCCAAAGCTTGTTTGCAAAGTTACGGGAAGCCATAACCTTGTCATCGGAGAAACGCATATCATTTCCCGGTGAGTTGCCTGTTGCAAGAGTGAAGCGGAGTGCATCTGCACCGTACTTATCAATAATTTCGAGTGGGTCAATACCGTTTCCGAGTGATTTTGACATCTTTCTGCCCTGTGCATCACGAACAAGACCGTGAATGAGAACTGTATCAAACGGTGCTTTATCTGTGTATGCAAGACCGGAGAATATCATTCTTGAAACCCAGAAACCGATAATGTCATAACCTGTAACAAGAGTGTTAGTTGGATAATAATGCTTCAAATCCTCTGTTTCATCAGGCCAACCAAGAGTTGAGAACGGCCACAATGCCGATGAGAACCAAGTATCGAGTGTGTCAGGGTCTTGTTTAATATTCTTGCTGCCGCACTTTGTACATTCGCAAATATCTTCCTTTGAAACCATAGTTGCACCGCAATCATCACAGTACCACGCAGGAATTCTGTGACCCCACCAAAGCTGACGGGAAATGCACCAATCTCTTGTGCCACGCATCCAGCTCATATAGTTTTTCTTAAATCTTTCGGGAACGAACTTGATGTCGCCGTTTTCAACAGCATCAATTGCAGGACCTGCGAGAGGGTCCATCTTTACAAACCATTGCTTTGAAACCATAGGTTCGATTGTTGAATGGCAACGATAGCAAGTGCCGACATCGTGCTTGAGTGGCTCAATTTCCTTGATATAACCGCCTGCTTCAAGATCGGCAACAATTGCTTTTCTTGCTTCAAGAGTTGTCATACCTGCATATTTGCCACAATCAAGAACCTCAGGTTCGTTCTGTGTTGCTCTGCCTGAAGCAAAGATTTCATCGGCAACAGCCTTGTCTTTTGCGCCTGTCATATGTCCGTCATATGTGAAAGTACGAACGATAGGGAGATTATGACGAAGACCTACTTCAAAGTCGTTAGGGTCGTGAGCGGGAGTAATCTTTACAACACCTGTACCCTTTGTCATATCCGCATGTTCATCGCATACGATAGGAATTTCCTTATTAAGAAGCGGAAGAATAACATGGCAACCGTGAAGATGTGCATATCTTGGGTCATCGCCGTTGATAGCTACCGCTGTATCGCCAAGCATAGTTTCGGGTCTTGTTGTTGCAAGTTCAAGTTTTTCGCCTGTTTCCTTAACTGTGTAAAGAAGATGCCAGAAATTACCCTCTTTTTCCTCATATTCAACCTCGGCATCCGAAATCGAAGTGTTGCAATGAGGACACCAGTTTACCATTCTGTTGCCACGATAAATCAAATCTTTGTCATAAAGGCCAACAAAAACCTCACGAACAGCCTTTGAGCAACCCTCATCAAGAGTGAAACGCTCTCTGTCCCAGTCGCAAGAAGAGCCCATTTTCTTGAGCTGTTCAATGATTCTGCCACCGTATTGCTTTTTCCAATCCCAAGCACGCTCAAGGAACTTATCTCTGCCCAAATCCTCTTTGGTGATGCCCTCTTCACGCATTTTTTCAACAATCTTTGCTTCTGTTGCGATTGAAGCGTGGTCTGTGCCCGGAAGCCAAAGGGTGTCGTAGCCTGCCATTCTGTGATAACGAATAAGAATATCTTGAAGTGTATTATCAAGGGCATGTCCCATATGGAGCTGACCTGTGATATTTGGAGGCGGAATTACTATTGTGTAAGTTTTCTTGCCTTCTTCTCTTTTTGCATGGAAGTATTTGTTTTTGCACCAAAAGTCATAGGTGCGATCCTCAACTTCAGAAGGATTATACTGCTTTGCAAGTTCTTTTGCCATTTTTTCATCTCCTATAAAAAATAAAAAACGCCTCAAAATATGAGGCGAATAAATCCGTGGTACCACTCAAATTGCACAGTATAGCGACTGTGCCACTCATTTCCTTAACGCAGAAATACGTATAGAACTACTGCTACTTCATTCTATCGGCTCATAAGCTACCTTCACACCGTCTGCCTGCCGACTTGCACCAACCGTCAACTCTCTGAAAAACAATCGGGTGTTACTCCTCTTAATCACTGCCTTTCAATATTGATAGTATCTTACCAAAAGCGAGGCATTTTGTCAAGTGCTATGTAAATCTTGAAACAAGAGAATTATGGCACAAATTCTCAAGTTCGTCATCAATGTTGGGTAATTCTTTTACCTGCAATGCTTTTTTTATTATTTCATCGGCAAAAATCGGATTTTTCGGAAGTACCGGACCGTGTGCATAAGTACCAAAAGTGTTTTTATATAACACTCCCTCCGTGCCGTCCTCGCCATTATTTCCAAAGCCTGAAATCACACGACCAAGCGGACAAAGTTCATTTGCAATATATGTTTTTCCGCTATGATTTTCAAATCCAACAATTTTGCCAAACGGCGACTCAAACACAACATTGCCAATCAGTCTTTGCTTTGCACCCTCTGTAAAAAACGGCAAAGCTCCCGACAGTTCAATAACCTGTGCAGAGGCTGTTTTGTAATATTCACCCAACAGCTGATAGCCTCCGCAAATTGCAAGAACGGTTTTTCCCGAATGAATATAATAGGACAGTTCCTCCGCTTTTCTGCGAACATCTCGTCTGACAATTGACATTTCCTTGTCCTGCCCACCGCCAATGAACAAAATATCAAAATCGGGTATTCGCTCTCCCATCCCTACATTGATGACATCAACCTTGTAATTGCGTGCTTCAAGCCGTTTTTTTAGGCAAATCACATTGCCCTTGTCGCCGTACAAATTCATTTCTTCAGGATACAAGTGAACAATCTTTACTGCCAAAATTCATCACCGCCAAAGTTTTCTATCAACAAATGCCTCAAATTCATCATAGCTGTATAAGTTGAGAATATAACAAAATCTCTGTTGCTGTTTTTAATTAAAGCAATTATTTTTGCATAGTCCTCGCCATCAATTACAGTCGGTACAATTCCGTCATATTTTAGGCGAAGTGCCATATCATATGACCGCTTGCCGACAGTATAATTTTTTCTTGATTTCACAGCCGAAAAATCAACATCCCATATCCAGCTGACATCCTTGCCGTCTGCATCATTATCATTAAGCGCAAACACGCTTTCAAATTCACCAAAACGACCAAAAGCATAGTTTATGCAATTTGAAAAGCCAACAGGATTTTTCACAAGCATAACCGTGATTTTTCTGTTATTACAATAAAAGTTCTCCATTCTGCCAAACGAACCGCCAAACGATTGAAGCGACAAATAATTAAGATGTAATAAATTAAGCACAGACGAAGCGGACAAAAAATTATATACATTATATATACCGCCGAGTGAAAGAGTTATACTTTTTCCATCAAGAATAAACGAAGAGCCGTGCACATCGGTTGCACACAAATTGGGAGTGACCCTTTTATACTTACAATTCGGGCAACAAAAATCACCAAGCTGTGCATACATAACGCTATTGTAAATCAGTCTTGAACTGCAACACGGACAAAACGGCGAATCAGACGGAACATTGCCTTTGCCGTTACCGTTGACACCAAAAGACACAACATCATTTTTGCAATGGAATTTAAGCGAATATGTAAGCGGACAATCCGCATTAAGAACAATAGTTGCATTTGGCGAATTTTCTATTCCCTGCTTGATTTTATCAAAAGTCGTGTTAACCTCGGCGTATCTGTCAAGCTGGTCACGAAAAATATTTGTTACAACAATTATCTTGGCATTGATAGAATTTGTAATTAACGGCAGGCTGTTTTCATCACATTCAAGAACCGCATATCTGCATTTTGGTTTGCCGAATAAATTTGAATTTTTAATAAATGCGGTTGCAACACCGCCGAGCATATTGGCACCGCTTTTGTTGATAAAACACGGAATATTATTGTTTTTCATTCCGTGTTCAATCATTGCACAGGTTGTTGTTTTTCCGTTTGTTCCCGTAACGCAAATGCAGTAAACACCTCTTGAAAGATGAAAAAGTATTCCGGGCTTTAGTTTCAGTGCTAATTTTCCGGGTAAAGAGGTAGCTCCCTTGCCTGTTATATTCAATATTTTTATTAAAATCTTGGACAGCAAAAGTATAATGAACATATTAAATTATATTGAAATAAAAATTAAATATGATATAATCAATTTATATTCAACACGGAGATGATATTATGTTAAATCAAATTATTGAAATAGTTAAAAAAGCAGGAGAAATATACCGCAGTGCAGGCGACGACCTTGGTATTTGTGAAAAAAGTTCAAGCGTTGACCTCGTTACAAAATATGACAAAAAAATTCAGGACTTTTTATATACAGAACTCAAAAAGGTTGTTCCCGATGCACAGCTTTTTGGTGAGGAAGGTGACGGAAACAAGGAACTTACTGACGGCTACTGTTTCATCATTGACCCTATTGACGGCACAACAAACTTTATAAAAGGCTTTCAGCACAGTGCAATCAGCGTTGGTCTTGCAAAGGACAAAGAGTTGATCATCGGCGTTGTACTCGACCCTGATTTGAACAACCTCTACTATGCCGAAAAAGGCAAAGGTGCATTTCTCAACGGCAAGCCAATCCATGTCAGCGATTGTAATATTGAAAAAAGTCTTGTACTTTTCGGAACTTGCCCATACGAACACGAACTTGCGCACAAAACATTCAAACTTACAGAAGAAGTATTTTATAAAGCTATTGAAGTCAGACGAGGCGGTTCGGCAGCACTTGACATCTGCTACATTGCGGCGGGAAAAGCCGATTTATATTATGAGCTTATTATTCGCCCTTGGGATTGGGCGGGTGCAACTCTGATTTTGCACGAAGCAGGCGGAATTTGCACACAGGTGAACGGTGACGAATTAAGCCTTAACAAGATTACATCCTATGTTTGCGGAAACGAAAAGAACCTGAAAGAATTCTATGAAATATACAACGCTCAATAATTATCTAAAAGAACGATTTGGCGAAAAGGTATACAAAATTGCACTAAACGGCGGTTTCACCTGTCCAAATCGTGACGGCTCAATCGACACAAGAGGATGTATATTTTGTTCAAAAGGCGGAAGCGGTGATTTTGCCGAAAGTCCCGACCTGACAATTACAGAGCAAATTGAGAATGGCAAAAAGCGACTTGAAAAGAAAATCAAAAACGGCAAATATATTGCATATTTTCAGGCATTTACAAACACCTATGCACCAGTTAAAAAATTAAGAGCGATTTATACCGAAGCGATTATCCATCCCGACATTGTTGCACTATCAGTCGGCACAAGACCCGATTGCCTTGGAGATGATGTTCTCGCATTGCTTGATGAACTCAACAAAATCAAACCGATATTTGTTGAACTTGGGCTACAAACAATCAACGAAGATACAGCAAAATACATCCGCAGAGGCTACACACTTGAAATTTACGACAAAGCAGTTGCAGACTTGCATAAAATCGGCATAAATGTGGTTACTCACATCATTTTAGGCTTACCAAACGAAAGCAAGGAAGATATGCTGAATAGCGTTAAATATGCGTGCAAGGTCACTGACGGAATAAAACTTCAACTGCTTCACATTCTCAAAGGCACAGACCTTGCAAAAGATTATGAGCAAGGCAAATTTGAGGTGCTGACATTGGAGCAGTACACAGAGATAATAAAGGAATGTGTACAAATCATCCCTGAAAATGTGGTTATCCACCGCCTGACAGGTGACGGAGCAAAAAAAGACCTGATTGCCCCCCTCTGGTCAGCAGATAAAAAAACAGTGCTCAACACAATAAATCGAGCACTGAAAGAAATATAAGCAAAATAACATATACTGTTGTACTCTGATTTTAATTTGCATGCAATTTCGCCAACTGAATTTTTATTACGCATTTTCTATGCGTGATAGCCGTCAAGTTCTTTATCAATATTCCTTTGAGCCTTGCCGACTTCCTCAACGACTTCACTTGATACATCAATATCCTTGATATTTTCTCAAAGCCTTATATCCTGTTTGTTCATCGGCAGGATTTGTAATGTTGATATAATACGCTTTGACATTTGAGCCGTGATATACCACAAGCAAATTGCCGTCCTCGTCACGAACCTTACTGTCTTTAAAATATTCCTGTTGCTCGTTTGTAAGCTCGTTACCATCGCTGTCAATAAAAATGTTTTTAGAAAATTGCTTATTGACATTTTGGAGCTTTTCAAGTAAAGTGTAGATAGAAGATGAAGCGTCGCTGGGTGTCGTCTTTTGACTAGTCCCAGTCTTGAACGGCGTTTCATCTTCGTTTTATTTTTTGATAACCACTTCGTGAAGATAATAATCGGCTATCGAATTTTTATGTCCACTGTATCGAATTGTTATGCCTTCCGTTTCATTAATTGAAAAGTCAATATAGAATGTGGCATAACTTCCCATACCACAGCTTTGTTCAATGCAAACATACTCAACCTTGGTTCCGTCAAGTTCAAATGTACATCACACTTTTTAGATAAATATTTATCAAGGCTCTCAACCACTTTTCGCATTAAGAAAAGCTTTTAATATATCCTGTATCTTTTGAAAACTTCTTGTTGACATCATCATTTGATTTTGTTATACTTTCATTAATAGCAGAAGTTATCGTTTCAGCTGCTCCCATTCCGCCCTTTGGCGGAACAGAGGCAACATCAGCGTCTTTAACTTCTGTTATTTTATTTTATATCATAAAGAATTTTTCTTCCGTCTTTTGTATTAAAGACTTCCAAAAAAGAAACATCCTGAATGTTGACAGAACATCCTGAATATAATATACTACCAATGTAGCCACTTTGTTGGAAGCCAATGGGTACACCGTTTTGGTGGAAGCCTATCTGTCTTACCGATTTTGTGGCTATTTTTTTGTTTTCGCTAACATACAAAACATCACTTTTATTAAGGCAGTCGTCAAAACTTACTTCTTCAGGTAAAATATCAGGGAAATATTTGTTGACGTAATCAAGCAAATTGGATATACTAATTTTGGAATCGGTAGAAAGTGTAGAAACTTTCGGGGATAAGCTCCCAGCCGGTTCCGTTTTTGCGTTTACTCGATAAATATATAAAATTAAATATTGAAGGATAGGTTGTTAGTAAACATTTTATTGACATTATCAAGCAAATTTAATATACTAATTTAAGAAGCAGTAAGACCTGTGTCGTTATTTGACCGAAAGTCTGGCTCGATAAGAGCAGCTGCTTCTTTTTTTGTTTTTACCAGATTTAAATATTGAATGATACGTTATTAGAAAACATCTTCTTGACATTTATGACTGATTTTGATACAATTTCATCAATAAATTTGATTTTGCTGTTGTACGCGGCCGGAATTATACCGGCATTTCGTGACAGCAAATCAAATTTTTTTATTTTATTTATTTTTTTATTGAAACAGAATATAATATAATTTTTTAACTTTAAACAGCTAAAACAGGCTATTTCAAGCAAAAATAAAACACCCTCGATATATGATTATCAAGGGTGTTTTTGGTGCACCTGACAGGAATCGAACCTGCACATCTCTCGATACTAGATCCTAAATCTAGCGCGTCTGCCAGTTCCGCCACAGGTGCAACTGCCCGAATATAATAACACGCAAGGTGGCAAAAGTCAAGGACATATTTGTTCGCTCAACTGATTTTTTGTGCCTTGTCAAATTCCTTGCGGAGATTTGAAATTATGCGTTTTTCAAGGCGGGATATGTATGATTGAGAGATTGAAAGTTCATCCGCCAATTGCTTTTGAGTGAGGGCTTTGTAGCCGTTCAAGCCAAATCGCCTGTTCATTATATTCTTTTCTTTTTCGGGCAGGTTTGAAACTATTTTTCGAAGCAGTTTTTTCTCGTCCTCATATTCAATATTTTGGCTGATTTCGTTAGGTTCTGTGCCAAGCACATCACGGAGCGTCATCTCATTGCCGTCCCAGTCCGTGCTCAACGGTTCATCAAATGACAATTCGATTTTTGAATTTCCTGTTTTTCGCAGATACATAAGAATTTCGTTTTCGATACAGCGTGAAGCATATGTTGCAAGTTTGATGTTTTTTGTGTAATCAAAAGTGTTAACCGCTTTCATCAAACCGATTGTTCCGATAGAAACCAAGTCTTCGGTTGTGGCAGTTGGACACTCGTACTTGCGTGCAATATACACCACAAGTCGGAGATTGTGCACAACCAACAAATCCTTGTGTTCGTCATTTCCGTCGGCAAGTTCAAGCATAATTTTTTGCTCTTCTTCCCTTTTCAACGGAGGCGGTAAAACATCGGGACCGTTTATATAATGACAAAACTGCTTTGGAAAAAATCTCAAAAGCAAACGCAAAAAAATATTTTTCATAAAAGCACCTCAAATTGAAAGAATATCATAATTTAAAATTGCGGAGTAATTCTCATCTTTTACATCATTGCTCAAGGCTATGTACGCATTTTCAATTACTTCCTCCCCTTTGGTTGATTTGATAATGATTTTGTCAGGCTTAAAAGCGGTCAAAAATCCAACGCCGTTAACTGTTGTGACAGGAACGAGCCTTGTATTTTTTCCGTCTGCGGAAATTTTTGAAGAATCAACAATAATCACGGGAGCATTTGAGAAAGGTTCACGGAGTTTGTTGCCTGTATCTAAAAAAGCGAGCAAATCGGTCGATGTTCCGTTGTTTTCTATTGTTAAAAAATAGATTTCTTTTTTTGACAGTGTACGATTATACAATCTGATAATCACACTTGAAACAACATACGCAAATGCTGTGCAAACAATAATTGTTGCCGATGAAACATCAAAATACAAAACATCATTATTGACTGCAATAAATTTAAGTTTGAACAAATAACAGGCACACATCACGATGCCTAACAGCAAAAAGTTGCCAAAATAGAACACTGCAACCTGCTTTAAAAATGCAACAACGCCTTTATATCCAAAGGATACAAGCACCATTACAAAAGATACAAGCAGTTTTGTAATTGCAAGGACTAACGCAGGCACATCATCGCAAAATATAATCAACGAATAAACAGCACCGATTGCGGAAGCAAGAATTATTCTAATTAATTTCGGCTTGCATTTTGAGAACAGACAGGTGATTTGCAAAAGGAAGAACGACACAAAAAAGTTCAGTGCTAAAAGTATATCAACATAAACAACAATAAAAATACCCCCTTTGCATACATTATAAAATGCAAAGAGAGTATAATTTGTCAAAATATGATTAGTCGATAATTTCGATTGTGTCAATCACAACATCAAATACAGGCTTGTCGTTCATTCCTGTTTTGGTTGCTGCAATGTCCTCAAGAACATCCTCGCCATCAGTAATCATACCGAAAACTGTGTGATGGAAGTCGAGCCAAGGAGTACCGCCCTTTTCTTTATAAGTGTCGATAACCTCACGAGGAAAGCCGTTGTCCTGCAAATCTTCCATTTGAGCAAGAAGTTGTGGGTCAACATTCTTTGCCTGAACGATAAAGAATTGCGAGCCGTTTGTATTTGGACCTGCATTGGCCATTGAAAGTGCGCCGTAATAATTGCGTGCGTCAAGTGAAAATTCATCTTCAAAGTTCTTGCCCCAGATTGATTCACCGCCCATACCTGTACCGGTTGGGTCACCGCCCTGAATCATAAAGTCTTTGATTACTCTGTGGAAAATAAGTCCGTCATAATAGCCGTTCTTTGCATGAGTAGCAAAGTTTTCTACTGTCTTTGGTGCTACCTCAGGCATAAGGTCAAAGGACATATCACCTTTGTTTGTTTTGATAATTGCTTTCATTATAATTTAACCCTTTCGTTAATTGATTTTAATACTTCGGTGTCAATCTTTTGCACCTTTCTGTCATAAGTGAAAAGACCGTTGAGTTCATCCTCAACATCTGTGACCTGTGTATATACAGTTGCAGACAAGCCGTCTTTGATTTGAGAAATAATTGTTTTTTCAAACAAGTTTTTATATGCTTTTGTAAGCCCTTGTTTCGAATTAAATATCTTATAACCAAACATCTTATTATTAAAGGTATGACCCTTAACTCTGGTGCTCAATCCACCGAACTCCGTTAAGCACCACGGTTTATTGCCCGAATGAACTTTAATCGGAGTGAAATAAATATGCTTTGAAATAACATCGGTTTGACCCCTATCGTGCCAACCTGATGCAGAATCTACAATTCGAGTGTTGTCCATCGCTTTGACGAGAGTATAAGCATAGTTGCTGTCGAACTGTCCCCATCCTTCGTTGAAAGGAACCCACACAGCAATGCACGGACAATTATAAAGAGCAGTAATCATTTCTTCAAGTTCTTTATAATAAAGTTTGCGTGCCTCAAGGCTTGTGCGCTTAAAGGTCTTATAATTCGAATCATCAAGATTGATGCCGACAAACGGAATGGCACTGACTTCAAGTCCGTAATTTCCACCACCGTTAATCATATCCTGCCAAACGATAATACCATTTACATCACAGTAGTGATACCAAAGCATCGGTTCGATTTTTATATGTTTGCGGAGCATATTGAACCCAAGATTTTTGATTGATTTCACATCAAACTTCATAGCTTCATTTGACGGAGGAGTAAGAAATCCGTCGGGATAATAACCTTGGTCAAGCAAGCCGTTCATAAAATACGGCTTATTATTAAGCATAAGTCGAGGCATATCGTTGTCGTCAGTTCCGACAGAGAATTTGCGCATACCGAAATATGAGCGAACCTCGTCATTCTTATACTTAAACACAACATCATAAAGAAACGGATTGTCGGGTGACCATTCTTTTACATTTTCAAGTTTAACAACGGTATCTGTTGTGTCGGCAATCAACTTGTCGCCGTCATAGATGAGCTTTTGAACAGTGATATTCCCATCCGCTTCAAACATGACAGTTTGATTATCCAAATCAGGAGTTATACGAACATTGGGGATATATTCATTCGGTGTGCTTTCAAGCCAAACGGTTTGCCAAATTCCGCTTTGTGCAGAATACCAAATACCGCCTCTGTTAGTTTTTTGCTTTCCTCTTGAATACTCGTTTTTTTCGGTTAAATCACGAACAACAACATTCAAAGTATTATGCTCTTGAATAAAATGAGAAACTTCAAAACTAAACGGAGTATAGCCACCGTGATGAACGCCGATAAATCTACCGTTTAAATACACCTTGGCAATTTGGTCGACAGCACCAAAATGAACGAACACTTTGCCTTTATTAAAATCGTCAGGCAAGTCAAATTTTTTATTATAAATCAGATATTCATTTGATTTGAGCATTCTGTTAACGCCCGAAAGTGGTGTTTCAGGAGAAAACGGAACAACTATATCATATGAAAACTTTGACGGGATTTCCTCGCTTTCACAAAATTCGCATTGCCAAATGCCATTAAGGTTCAAATAGCTGTCACGCTTAAACTGCGGACGGGGATATTCCGAAAGAGGACAATTTTTATTCAAGTCCTCTCCCCATTTTGTCATCAACATTATTTTTCCTCCACAACAATCTTGCCGTCAACAATTTGAATATGCTTGTTGCAAATTTCAAGGGCGGCAGTCTTATGAGAAACAATGATACAGGTTTTGTCCTGCATTTCTTTTAAATTCTTTAAGAAGCGAAGTTCAGTTGCTTCGTCAAGAGCAGAAGTTGCCTCATCAAGGAGCATAATTGGCGATTTTGAAAGAATAGAACGAGCAATAGCAAGTCGCTGAAGCTGACCTTCCGAAAGTCCTATTCCCCTTTCACCGATAACGGTTTCAAGTCCGTCAGGCAAATCATACACAAATTGATCGGAACAAGAAATTTTAACAGCCTTTTCAATTTCTTCATCGGTTGCATTTGAATTAATGAACTTAAGGTTGTCCTTAATTGTACCTGACAAAAGGAAATTACCCTGCGGAACATACGAAAACAGCTTTCTTGTATGGCAGTCAACAGAAATTTCTTTGCCATTGACATCAAGCGTTATCGTACCGTTATCAACATTGAACACGCCCAAAAGGAGCTTTAAAAGAGTTGATTTGCCGATACCTGAAATACCCATAATAGCAACGAAATCGCCCTTATTCACGGTTAAAGAAGTATCGTCAAGAATTACATCTCTGTCATAGCCAAATGTTATATCTTTAAATTCAATGGAATTAAGATTTTTGTATGTACTCTTAACATCAATGTCCTGATTGTTCTTTTCAAACTCATCTTTAATATTATCAAGTTCAATAATTCTCTCTGCAGATGCAAGAAGAGCAAAATATTTTGGAAGCATACCTGAAAGAGATGAAAACGGATACTGAATTTGATTTACAAGTTGAAGCATAGCAACAAGATTGCCATAATCCAAACCATTAAGTAATCTATATGAACCATAAGCAAGTGCAAATACATAACCCAAATTGAAAGTTGTATTAATACCGGCATTTGCAACAATACCAAACATACGACGCTTCATCTTTGTTTTATAATTCACTTCCATAAGTTCATCAGCTTCACCTGACACTTTTTCCTCAACATTAAATGATTTAACAACAAGCAATGAAGTGAGAATTTCCTGAATAAACGAACGAACTCTGCCTTCTGATTCTTGTACATTTTTGTGAAGTTTTTTTAATATTTTTCTGAATAAAAAGCTAAACGCAAAAACAAGAATACCGCCGACTAAAAATACAAGCGTGAACACCTTATCCAATGCAACAAGATAAATAAATGCACACACCAATCTTACAACAAAATTAACCAAACTTGGAACTATTGTTGTAAAGCCGTCAGAAATAGTGGTAACATCACTTGTCATTCTATTTTGAATTTCACCGGTGTGATACTTTGTTACGCCTTGATAATCTTTTTTTAAAACGACATCAAGAATATACTTTCTAAGCGTAACCTCTATTCGAGCCTTACAGCGTTCTGTAAAACTTCTTGAAACAAGGGTCAACAAGAGTTGCACCATAATAAGAACTAAAAAGCAAATAGCATAATACACAACTCTGTCAAATGAATGTTCTTCTGTTGCTGCGTTTACAATATTTTTTGAAAAATCAGCATAAATAATTGTAAGAATGGCATTTATAGCATTTGAGAAAATCAAAATGAATACATGCCAACGCTCTTTATGAAAAGTATGCCACATCCATTTTACAGTTTCAAAATCTGATTTTGAAAATTTACGATTCTGTTCCAATATATCAGTACCTCTTTAAAATTCTTCTTTCGACAAAACTAACACAACGATTAACAAACATAAAAACCGGTCTGATAGGAAGCAAAGCAACCCAAATTCGAGAGTAAAGCTTGTACCATTTTGTTTTGTTGCAATCTACATATTTTTTACCCTTGCGAAAATATCCAACAAGTACACCGCAAATCATATCATCGGTTACATATTCCTTGTCTTTAAGATTATCGCCGACAATCACATAATGATCATCATGAACCTCAATAATTCTGTGCATAACATATCTGCCGGATTTAAGCTGATAAACCGGGACATCATATTTTTTCAATCTGCCTGTCGGTTTAACAACAATGATATTATCCCTATTTTGATGAATAATAGGCATCATTGATTCGCCTCTTGTGAGGCCTGTGTACTTGCCTGTTTTATCAAGTATTTCTTTAATTGAAGTGAATTCTTCCATATTTTCTACCCTTTTACTCATTATTTAATAGGACAACAGCGTGAGCTGAAATTCCCTCTTTTCTACCTGTAAATCCAAGTTGTTCCTCGGTTGTTGCCTTTACGCTTACCTGTGAAACATCAATTCCGCAAGCTTTTGCAATATTTTCTCTCATAGACAAAATGTGTGGTTTCATTTTTGGTTGCTGTGCAATAAGTGTTGAGTCGATATTTTCAATAAAATATCCCTCATCATTCACTCTTTTTACAACAGCTTCAAGAAGCACAAGCGAATCTGCACCCTTCCACTTTTCATCTGTATCGGGAAACATTCCGCCGATATCGCCCAAAGCAGCCGCTCCCAATATCGCATCGGAAATTGCATGAAGCAAAACATCGGCATCACTATGACCCAAAAGTCCAAATTCATACGGAATATCTACTCCGCCGATAATTAGCTTCCTGCCCTCAACGAGTTTATGAACATCATAACCGTGACCAATACGCATAATCACACCTCTTCCTTTTCAAGCAAACTTTCGGCAACAGGAATGTCATCAGGAGTTGTAATCTTTATATTAGAATAACTGCCCTCGACCATTTTAACCTTTACACCGCTGTATTCGGCAAGCTGACAATCATCGGTGAAATCCTTGCCGTCTGCAACCGCTTTTTCGAGTAATTCGCTGTACATCTTGAAATCAAAAATTTGCGGAGTTTGAACAGCAAAAAGAGATGAACGCTCCGGAGTTTCAACAACAAACGAAGCCTTGTCAATAATTTTTATTGTATCTTTAACCGGAACTCCGACAGCCGCCGCTTTGTTTTCTTTTGCTTGGCGGATAGTGTTTTCAATATCCTCTACCCTAATGAGAGGTCGTGCACCGTCGTGAATTGCAATAAGTTCGGCTTCATCAATAGTTTGAACAGCATTGTACACACTTTGCTGTCTTGTATCTCCGCCGATAGCAAACGATACCCTTTCGTCAGGGAAAAGAGAGACGAATGTTTCTATATCCTGCTCACGAGCAACAACAATAACCTCATCAATATCGGAAATACCGAGAAAAGCCTCAACACTTCTTTCAATCACTGTTTTACCTTTTATTTTCAGCAAAAGTTTGCTTTGCTCGCACTTCATTCTTGTGCCGTTTCCCGCACCGAGAATAACCGCAACATTACTCAATCTCTTTCACCTCCGAAAGTTCCTCCTCGTTTGGAGTGACATATTCCGTTTTGTAGTCATCATAAATAACCATACCGGGCTTTGCACCGTTTGGCTTGTGAACATTTTTTACAATAGTGTAATCAACTGCAACATTTGATGATGAGCCTGCTTTTGAATTGACACAGGCGAGCATTGCAGCCTCACGAATCAATTTGTCGGTAAACGGCTTTTCCTTTACTGCTTCAACAATAACATGGCTACCCGGTGTGTCCTTAACATGGAACCACAAATCATAATTCTTTGCTGTTTTAAGCGTCAACTTATCGTTTTGGACATTATTTCTGCCGACAAAAATGGTGTATCCCTCCGAAGAAAGATACTTCTTTGGCGGGAGCTTTTTCTGCTTTTGATTTTTTGTTCCTGTCCTTGAAAGCAAGCCGACAGAACGCAACTCATCTCTGATAGCGGTTATTTCACTGTCGGTTTTGGCTCTTGAAAGTTCATCAATTACAGTCTCAAGATAGTTTGCCTCCTCATCCGCTTCTTTAATAAAATCAAGAAGTTTATTTTCGGCAATCTGCTTTTTACGATAATTCTTATAATATTTCTGTGCATTCTGTGCCGGAGAAAGAGTTGGGTCAACAGGAATTCTGATTGGAGCCATATTGTCATAATAATTCTCCAAATCGTAGAACATTGCACCTTTTTCAAGACGGTGGAGATTTGCATTAATCAAGTCACCGCAGATTTTTAATCTTTCTTTATCCGCACATTCATCGAGTTCTCTCTTTCGGTTAATTGACTTTCTTACGGCACGCTCTTTAAGGGTATTAAGACGGTGGAACAAATCATTTGAACGCTGTCTTATTCTCTCAATTCTGACCTGCTCATAATAGAAATAATCAACCAAATCCGAAAGTGTATCAAAGGTTTTATATGTGCACAAATCGCCAAATTGATGTGGCATAAAATATGTGAAATCTTTTGGCTTGTCAAGAATGACAACAGTCGGTTCGGGATGATTGATATGCTCTTTCAATCCCGAAAGGCTCAAATCAAACTCAATTTCGTTGGCAACAATCGGCGATATACCCTGAATAACCTTGCCTGCTGCCTTGCCGCGAGTAGTATCAAGCGACTTTATTTTCGCTTCAATATCAGGGATACTGTCGGTCAAGATATTCATTTTATCCTGTGTCGGAGGAAGTTTATAAGTTAATCCCGGCAAAATTTCTCTGACAGACGACTTTGTTTCGTCAATTCGCTTTACGCATTCAATAATTTTATATTTCTTATCAACAAGAATAATGTTGCTGTACTTCCCCATTATCTCAATAATAAGTCTGTACTCAACAGGGTCACCCAAATCGTTTTTTGCATCAAACACAAGTGTGAGTATTCTCTCAAAACCTTCCTGCTTGATTTCCCGAAGAATCGCACCGCAAAGGAGCTTGCGAAGAAGCATTGTGAGCATAGGCGGTTTTTTTGGATTTTCGATATATTGATTTGTAAGCTGTATTCTTGAGCTGTCGGCCTTTGCAGACAAAAGAAGTTTTTCACTTCCGTCATAAGTCCTAAAAGTGAAAAGTATCTCCTCTTTTGACGGCTGATAGATTTTATCAACCCTGAAGCCGACAACCTTTGATGCTATTTCGTTTTTTATTAAATGAAGGAATATTCCGTCAAATGCCATAGTACATCTCTATTCTAAATTGTTTTTACAGGATTTTCACGAGGTGCAACAACAAATTCAACATCTGTGAAAATCTGCTCTAAATTTTCTTTAAACATAAGAAACGGCAAGTTCTCCGTTTCAAAATGGCCGGCTGACACAACCGCAAAGCCTGCTTCCGAAGCGTCAAGCATTTCGTGATACTTCAAATCACCTGTCACAAAGCAATCTGCCTTTTGAAGTGCGTCAAACATAAATTCACTGCACGCACCCCCACCGACTGCAACAGTTTTGATAAGTTTGTCGGTATCGGTATATCTGATACCTGCCGTGCCGAGCTGTTGCTCAATATATTCCGCAAAATCATCCATACTCATCGGAGAATCAAGCGAGCCGACAACAACAAAACCATCACACATTGTATAGGTATCATTCAAACCCAACAATTTTGCAAGATTGGTGTTTATACCGCATTCAGCCTTATCAAAATTAGTGTGAGCACAAAGATATGCAATGTTTGAATTTATAAGATTATACAGCGCAGTGTCACTCATTACATTTTTCAATCCGCCAAAAATCAACGGATGATGGGTGAGCACCAAATCGGCATTGATATCCTTTGCGAAGTTGACAACTGCCTTTGTGCAATCAAGCGACATAACAACTTTTTTTACTTCTTTTCTGAAATCGCCGACAAGATGACCGGAATTGTCCCACTCCTCTTGCGACTCATAAGGTGCAACGGAATTGATATAATCATAAATATTTTTTACGGTAGTCATATTTTTTCCTCAATAGCTTTTATCAAATCATCAAGGCATAGTCCTGATTTTTGCTTATTCTTCAAATAAACGAGCAAATGCTCAAAGTATTCTTTATCGCTGAAATCGGTAATTGCTCCCAAATAATAATCAATCTGTGATTTTTCTGCAACATTGCCTGAAAACTCGGCAGAAAGAACGCTGTAGTGATGCTTGCCATCAGCAACAATAATGTCTTCGGCTATTTCAAAGCCGTTATCATATAGCCACTTTCTTGCAATTTCAGGATGGGTCATTGGATTGAGAATAATATTCTTTGACTGAATATCATCCGCTCTTGACAGAATATCCGCAATCAGTTCTCCGCCCATTCCTGCAATAATAACGGTGTCGAAATCTTCGCTAACTTCCTGTAATCCGTTTGACAAAGCACATTTTATTTTGTCATCAAGTCCCGATTGAGAAACAAGAAAACGACAGGAATTAAGCGGTGCTTCGTTTATATCGCAGGCAACTGCTCTTTGGCATATTTGATTTTCAACAAGAAATACGGGAATGTAGCCGTGGTCTGTGCCCACATCAACAGGGACGCTTCCCTTTTGAACCATATCGGCTATTGCCTGCAAGCGTTTTGTCAATTTAACCATCAATTACCATAATACTCCATAATATAAATATACTATATTATAATATATATTGTACATATTTGCAAGTAATGTTTGCAAGATGAAAAAATATATGCTAATATATAGAGCAGAAAAGCAAAAAGAGGTAATAAAATGAACGAAAATACAGAAAAAATTATAGAGCCGAAAATGCGATTTGACGCTTTTATGGCAAATGTCAAAGACGGCGGTCTTCGCAGTGTAAGCTCAATATATATGCTTGTTTGCTACATAGTTGCAAATATGAACAAAAGAGTAAGTGCCGCAACAATAATTGAGGCTGTAAACGATGCAATGATTGCCAATTATTTTGAGATTTCAGATGCGGTGAACAAGCTCATAAAAGCAGGCACAATCAACGAGGGTGATGACAAAATGCTCTATATGGACGAGCAGGATGTCAAGGAAATTGCACTTATTGAAAAAGACTTGCCGTTGACTATCAGACAAAGAAGCATAAAGGCTTGTCAAAAGGTTATTGCAAGAGAATCATACAAGCGTGAGAACAAGGTTATTTGCGAACAGGTTGACGGAGGATACAAGGTTCATCTCAAAGTTAGCGACAACACAACAGACTTTATGAATCTTGAACTTTTTGCAGTTACAGACACACAGGCGGAGCTTATAAAGGACAAATTCATATCTGACCCTGCTGCTGTGTACGAAACACTTATTGATGCAATATTTAATAATTAACATAAAAAATCCCGATACAAAATCGGGATTTTTTGTTATTAAATAAGACGTTTTTTAAGTTCTTCTACGGACAGGCATTTAGCGGTTTTAAGGAGTTTTTTATATCTGTCCATATTATACTGTGAATGTTCTGTTTCTTTGCTCCAAAGGTGAATTGTCCAGCTATCCTCGCCAAAATATGTATTAACAAGAACGCCCACAACAGCCATTTTTGCCTTGCTCAAAACATCCCTGTCATACACAGCTTGCAAGAAATATTTATACAAAAAATACATTGCAATATTTTCGTTTGCCTGAACATTTGAAATAGGCTTAACTTCCCCGTTTTCAACCTTGATTTCCCACTCCGGATTGATTAATTCTGGATTTTCAAAGACCTCAAAAAAGTCTATACTTTCATCATTTCCGTCAGGATAATCGTCAAGTTGCGACTGCAAATCCTGTGCAAAATCAAGGAGATTTGAAAGTCGTTGACTGACAGGTTGTGACTTATCTTTTACTATTGCATATGCTTCTTTCCTTGCTTTTACAAGGGTATAATACAGCATACCGTCAATATCATTGAGTGACGGAAGTTCATCTGTCATTTCTTCCTCAAACTCAAATGACGGCAAATCGTACATCATATCAGAAGCAACAGGGCAAGAAAACGAAACGCCGATTTCCCTTGTTCCGCCAAAATCATAAATAAATCTTGGAAAAGTACGACAAGTATACGGAGTGTGTTCCCCGCCGATTGCTATGTGCATATCGCAAAGATTTTCGTCATTCAAAAAAGGGCAACGCTTTTTTGGTGCAAGAGTAAAAATCGTGTTGTCAAATTCGTCTTTTGAAAGAACACGGTCAATTCTCTGCTTTATTTCGAGTGACGGGTCAAGGGTTTTGTAATATTCAAGGGACTCAATGTCTGCGTCTACCTCCCATCCCTGACAACAGGAGTCAGGGCAAGCACCTGCAATACATTTAAAATTCTTATATAATGTCGGTTTTACTATTTTCATAATTTCAATCCTGCCAAATAACTGTTTTTATAGTGATAATCGTCCGAAACATCCTCAATCACTTTGATTTCAGGCGGTAGCTTATATTCTTGATTTTCGCTTTTTAGTTCGAGTTCGAGGAATGCACGGTCATCCCAAAAACGAAAAACATCAAGTTCAAAATATTGACCTTCATACAAAAAGCAATATCTGTCCTTTATTATTGTGTTTTTATCGGGGTCGGCGCTTTCCATAAGTTCGTTATATTTTTGCTCCGAAATAATGCTTTCAATTTCTTCGGAACAAGAGTCTGTTACACGAATTTTTAGAGTTTCAAAATAGGTAAATGTGCCGTTTGAACCTCTTTTTCTTATTCTGTGAGAGCCGACTGCACAAAGCAAATAGGTTTGTGAAATCTCCGCCTTAAACGGATTATATTTTTCAAGAGAAGCAAAATCAGGATACTCAACAAGGAACTTTTTTTCAATCTCATATCCGCTCAAAACGGACTCAAATTCTGCCTTACAAAAAATATATTTTTCTTCAAAAGTGCTTTCATTTTTTATAAAGCGCAAATGTGAGTGTCCAACAGTTACGGCAAGCAATTTCTTTTGATACTCAAGAGCCTCTTCATAGGTTTCAATTCGTGCAGAGGTTGAAAAATACTCGCTTTCGGGTGCAGTTTCCATAACAATCAAAGCGTCATATCTTGCCCACGAATCAACAATGTTGACGCCGATATTTTCAGCAAGAACTTCTCTGTCATCAACATAGCTGAAGCAATCTGTTATGCCACGGTCATAAATAATAACGACCTCATTTTTATCGCTTTGCTCTGCTTTTTTCAGTATTTCCGCTTCATTTTCAAGCTGTTTTTTTGCAACAAGAGTTTCAAAAGCAAGGTAATTCTCCCTGCTTGCGCCACTTGCGATAACCTCATATGCCGACTCGGGACAAATAAAGACATCTCTGCTATCTGTATATAAATCTGCCGCAAGTCTTTCCACAGCAGATGTTTTCCCCGAGCATGGTGCTCCGGTTATTGCAATTTTTGTAATCTTTGCCATTTTATCACCCAACACATTATATCACAAAATGCTACTTTTACAATCCAAAAGAGAAAATGTACACAATAAGTTAAAAATTTATAACAACAAACTCCCCTTGTGTGCACAAAGGGAGCTGAAAAGTTAAAACAATCCTGTTTCTTCAATCTTCTTTTCAAAGAACTTGACAGGCTTTTTGACAATCGCCTTAACCGGCAATCCGATAATAAGACCTGCGACTGCATAAGCAAGAAGTTTAAGCAGATCAATCCAATAGTCGTTGCCATATGTTCCGCAAATACATTCACGCATAGCTTCAATTACAAAGGTGAACGGGATATACGGATTGATTGACACGAAGAATCGAGGTGTTACATCTATCGGGAAAGTACCGCCTGAACCACCAATCTGAACAACAAGCATAATAACACCTATTGCCTTGCCTATATCGCCAAAGGTATATACAATCGAATATATAAAGAACGAATAAACTATCGAGGCAAGCACACCTGCAAACAGGAATTTAACAGGGTGATAGCACTGTATCTTCAAGAAATAGAGGTCACCTAGGCAGATAATCAAGCCCTGAACAATCGCAATACACAGGAACAAAAGACTTCTGCCGAAGAATTCTTCATGAGGTTTCAGCAACGGTGAAATCTCTTTTTTCTTCTTGACATTTGTTTTTACAAGGGCAACAAGCATAATTGCGCCAACCCAAATTGCAAGAGTTGAATAGAACGGTGCCATAGCAGAACCGTAGTTTTCTATTCCGTAAACCTTATCTGTTTTTACTTCAACAGGGCAAGCAAGGAATTCGCCGAGGTCACCGCCGTTTTTGGTCGTAAGGTTCACAACGGCATTCACCATTTCGCTGTCCCTGATATTATCTATCAAATCAATAAGACTTTTAAGCTTTTTATCGGTGTTTTTGAGCACCTTATTCATAGAGATAACAAGGCTGTCGCCTGTATCTGCACAATCCTTTAAAGTTGCTGCAAAAGAGCTGATTTCAGGCGCTTTATCCTGAAAATTATCGAGCATATCCGACAAATCACCGAGAGTTATAACAAGGCTGTCAATAGTCTGGGTCAATGCAGGTGCTACATTGTCGTCATAATTATCCGCAGCACTTCTGAGCGAAGCGGAAACCTTGCGGAGCTTTTTGGCATTATTATAAGCGTTTTTATCATAATCAACATTAGACGCCTTAACAAGTCCCAAAGAAATGATTTGGAGCGACTTGCTGACATTGGTAAGTCTTACTGTAAGAGCGTTAATTTCAGATATAGGCTTTGGCAAAGCGGAATTAATTTTTGTAAGGATCTTGCAAATTTCATCAAGTTCATCTTTTACGCCGTCAAGTTGTGCTGCGACCTGCTTTGTAGTTGCAGTAACACTTGACAAATCCTTGTTTGCCACCTTATCAATTGTTTTTGCAGCTTCATCAAGTGTTTCGCAAGTACTGTCAAGAATATTGCCGATTGAATCGGTCATTGAACCCATTGCCTCTTGAGTGAGCCTTACGGCATCGGAGGTATCATTAATCATCGAATCGGTGTCTTTGAGAAATGAATTAAGTTCCTTGGTGTCAATATTCATATTTTTGGTCATATTCAAAAGTTTTTCAAGGCTTGTGAGAGAATCTGAAATCGTATCAATCGTTTCTCTTGCATTGCCGACTTGATTTTTGAGATGATCAAAAGTATCCTCACCCGATACCGGGTCGGCTTCCATTGCAGAACCGATAACAGCACTGAGCACATCAACAACAGTCGTTACAAACGATTCATTTACCGTTGTTTGAACAGTCTGCACAACCTTGTCGGTGATTTTTGTTGCAATAGCATTTTTCTTTTCGTTTGCATAATAAACAATTTGCGGTCGTTCATAATCGTCGGTAACAATAGACGCAAGGTTTTTACTGAATCCGCTCGGAATCTCAATAGCGGCATAATATCTGCCTGCTTCAACGCCTTTTACGGCATCTTTTTTTGAAACGAACTGCCAATCAATAGAATCATTACCCTTTAAGTTATCGCAAATTTGGTCACCTATGGCAATTTCAAGTTTTTTGTATGTTGCGCCCTCATCTTCGTTACAAACGGCAACCTTCATAGCGCCTGTCTTGCCATACGGGTCCCAGTTTGCATAAATATTGAACCACGCATAAAGGCTTGGCAAAAGAGCAACACCGACAGCAAGAATGATAGCCATTGAGTTGGTAAATATCTTTTTTACATCTCTTTTGAAAATCTTGAATATATTTTTCATTCGTCGCTGTCCTCCTCTTCTTCGTCATCATCGTCCTTAAAAATGTCATATTCGCCAAATTCAAGCTGGTCATCATCAAGCAAATACGGTATGACCTTATCTTTTACAAGATACTTGCAATAATCGGTTATTGTGAACACCGTAACAGCAACAAATATAATAACAACCCACCAAATAAGCCAAACGGTTTTGTCGCTTGAATCTCTGATAGCAGATGCCACAATCAAACTAAAAATCACAAATATAACAGAAAATACGATTTTTACGATATTAAGAATTTTACATCCCCTGCGATATGATTCAATAATCTTTTCACGCAGGAATTTGTATTTATAAGCAAGCTTTTCGCCGTGCTTCATCTTTCTGCTCATAATGAATTATCCTCAAATTAACAATTTGTATAATGTATTATAACAATATGTAATATCAGTGTCAATATGCAAAATAGATAATTATACACTTGTATAAGCACAAATAAACTGTAAATTATCAACATATTGTATCGGTGTGTACAAATTTTTATATTCGTTGACGTTGACTTTATATATAAAAAAATGTATAATGTTTATTAGCTTTAAAAACAGATTATATTTTCAAAAAACATTTTATATGCCTCGCAGTAGTCGGCAGAAACTCTGTTTCGCTTGCATCCGCCACCCCTGCAAAGACGAAAATAGCAACATTCTTTGCACTTTTCATCAATGGCATATGATGATTTTACAAAAGATTTGAAGATTTCGCTTTCTCGCATTTTTAAGAATGAAACCTCATTTATATTACCTAGGTAACATTCATTTATGCAATAAAAATCGCACGGATAAGTTGAGCCGTCACCTTCAACAACGAATTGTTCGGAGCAAAAACCGTTCATTCCGCATTGCTCGGCAGGTCTGCCCTGCATAAGAAGTCGATAGTTGTCAAACTGTCGGATTGACATCTGCGTGCCTCGGCTTATATCGTTGAAATAAAGTTTATACCCCGATTTCAAATAGCTTGCATAATCGTCAACAGACATTGCATATTCGCTGTTTTCCTCGCCAAATTCCTTTAGGCACGGGATATACTGCAAAAAGTGCAAGTCATTACTTTTAAAAAAGCGATAAGATTTTCTGAAATTTTGAGCAAGTCGAGAAGTCAACACACTCAAAATATTGAACTGTACATTGTATTTTTTCAAAAGTTCGATTGCAGACATAACATCGTCAAACGATTCCCTGCCGTCTTTATAAATTCGGTAGGAATTGAGTTCACGGTCACCGTCAAGCGACACACCGACCAAGATACCGTTTGATTTGAAAAATTCGCACCACTGCTCATCAATTAGAGTTGCGTTTGTTTGAATACAATTTGTTATCTTTGAAACTTTTGTATTAAGCTCTTGTTCTTTTTTTATGAACATCCTAAAAAATTCTATGCCCGAAAGCAAAGGTTCGCCACCCTGAAAGGTAAAAATCACTTCTGTTGAATTGGCATATTCAAGAGCACTTTTGATAACATTTTGAGCTGTTTTTTCGTTCATATACCCTTTGAACGCCTCATCTCGTTTTTCTGCAAGAGAGGTATAAAAGCAGTATTCACATTTTAAATTACAAGCCGATGATGACGGCTTTATCATAACTGAAATAGGCATAAAATCAACCATCCTTAAATTGATTATATCAATCGGACGGATTTATGTCAACGAATTAAAACAAATAGAATTGGAGATAAAATGGGTTTTTGTTTAATATATGCGGTTGTTATTTTTGCCGCCACATTTTTCGGGGCATTCGTTGGTCTTGGCGGTGGTGTAATCATCAAGCCGCTTCTTGATTTAATCGGTCACGACACAATTGCAGTGGTTAACTTCATCTCTGCTTGTGCGGTGTTCAGTATGAGCATAACCTCAACTATTAAGCACATTAAAGCAAAGACAAAAATCAAATTTGGCATAATCATTTATCTTTCAATAGGTGCTGTTGCCGGCGGTATTTGCGGTTCAAAACTGTTTGATTACTTCCTGACCTTGTTCAACAACTCACTGTTAAAGAGTATTCAAGGTCTTGCCTTGGGCATATTGCTCGTGGCATCCGTTATATATGTAAACACAAAAAATGCAAAGAGTTTCAAACTCACAAAGCCTGTGCCTATCATTATTGTTGGCTTAACTCTCGGATTTATCGCATCGTTTTTGGGAGTAGGCGGTGGCCCTATCAATGTTGCATTTTTGGTGCTATTCTTCTCTATGACCGTAAAAGAAGCTGCCGTTTACAGCGTTGGCACAATCTTTTTCAGTCAGCTTTCAAAGCTCATTACCCTTGGGGTTACACATACAATACCAAAGTTTGATGTTGTTACACTTATTGTTGCAATTTTGTGTGCGGCTCTCGGCGGTATCGTGGGTGCAAAAATGAACAAAAAGGTTAATGAGAAAGTTATACAAAAAATATTTACCGTTATCGTAACATCCGTTGCACTTGTTAACTTCTACAATGCAATATCAGGATTTATTGCACGGTAAACAAAAATAAAGGGGGAAATTATGAAGCAAAAAAACATTATATTCTATTTTTCCGATCAGCAGCGTTGGGACACGGTTAACAGCCAAGTAACTCCTAATTTGATACAGTTGGCAAACGAGGGTGTTATGTTTGAAAACAACTTCACCTGCCAGCCTGTTTGCGGACCTGCGAGAGCATGCCTGCAATCAGGACTTTATGCAACACAAATCGGTTGTTATTGGAACGGTATTCCGCTTCCTGACGGTACTCCGAGCCTTGCACATTACTTCAACAATGCAGGCTATCAAACGGCGTACATCGGAAAATGGCATTTGGCATCGGACAGATTACCGGGCATCGGTATGCACTGCGAAGCAACAGCAATTCCAAAAGAGCGACTCGGTGAATATCAATACTTCCGTGGTGCCGATGTTTTGGAATTTACATCACACGGATATGACGGATTTATATTTGATGAAAACGGTACAAAAATCAATTTTACCGGATACAGAGCAGACTGCATAAACGACTATGCAACAGAATACATAGAAAACAGGGATAAGGATAAACCTTTCTTTATGTTCATCAGTCAGCTTGAACCTCATCATCAAAACGACCACCATTGCTATGAGGGATTCAAAGAAACAATAGACGACTACAAGAACTATCCGCTTCCTGATGATTTGACATTTATGAAGGGCGACTACAAAGAAATGTACCCTGACTATATGTCAGCCATCAACCGACTTGACTACAATGTCGGCAGACTTGTGCAAAAGCTCAAGGACGAAGGAATTTATGATGACACAATCATTATTTATACCTCCGACCACGGCAGTCACTTCAAAACAAGAAACCTTGAATACAAGCGTTCTTGCCACGAAAGTGCAACACATACCCCGCTCATCATCAAGGGTGGCGAATTTGTTGGTGGCAAAAGAGAAACAAGGCTTTCATCACTCATTGACATTCCGCCGACACTTATGGCTATGGCGGGCATTGATATTCCAAAGCAGTATATGGGTATCGACCTTGCAAAGCAAGTAAGCGGTGAAGAGCCACCACGAAAGAATGTATTTATTCAGGTCAGCGAGGCTTCAAACTCAAGAGCTATCAGAACCGACAAATACAAATATTCAATCAGAGACGCAAGTCCTTGCGGATACATTCACGCAAAGGCAAAGGTTTACTTTGAAGATTATCTTTACGATTTGGAAAAAGACCCGATTGAAAAGTATAATCTTATCAAAAACAAGGCTTATGCAGAAGTTCGTGAAGAATTGAAGCAACAGCTTATTGATGAAATGATGAATGCCGGTGAGGAAAAACCTATTATTATGCCGGCAATTAAAGCGAGGAAGATTTAATGGAGCAGAAAAAATATTTAACAATGAAAGAGCGCATTTGCTTTACAGTCGGTGCGTTCGGCCGTTCAGGCATATATACACTTATGTCAATGTTTACTCTCGTATTTTTCCAAAACGGAGCAGGCTTGACACTTAAACAAGGCACAACAATTATTCTTATCGGCAGAATTTTTGACGCACTCAACGACCCTGTAATGGGTATGATTGTTGACAGAACAAAGTCGAAATGGGGCAAGATGCGTCCATATCTTTTGTTCTCCCCTGTGCCGATTGCATTAACAACAATTGCATTGTTCTCTGCACCTTTTGAAGAAGGTTCAACGGCAGCATTTGTATGGGCACTTGTTACATACATCCTTTGGGGTGTTGCATTTACAGTACAGGATGTTCCGTTCTGGGGACTTTCATCTGTAATCACTCCGCTTGAAAGCGAAAGAACATCATTCATCTCAACTGCAAGACTTGGTTCAACATTCGGCGGTATCTTGCCGGCACTTCTTGTTCCGATTCTTTATCAGAGCAATATGGGCTACACAAAGGGCTTCTTCCTTTCAGGTGTAATCTTTGCAGTTCTCGGATGTGCACTTTCTATTCTCATTTTCTTTGTTTCAAAGGAAAGAGTTCCAAAGATGGACCACACTCCGTCATTCAAGGAAACATTTGTTGTTCTTGGCAAAAACAAGCTCCTCATCATCGTTATTTTTGCTGCTGTTCTCGGCTCAACAATGGTTACTGCTAACCAGTGCGCAGACTACATCGGCAACTATATTATCATCCAAAACTACACAGACTTTACACAGATTTTCCAAGATTTCCTCCCTGGTGCGCAGAAGTTGCTCATCGACAATGTTGACGCTGCCGCTGCATACGATTTCTGGATTCCTCGTGGAACTATCGTAACAACTCTTACAGTTGCAATCGGTGTTGGTATGGTGCCTGCTATGGCTCTCTTCCCTGTTCTCAGAAAGAAGCTTTCACTCAAGCAAATCTACATCGGTTCAGCACTCTTCGGTATGGTTGTTCACGCACTTTGCTATGTAGTTATGGCACAGGATGTAACAAAGGTTAACATCTACGTTTTGTGGGTATTCCTCTTCCTTATGGGTCTCCCACTCGGCATTTACAATGTAATTACATATGCACTCATTGCAGATGCAGTTGACTATCTCGAATGGAAAACAGGCGAGCGTCAAGAGGGTGTATGCTTTGCATTCCAGACCTTCCTTTCAAAGGTTAACGCTGCTGTTGCAACATTTGTATTTGGTCAAATCCTTGACAGAACAGACTTTAAGCCTGTTGACAAATCACTTGTTGACATTGCAGGCAGACAGATTTTCTTCCAGCAATCAGAGAGCACACAAAAAATGCTTGTTGCTCTTGTAACAATTGTTCCGGCAATCGGTTTCTTGCTTACAATCATTCCTATGATCTTCAACGACTACACCGGCAAGGTGAAAGAGCAAGCACAAAAGGAACTTGAAGCAAAGCGTGAAGCAAAAATGCAATAATCCAAAATAACATAAATAAAAAGAGGGACATTGGGGCACACTGCATAAGGAAGTAATTGGTTTAAGCTTTCTGAGTTTTGCCCATTGCACTATTAAAAAATCCCGTTAATACGCAAGTATTAACGGGATTTTGTTAATGCACACTGAACAAAATCAGTTTGCTTAAACTGCTTTGCACTCAAAAATCAAAGAATCAGATGAAAGACAAGGCATAATTTACAGGGCAGGCTTGCCGCCTTCACTGTAAATTTAACGCAGTATTTCGCTGTTTATTTGATTTTTTGAGCATTTATTCTTTATGTAGTGTGCCCCTTGTTCCCTCTTTTTTATTTTCTATTTTACATAAAGCCAAAATTATATATTTGTTGTAATTAATATAGTAATATGATATAATAATATTAATTAATAAATTGGGTGGATTATTTTATGAAGAAGAAAATCTGCATATTCTTAACCTTTTTAACGATTATTTTAGCAATGGCTCCTTGCATTTCGGTATTAGCAGAAGAAACAAGAAAGCAAAGTGTATTAAAAACAAGCAAACAAATTGTCGCACTGTGCAATGAATATGACAATTACAGCAATTCAAATGACGGCGATAAAATTGATAATCGCTTGATGGTAAAAACAAATGATCGCATTGATGAATACGGTGCTGTCGATAGCGTTTATGGTTTTGGATATGCTATTTTGCAGTATGCTAATGAAGAATCAGCTCAGTCAGCAAAAGAAAAGTACGAAACCGAAGGCTATACTGTAGATTATGATTCTGTTGTTATCGCAAGTTCCGATGTAAGCACTTACGCAAATTGGAGTGATGAATGGGCTTATGAAGAAACCGATGCTGTTTCTGCTCTTGATTACTACAAATTAAAGGTTAAACCAAATATAAACATTGCTGTGGTAGACAGCGGAATAAATTATAACCACGAATTGTTCAAAAACAGAGTTGTTCGTACAAATGTAGATTTCAGTACTGATGCTTCAGGTGACGAAATGGACACATCAGGTCATGGTACAAAAGTGGCAGGTGCTATCGCTAAAAGTACGCCAAGTAATGTTAAACTATTCGGTTATAAAATATTTGACAAAAACTCAAAAGGTACTTCGTCAGAGGCTGTAGCCGCTTTATCATATATCAAGCAATTAAAAAACAAGCCTGATATAATAAATTGTTCATTTGCAACAGGAAGTCTTGGAACTGTAATAGATGAACTTGTTGATATGGGAGTCACTGTTGTTGCTGCTGCCGGTAATGATGGTAAAGAAGTTTATAAACAACCTGCAATATTTGATAGTGTTATAACCGTTGCTGCTATAACTCCACACGGAAATGCATGGACTTCTTCAAATTATGGTAGTTGTGTGGATATTTCCGCTCCCGGAGTTGGCGTATATACTGCTAATTTTCCCGGTAATAATACTTATGCACAATTCGCCGGAACCTCTATGGCAACGCCACTTGTATCAGCAGCCGCAGCCTATGTCCTGATGGAACACAGAAGCTACACACCCGAACAAGTTAAGCATGAACTCATTGCAACTGCAACACCGTTCAAAAAGAGTTATTGTTATTATGACCGTTACGGTGCAGGAATCGTTAATTTTTCCAACATCATAAATGGCACAAGATGTAAGGAGGTTACTGCAAATTATATCAGCGGAGCATATCGTGACAACATAAGCGTTGAATTAAAGTGTGCAAATTCACTTGTAGATATTTATTATACAACAGACGGCACTTTGCCTACTAAAGAGAACGGCACTAAATATACAGAACCATTTACTGTAAGTGAAAGCGAAAGAGTAACAGCAGTCGCATTTGCAAGAGCAGGCACACCGTTCAAAAGTAAATTTACTTATCTTGATTATTACATATTAAAAGACGGAGAAAGTGAGTATGTAATTGAAAAAAGCGGCTATTCAGGAATCATAAAAGCATATCTCGGAAATGAAACAAATCTTGTTGTTCCCGACGTAGTAAACGGAATTGTACCGACAGAGTTAGGCGGAAACATATTTAAAAACAGTAACATTGAAAGTATTGTTCTACCTGATACGGTTACAACAATCGGTGATAACGCATTTTATAATACAAATCTAAAATCAATAACTGCAAATGGTATCTGCAACTTAAATAAACGCTGTTTCTACGGCTGTGAACAGCTTGCTGACATCAATTTCCCTGATTTGAGATATATAGGAACGGAAGCCTTGCTTGACTGCAAATTACTTACACAGGATTTAGACTTGCCATTCGTTAATTGGGTTGCCGATAAAGGACTGGCAGGAACATATTTCAAAACAATAAATCTGCCTGAATGCACGGAGGTCGGTGCGTCTGCTTTTGAAGGTTGTACAGCACAGGAGATTGTGCTGAAAAAAACAACAAAGCTCGGTGCAAAAGCATTTTATAACTGTACAAATCTTGAAACAATTTATATTCCCCAAGCAACAAGTTTTGGCGGATGCTCAGGTTGCACAAATCTCAAAACCGTCTTTGCTCCAACAGCAAAAAGCATTAATGCGGATATACCAAGTAATGCGACTATATATTGTACCGGAAGAATGACCGGAATAACCTTCCCCCAAGAATACTCTGATTACAAATGCACAATTGTAAGTCCTGAATACACGGCAGGACTTGCTATTGCCAATAGTTACGGATACGAAGACCGATATATTCACATCAGCAGTGATGAGATTGCAAAAGACAAGGGCGGACAGATAAGACCGAGAGATAACGGCTTGCGCTTCGGCTTTGCGTTTGACGAAAAAAGCATAGGCTTTGATTTCAAAAAATATGCACAAAGCATTGATTATGGATTTGTTTATACTTTTGAATCACTTGATGATAAAAATGCTTTCCAAATTAATGATTATTTAAGAGAAAACAACAGCAAGGTGTTTGTAAAATCTTCCGAAAAACGAAATGTTGACGGCACAGTTTCAACATATAATGCAGTTTTTACAAATATACCTAAAGACCATTTGGATGACAAAATATCTGCAAGAGCATATGTAAATATTGATGGAATGTATTTTTATTCACCTGTCATTACACGAAGCTACAGCAGTGTTGCAAATGCCGTTTTGAATGACAGTACTGTATCAGAAGAAATCAAAAAAGAAATTGAGAATTCATTAAAAAACGGTACAACTCAAAAACCATCACTCCAAAATAACCACACAATAAAAAAGACGAGATTTACAAAAAAGTAAATCTCGCAACAGACAAGATGAACAGCTTAAGCATAATGTTTAAGCTGTTTTTCTTATATGACGATGTTGAACTATCCACTTATAAAAAAACGGATAAGCACATTTTGTTATTCGTATTTATCGGAATCGCCTTTTTTCTTGGAAGTAAGTTTGTTGAGCAAATAAGTCACAAGAACGATTACTCCGATGACAATAAAAATACCGAGCATTCCGTACAAAACAACAGGAAGTGAGGTTTTCCAGCTGTTTGCGTGGATTGCCATTGTAAACACGGTTAAAACCGAAATCAATAAATTCTGCATAATATTTTTCCTTTTTATAAATTAAGAAACAAGTGTTAAAATCAAGCCACCTGCGATAACCGAGGCGATTTGACCCGAAACATTTACGCTGATTGACTGCATAAGCAAGAAGTTTTGATTGTCCTCTTTAAGTCCCATTTGGTTGACAACTCTACCGCTCATTGGGAATGCGGAAATACCTGCAGCACCAATCATAGGGTTGATTTTTTTATCCTTTGGCAAGAACAAATTGAGGAACTTTGCAAACATAACACCGCCGATTGTGTCGAATACAAACGCAACCAAACCGAGGGCGAGAATCAAAATTGTGTCCCACTGAACGAAAGACTTATAGTTCATTCTGCCTGCAACTGTGATACCCAAAAGAATTGTGATGATATTTGCAAAAGAATTCTGTGCGGTTTCTGAAAGATTGTTAAGCACTCCACATTCTCTGATGAGGTTGCCGAACATCAAGAAGCCGACAAGAGCAACCGATTTTGGAGCAACAAGACCTGCAATAACGGTTACAACAATCGGGAACAAAATCTTGGTTGTTTTTGACACATCGCCTGCTGAGTATTTCATACGGATTTGGCGTTCTTTCTTGGTTGTGACAGCCTTGATAACCGGAGGCTGAACAATCGGCACAAGAGCCATATATGAATACGCTGCGACCATAATTGCGCCGAGATACTTGGAGTTAAGCTCATTTGCAACGAAGATCGATGTCGGGCCGTCAGCTGCACCGATAATTGCGATTGAGGCAGCGTCGTTGACATCAAAGAAGAAACTTGCAACAAAGAATGTAAAGAATATGCCGAACTGTGCGGCAGCACCGAAAAGCATCAACCATGGATTTTTAAGCAACGGACCGAAGTCTATCATTGCGCCGATACCGATAAACAGCAACAGCGGGAAAAGTTCATTGGCAATACCTGCATTGAACAGGGTGTCAATCGGTCCTTCTTCTGCGCCGGGTTGAGTGATTGCGCCTGACCACGGCAAGTTGACAAGAATTGTTCCGAAGCCCATCGGCAACAAAAGTGTTGGTTCCATCTCTTTTGCAATTGCAAGATAAACAAGCAATCCGCCGACTGCCCACATCAAAACCATTTGCCATTTTATTTCTCCGACATTAGAGAACAAATTGGCAAATTCCTGCAAAACAGATGTTCTTAATAGTAATGCTTCCATAAAATTCTCCTTTTGTATTAAAATAAAAAACAGACTTCTGCCATAAAAATGGCAAAAGTCTTGTTAATACCAAAACGGAACTACACAACCCGGGTTTTCCCGTACTGACGGACTGTGCAACATTTGCGATGCAAATGCTAACTACTCCCTTTTTTCCGAAAAATATTATAATACACAGATTATTCCGTGTCAAGAGATAAATACTTCAATATTTCATCGGAAATAATTTTGTGGCAAAGGTCGGTTGGATGAAACGAATCGGCTGAAAGTTCCTGCGGAGAAAATGTTTTTTGTACTTCATCAAGCAGAGATTGCAAATCAAGAACTTCTATTCCGTTTGCCTGTGCCGACAATTTAAGTCGTTCTCTAAACCGATTTAGCGTTTTGATAAACGGGTGAAACTCCTCGAGCGTGTCAACAAAAAACGGAAGAACATAGAGAATTTGAGCATCATCAAGTTCATTTTTCATTCTACCGAAAAGTTCATCCATATTTGATTCCAAAGTTTGATTTGGCGGTGGGCACAATTCCGGAGAATACTCCTCCCAAGCATCATTTCCACCAACAAGCATAATCACAACATTCGGTTTCAGCGCAATGCAATCATCGTCCATTCTATTGCAAAGATTGTAGGTTCTGTCATCAACAATCCCCTTGTAAAACACCTCGGCGTTAGGAAACTTTTTCTTGATTTTCTCGCCGATATTAAGGGCATAAACCTGCTTGCCGTGAAGCAAATGGTCATACTGACGATTAAAATCTATGTCGGTCACACTATCGCCGAAAAACAGAATTCGGCTGTTATCATCTATTTTTATCATATTTTTTCAGCTCAACAATCATAAAATTTATCAAGTTCTTCATCGTATTTTGGATACTTCTTGATTTTTTGTTCTTTGAAAATCTTACCACGGCAAACAACCATATACGGCTCGCTGAGTGCTCTGAAATCAACTCCGTTTTCAACAGCTACATCTGTATTAGGCTGTGGCTTCATATCTTTTGTACCGTCAAGAAGCGTACAATTTTTAAAAACTTATCTCATAGCTTATCTCCGTTAATAAACCTCAATTTCTTTAATATTAAATTCATTTCCTTTGATTAAATAAGTGTTTTCGCTGCCACAACGAGGACAAATTTTCCCAAACTCAACAGTAGAATAATTACTTTGACAATCTTCACAATAAGTCACGGCTTCAATCGGTTCAATTTTCAGCTCACAATCAATAAGAATATCGTGCTTTTTAATCGCCCATTTCCAGCAATCCAAAAGATATTCGGGAATGACGCTTGAAACCTCGCCGATTTCAAGAGTTACAGAATGAATGTGCTCAACATCATTTTCTTTTGCTACCCTCTCAACATCATCAATAACATAAAATACTACTCCGAGTTCGTGCATATTTTATCTCCCTTTGCTTTATCACTTTTATTTTACCTTTAAAGATATACAAAGTCAACCGAAATTTATATAGATGTATAAATTTAAATGCTTCCCCTAAATTAAGAGGAAGCATAAATTTTATATTATTAATTTTGATAAGAAAATGTGCTGTCGAACTCGTTATAGAAATTTATAAAGATTTCAGAATAGAGTGTAGTGAGCTGTGAATCAGCAATTTCTCTAATCATCACATAATCCTTTGCGTTGATACAACCGTCCTTGTTGAGGTCAAGTGCCACCATAGGAGCATTAAATTCTACATCTTCGGTTACATCAACTTTCATCGTTCTATTAAAAGTTTCGTTGTCAAGCAAAACGCTATGCTCACCTTGTTTGAGCAAGCAACTAACCTTGCCGTCATCATCTGTTGTTCCGACAAATTTGTCATCAACATAGACCTTTACTCCACCAAGAGCAACGCTTCCTGTATCAGAATCCTTACTTTCGAGTACAGTAGTTTTGAACACAGCGGTGTAATAATCAGCCGTCAATTTAACGCTATATGTCGGACTTGGATAACTTTCAAGTTCTCCGCAAACAGCTTTGAAGGTCAAATTATAATCACCCGCTTTTGAAATAACAAAGGTATCGCCATCAATCTGTACCCAACCGTCACCGTTATTATAATAATAAACAGCATTATTGCAATTAGGTGAAGAAAGCGTAAATGTAACCGCTTGTGATGTTTCACTGCCGATAGTTCCGGAAGGCGTGACATAAAGCACAGGCTTTTCTGAAACCGGAATATTGTTGACATTTATAACTTCGGTGGTTGTAAGCCCATTATTTGCAGTCATTACAACGACATATCTGCCGTTATCCGTTACTTCAAAATAATCGGAATTGGTTATATCCTTGCCGTTTACACTGACTGATTTCAAGCCTGAAAGACCTGTATTAACCCTGTAATATGCCTTATACGAAGAAGCATTGTTTTCGTTTTCATCAAGTGTATATTCAAGTGACGGAGCAACGGTGTCAATCATAATGTGATAGCTGTCGGAATAGTTACTCTCTACCCCGGCACCGTTTACAGCCTTGAATATATACGAAGCGTCAACATCCTCATCAATAGTGATTACGGAACCTTCCTCGGCAGGAATCCAGGTGTTGCCGTTGTCGGTGCTGAAATAATAATGAACGCCTGAAATTGCCTGATTGAGTATGCTCATACTGAACTTGACGGCATCGGCAGTCCATCTGCCAAATGTACCCTCAAAATCGACACGAACAACAGGCTCGGTCTTGTCAATCTTTACAACAAAGTCATTTTCGGTTACAGTTTCGTTATTTGAATAAGACACCGCTTTGAATTTATAATTCCATTCGCCTTGCTCTTTTACAACAAGTGTGTCGCTGTCCATTTCAACCCAGTCTGAACCGTTAAGACTATAATAATATCTGAAAATGCCCGAAAAAGCGGTTGATGAAAGTTTGATTGTAACATCCTTTGATGTCCAACTGTCGCTTTCGTAATTTTCATCGTCAGCATCTGCCGTGACAACAATCTCGGTAGGAGCTTCAACATCAAGGATATATCCAACTGTCGACTTGCTGTCGGATACATTGCCCGCCTTGTCTATTGCTCTCGCTTCGGCATAACCTTTAAAATCGCTATCCTGCAACGGTTTGTTGCTGTCATCATACACTGCCCAATCGTTAAGTGGCGCGCCGTTTTCATCTATAAAACGATATTCAATTCTGTCAACACCTGCAACGCCAACATCCTCGGCGCTGATAGTCAACTCGGTAGTTTTATTGAAAAACATACCAAAGGAAATTTTGTTTATCAGTCTTGCAAAATCGTTTGTGTCCTTGTGAGCAATTGAAATTTCTGTAACAATCGGTTTTTGGGTATCAATATTGTTTACAGAGATACTCTGCTCACTTTCAAGCAAACTGTTTGACACGATTTTTACAGTATAATTTCCGTTTTCAGTAACGGTAAATTCCGTTTGACTGTCAATCTCACTGCCATTGAGATAAACCGCTTTGACACCTGAAGCACCAATATTCAAATCTGTAATTCTCACAGAATACGACTGATTTGTGAGGTTTGTATTATCCTGAACAAGAGTAAATGACGGAACAATTTTGTCAATTTTAACAGTATACGGCTGTGTAATTTCGCTTTCAATCTTTGCGCTGTTAATTGCTTTGAAAGTATATACGCTGTCTGTGTTTTCAGTAACAGTCAAAGAATTGCCGTTAATTTCATTCCACTCGCCACCGTCAACATTATAATAATATTTAGTGCCGTCTAATTGATGTGTGCTGCTCAAAGTGAACACAACATCTTTGCCTGTCCACGAGCCGTCATAATCTGCCGTGTCAACAGAAACAACAGGTTTTCCGTAAATGATAATCGGAAACTCGGCTGTTGCCGAACGACCGTAATGCTTATAAACAACCTTGACCGTTTGCTCCACATCAAGTTTTGAATAATCAACAGCGGAGTCGTCAACCGTGTAGTCAAAAACTTCTTCACGAGGGGAGTTGCTGTAATTTGCATATACCTTTAAACCGCTCAAATCAAGCTGTTTTACGCCCTCAATATAAGCATATTTTGGGGCGGTAATATCAATTGACTCAACAGCTTTTGAATTAACCTTTACAGGAAAAACAGCACGGAACTGCTCCCCTGCTCTGACGAGAGTTACGAGTACATATTGCTCTCTGTCAATCAAGGTTGGGTCAAATCCGCTTATTTCATAATCGTCAACATCAACACTTAAAATAGAATCGCCATAGCTTTCTGCATCCGAATAATAATTGGCCAATTCGTTGCGGTCATATGTTGCAGAAACCTTTAAGCCTGTCAAATCAAGTTCTGTTTCGCCCTCGATATAATCATATTTTTCAGGTGCGGTTACGGCTATATTTTTTGGCTGAATTTCAACAACTTGAATTTGTTTTGAAGCCTCAACATAAGAACCGCTTAATGAGGTTGCGCCCTCTCTGCCAAAGACCCAAAGAGTTGTTGTGCCTGCCGATTTTCCGTACACCTTTCCGTTTGAATCAACAGTTGCAACGCTGTTTTCTGTGTTGCCGGATGTACTGTTCCAGCTCGAATTCCACGGACGAGTACCATCGTCATATGTAAGTCCCCAATGAGTATGTTTGACGTTGATTCTTGACGGAGAAAAAATTGCAGAATACTCTCTCGGAAAGTCTTTTACAACAACATCATTTCCCGAAATTGAAGCACTTACAAGATTATCGACAGAAGCACCTCTGACATTAAATGTCACAGATGAGGACACACCGCCGATAATCGCAGTAATTGTAACCGATTTAGCATTATAAATTGTAAGTCCGCCTGAATCAAGACCAAAAACCTTACCGTTTTCATCAACAGATGCAACAGACGGGTCGGAGCTTTTCCAAACAACATTCTTGAGCAAATCAGGGTCATAACCTTCCGGCAAAATATTTGTGATATTAAGCTGACCTGTCTTACCCTCTTCAAGGAACGAGTCCCTACTGCCTGTCAAAATATTTGTAGTAAAGCCGTTGCCTTTTGACAAAGAAAAACTTGTAATCGGAACACCCGATGAAACGGTTTTTTCGGCTTCAAGCGAAGTGTCATTATAAGACACCTTAACATAGATTTTGATTATTCCGACTTCTCTTGCAACAAGATTGCCGTTGGAATCAATCGAAGCAAAGCCGTTATCGGCAGGAGTGTCTGCCGTCGCAAGCACAAGCTCGCCCGACTGTGAATCATATAATCCCCACTGACGCACAACGCCTGTATTTGTGTTAAGTCTTACAGGGGTCACATCGGCAGTATACTTATTTGTTTCGTTAAGTGCAATATTTTCATATCCGTTGATTTCAACGCTGTTGATTTTGTCGCCGATAATATTTCTGTTAATTTTTAGCGAAGCTGTTTTTGAAACGCCGTCAATTGTTGCCGTGATGGTTACAGTTTTTGATAACTGCAAGCCCTGACCTGCATCAAGAGCAGTAACAACACCGTCTTGAGTAATGACAGCGGCTGACGAATCCGAACATTCCCACTTTACATCGCCTGTGTATGCACCGGCAGGAGAAGCATTTTCGATAGTGAGCTGTGAGGTTTCACCCTCTTTTATATCAAGAGTTCCGCCGATTGAAAAGTCGGTAACAGGAAGTTCTTCACGAGAAACAACCTTAAATTCAACGGTATCTGTAACCGCAGAATAAAGAGCGTTGTCGGGATTTGCACGAATATAAACAGTACCCGGAGAAGTAAAAGTTACAAGACCGTCGGAGGTAATTGTTGCGTGCTTCCTTGACTCGGTATCAAGAGCCTTGCCGACGCTCCACTTGACACTTTGCTTAAGTCGAACAGGAGTTACGGCACCGTACATTTGCACCTGCTTGCCGACAGCAACAGTTTTCGGAACAGTCTTTTTGTTTGTGATATGTACACCCGTAGGCCATATATTACCTGCTAAACTTTGATCAACAGCAATCTCTGCCTTATCGGAAGCAAGAACTTTTCCACTTTCGTTGACAAGTCTTGCAGTGATTGTGATTGTCATATTATTCAGCATTTTTTCGAGAGATTCACCCATGGTTTGGTTAATGCCCTTTACAATAGCAACAACCAATTCGGTATTGAGGTTACTGTCATTAAGGTCGATCCCCGTGTTTGCAAAAGCCTTTTCAATAGCGTCTGCGGTTGCATTACCGATGAGTGGAGTTGGGCGGACCTCATTATCAAGCCAATATTTGATGACGGCAGCTTTTGAATAATCGTACGCAGTTACCTCGCCTGTTTCATCAACATCCGCAAGCAAAGGCATATTGCTTTCCCACTCAACAGTCGAGCCTGCCGGAAATTCCGACTCCGAATGAGCCACCAACTGTGCAGAATCGTATTCGGTGATGTGCAAGGTTTCAGTAAGCTCCGCATCATTATAATAAATAGTGATGCTTTCTGCCGCATTAACCAGAGTACCGGGCAAGCCGACAGAGAAAATCAAAGAAAGTGATAATAATAGGCTGATAACTTTTTTCATAAAAACACCCCAATTTAATATTTTCAGTCCGCAAAAATTTTAAAATAACCTAAATATATGCAAATTATACCATAATTTTACTGTTTTTACAACACTATTGAAAAAAATGTTGGCGTAAAAATATAAATTTAAATTTATATTTTTAAATCAGTCCGATTTACAAATCTATTTTTTTGAAACAAACATATTTCAACCATTTATAAATTTTTGTTCGGTCGGAATTAGCAAAAAAAATCGCCTGAAAGCCCCTAAAATAGGAAGTTTCAAGCGATGATTTTTTATTTAATTTACGGTTTTATCAGCCGTTGATTTGCTTTGCAATTTCTTCTGCGAAGTTTTCTTCTCTCTTTTCGAGGCCGTCGCCCTTCATCATACGGATGAAGTTTGTTGCCTTGATTTCTGTGCCAAGAGCCTTTGCAACGCTGTCGATGTAGCCTGCAACCGAACCCTGGAAGAGGTCTGAACGAACGAAGTCTTGCTCAAGAAGGCAAACTTCCTTGATTTGCTTCTGGAGTCTGCCCTTTACAAGGCCTGTGAAAATCTTGTTGTCAACGATTTCGTCCTTGTGTGAAACTGCGATGCCTGCAAGAATTTCAAGAGCTTCCTTAGAAATGAAGTTTGTGAAGTTCTTTCTTTGCTTATTGTCAAGTCCCTGATAAATTGTTATGTCTTCATCAGTCCACTTCTTATCGTTGATAGCTTCGTCGATAAGCTTGCTGAGGATTGGAATAGGAAGTGAATCAGGCTTGTTGAGAGCACTGTCAACAGTGATTGAGTGCATCTTCTCTGATTCTTCTGCAGAAATGTCGTCGCTGCTCAAATACTCTGGATTCATAGCTGCGATTTGCATAGCAACATTCTTGCCCATAGCTACAAATTCAGGATCAGCTGCCTTTGATTCGTCTGCAACATCAAAGCCAACCATAACACCAACGCTGCCACCGGCATGGATGTATGTTGAAACGATACCGTCCATTCTTTCAAAACGGCGAACCTTCATATTTTCACCGATTGCAAGAACGAGGTCATTAAGTGTTTCTGTAACAGTTCTGTCTGTGCCGTTGAACTTCTCTTCCTTAAGAGCTTCAACATCAGCAGGATTTGTTGCAAGGATTGTCTTTGCAACGCCTTCTACGAAAGACATAAACTTTTCATTCTTTGCAACGAAGTCTGTTTCTGAATTTACCTCAAGAACAACACCCTTCTTTGCAGCTTCGTCATAGTAAGGGAGAACCACACCTTCAGCGGCAATTCTTGATGCCTTCTTCTGTGCAGCTGCAAGGCCTCTTTCACGAAGGAAGTCGATAGCCTTATCCATATCGCCGTCAGCTTCAACGAGAGCCTTTTTGCACTCCATCATACCAACGCCGGTCTTCTCACGAAGAGCCTTTACATCTTGTGCTGTAAATGCCATAATAATATCCTCCAATATAATAAAGTAAAAATTAAGTTATAATTAATTATTCAGCTGCTTCTTCTGCTGCAGGAGCTTCTTCAGGAGCAACTGCATCAGCGCCGTCTCTACCCTCGATAACAGCGTTAGCCATAGCACCGGCAATAAGCTTTACTGCACGAATAGCGTCGTCGTTACCAGGAATTACATAGTCGATTTCATCAGGATCGCAGTTTGTGTCAACGATAGCAACGATTGGAAGACCGAGCTTTGTTGCTTCTGATACAGCAATTCTTTCCTTGCGTGGGTCAACGATGAACATTGCATCAGGAATCTTCTTCATTTCTGTGATACCGCCGAGGTACTTCTCAAGCTTTTCGATTTCAAGCTCAAGACCTGCAACTTCCTTCTTTGGAAGAAGATCGAATGTGCCGTCCTCTTGCATCTTCTTGAGCTGAGCAAGACGAGCAACACGACCGCGGATTGTCTTGAAGTTTGTGAGCATACCGCCAAGCCATCTTGCATTTACATATGGCATTGAGCAACGGATAGCCTCTTCCTTAACGCTCTCCTGAGCCTGCTTCTTTGTACCAACAAAGATGATGCTTCCGCCTTCTGCTGCGAGATCACGAACGAACATATAAGCCTCGTCCAACTTCTTTACTGTCTTTTGAAGATCGATGATATAAATACCATTTCTCTCTGTGAAGATGTATTCAGCCATTTTAGGGTTCCATCTTCTTGTTTGGTGACCAAAGTGTACACCTGCTTCTAAAAGCTGTTTCATAGAAACTACATTTGCCATTTTCATTTCCTCCTTTAAGGTTAATCCTCCACAACGAAGTATGGCAAGAGCCCATTTTGTAACCTTTGGCTCAACCTCATTGTGTGCGAATTCGCTTTCTTTTTTTACGAATGCGTTAGCATTATAACAAAAAAGACCTGAAAAATCAAGCCTTTTTTGCTATTTATATAATATATTTATTAACTTTATTTACTGTTAACATCAAACTCAATGCTGAAATCGGCATCGGGGATATTCAAACTGACAAGTTCAGATGATTGATTGACTGTCAAATTGAAGTTGCCGACCGAAGTTTTGCCGTCAAAAACATAAGCGTTATCAACCTTTTTACAATTCGAAGCAGTTGTGATTGCGTCATAAAACAGCACGGCGGGATTATAGGCGGAAACCTTTGATTTGTCCGCCTTTGTGAGCAAATCTCTCCTTGAAAAAGCAACCTCTTTGCCATTGCAGGAAATCGTCATTCCGCTTGCATTTGTTGAAGTGGGGGTTATGTACACACTCTTGCCGTCAAACTTTACATTGGCAGAATAGGAATATTCGCCCATTTTGACCGTTGCGGTTTGAGAATATTTCGGCTTTAACTCAACTGTACTTTTGACGGTTGAACAGCCGCACAAAAGCAGAAACACAAGGCACATCGAAAATGATATTAATTTTTTCATAAAATCAACCCGAATATCAAAATTCGGACATTAAAGCACCGAGCCGGTCTATCATATCAAAAACGGTTATCCCTCTTTGGCTGATGGCTTTTGAGGCATTATCACCCGACAAGCCGTGAATAAACACGCCTGCTTTTGTTGCATCATATGGATTTATTCCTTGTGCGACAAACGAGCCGATAATACCACTGAGCATATCACCCGTACCGCCCATAGCCATTGCAGGATTGCCACTCATATTCACAAACACCGTTTCTCCGTCCGTAACTACGGTATTTGCACCCTTTAATGCAATCAAAACACCGTATTTCTTTGCAAAATCTTTTGCAACTTCAACACGATTTGATTGCACTTCATCCACCGATTTTGACACGAGCCTTGACATCTCACCGGGATGTGGCGTAAGAACAACAGGTACTTTAACATCCTTTAATATATCTATGCTCAAAGTTATGCAATTTATACCGTCGGCATCCAGAATAACGGGCACTTTTGAATTTTTCAGCACAAATTCGGTGATTTTTCTTGTATCATCACTGACACCCATACCGCAACCGAGAACAATCGCACTTGCCCACTGCATATCGTTTGATATTTCATCAAGGGCTTTTTCGCTGTACATACCGTTTGACTCCTCAACAGGATTGAAAATCGGTTGAACAAGATGCGACGCAACAATAGGATAAGCAGATTTCGGAACGGTCAACTTTACAAGTCCGACACCGCTTCTTATTGCGGATTCACAGCATATAACACCCGCACCCGGCATTTTGTACGAACCGCAAAGACAAAGAAGATGACCGTTTGAACCTTTGTTTGAATTATATTCAAGCGGTGGAATAAGTTTTTTTACATCATCAATCCTTATTGCGGTTGCATAGTCATCGTTATAGCAATCATCAGGAATGCCGATATTAACGACCTTTATTTCTCCGCAAAGAGCATTTGACGGCGGAAGAACATGACAGAACTTCAAAGTGGAAATTGCGACAGTGAAATCTGCTTTAATAGCATTTTTACAAGCCGAACCGTCAGTTGCATTTGTACCGCTTGGGGTATCGACAGAAATAACAGTAGCAGAACTATTACCGACTGTTTCGAACACCTTATCAAACGGACTGCGAGCCTCACCGTGAAAACCAATGCCAAAAATACAATCAACGATAAAGTCGGCATTTGCACTGCTCTCGCCAAAATATTCTACAGGCACACCGCTTGAAACCGCTTCGTTATAATATTTGAGAGGCTCGGCAATTTCAGGCTCTTTATCGCAAAGAATGATTTTTGCATTTGCACCGTGGGCATAAAGAAGCCTTGCAATAACAAAGCCGTCGCCTGCATTTTTGCCGTTTCCGCACAGCACAGCAACAGAACTGTTAACAATGCTGTCGCCGTATTTTTCGATAATACTTTCGGCACAAGCTGTGCCTGCCTTGAGCATTAATTCGGCTTCGGTTGAATAATATTTAAAACAGTCGGTTTCAACTGCTCTGATTTCATCAGCTGTTAATATATACATATTTTCACAACCTCTCATTTTGATACATTTTTATAGTATCACAAAGAGATAATTATGACAAGATTGTTATTGAAATAGAGGCAAAAATTTGATATAGTATTACTATAAATAACTAAAGGGGAAATAAAAATGAACACTTTTTTACTCGCCGCTGTCACACTTGGTGAAAGAGTTGACAGCATTTTTTACAACTTCGACCTATGGGTATTCAGCTTCTTCGGTCATATGCAATGCGGATTTTTGACCGCCGTAGCAAAGATTTTCACCTCATTTGGTGATGAGATGTTTGTAATTCCTATGGCAGCCTTTGGCTTGGCGCTCTGTTTCTTTAAGAAAACAAGAAAGTACGGTGCAGCTTTGATTTTTTCAATTGTTATCGGAACGCTCATAACAAATGTAATTGTTAAGCCTATGTTTTTGAGAGTTAGACCATACAACACACTTCAAGGTGTTGCGGAATATTTTGCTTGGTACAAGGGCGCAGGAATGCTCAGCGAAAGCGATTATTCATTCCCATCAGGTCACACAACCGCAGCATTTGAAATTGCAATGTCGATGTGCCTTTGCTTCAAAAAGGATCACAAAAAATTTTACTGGGTATTCCCTGTTATTGCACTTTGCACAATGGGAAGCCGTGTATATTTGATGGTTCACTATGCAAGTGATGTTTTGGCAGGATTCATTGTTGGCACATTTGCAGGTTGCCTCGGCTACGCTCTTGCCGTGCTTGCATGCAACATCATTGCAAAGATTAAGTTTCTTGACAAAATCGATGTCACTCCGCTCTTCAAAAAAGTCAATCCAAAAGTTGCACCTGTTGCAATCATTTCTGTTGTAGTCGGAATTTTCTGTTTGAGCTACATTCCTGCAATGACAGAAGGTGGCGAAAACGCTCACAGATGTGCATATGTCGGTGAATACGATTGCATGAACGAAGCGAAAGTTGACGACAAAGATTATCCGCCGATTGACGGCAAGGAATACTGCAAAATCCACTGGAAACAATTAAGCGGTGTAAAAGAATAAGTTAAGTAGGCTGTTGAAAAAGCTTCTGAATTTCGCTTTCTTGCAAAGGAAGATGTATATATATACCTCGACTGAGACAAAAACGGAAAACTCCAAAAATGCTGTAAGTTCGATACTTACAGCATTTTTAAAACCCCACCGTCAACTTGAACAAGTCCAGTAAAAATTGACAATAAAAAAAGCACCCCCCTATATGGTAGAATAAAAACAACATTCATTTGGTTTATACCATTTTTAATTCCAGCGTTAGCATAAAAATTTAGGAGGCGATAATATATAATGACTATAAAAGAAGAGTATATGGATGCTGTTTCTAATAAACAAAATTACAAGTTAGCAGATATTTTGATTAGAAATTTAGTTGATAATTTTGATTTTAAATCCATTAGTGATTTAGGGACTTTTTTATGTGATGTTGATGATTTGGGGGTGTCCGTTAAACTAAATTCTGACAACTGTCAAAAACTCGGAAAAAATCTTTTGATAAGTTCTTATTACAATCATCCCGATATTACTAATGCATTAGCCCTGCAAATTGCTTGCTTAGAACGAGATAACGATTATCAAACAATTGCTAATATGACTGAAACAGCGGTTAATTTAAATAGTGATGTAGTTCTGAACAATATTGCATACGCATATTTTAAGCTAAATAAGTTGAAAAAAGCGTTTGAATTACAGAAAAAAATTCTTAAAATGAATAATTCGAACGACAATATTATTTTTAGCTATAATTTAATGCTTTACGATTTGTTTGTTAACGGTTACAGTTCGCATCATCAAATACAAGGCTTTTTAAATGCCCTGATAAATGATGATTTGTTTGATTACGAAAGTGCAATTGTCCTTGCAATATTTTTTGATGATTATGAATTTGTAGAAAAGCATTTAGATTACTTTAATAAAACTTTTTTATATGAAGATAATATCAAAAAAATCATTAACAATTACCTTTCACTTCAAATAAAGCCGAAAATAAATGAGATAGCGAATATTTTAGAGCCTAAAACTTACTATGAAAACAACTTCTATTTAACAAAATAAAGAACACAAGAAAATAATTTTTCCTTATTGACTCAAAGCGAGATGGGGGTGCGGACGATTTCTTGGACTAGCTAAGCTGCTAACCAGAGATTTCGTCCGCACCCCCAAGCCTAATTATCTACCATAGATCTGCTTTTTTGTGCTGTCTGCACAACTTGGAGTAGTTCTAAATGCTTCTCGTCTTTATTTATTCGCTCTTTATTCTTTTGAGTGCGTTCTTTTCAAGCCGTGACACCTGCGCTTGAGAAATGCCGATTTCCTCTGCGGTTTCCATTTGTGTTTTGCCCTGCATAAAACGCATATACAAAATGCGATGTTCCCTATCGTCAAGATTGTTGAGCCTATCCCTCATCATAATTTCGTCTACCCAATCGGCATCGGTGCTGTTATCGCCTATTTGATCCATAACGAATATCGTATCTCCGCCATCATTATAAACCGGCTCATAAAGGCTCACAGGATCCACAATAGCCTCAAGAGCAATCACGACATCAGCCTTTTTCATATCAAGTTCTTTGGCAATTTCATCAACAGTCGGCTCTTTGTTATATTTATTTGTCAGCATTTCTTTAACCTGCATTGCTTTATAGGCAGTGTCACGAAGTGAACGACTTACTCGAATAGGATTATTGTCACGCAAAAAACGGCGTATTTCCCCGATTATCATAGGTACTGCATAGGTCGAAAATCTGACATTAAGGTCGGTATTGAAATTATCAATCGCTTTAATCAAGCCGATAACACCGACTTGAAACAAATCGTCCATTCCCTCGCCTCTGTTTGCAAAGCGTTGAACGACAGAAAGAACAAGACGCAAATTGCCGTTAATAAGTTCGTCCCTTGCACTTTGGTCACCTGATTGAGCTTTTTTGAGAAGTTCGATTTTTTCACTTTCTTTAAGAAGTTTTAAATCATTTGTGTTTATTCCGCATATTTCTACCTTATTATAATACTGCACATAATCATCCTTTAGTTTTTATGTACAAGAATATTATTAACGCAAGGCAGCTTTTTTATCCTATTCAAAAGTATAAAATGTCAAAAAGATATTTGTTGCTTTTTGTCGAACAGGTGTGATATAATAAAAAAAAGAAAGGCGGTGAGCCCCAATTTCTACTATAAACGAAGATTATTATACAAAAGAAAACCTAAAAGTTAACATCAGGCGATTTAGAGAATCGAGCAATTTCACTCAAACGCAGGTTGCACTGCTGATGGGAACAAACCGAACAACCTATACCAAATGGGAAAGCGGTGACTCGTTGCCAAATGCAATTCAATTGTCAAAGCTTGCATCAATTTACGGCAAAAGGATTGATGATTTTTACATTGACTACGACTCTCTTATGGTAGGCAATTCGTTATTTGACAAGCCGTGTGGCAACACTTTTATCAGTGACCTGACCAAGCAGGAAAAGGTTATGCTTGCAAAATACCGTATGCTCAGCGACAGCGACAAAGAAAGAATCAACAATTTGATTGAAGAATTAAGAACCAAAAATTAAAAACAGCGTTGTTCAATTTATACGAACAACGCTGTTTATTTTATCTTCTCGGACGAGGTGGTGGGAGATAATCGTCATCACCATACAATTGCTTGTCAAGTTCTTCTTGTTCTCTGCGACGCTTTGCCACACGCTCTTTATCACGGCGAAGTCGTCTGACAAAAGTGACAATATACAAAATCGCAAGCAAAACAATCACACCAAGCACTGCAAGAACAATTTTGTTTGTAAAGAATTTTTTGAGTGCATTGAGAATTTTCAAAAATGTTGAAAGTTCAACTGTTTTGGCAGCAACCAAATCAACTGTGACAATAGTTTTTTCACCGAAAATGACATTTGCCTTGCAAACAAAATCATCCTTTGTAACCGGAGCATCAAGGCTTTCGGGCGGGTCAACAGGCTCAATTATTACATTTGACGGGTCAAGTGTACTCGGAACGAGGGTTGTTACATCATCCTTGACAACAAGCTGAACCGTATCGGCATCCTTACCGTTATTTACCGGAAGTTCATATGCGATATCGTTTTTACGAACAACCGTGGTATACTTTAGTGAGTCAAACGCCCAATTGAAAAGCGACTTTGCATCTATAAACGAACACTTTGTTTTGATGCCGTCAAGTACTTCAATCGGACTGTCCATAACAATTGCAAGATAGTTATATCCGCCTTTCGAAGCCTTTGTGATTACACAATAGCCTGCCTGCTCTGTTGAGCCTGTTTTGATGCCCTGTGCGTACGGATAATAATATGTGACATGAAATTTGTCAAGCATATAGTTTGTATGAATAAAATTCAACTTGCCGAACTTATATTGCTGGGTGCTTGAAATCTTATTGAAAATTTCATTTTTCATTGCGGCAAGAGTGATTTTTGCCATATCGGACGGAGTAGTATAATGATTTGGGTCGTGCAAACCGTCAGGATTGACAAAATTGGTATCCTTACAGCCAAGAGATTTAACCCAATTATTCATTTCTTCGACAAATGCCGGAACACTTCCGCTGACAAACTCTGCAAGGACCTGGCAAGCATCGCAAGCAGAGTGCACCATCGTGAGATATAAAAGTTCTTCAATAGTAATTGTTTGACCGATTTTTAGCCCTGCAACCTGTGCACCTGTGCCATACAGAGCCTCAATTGCACTTTTTGAAACAGTTGTTGTTTGTGACAGGTTTTGTACTTTATTAAGAGTTACCATGGTAGTAACAATTTTTGTAAGAGAAGCCGGATATTTTCTTTTATCGGCATTTTTTTCTGCAACAACAGGATGAGAATCATCATCAAGACTGATGAGCATATACGCATCCGCATAAATCTTTACATTCGGGGTATAAGTTGCAGCCTTTGCAGTAAAAGGAACGCAAAAAACAGTGAGCGAAATTATAACAAAGCTCATAAAAACCGAAAGTAGTTTTTTCATACACTTGACACCTCACTAAATAAATTATATTATTAATATAATAACATATATCTTACGATATTAAAAGACTAAAATTTAATTTGAGGTAAACTTAAATGGTATATATCACAGGCGACACCCACGGTGACTTGAGCCTATTCAAAAACCCAAAATTAAAAAAGCTCAATGATGACGACATTCTTATTATTTGCGGTGACTTCGGCTTTTTATGGGACGGAAGCGAAAAAGAACAAAAGGCGATTGAAGCCCTTTCAAAAAAGAAATACACCATCTGCTTTGTTGACGGTGCACACGAAAATTTTGATATGCTCAACACATACAGACCATACAGATTTAAGGGTGGCACTGCGCACAAAATCAGCCCTAACCTTTTCCATCTTATGAGGGGTGAAATATTCACATTCTGTGGCAAAACCTTCTTTTGTATGGGTGGTGGCGAAAGCGACGACATTGATATGCGTCAAGAAGGCAAAAGCTGGTGGAAAGATGAAATGCCGAATGCCGAGGAAATGAAAAACGGTGCAGAGAATCTTAAAAGTGCTGATTTTCAGGTTGACTATGTTATCACACACGAAGCACCTGCCATGGCAAAAGACTTCATCAGGCTTCACACAAATTCTGCAATGAAGCAAACGCCGATAAACACTTATCTTCAAGAACTGATGAAAAATGTTGAATATAATCATTGGTTTTTCGGTTCACTCCACATTGATTTGCAGATAAGCAAAAAAATGACCGCCGTATTTAATGAAATTATTAAAATAAGATAAAAGCAACGCTGTAGTTCAAAACTACAGCGTTTTCTTCTGCAACAAAAAGACCGCTTCATAAGAAACGGTCTTCGTTAATTATTCTTCTGTTGCTTCTTCAGCTGTTTCTTCAGCTTCTGCTGAATCATCCTCTGCTGTTTCAGGCTTGTCAAGAAGTTCCTTCATTGAAAGAGAAACTCTCTTCTTATCGAAGTCGATTTCGATAATCTTTGCCTTAACAACATCGCCAATCTTAAGAACATCCTGTGGAGCCTTAATTCTATCCCAAGAGATTTGGCTGATGTGAATCAAACCGTCAACTGTTGGAAGGATGTTTGCAAATGCGCCGAATGTTGCAAATGAAACAATCTTAGCGTCAACAACTGAACCAACAGGATAATCTCTCTTGAGGATTTCCCATGGATTGTCCTCAATGTTCTTGAAGCCAAGAGAAATCTTCTTTGTTTCTTCGTCAAGTGACTTAATAGTAACTTCAACTACATCGCCAACATTAACAACCTCTGATGGGTGCTTGATTCTTGACCATGAAAGTTCAGAAATATGTACCATACCGTCGATACCGCCGAGGTCAACAAACGCACCGTATGATGTGAGTGACTTAACAGTACCCTTAACCTTGTCGCCCTCCTTGAGAGTTGCCCAAAGTGCTTCCTGCTTTTCTTTTCTTTCAGCATCAGAAACAACCTTGATTGAACCAACTGCTCTTCTGCGAGCCGGGTTAATATCGATAATCTTGAACTTAACTGTTGCATCTTTGAGAACAGAGAGTTCCTGATTGCGAGGAACACCTGTGAGTGATGCAGGAACAAATACTCTTGTACCCTTTGCTGATACAAGAACACCGCCACGGATTACAGCGGTAACCTGACCTTCGAGGATTTCATCGTTTTCTTTTGCAGCAACGATTTCGTCCCAACCCTTTACAGCGTCGAACAAACGCTTTGAGAGCTTAAGAACACCGTCTTGGTCATCTGTTTTCATAATAACAAGCTGGATTTCGTCGCCAACTGCAACTACATCTTCACACTTTGAGATATTTTCTGATGACAAATCGTCAAATGCAACAACGCCTGTTTGCTTTCTGCCAGGAACATCTACAAATACTTCAGTAGGAGTGATTCTTACTACTGTACCTGTAACTACCTTGCTGTTTTCGTTTTCCTTAAAAGATTCGTTAAGTAATTCTTCAAAGGATGCCTCACCATCAGCAGATGCTTTGACAGCAGGCTTTGTAGCCTTATCAGCGTTTTCTGCTGTCTCCACAACTTCTTCAGTTACGGCTGAAGTTGTTTCAACTTCCTTTTCTTTAATTTCTTCGGACATGGATTTGAGTACCTCCTTGATTATTACCGAGGGTGTCGAAGCCCCCGCAGTTACACCAATCACATTGTATTTGCTCAAATCAAGTGAAGCAAGCTCGTCCGCCGTTTCTATAAGAAAAGTGGGACAATTAGCCTCGCCTGTATCTCGCAATTTGCAAGTGTTTGATGAATGACGCCCTCCGACAACAATCATAGCATCGGAATTTTTTGAAAGTTCCTCCGCCTCATTTTGCCTATCGGACGTTGCATTACATATTGTATCAAATATTTTACAGTTTGTACATAGTTTTTTGAATATTTTTTTGCATTTTTTTTGCTCATTTAGCGAAAAAGTTGTTTGAGCGACACAAATTACATCATTTTTTTGTGCAATTTTGTGTTTTTGTATAATTTCTGTGAGTTCTTCCTCGTTTTTAAAAACATAAGAATCACCTTTGCAGTATGATTTTATGCCCAAAACTTCGGGATGGTTCTTATCCCCTGCTATCAAAACAACAGTATTTTCATCCTGTTTTTTGACAATGTTATGAATTTTGGTTACAAACGGACAAGTTGCATTAACATAATCAATACCCTTGGTTTCAAGCTCGTCAAGAACACTTTTCTCTACACCATGGGTGCGAACAACAACAGTATAGCCCTGCGGTGCTTGTGAAATATCATCAATAATCTTTACACCCTTGCTCTCCAAATCTGCAACAAGCTGTGCATTGTGAATAATCGGACCGAGGGTGCAAACTTTTTTGCCCTCACCGACAAGTTCATAAACAAGATTAACCGCTCTGTCTACACCAAAACAAAAGCCCGCTGTTTTTGCAAGTATTATTTGCTTACTCACTTTTGTTCAGCCTCCCAAAGCTCTGTTATTCTATCCATAATCATATTGGCTGCGTTTGAAATATCGCTTCTGCCAAAATCTTCCTTGCCAAAATTCATATCTTCCGGAGTGATGAGTTTGCCGTAAGAAACAGTAACCTTTTTGCCTGCCTTGATTTCTCCGTCACAGCAAATTGCAACAGGGAGAACACCTGCATTGGTAGCCTTTGCGATAATGGCAACGCCGGCCTTTGCTCTTTGAGGTCTGCCTCCCTTACCTCTTATTCTCTTGCCCTCCGGACAAATAGCCATTACATGACCCTCTTGAATAATCTTTTCGCCGTATTCAATAGCAGAATTATCGCCCTTGCCTCTGTGGACAGGAAAAGTCTGCATACGAGTCATAAACCAAGCCAAAAGCGGATTTTCGAAAAGTTCTGCCTTGCCCATAAAGTGAAGGGTCGGCACTTCCTTTGGTGCGGCAACAAACACAGGGTCGAGTGCATGGGTGTGATTGATTGCCAAAATATACTTTGTGCCCTTTGGAGGTATGTTTTCAAGTCCCTTGTATTCGATGTGAAATACCATCTTGATAAGAGGCTTAAACACATTTTTTACGAAATTATAAAGTTTATAGTCTTTTACGGTTGAGTAATCAAATTCTTTCACTGAATTTTCTCCTTAATTGTGTTTACTATTAAATCAATTGACTCCTGCAAAGTAAGTTCGGAAGTGTCTGCCATAATTGATTCTTCGCTTGGTTTAAGCGGTGCAATCTCTCTGTGAGAGTCCTGATAGTCACGCTGATTGACATCTTTGAGAACATCATCAAAGCTGACATTCTCACCCTTTTCCACAAGTTCTTTATATCTTCTTTCTGCCCTGCATTCAGGAGAAGCAAAAAGAAAAATCTTAACCTCTGCGTCAGGAAGAACAACAGTTGCAATATCTCTGCCATCCATAATGACATTGTTGGTTTTTGCAATTTCTCTTTGAAGGTTAAGCAAAAATTCTCTGACCTGTGGTATTGCAGAAACCTTGCTTGCTCCCATAGAAATTTCCGGTGTGCGGATAAAACCCGACACATCCTCTCCGTTAAGATAAACAGATTGAACACCTTCAACATATTTCAGTTCAACCTTGGTGTCATCAAGCATAGAGATTATTCCCTGTTCGTCATCAATAACACCGTTTTTAACTGCGTTGTATGCAACAGCACGATAAAGAGCACCCGTGTCTACATAAATAAAGCCGAGTTCCTTGGCTGCAGCCTTTGCAATTGTGCTCTTGCCTGCTCCGGCAGGTCCGTCAATAGCAACATTTATCATACAATACCTCTCTTATATAAAAACATTAATATACTAAATATTCATTCCGCACAGATAGCCGGTTGAAAAAGCAACCTGCAAATTAAATCCGCCTGTATAAGCGTCAACATCAATAACCTCTCCTGCAAAATAAAGGTTGTCAACAATTTTTGAACCCATGGTTTTTGGATTAATTTCCTTTACATCAACACCGCCCGAAGTGATAATTGCCTCGTTAATCGGTCTGAAATCGCTGATGTTGACCGTAAAGTTCTTCAGCAAGCTGACAAGATTTTGACGCTGTACTTTTGTGATTTGATTTACCTTTTCTGACGGCTCGATGCCCGACAGCTTTACTATAACAGGAATAAGCTTGTTTGGTAAGAGTTTTGACAAAGAATTAATAAAATCTTTATTTGTATTCTCGGCAAAATCACGCTGTATGCGTTTATCAAGCGTTTGCTCGTCAAGTGCCGGTTTCAAATCAATAACGATTTTGTAATTATGCTCTTTTGGATGAGTCATATGTGACGAAGCGGACAAAATCACAGGACCGCTGACGCCGTAATGAGTGAACAGCATTTCTCCGAAATCGGAATATATTTCCTTTTCGCCGTCAAGCAATTTGATTGAAATATTGCGAAGTGACAAACCTTGAAGTTTTGGAATAAAGCCGTTTGAAGCAACAAGCGATATAAGTGCAGGTTCAATATCTGTAATGCTATGTCCGACACTTTCGGCAAGTCTGTATCCGTCACCTGTTGAGCCTGTTGACTGATAGCTCAAACCGCCTGTACAAATTGCAAACGCATCACCGTCAACAACAGTTCCGTCGGCAAGATTAACCGATTTTATAACATTGTTTTCTGTGTTAAATGAAGTAACAGTACCCTCAACAAACTTAACTCCGTTTTGCTTTGCATTTTTTACAAGAGCGTCTACAATATCAACCGCCTTGTCGGATTCGGGAAACACACGGTTGCCTCGTTCAATTTTTGTAGGCACGCCCATTTCCTCAATCAACGCAATAGTGTCATACGGCATAAATGACGAAAAAGCCGAATACATAAACCTTTTGTTAGTGACAACGCTGTTGATTAAGTCATCCAAATCAAAGCAAGCATTTGTCACATTGCATCTGCCCTTGCCGGTTATCATAACCTTGCGTGCCGGGCGTGAATTCTTTTCTATAACCGTGACATCCTCGCCACGAGCTGCGGCTGTTGCCGAGGCAATCAAGCCTGCCGCACCACCGCCGATAATTATAATTTTTCTCATAAAATGATTATAAATTATTCCTCTGCTTCTGTCAATCTTTCAGACAATTCCTCCCACTCGGTATAGAGAATATCCCTATATTGAGTCTTGCGGTCAAGTTTCGCCGTAAGCTCCATAAGTTCCTCGTAATCGGAAGTGGTGAGTTTTGAGTTTATATCGTCTATTTCAAGCTCGGTTTTTTCAATTTCTTCTTCAACCTTTGCAAGACGATTTTTCATCTTTAACATCTGTGAGCGACGCTCCTTTTTAAGAAGATAGTCGTTCACCTTTTTTACGGTTTCTTTTTTCTCAACAACCTCTTGTGACGCAGTTCTGTTTTTGCGTTCAATATATTCATCATAATTGCCGAGATATTCATTCACCCCTGTCGGAGTGAGTTCGAGAATACGGGAAGAAAGTTTGTTGATGAAATATCTATCGTGCGACACGATGAGCATAGTGCCCGAATAATCAAGAAGCGTGTTTTCAAGTTCTTCTCTTGAAAAAGCGTCAAGATGATTTGTCGGCTCGTCAAGAAGCAAGAAATTGAACTTGCCAAGCATCAATTTTAGAAGCGCAATTCGTGCTCTTTCACCACCCGAACAATCGGAAAGATTTTTGTAAACCTCATCACCTTTGAACAAAAAAGCCGCAAGTGCCGACCTAACGGAAGTTTCGCTCATAGACGGGAATGACGACCACACCTCTTCTATTGCGGTTTTGGTTAAATCAAGTTTTGCCTGAACCTGGTCGAAATAACCGGTAAGGACATTTGAACCGAACTTGAATGTGCCGTCATCGGGAGCATAATCTTTCATCAAAACTTTTAAGAGGGTTGTTTTTCCGCAGCCGTTATCACCAAGGAGGAACACTCGCTCGCCTTTTTTCACCTCAAAAGAGGTGTTTGAAAAGATGGTTTTGTCGCCAAACGATTTTTTGAGATTACTAACCGAAAGGACATCGTCACCGCTGACACATTTTGGCGTGAAATCAAAGCGAATTCGAGCAACTTTGCTGTCGGGAACAACAAGCTTTGCCTTGATTCGTTCAACAACTTTTTCCTTGCTTTCGGCGGTTTTGATATTTTTTTCTCTGTTCCACTGTCTTTGTTGCTCAATAATTCCCTCAAGTCGGGCAATTTCTTTCATATCATTTTCGTACTTTTCCTCAATAGCCTTTTGTTCGGCAGCCTTTTTAACGAGGAATTCCGAATAGTTGCCGATATACGAACGGCATTTTTTATTTTCTATTTCGACCGTTTTGGTTGTGATTTTATCAAGAAAATATCTATCGTGTGACACGATAAGGCACGCACCGTTGAAGTCCTTTAAAAATCCCTCAAGCCATTCAACAGCCTTGATGTCGAGATGGTTTGTCGGCTCGTCAAGAAGCAAGAAATCAGCCTTTGACAAAAGAAGTTTTGCAAGAATGAGTTTTGAGCGTTGACCGCCTGAAAGTTTTGCGGTAGGCATAGCAAAATCGTCCTCGTCAAAGCCAAGACCGATAAGTGCGGAGCGAGTCATACTTTTATATGTAAGTCCTCCGTCACGGGTGAAAATTGTGTTAAGTCTGTCCTGCTCTTCAATGAGTTCGGCTTGATTACCCTCACCTTTTGTGAGAAGCACGGTGATTTCCTCAAGTCTTTTCTCAATAACAGCCAATTCATCAAAAACAGAAACGAGCTCATCCCAAACAGTTTTGTTTTCACTGCAAGTATGCTGTTCCATATAGCCGAGGCGTGAATTTTTTGAGATGAAGCACGCACCGTCATCAGGAGTGTATTCCCCTGTTATAATCTTGAAAAGAGAAGTTTTGCCTGCGCCGTTGCAACCGATAAGACCAACTTTTTCTTTTTCCTTAATATCAAAGGAAACATTGCTGAAAAGTGTTTTTTCACCAAATGATAATGTTAAATTTTGAACATCTAAAACTGCCATAATAACTCCGACATAAAAAATATATTTACTATTTTACAATAAAACTGCTTGAATGTGAAGCCTAATTTTGATATTATTTATTATATTATTAATAAAGAGGTAATCACTATGGAAATATTAAAGCTGAAACCGATATTCAAAGACTATATTTGGGGCGGAAACAGACTGCGAGATGATTACGGATTTGAAACAGGCTTTGACAAAACAGCCGAGGGCTGGATGCTTGCCTGCCACAAAGACGGAATGAACACAATTGACGGCGGAAAATATGACGGCAGAGAACTTCAAAGCGTTCTTGACGAGGTTGGACTTGTTGAGGTTCTTGGCAAAAATGCGGAAAAATATCCATATTTTCCTATTCTTATAAAGTTAATTGACGCATATGACAATCTTTCTATTCAGGTGCATCCTGACGACAAATACGCAAGAGAGGTTGAAAACGAATTCGGCAAAACAGAAATGTGGTATGTTCTTGACGCTTCGGACGGTGCAACGCTTATATATGGCTTTAAGAACGAAATCACAAAAGATGAATTCCAAAAAGCAATTAAGGACAACACACTCCTCGACAAGTTGAATGTTGTTAATGTTAAAAAGGGCGATACATTTTTCATCGAAGCAGGCACTGTGCACGCAATCGGCAAAGGTGCAATGATAGCGGAAATTCAGCAAAATTCAAACTGCACATACAGGGTTTATGATTACGGCAGAGTCGGTGCTGACGGCAAGCCAAGAGAGTTGCACATCAAAAAGGCGGTTGATGTTTCAAAGACTGTTCCTCCAACCCACGATATAAAGCCTATGGGCAAAACAGAGCACAAATGCGGATATGACGAACAGCTCATCACAAAATGCAATTTGTTCAATGTTGAGCGATTTGAAATAAAAGACAAAGCCGAATTTGAAACCGACGGCAATTCATTTATGCACATTTTGGTGATTGAGGGCAACGGAAAAATCGACGGCAGGAACGCAAAAAAAGGCGACAGCTTCCTTATCCCTGCAAATCACGAAAAATTTGAAATCAGCGGTGAAATCGAATTTTTGGCAACGACAATTTAATTAAAACAAGATAGAATAACAATGCTCCTTTTGGTCATACTAAAACCAAAAGGAGTTGTTTTTTATGAAAATATTAGATAGAATCGCATTGATTTTGACAATCATCGGCGGAATAAATTGGGGGTTAATCGGCATTTTTAAATTTGACCTCGTTGCGTGGATATTCGGCGGTCAAGGTGCAATTATGTCGAGAATAATCTACACCCTCGTTTGCCTTTCGGCTGTGTGGTGCATCAGCCTGTTGTTCCGCAACACAACAATGCTTGAGGATTGAAATAACCCCTATGGTGAACCAAAATTCATCATAGGGGTTATTACTTATTCAAGAATTAATTAAAGGAGACCGTCCCAAGTGTCTACTTCTTTTGCTTTCATTTCTTCCTCATCAAACCAATGTTGAGTTACAGATTTGCTTTCTGTAAAGAAACGATAAGCGTCTTTGCCGAGGCAATGAAGATCGCCAAAGAATGATTGCTTGTGACCGCTGAACGGAATGAAGCCGACAGGTACAGGGATGCCAACATTGATACCTACCTGACCGCCGTCTGTGTATCTTGCAAACTGGCGAGCATAATAACCGCTTTGAGTATAAATAACAGAGCCGTTTGCATACGGATTGTTGTTCATAAGTTCAAGTCCCTCTTCAAAGTTCTTAACTCTCTTGATACAAAGAACAGGACCGAAAACTTCTTCACAACCGATTGACATATCCTCGGTTACATTGTCAAACACTGTAGGACCTACAAAGTAGCCGTTTTTACATTCGGCAGGAAGTTCAGGATTTCTGCCGTCAACAACAAGAGTTGCGCCCTCATTGATGCCTTTTTCAATATCTGCAAGCACTTCTTTATAGTGTTTTTCGTATGTAATAGGACCAAGGCGGGTATTTTTATCCCAAGCAAGACCGCAATTTACGGAAGAGACTTGCTTTTTTAGTTCTGCAACAAATTTGTCTGCAATACTCTCTTGAACAACACAGCAAGAAAGAGCCATACATCTTTGACCGCCACAACCAAAAGCAGAGTTGATTACACCGGCAACAGTTCTTTCAAGAGCACAATCTTCAAGGATGAGAGCGTGGTTCTTTGCCTGGCAAAGAGCCTGACATCTCTTGCCTGATGCGGCAGCTCTTTCGTACACCTTAAGTCCGACAGGAGTTGAGCCAACGAAAGTTACACCCTTTACATCAGGATGATCGAGAATAGTGTTAACTTCTTTTCGTGAGCAAGTAACAATATTTACAACGCCCTTTGGAATTCCTGCCTCAACATAAAGTTCGGCAATACGCATAGCAGTTCTCGGAGTGAGAGAAGCTGCCTTGAGCACGATTGTGTTACCGCAAGCAACGCAAACAGGAACCATCCAGCCGAACGGAATCATTGCCGGGAAGTTAACAGGAACAATTCCTGCGAAAACACCGATAGCCTCACGATACTTAACCGTGTCAAAACCTGTTGATGCGTTCATAAGACTTTCGCCCATCATAAGTGACGGAGCTTGAGTTGCAAGTTCTGTGCCCTCAATAGCCTTGCCGACATCACCTGCCGCCTCTGACCAAGTTTTGCCGTTTTCTTCGCAAACAAGCATTGTGAGTTCATCAAGATGCTCATTGAGAAGTTCACGAACCTTGTAAAGCACAGCGGCTCTTTTGCGGGCAGGAGTGTTTTTCCAAGCAGGAAAAGCAGCCTTTGCGGCTTCAATTGCTTCAAGCACCTCATCATTGGTACAGCAAGGAGCTTGACCTGTCACCTCTCCTGTTGACGGATTGTGCAAATCGTACCAAATTTCTGTGCCTGATTCCTTGAACTCGTTGTTTACAAAATACTTTAATCTTTCCATATTAAAATCCCCTTTTAGAAAAATTATTTTATATTAAATTTTGTGTTATTAATTCATCAAACCTCATGAACCTTGAGCATATTTGTTGTGCCTGAAATGCCAAGCGGAATACCTGCTGTAATTACTGCAAGGTCACCCTGCTTGAGAACTCCGGCATTTTTTGAAACTTCAACAGCGTGATTGAAAAGTTCATCGGTATTATTTTTAAGTTCGCACATAACAGGCATAACACCCCATGAAAGAACAAGCTGACGATACACTCTTGCATCGGTTGTTGCACCCACAATTTGAGTATACGGTCTGAAGCGTGAAATCATACGGGCAGTTGTGCCACTCTTTGTAACAGTAACAATTGCAACAGCATTAAGGTCGTGAGCAGTTGTTACGGTTGCGTGAGAAATAGCGGTTGTGACATCCTCATTTGACGGGCGCTGATTAAAGCGATGTTTATAATCAATATCAGCTTCGGTTGTGAGAGCAATTTTGTTCATAATCTCAACTGCCTCAACAGGATGCTTACCCACTGCCGATTCGCCCGAAAGCATAATTGCAGATGTACCGTCATAAATAGAATTAGCAACATCGGTGATTTCTGCTCTTGTCGGTCTTGGGTTTTCTATCATAGATTCAAGCATTTGAGTGGCTGTGACAACAATCTTGCCTGCCTCATACACTTTTTCAATAATCTTCTTTTGGATAGACGGAATTTGCTCAAACGGAACTTCAACGCCGAGGTCGCCACGAGCAACCATAATACCGTCTGCCACATCAATGATTTCATCAATATTATCAAGACCCTGACGGTTTTCTATCTTTGCAATAATCTTTGGAGTTTTCCAGCCGATTGCTTCAAGATAGTTACGCATAATTGTGACATCGGTTGCACTTCTGCAAAACGAAGCAGCGATAAAATCAAAGTCCATTCTCTTGCCAAAGCTCAAATCGTCCATATCCTTTTGTGAAAGATAAGGCATATTGAGTTTTACATCAGGAACATTAACACCCTTATGGTCGGTGAGAATACCGCCGTCAACAACTGTGCAATAGATTTCTTTGCCGACAACTTTGTTGACAGTCATTGACATAAGACCGTCATTGATAAGGATAGTTGTTCCCGGGTGAACATCATTTGGAAGTCCGTCATAATTGATATAACTCTTTTCGCTTGTTCCAACGCACTCCTCGGTTGTGAGCACAAAGCTATCGCCTGCCTTTATTTCTACACCCTCGGGTTTTTCAAATTTTCCAAGTCTGATTTCAGGTCCTTTTGTATCAAGCAAAGTTGCAATAGGAAGTCCGACTTCCTTTCGAGCCTCCGTAACCTCTTTGAATCTTCTTTCGTGCTCGTCATACTCGCCGTGGCTGAAATTAAAGCGAGCAACATTCATTCCGCTTCGCATCATTTGACGAAGCACCTCTTTGTCATCGGTTGCAGGACCGATTGTGCAAATTATCTTCGTTTTACGCATCATAGTTTTTTTACCTCTTTAGCCGCAAATTTTATATATCATAATAAGTTATATTTTATCATAAAGCAGACAAATTACAAGACATTAAATGTATCTATTTTATTAAATCTTTTATCACTTCTCCACCGATTATAAGCCCGACAACCGAAGGAACAAACGACACCGAACCGGGAAGCGAACGCCGTTGAGTATCCCCAAGTTCTTCAATAACATCTGCATTTTCAAAAGGCTTAATTGCAGGTTCTTTTGAATAAACAACTTTTAGATGATTGACGCCTCTTTTTCGAAGTTCTGTTCTCATCACCTTTGCAAGAGGACAAACGGAAGTTTTGCTTATATCGGCAACTTCAAACGCTGTCGGGTCAAGTTTGTTGCCTGCACCCATTGATGAAATTATCGGCGTTCCGCTTTCTCTTGCCTGCATAACAAGTTCAATTTTTCCTTTAACGGTATCTATTGCATCAACAACATAATCGTATTGTGAAAAATCGAACTTATCCGCCGTTTCTGGAAGATAGAAGCATTTGTGTTTGTTTACAACGCAGTCGGGATTGATTGATTTTATGCGCTTTTCTGCAACATCAACCTTTGCCATTCCGACGGTATCGTGAGTTGCGATTATTTGACGATTGATATTTGTAAGTGCAACATCGTCATCATCAACAATATCAATTGTGCCGACACCGCTTCTTGCAAGCGCCTCAACGGTGTATCCACCCACACCGCCGACACCAAAAACGGCGACTCTCGATTTTTTCAGTTTTTCAACTCCGTCAGTGCCAAGCAACAATTCGGTTCTTGAAAATTGATTTAACATACCTTTTTCCTACATCTAATACTTTTTATAATCTATGCCGAATTCTTCAAAAACTTTTTTACCATGCTCAATTTCATCCTGTGAAATATCGTTGATAACTTCAACTTCGTTTTTGATTTTTTCTATTTTCTTTTTAGGGGCGAAAATCAGCAATATCACCCTTGCAATCCATAAAATAGGAAGCAAAAACGGCAACTTCTTTTTTATTCCGAAACGGTTATACAATTCTGAAGCCGAAGGAAAAATTCTGTCTTTAAGATATTTTTTTTTATCTGCCTGACCGTATACCGCTTCGTTTTTCATCATATTAAGGATGTCATTATTGCGATGAAAGCCATATTCGCTATTGCAAAGAATATATTTTTGAACATTTTTTGTTGAACCGTCATCCTCTTTATTGCCAAACCAAATGTCTGCAATTTTTACAAGGCTGATATTAAAATCATTCAGTCCTGCCGATAAAAGTCGAGAGTTCATTTTGAACTGTTCATCCTTTGAAAGCTGATGCCACAAAACATAAACATCAACAATGTTTTTTACACCAAGCCCCTTTGAAAACATATTTTTTATAAAATGCCCGATATTAAAATAATACAAATCGGAAAGCGACATTTTGTAAAGGCCGTCTGTTTCTGTTGTCAAAAGACTATTCCAATCAACAATAAAGTCATTATAATGCGGATGTTTTTGGTGCATAAATTCATAATGAATTTCTATATAAATATCATTATTGTCATCTCTTTTAAATGCGTCTACCTGACCGTCATCAAGCACATCGGGAACATATCCATTGTCAAGCATAATCTGTTTGACAACATCACGCTGAACCTTTGAGCCGTCAGTTTTCACCATAAAATCAATATCGCCCATTGTTCGCATATCAGGCTGTGGATAATAAGCACGGATTTGGCTTCCCTTAATAGGCATAACATCAAAGCCACGGGATGTGAATATATGAGTTAACTTTTCCGTTTCCATTTCCTGATAAGCGGCTTGACGAAGAAGCACTCCGTAATCGGAATACCACTGTGCCATCAATTCGGGTGACGGCTTGTTATTAAGTTTTTCTACGCTGTACCACAAAAGGTTCGACAGCGAATGTCTGCGAGAAATTTGAAATACATTTTCAAATATAACCTCGGGCGGTTTTTCCTTTGGTTGTAAATCATTCAAGGCACATTTTGCAAGATGCAAAAAGTAGCCGTAATCCGTATTTATCTCAAACATAATTAATCCTTAATATCATTTTGTAATTCTTTCATAAGTTCCTCGTGGTGCTTTGCTCCCTCAACACGCACAATGCGAGATGGGATGAAGCAGAACAGAAGAACAACTGCACAACCGAGGAACAGTTCCATAGGATAAACGATGTCTTCACTTGCTACTCCTCTGTTTGCCATATTAATAATGACTTGTGCAACAACAGGACCTATAATCATAGGCACTAAAACATACATAACAATTCGGCAACCTTGGAAGAGTCCTTCTTTTCCGTCAGGAATAAAATCTCTGTATGAAGCGGTAAAAAGTCCTGCCATAACAAGATTTACACCAATTGTAAGAGTTCCGCCGATAATAAGAATAATTATCTCGGCAGTTTCATTTTTATCAACAAAGAACTTACTGTTCCAAATAATAATGCAACCTATAACGCCGGCAATTATTGTTGGATAATAAAAATTTTGCTTTCCTTTTTTGTCCATAGCAACACCGATAAGCACAGAGCCGACAGCGGCAAGCACCATAATTATACCAACAGGTATTATGTAATTCTTTATTTTAAGTGTGCCCTCAACAATATTGAAAAGATAGTTAATATACACCTGATAACCGATTGAAGCAATCATATATCCCGAAAGGCAAACATAAAGCATTTTGTTTTGCTTAATTGTTGACGGCTTCAAGGAATATGTAAAATCGTTAAAGAATGAGTTTGATTTATTCGGTTTGATACCCTCTTTGTCTTTCATAAGAAACAAGCCGATTACACCGCCGACAGTTGGCATAACTCCCATAATGATAAAGAATTTTTGCCAAGATTCAACCGTTGCAGATGAATTTGTCATACTGTCAAATCCTCCGAAAACTATTGCCATGGCGAAAAGCGGAATAACGGCAAGAATTGTATCAACTCTTGCACGGTTTGCGGTATTTGTTACATCGGTTATCCAAGTGTTATATGAGGCATCGTTGCTGATTGAACCAATAACCGACATAATGCAATCCATTGCAACAACAAGAATAACCATAGGCAAAACTTTGTCGGGTGACGGCTGCATAGGCACAAGCGAAAATGCGGCGATTGTGAAACCCCAAACAACATAGCCCCAGCAGATGAACACCTTTCTCTTGCCTGTTCTGTCAGACAGAGCACCGCCGATAAGCGTTGCCAATGTTGCAAATATTGCCGAAAAAGCAACAAGAAGCGTTGTGGCATAAGGTGCTTTTGTTATTTCGTTTTGCATAAATCGTGAAAAATACATATTTTCAACAACCCATGCAATTTGACCGATTAAGCCAAAAAGCAAAATCGAAGTCCAAGTTCTTGCTGACAAAGCACCGACTTTTTTAGATTTATCTGACATAAAAAACACCCCTTTTGTTTATCACAAAATCATCGGTTAACTGTTTTCCTGCTTCAACACATCAAAAATGCTGTCGATATTATCAATTTGATAATCAACACTATACCCATTACTCAACGGCAAGTTGTGAGGATTGAACCAACAGGTTTTGAATCCCATATTATTGCCACCCTTGATGTCGGAAGTGAGTGAATCGCCGACAATCAAAATCTCATCATCAGAAACCTTTGGTATATTCTGTAAAACAAAATTGAAGAACTCCTTTGACGGTTTTGCGTAGCCGACATCATCAGAAATAAATGCGCCGTTGAATATGCCGTCAATTCCCGACACTGCAAGTTTTTTTGTTTGAACATTTTTTGCACCATTGGTGACTGCATATTGATAATAGGAATTTGAAAGAGCTTTTATCGTTTCCTCTGCATTGCCGATAAATTCAACGCAATCGGGCAATGACGATTCGTAGAATTCGCAAAACTCATTTGCATCAACATCGCAAAAACCTTTTACATTCAAAAATTCCTCAAACCTACCGACAAGCACCTGTTCTTTGGTAAGTTCACCCGTTTCGAGCCTGTTCCAATAACTTTGATTGATTGCAGAATATTCGGCAACCGTGCTGTCGGTACATTCGCCCAAACCAAAGTGAGCAAACGCTTTTTTGAGTGCCATATTTTCACTTTTTAAAAAATCAAGAAGTGTGGCGTCAATATCCCACAAAATTATTTTTATCATAAATCAATATCGAGCTCAACAGGACAATGGTCACTGCCCATAACTTCGGTGTGAATTTTGGCATCCTGCAATTTGTCATCAAGAGAATTTGAAGTGATGAAATAGTCAATTCTCCATCCTGCATTCTTTTCTCTTGCCTTAAATCTATATGACCACCATGAATAGATACCCTCTTGATCAGGATAAAAATATCTGAATGTATCTGTAAAACCGCTGTCAAGAAGTGCAGTCATCTTGCTTCTTTCCTCATCTGTGAAGCCTGCGTTTTTGTGGTTTGTCTTTGGATTTTTAAGGTCAATTTCTTTATGGGCAACATTCAAGTCGCCACAGAACACAACAGGTTTTTTCTCGTTAAGTTTGAGCATATACTCCCTGAAATCGTCCTCCCATACCATACGGTAATCAAGGCGGAGAAGCTCCTGCTTTGAATTCGGAACATAAACCGTTGCAAAATAGAAATCGTCAAATTCAAGGGTAATAAGTCTGCCCTCTTTGTCGTGCTCGTCAATTCCAAGACCGTAAGTTACACTGATTGGTTCTTTCTTTGTGAAAATCGCCGTGCCCGAATATCCTTTTTTCTCGGCATAGTTCCAATATGCGTGATAGCCCTCCGGAGCAAAATCAATCTGACCCTCCTGAAGTTTGGTTTCCTGCACGCAAAAAATATCTGCATCAATATCGTTGAAAAAATCTTTAAAGCCCTTTGTAACACAGGCACGAAGTCCGTTTACATTCCAAGAAATAAATTTCATCTTTTTACCTCACATTGATATATTACAATCTAATTATACAATAGACTAATTACTATTGCAAATATAATCTTTAATAATTATAATTTATATGGTATAATATTACAGGTGATAAAATGAAGAGAACAATCAGCTGTGTGCTGTCGGCAATTGCAACAGCGTACACAATTTGGTATATGCACTTTGGAACGCCATACAAAAACTCGGGTGCACTGTCAAAAATCGGGTTGGAACACCACGGTTTATTTGCAATTTGGGGCATTTTGACATTTATTACACTTGCACTGGCAATCACACTTGCATACCAAAAATATCTAAAAACAAAAGCATATATTCCGCTCCTTGCAATATCGGGAATCGGAATGATATTGACGCTTACCAACGATTTTGACTACGACAACAAGGTGCAGTATTTTTTGCATTGCACAGGATCGCTTACATTCTCGGCAGTGATGGGAATAACGATATTCCTTTTATTTTTGCTAAACTACAAAAAAGGCAGAATATTCAAAATTTTTACATACATCACGGCAATAATTTTGATAGCGGATTTGATTTGCTTGTTGATATTCAAAGAAACAGGACTTATAGAAGCATTGCCGATATTTACAGGATATTTACTGCTTGGCATTGTGAATTTTAGGAGAGAAAAGGTTGAACTTACACGATAAATTAAAAGACATTGACACATATCCGTTTCATATGCCGGGGCACAAACGAAACGACAAATTCGGCATTTTGGGTAGCGAGATAGACATAACCGAAATTGACGGCTTTGACAATTTACATTCCCCAAGCGGAGTGATAAAAAACACCGAGGACAAACTCAAAAGCATATACAAAAGCGAGCGTTCATTCATAAGTGTTAACGGTTCAAGCGGTGGTATACTTGCATCAATTTTTGCTGTATGCAACGAGGGTGACACCGTGATTGTTGCACGGAACTGCCACAAAAGCGTGTACAATGCCTGTATGCTGTTGAAGCTGAAAATCATATTTATAGAACCTCAATACGACCTTACAAACGGTTACTACACAAAACTTAAAAAAGACACCGTAAACAGTGCGATGAACCGTCATCCGGAGGCAAAAGCAGTTATCATAACATCACCTACATACGAGGGGTTTGTGTCCGACATCAAATGCGATATACCGCTGATAATTGATGCGGCACACGGTGCGCATTTTGGTATGCCATACTTTCCCAAATATCCAAGCGGTGATATTGTTATATCTTCACTTCACAAAACTTTGCCGTCACTCACTCAAACAGCGGTTGTGAATGTTTTTAACGAGAAATACGCCGACAAAGTCAAGCGATATATGGATATTTTTCAAACGACCTCGCCAAGCTATGTGCTGATGAACAGCATTGACATCTGCTGTGATTATGTGCTGAATTGCCGAAACGAGTTTGGCAAATTTTACGAAAAACTTTGTGATTTAAGGCTTGTTGAAACAGACAATTTAAAAATTCAATACAATGACGACATTTCAAAAATAGTTTTGTCCTGTGCAAGCACAAACATCACAGGAAGCGAACTTGCGGAAATTTTCAGGAGCAAATACAAAATCGAGCCTGAAGCGGTATCGCAAAATTACATTTTGCTTATGGCAACCATCGGCGACACTGACGAGGGATTGGCTCTGCTCAAAAAGGCTGTTTTTGAAACCGATGCCAAACTTGAATACTCACCTGCAAAGGCGATTAGAAAGCCACCTGTTGACAGGAACGAAATCGTTATTTCTATTGCAGACAACGGAATTTTGACGGACACAAACGAATGTGTCGGAAAGGTATCAAACGAATTTGTTTATGCCTATCCGCCCGACATTCCGATAATTGCTCCAAACGAAATTATCACGGCAGAAGCGGTTGATTACATCAAAAATGCAATTGCTAACGGAGTAAATATTATATCCGACAGCGGTCAACTTCCCAATAAAATATTGACAAAAGCGGGTTTATAATCTATAATAAGCCTGTAATAAATTTTTATGAGGTGTTCTTATGAAGAGAATTAATACTTTAAGCTCAAGAAATCTTTGCGAATCAGCTAAGAAGGGCGGCTGCGGTGAATGCCAGACATCTTGCCAATCAGCATCAAAAACTTCTTGCTCAGTAGCAAACCAACAGTGCGAGCAACTTAAGAAGTAATTACAACGGACTTACGGTAGCTGATTTGAGGCTACCGTTTTTCTATGTTATAAGTACAATTTTGATAGGAAAAGATTATGATACACGCATACAAAATGAACGGATATAATATCATTCTTGACCAAAACAGCGGATGTGTTCACAGCGTTGACGAGGTTGCATATGATATTATCACCCGATACAAAGAAAATACAAAAGACGAAATCAAGGCATATATTCTTGACAAATATTCCGACAGAGCAGATGTAACCGACGAGGATATCGAGGAATGTTTTGAAGATATTGAGAGCCTTATTACAGACGGCAGACTTTTTGCGGAGGATACTTTTGAAGCAACCGCAAAGGAATTCAAAAAGCGTCAAGGTGTAATCAAAGCCATTTGCCTTCATGTTGCACACGGATGCAACCTCAACTGCGAATACTGTTTTGCGGGCAAAGGCGAATACGGCGGTGCTGACAAAGGCTTGATGAGTCTTGAAGTCGGCAAAAGAGCACTCGACTTTTTGATTGAACAAAGTGGAACAAGAAAGAATCTTGAAGTTGACTTTTTCGGCGGAGAACCGCTTCTCAACTGGGATGTGTGCAAAGAGCTTGTCAAATACGGCAGAGAGCAGGAAAAGAAATTTGACAAAAATTTCCGCTTTACTCTTACAACAAACGGTGTGCTTGTTGACGATGAAGTAATCGACTTTTGCAACAAGGAAATGAGCAATGTTGTGCTTTCGCTTGACGGCAGAAAGAATGTTCACGACAATCTCCGCAAAACTCCAAACGGCAAAGGCAGTTATGATTTAATCATTGACAAGTTCAAAAAATTTGCCGACAGCAGAAAGCAAAAGAACTATTATATGAGAGGCACATATACTCACTTCAACACCGACTTTTCAAACGATTTGTTGCATATGGCAGACCTCGGTTTTAAGGAATTATCGGTTGAGCCTGTTGTGTGCGACCCTAAAGAGCCGTGGGCACTCAGGGAAAGCGACTTGCCTATTCTCAAAGAGCAATACCAAATTCTTGCAAGCGAAATGCTCAAACGATACAGAAGCGGAAACGGCTTTACATTTTATCATTACATGATTGACCTCAACCACGGACCTTGCATCGTCAAGAGAGTAAGCGGTTGCGGAGTGGGTACGGAATATATGGCGGTTACTCCGAGCGGTGACCTCTTCCCTTGCCACCAATTTGTCGGTGACGACAAGTTCAAGCTCGGCAACATTTATGACGGAGTTACAAATCCGAATGTGCTTGAGCAATTCCAAGAATGTAATGTCTATTCTCACAAAGAGTGTAAGGACTGTTTTGCAAAGCTATACTGCTCGGGCGGATGTGCCGCAAACGCATACCACACCACAGGCAGTGTAAACGGCGTTTACGAATTCGGCTGTGAACTCCACAGAAAGAGAATTGAATGTGCGATTATGCTCAAAGTGGCAGAAGCCGAAGAAAACTTAAAAGTTGAATACTAAAAAACAATCCCTAAAGCAACAACGCTTTAGGGATTAATTATTCATATCATATTTTAATCGTCATCATCGGAGGACAAGCGGAGCACTGCCATAAAGGCTTCTTGCGGAACTTCAACAGATCCGAACTGGCGCATACGCTTTTTACCCTCTTTTTGCTTTTCAAGGAGTTTCTTTTTACGGGTTACATCACCGCCGTAGCACTTTGCAAGTACATCCTTGCGGAGCGCCTTAACAGTTTCTCTTGCGATAACCTTACCGCCGATTGCAACCTGAATAGGAACTTCAAACAAATGACGAGGAATATATTTTTTGAGTTGTTCTGCAATTCTTCTTGCACGGGAATATGCTTTTTCTCTGTGAATGATGAATGAAAGTGCGTCAATAATATCACCGTTAAGCATTACATCAACCTTAACAAGATCAGATTTTCTGTAATCTTTCATTTCATAATCGAAAGAAGCATAGCCTCTTGTTCTTGATTTGAGTGCATCGAAGAAATCGTAAATAATTTCATTAAGCGGAAGTTCATAGTGAATATCAACTCTGTCAGGAGTGATATAGTTCATATTCTTGAATATTCCACGCTTATCCTGACACATATCCATAACAGTGCCGACAAACTCGCTCGGAACATAAATATGTGCATCTGCAAACGGTTCTTCGCAGTAATCAATATATGCAGGGTCGGGATAATTTGTTGGATTATCAATCTCAACCATTGTGCCGTCGGTGAGATAAATTTTATATACAACCGAAGGAACAGTTGCAATAAGGTCAAGATTATATTCTCGATCAAGGCGTTCCTGGATGATTTCAAGATGCAAAAGTCCCAAGAAACCGCATCTAAAACCAAAGCCGAGAGCACCCGAAGTTTCAGGTTCGTATGAAAGAGATGCGTCATTGAGTTGCAATTTTTCAAGTGCGTCACGAAGTGCCTCATAATCGGCACCGTCGGCAGGATAAAGACCGCAATACACCATTGGGTTTACATGACGATAGCCCGGCAAAGCCTCATCGGCAGGGTTATCGGCAGTTGTGACTGTGTCACCGACATGAGCGTCACCGACAGTTTTGATTGAAGCTGTGATATATCCAACCTCGCCTGCTGTGAGTTCATTTGCCTTTTCCATATAGGTTGCACGCATATATCCAACCTCAACAACGGTAAATTCTGCACCGGTTGACATAATACGCATTGTGTCGCCGGCTTTGATTTTGCCCTCTTTAATTCTTACATAAACGATTACGCCACGATAGCTATCATAAACGGAGTCGAAAATAAGAGCCTTAAGAGGCTTATTATCGTCCCCCTGCGGCGGAGCAATCTCTTTTACGATATATTCAAGGACTTCCTCAACATTTTCACCTGTTTTGGCAGAGATGCGAGGAGCATCCATACAAGGAATACCAACAATTTCTTCAACCTCTTGTGCCACTCTTTCGGGGTCTGCAGCCGGTAGGTCAATCTTGTTGATTACAGGCAAAATATCCAAATCGTGGTCAAGAGCCAAATAGGTATTTGCAAGAGTCTGTGCCTCTACGCCCTGCGAAGCGTCAACGATGAGAATAGCGCCCTCACAAGCCGCAAGTGAACGGGAAACCTCATAGTTAAAATCGACATGGCCGGGAGTGTCTATAAGATTAAAGATATATTCCTGACCGTCTTTGGCAGTATAATTCAGTTTTACTGCGTGGGCTTTGATTGTGATACCACGCTCACGCTCAAGGTCCATATCGTCCAAAATCTGCTCTTGCATATCACGCTTTTGGACGGAACTTGTAAGTTCAAGCAATCTGTCTGCAAGAGTTGACTTGCCGTGGTCGATATGGGCTATAATTGAAAAGTTTCTAATGTTGTTTTTATTAACCGACAAAAAGTTGTCCTCCGTTAATTTTTTTCGTCTATCTCAATATTTTTTATTGTTTTAACTTCGTTCAAAGTTCTTTTTCCATTAAACAAAGCCTTAAACAAACGGTAAATATAAGTACCCACTAACAAATACGGATGTTTTTCCAAAATTCTGTAATCGGCAATCATCTTTTTCTTTGGAGGAAAAAGTCTGCGCCACATAATAATTCGTTTTGCTTCTTCAACAGAAGACACATCCATATTACTGATTTCGTTTACTAATCTGACAGATTCATTTCCAAATATTCCGGAATTTATAATAGCCTCAAACATTTCAAGTTCTTGATTGTCAAGTTCATCGCCGTCAAACAATTTAAAAGCTATTGATCTTGTTATTTTTTCAAATTCCAAAATATTATATTTTTCGAGGAAAGCATTGATAATATTCCAATCAAGATTATCATATTCCTTTTTTAAAAACAAATAGTGATCAATCAAGAATCTAATTCCACAGCCCGCTGTGGAAAAATGCTTATACATATGGCACACGGAATAAATATAAACATCATTTATGCCCATATGATACAAATACGGATGCTCACTGTCTTGCACTGCATTATCCCACAAATTATCAAATACGGGGCAAAAATCGTTTTCTTTAAAAAACAAATCCTTATGAAATTCAAACATACAATAAGGCGGTTTTTTATAATCATCAGAGTTTTCGCCTGTTGCAAAAGCTTTATATCCATTTTTCTTCATAAAGTGCGCAACTTCATCACGATAAGATATATCAAACAAAATATCATTATCACTCATTTGCCTCATAGATTGATTTGGATAATAATCACGAATTATAAGACCCTTAAGAGGCATATGCTTTATGGAATTTTCTTCAAGAAACTCAAAAACATTTTCTCGTTCATTATTAACAACAATCATTTTTGTTATTTCGGACAAATTATAATCCTTAAATAACTTTTTATACTCCGATGAAATATCCGGTGCATTTTGAACGATTGATATAATAATGTTATATACTTGATGTTCCCTTGCCAATTCAAGAATGGCAGGATAATTGATATTTCTTGAATAGTCAGGTTCTTCACCTTTGATTGCACAAGTTAGAAGATAAACTAAAGAAAAAACATCTTCCTTTGCATATTTCATTCTTACTTCTCCAAAACTCCGAAGCCATCGAGAGTTTCAATAAAATCTGCTACATCCTTTTCGATTTCTTCTTTTGGAGCGTCATATCTTGCAGACATTGCAGAAACAATGCTGTCAACAGTTTGCTCTTTTTGAAGAAGAGTGAAGATGTAGTTTGCGGTTTCATTATTGTTGATAATACCTGAAAGTTCGTTTGAAAGTTTGCCTGTTGCGATAGCAAAATCCTGACCGTCAATATTACCTAATACAATACCCTTTTTTAATTTCATTATAAAAACCCCTTATATAAAATTTATTTATTATTTATTTCGTCAATAATTCTTTGAGCCACATAAACACCGCTTGCGGAAGCGTGTGAAAGTGAATGAGTAACACCCGAGCCGTCACCGATAACATAAAGGCCCTTGTGCACGGTTTCGAGATTTTCGTCGAGTTCAACCTCCATATTGTAGAACTTAACTTCAACACCGTAAAGAAGTGTATCCGGATTTGCAGTGCCCGGAGCAATCTTGTCGAGTGCATAAATCATCTCAATAATGCCGTCCAAAATTCTCTTTGGAAGAACAAGCGAAAGGTCACCCGGAGTGGCTGCCAAAGTAGGCTCAACCATACCCTCTTCAATACGCTTCGGATTGCTTCTTCTGCCTGATACAAGGTCGCCGAAACGCTGAACAATTACACCGCCGCCGAGCATATTTGAAAGGCGTGCAATGCTTTCGCCGTAGCCGTTACTGTCCTTGAACGGTTCTGAAAAATGCTTTGAAACCAAAAGTGCAAAGTTTGTATTTTCGGTTTGCTTTTCAGGGTCCTCATAGCTGTGACCGTTAACGGTAATGATGCCGTTTGTATTTTCATTTACGACACTGCCCTTTGGATTCATACAGAAAGTACGAACAGCGTCCTCATAATTCTTTGTTCTGTAAACAATTTTACTCTCGTAAAGTTCATCTGTAAGGTGTGAGAAAACAACAGCAGGAAGTTCAACACGAACGCCGATGTCAACACGGTTTGAATGAGTGACGATACCGAGATGGTCGCATATACCCTCCATCCATTTGCTGCCGCTTCTGCCAACGGAAATGATACAATCCTTGCAAGTGAACTCGCCTTTTTTACATTCAACCTTAAAGCCGTCTGAAAGTTTTTCAACAGAATCAATGTGAGTGTTGAAATGCCATTCAACCTTGTCCTTGAGTTCATTATAGATATTTTCAAGAACCACATAGTTAATATCCGTACCCAAATGTCTAACGGAAGCATCAAGAAGGTTAAGCTGATTTTGGATACAAAGTTTTTTGAAATGCGAACCTGCGGTTGTGTAAAGTTTGCAGTTTTGTCCGCCGTGTTCAACATTGATTTTGTCTACATATTTCATAAGTTCAATGGCTTTTTTCTTGCCGATATACTCGTAAAGTGTGCCACCGAAATCATTTGTTATATTATACTTACCGTCGGAAAATGCACCTGCACCGCCGAATCCGCTCATAATAGCGCAAGTTTTGCACTGAATACAAGACTTAACCTTGTCGCCGTCAATCGGGCATTTTCTCTTTGCAAGCTCGTTGCCTGCCTCAAACACGGCAATCTTTAAATCACTATGCTTGTTGATAAGTTCATATGCGGAAAAGATACCGCCCGGACCTGCACCGATGATAATTACATCATAATCTTTATTAGTCATTTTTTTACCTCTCATTTAAAAACATAACACTTCCATTGAAATGAGGGGAAGTTGGCTCATTTTTGTTGTATCAGCAAAACTGAACACAGTATCACATAAAACCCTTTATACATTTTACCATATTATAAATAAAAATCAATATCTAAAATCCGTAAATTTACAAAGTTTAGATATTGATAATACTACATTATTAAATTTTTGCCATAACTTCGTTATAAAGAGGTGTGCCGGCTCTTATTTCGCCCTCGTACACTCTTCCGTTATTGAATATTACGCTTGCAAGTCGGTTTTGGACGAAAACTTCTCTTGTAACGCCTGTGCTTCTTCTCGTTCCCGACATACCGCCGACAATGGCACCGGCTTCACCAAATAGAAAGTCGCCGATAATCATTCCTCCGACATTAGGAATTTGCTCGATTATCGAATCGGTTTGCATTGCGATATTACTGCCGAGTTGATTAACCGCAATGACATAAGGTGCTTTGTTTGCCAAGCTGACGCCGAAATTAACATTAGGTTCTATTGTAAACAGTTCTCTTAAAAATTTGTCATATACATTGTCTGAAGTTTTCGGAGGCAAAAGTTGCCTTGAACCCCAAACCGATTGTATAACGATTCTTACCTTGCACCCGTTTCCGTCTTCTATCGGGGTGATATATGTTTCGAAAATAATCTTACCGAGGCTTGATTCAACTAATTGTGCTTTAATATACCCACGCTCCGGGTTTACGCTTTTTACATCTCCGCATCTCTTAAAAGCGCTGTAAATCACATCTATTGACTGCCTTATATCAAAAGGGGTTACAAACAAAAAAGTGTCGCTACTTCTGCGGTCTTGAAATCTAAAACTCCTGTATATTTTAGGATTACCCTTGCCATTTGATGATAAGTCATTAACAAAAGTAGGAGTTATCCAATCTTCCGTTTCTGCATTTTGAATTTCATCTGCAGTTGATGTTTTAATACTGTATTCATCATCTTCAACAGGCACAACATTTACAGGCAAACCACACTCAAAACAGAATTTTGCACCGTCAGGAAGTTTTGTTCCGCAATTAATACAATACATTTTCAACTCTCCTCATTTGGTATATTTATATAAATTCGTCTTGGCTTATTGTTTATACTAATAATACTACCGAAGGATGTTTATGTCAACGAAGCTCAAATGTACAGTACCAAAAAACGGACAATAAAAAAGAGGGACACCGCATATAACGGCATCCCCCAAAAAGAGTCTAAATATTTGAGAAGCTGTATTTTTTGCTGTAATCCTTGAACAATTTGCCATAGTCGCTTGATGAATCCTCGGCGATACGCTGTGTTTCGTGGATTGAGAGATTGTGCATTATTGATGCATCAATCAAACAGCCTGCAATATTTGAACAATGGTCGGACACACGCTCCAAGTCCGTGAGCAAATCTGACCACACAAAACCTGCCTCGATTGTGCACAATCCTTGTTGCATACGGCGAATGTGATGAGTACGCATTTTTTCCTTGATTATATCAATAACCTGTTCAAGAGGCTGAACCCTCTTTGCAATCTCGGTATCGGTGTCTTTCAACGCCTTAAATGTTATATCGAGAATTTCCTTTGTTGCACCTGTGAGGATATCAAGTTCCTTGATGGCATCTTCAGTAAGAGTATAGCCTTTTTGACGAAGTTCCTCGGTTGAATTGAGGACATTAACCGCATGGTCAGAAATTCGTTCAAGGTCGCCTATCATTTTGAGGAGTGCAGCTGCCTGCTCGCTTTCCTCATCGCCCATTTTTTGAGAGCTCAAATTAACAAGATAAGTGCCGATTACATCTTCGTATCTATCACACTTTGCCTCATCTTTTCTTATGCGTTCGGCATCGGCATCGGTATAATTTGTTATGCAAGTTATACTTTTTTCAATTGCACGCTCGGAGCAATTTGCCATTTTTATTGCAACGCTGTAGCACTGCTGAAGTGCAAGAGTTGGAGTTGCAAGAAGACGAGAATCGAGGATTTCAACCTCTTCAGGTTCTTCATCATCTTTGATGAATTTAAGTGCAAGTTTTTCGAGAAGTTTTGCATTTGGCATAAGAAGTGCAACACACAAAACATTAAATATTGTGTGAACCACAGCAATGCTGAATGCAGTTGCAGGAGTGTCGAGAACCGCAGGTTCAAAGCCATACTTCCAAATTGAGAACAGCACGAGCATAAATATTGAACCGATAACATTGAACATAAGGTGAACAAAAGCGGTACGCTTTGCGTTTTTATTTGCACCGACTGATGAGATAAGAGCAGTTACGCAAGTGCCGATGTTTTGACCCATAATGATTGGAATTGCCGCACCGAGGGAAACCTGACCGGTGACAGCGAGAGCCTGCAAAATGCCGACCGATGCAGAACTTGACTGAATAATGCCTGTGAGAACAGCACCGACCAAAACGCCCAAAAACGGATTTTTAAACATAACGAACATTTGCTGAAATTCAGGAACCTCGGAAAGACCGCTTACAGCGCCCGACATTGTCTCCATGCCAAACATAAGAGTTGCAAAACTGAGGAGTACAATACCACTGTCCTTCTTTTCACTTTTCTTTGAGAACATATAAAGAATTATGCCCACAAGTGCAAGAACAGGAGTGAATGATGACGGCTTCAAAAGGCTCACCCACACATTTTCACTGCTGATGCCCGACAACGACAAAATCCAGCTTGTGACTGTTGTTCCGACATTTGCACCCATAATTACATTGATAGCCTGACGGAGATTCATAAGTCCCGAATTAACAAAACCCACCACCATAACAGTAGTTGCCGAAGAACTTTGAATAACCGCAGTTACGGCGCAACCCGTGAGAAATCCCGCAAACTTGTTGGTTGTCATTTTTGCAAGAATGCCACGAAGTTTATTACCGGCTCTGCGTTCGAGAGCCTCACCCATAGTATTCATACCGAACAGGAACAGACAAAGTCCTCCCACCATTTTCAATGCGTCAAATATACTCATAATTACTCCTTGATTTTTAAAATTATTATTTTACGGTTTGAGAATATCAAATTTACATCAAATCTATTATCAAGGTTATGTAAAATCAATGTAAAATAAACGACCAAAGCTTTACAATCATACTTCGGTCGTTTTAATAGTTTAATGATTTATTAATTTGTTTTGCAATGCTGTTAACTAACGGCACAACCACTGTGTTCCCACATTGTTTATACATACTTTTCATCGGAATATCGGGAAAATCAAACGATTTAGGAAATCCTTGCAAGGCAAGACACTCTTTAGGTGTTATTGTTCTGATTCCGAAGTCGTCTTTTATAATTGGGACACGATTATACCATGTACCCATATTGGCTTTAAGAGTAAAAGATATTCCATCTTTACTTTTTTGAATACCGTAATCCGAAAATCTGTATATTTGATTTTCGTCTGTTATAGCAGCGTTCATCTTTTGATACTGTACAGAATTCTCATTAAGATAAAAGCTGTCGTCTGCTTTCACGCTTCGGTTGATAATTTCAAAAATATGCTTTTTCAGCGGCTGTTCCTCCGGAAAGCGAAAACCGTTACATATCTCATAGTCCTTAAAAGCAACGATATATGTTCTCGTCCTGTGTTGCGGTATTCCGTAGTTACAAGCGTCTGCAATGATATACCTTATGTAGTAATTTCTTTCCGACAACTCATTGTGAATACGATTGAAAGTTTTGTCGTTGTCGTGTTCGGTAAGATTAGCGACATTTTCAAGAAAAATAATTTTGGGCTTTTTAGCATCTGCTATTCTCATTATTTCAAAGAAAAGATTACCTCTTTCGTCGGCGAAACCTTTTCTGTTACCGCATACCGAAAACGATTGACAGGGAAACCCGGCTGTGAGAATATCAAAATCCGGTATATCATCTGCATTGATTTTTCTTATATCGCATTCGGTCAATACCGTATCAGGGAAATTGTATCTGTATGTTTTACAGGCATTTTCATCAATTTCGTTTGCCCATACAATATCAAATCCCGCTTGTTGAAAAGCCAAGTCAATGCCGCCGATACCGGCAAATAAACTGCATACCTTATATTTATCTTTCATTATTTTATAAATCTAACTTGCAAATTCAGCTTGATATAATATTTTCCTTTATCTTTGTATATACTTCCGAATTCGTGACGGGATGTACTTGCTGTTTCAAATTTAGTGTTATTTATCAAATAGGTTTCAAATTCGTTTCTGTTAAACAAATGATAGCACAATACTTCTCCGTCTTCTCTAACTATAATATATCCGCCTGTTGCGTCTGCCGTACCGTCCCAAACTTTTGACGGAAGCATACCGAGCGCACATTCTGCAAGAAACTTTTTGAACTTGTATTCATAAAACGGATGACCTTTTGATAAATTATATCCGATTGGGTTATTTACATTTAAAGATTCAAGTGAATTTGTTATTGTATTAACTCCGGATGAATAGTACTCTTTAAGCATATACGCACAGATTTCAGGGAGGTCACCGTCAATCAACTGCAAATTACTTTCAAAAATATCATTATCCATTGAACAATACTCTATGTCGCAATCGCAACCGGAGAGATAATCAAATCTGTCTTTGAATTTCTTGGAACAAGTATTAAAGCCGTTCATCACATCATCGTTTATATTACCTGTAACTTCAAAAACAAAATTTGTGGTTTTACCTGCGTTGACAAGCGTCGACGGACTGCCCAATCTTGACTTGATACTGAAGCCCTGAACGGTTTCATAACCTGTATTTATATCGTGAATTTTAATTCGAATATCGGCTTTATCTGTCGATTTTGCTTTAAGTACGCCTATATTCAATTGCTCTAAAAATTCTTCGGTATCCTGCGATTCAAAAGATGATTTATTTGCATTGATTATTTCATTGTAAAGATTATCGGCAGCAGTCTTGAATTCGTCACATGGTAAAGTAAGCAGTACATCTTCTGTATCTGTTTTAATAACCGACACAGTATCATCGGCTTTGTTAATTCTGAATTCAAGTGTACCGATAGGCTCGGTACGAATTATATTTATTATGTTGTAAAACATATTATCTTTTTTATTCAATTCGGCATCCGCAGCATACAATTTCTTTATTTCGAGCAAACGAAGAAAAGCATATATTTCGCTCCATTCGCCTTTGTTTCCTGAAAGTTTAGGCATTGTCGAGTACCTCCTTAATTTGTTTTGCAATAGCTTCAATAACATTTACGGTTACGCTGTTTCCGAATTGTTTATAAAGATGGACATCGGCAAGAGGCAGATTAAAAGTATCGGGAAATCCCTGCAAACGTGCCCATTCTCTCGGAGTCATTTTTCTGATACCTTCCTTATTAACTTCACCTTTTATGTGTGTTGTCGGTGTTAAATCTTTCTGACGTTTATCAATCAGCAGATTGCGTTCTCTGCCCATTCCGCCGCATACAATAGCGCCGGCAATGCCGTCCCATTCACGAATTTCGTATCCGAATCCGTTACCTTTAGCCTCGTGACGAGCTTTGTGTCTTCTGAGGGTTTCAACATAGACATCACTTAAATAATATTTAGCCGGTACAGGCTTTTCTTCTATAATATCTTTCAGCCTTTTTGTATCATCCGTCGCCTTTGGAAATTCAAATTTTTCGGGTGCAATATCATTTCTGAAAGCCACAATATATATTCTTTCTCTGTTTTGCGGAACTCCGAAATCTTTACTGTTTAGTATATCATAGAAAACTTTATAGCCCAGATCTTCAAAAGTCTTTTTGATTATTTCAAGTGTTCTTCCTCTGTCATGAATCTTTAATCCCTTGACATTCTCACAAAAAATAACCTTTGGTTTATCTGCTTCACAAATTCTCGCAACATCAAGAAACAAAGTGCCTCGGCAAAGACCTTTATAATTATCATTAAACCCTTGCCTTTTTCCTGCAAGACTGAATGCTTGGCAAGGAAACCCGGCAAGGCATATGTCAAATTGCGGAATATCGTTTTCATCTATCTTTCTTATGTCTCCCGCAATTTCAAAATCATCTTTGAAATTTGCCTTGTATGTTTTCTGAGCATACTCGTCCCATTCGCTTACAAAAACCGTGCTTAATTCATCACCGAAGGCTCGTTCAAATCCAAGACGAATGCCACCGATTCCCGCAAATAAATCTATTGATTTATATTTAGTCATTTTTACCTTTTACCGTCCTCTCAATTTCGTCGGCACACGCCTGTAAATTCTTTTTTATATCATTGCCCCAAAACCTCAGCACAGTCCAACCTGTGCGTTTTAGTTGATCATTTACCTCTTTATCTCTGGCAATGTTTCTTTCGATTTTAGGAATCCAAAAATCCTGATGTGATTTGAATTCCTTTTTCTTATTATCCCAATCATAACCGTGCCAAAATTCACTGTCACAGAATACCGCAACTTTTTTGCCTATAAAAACAATATCCGGTTTACCGAACACTTTCTTGGAATTTTTTTGATAGCGCAAGCCTCTTGCCCAAAGCTCTTTTCTAAGCATAACTTCTATCTTTGTGTCTTTTGATTTAACTTGGTGCATATTGTATGATATTTGTTCTTTAGTTTTATTCATATTATCCTAAATTTATCTTAAAAATTAATTATATATTTATACACTCTGTTTTATGATTATACCACTCAAAAATGTAACTTTCAATACAAAAATCGACTTCTGTAAATACAGAAGTCGACATAATAACCGAATATACTATTTTGGAAAAGTGAGAATTATTGTTGTTCCCTTGCCTACCACGCTTCGAAGTTCAATTTCGGCATTGTGGAGTTTGGCGGCGTGCTTGACGATTGACAAACCAAGACCTGTTCCGCCAACCTCTTTTGAACGGCTTTTATCTACACGATAAAACCTCTCAAATATTCTTGACTGCTGGTCAAGAGGAATACCTATACCCGTATCACTTACAGAAAGCTTTACACAATCGACACAATTCTTAACCTCAACCTCAACTCTGCCACCCGGACGATTGTATTTGATGGCATTATCGCAAAGGTTAAATACAATACTTGTAAGAAGCTGTGATTTGCCGGTGATGATTGACGGCTCACCCTTTACAGCAAGCTCAACACCTGCCTTTTCTGCAACAGGAGTAAGGTTGGTAACCGTCATTTTTGACACATCATAAAGGTCAACCTTTTCGGAAATTATATCCGAACTTTCTTCGTCAAGATGAGAAAGTTTGATAATATCTTCAACAAGAGTGATAAGTCGCTTTGCTTCTTTGTAAATCTTCTGTGAAAACTGCGGGACATCTTTTTCGGCAACCATACCGTTTGAAAGAAGCTCGGCACTGCCTGCGATTGTTTGAAGCGGAGTGCGAAGCTCGTGTGAAACATTTGCCGTGAATTCCCTGCGAACCTCCTCTGCCTTTTCCATTTCCGTAAAGTCGAAGATAATAAGTGCAACACCTGTTACCTTGTCGCCCGACATAATCGGAGTTGCGCTGAAATGATAGCTTACATCGTCAATATCAAGGATGATTTCGCTATGCTTGCCGTTTTCTGCCTTGCGGAGAAGCTCCTGAACCTCAACGCCACTGCTGAAAAGAAGCAAATCTTTGCCTACGCAATAACTGCTTATGCCGAGAAGTCTTGAAGCGGTTTTGTTGATACTGATAATCACGCCGTCCGAATTGAGAAGAATTATTCCCTCGGACATATTTTCTGTTGCAGCCTCGAATTCACTGCGTTTCTTTTCAAGTTCAAGCTGTTGATTTTTAATTTGCTTTTTCTGAATTCTGACTTTTTCAAGGAGCGGTTCAAGTTCCTCATATACTTTTGCCTCATCAGGCTTGTCAAGATTAATTTGATTAAGAGGTTCAACGATTTTCTTTGAAAGTCTATATGCAAAATATAGTGAAACAAGCACCGCAACCAAAAACACAATTATAATCGGCTGAAGCATTGCAAGAAGAAGTGCCCACCACGAAAGTTCGTTGACGGAAAGTCGCATTACGCTACCGTCATCCAAGCGAACGGCGGTATAATAAAGATGTTCCGTAAGGGTTTCCGAATATCTGTCTGCGCTTCCCTTGCCTGTCATTATTGCTTGTTTGACTTCCGAACGCTCAAGGTGATTGCCCATTTCATCGGTGTTTGCTTCATTATCAAAAAGCACCTTGCCGTTCTTATCAATCCAAGTCATACGATAGGTTTTGTCATCAATTTTATTGAGGTAATTCATACCGTCAAGTTCAACCGCACTTGCAACATATTCTGCCTGCGTGTCAAGGCGTTGCCTTTGAATATCGGAATAGTAATTATAAAGCACGCCCAAAATTATGGCAAGCACAGCAAGAGTGATACAAACTGCAACGGAACAAATAGAGCGAAAAATCTTTTTTGTCATAATTTATCCTCCATTCTGTAACCGACACCACGAACGGTTTTTATATAATCTCCGCATTTACCGAGTTTGGTACGAAGCGTGCCGATATGCACATCAACCGTTCTTGTTTCGCCAACATATTCTGTGCCCCAAACACAGCTTAAAAGCTGATCACGAGTAAATGCTCTGCCGATATTTTCCATAAACAGTTTGAGCAAATCATATTCCTTCAGGGTCAAATTGATTTCCTCACCATTGGCATAAACAATATGTTTTGCTGTGTCTATTTTCAAATCGTTAAGTTTCAAATCTTGCTTTTTATCTTCTTTTAAAGAACGGCGAAGAACCGCTCTTACTCTTGACACCATTTCCATCATACCAAACGGTTTTGTAAGATAATCGTCAGCACCCAAATCGAGAGCAACGACCTTGTCGTACTCGGTTTCCTTTGCCGTTTCCATAATAACGGGAATATCAGCCGTTCTGTTGTCGGAACGGATTTTTTTAAGGATGCTGATACCGTCCTCATTCGGAAGCATAATATCTAGCAAAATCAAATTCGGAGTTTCTTCCTTAACGGCAGACCAAAATTCGGTTGAATCCGCAAAACCTTTCGCTTCAAATCCGGAGGCGGTAAGAGTGTATACAATCAAATCTCTGATGCCGTTGTCATCTTCTATACAGTAAATCATAATTATTCCGCCTTTCTTTACTTTAATATTACAAAGAAAAAGTAAAATCAAAAACACAAGGTTTGTAAAATCTAAGTAAAATTGCAAATTTTTCTTTACAATTTGATTATACAGCATAAAACTGTCATATACAACAAAAACTCCCCGATTTTATAAATCAAGGAGTTTAACAATTAACGCTAATTTTTTCACAAATATAAAGAACAAGTAATAATTATTCTTTACCGAAAATAAGTTTTTTAAAAGAATCAGACATCTTTTGCAACTTTAAGGTTAGCGAATCGGCATATTTATTTACCAAAACCATATAAAGTTTTTCGATTGTATTTTGAAAAATCAACTCCAAAAAAGTGCAAGCAACAAATACTGCCAATACGGCAAACGCAGATAAAGGTATCAACATCAATCTGTTTTGGTACATATCACAATGAAAAACCTTTGTCCACAACACATTTGAAACATAAGGATTTTCGTGAATTAAATATACTCCAAATGTTGCCGATGCAACAGTATTTACAAATTTATTATAAAACGGCTTTTTTAGATTAATAACACCCAAAAATATAGAAAAGGTTGAAAACATTGTAGTGATTCTTTGTGAAGCATACAAAAAACGATCTTTATCGGCAAAGATTTCTAACTTTGTACCCAGCACAACAATGCCGTCGGTTGCAAGATATGTTATCAAGAGCATAAATAAAGCAAACAAAAAGTATTGATATGACTTAAACTTTGAATTATAACCGTAAAGTCTTGCATATCCGGCCATTGAGTACATACAGAAAAACCACAAAAGATTGTTGCTTTCATATGTCTTGTTTGTAAATGTCGGAAGAACCGCCCAAATGAAAAATACCAAAATCAGCAATCTTTGATATGTGTGCTTATCTAACGAATGAAGAAAAGTGTTAAGATAAGGATAAAACAAATACATAACCAAATATGTACTTGCAAACCACCAAGTAGAATTGCCGATTGGGAACAAGGCAACAAAAAGTGATTTTAAGTTTATAGTTTCATTTCCAAAAGCAACAAAGATAAAATAAAACAGCACCGAAAAGAAAAACACTTGTCCAAAAAGTTTGAGTATTTTTTTCAAATCAGGCACTTTATCCTTGCTGTTTATCAAAAAATATCCCGAAATAAAGACAAAAAGATTTACTCCGATTTTTCCGCCCATTGTTAAAAAGACAATCCAAAAATGAGGGATTGAAATCGGGTTGCCCGACCAATCAAATCCTCCGTGAATGGCAAGATGATGTCCAACAATAAGAACCATTGAAAATATCCTAAGCAATTCTATCGAGGAATCTCGCATTTTACTTATCTTATTTATTTGAACGCTATCCATTTAATACTCCTAAATGCTGTAAACTCTGTTAGGCTTTCTGTCCGGTGTTTTTGGTGCTTCGCAGTCGGGATAACCGACTATGCAATGACCGACGCCGACATATTCCTCCGTGATACCGAGTTTTTCAAGGAGTTGTTTGCCTTGTTCGGTTTCGAATTCTTCCTTGGCACGGTGAATCCAGCAACTGCCAAGACCCAAAGCGTGAGCCTCGAGCATCATATTACCCATTACAAGACTGCCGTCATAAACACAGGTTGAACTGTCCTTTTTATCAAGAACAACAAGAACGGCAGGAGCGTTATAAAACGGGTCAAAATCAGGCTTCCAGCCTCCTATTTGACAATTAAGAGCAGACAGTTCATCACGAACTTTTTTGTCTGTCACTTTGATAATAATTGAATTTTGGTTACCTCTTCCGTTTGCGGCATAAAGACCGGCTTCAACAATTTTGTCAAGAAGTTCGTCAGCCACAGGAGAGGACTTGTATTTCTTAATACTTCTTCTTGTTTTCATAACATCTAACATATCGGACATAATCATACCTCCAAAATTTATATTCAAAGGGCAGGCAGTTACCCACCTGCCCCGTTCATTCAGAACAACTGCTCGGGAAGAACAAGCTTTTGTTTAAGCTCAAAAATTTTGTCAAATTCTTCCGCTTCTTGCTCATCAACCATATACAGCCGAGGCGGAGTATATTCACCTGTAACGCCGTCAAGACAGCCGACTTCTAATTCTTTGCACAGAAAGAACGATGAATCCGCACCATCGGGCAAGCCGTGATACCTTATGCCGTGATCTCGTGCGTAGGTAAAACCACTTTTATCGTAAAAATCGATATTTCCCTCAAAGCAAAGAGCCTTACAACCGTATTTCTTTGCCTTTTGCAACGAATAATTAAGTCATTTTTATTCATAATTTTCCTCCTGAAATGTTGACTTCACAAGGGAGGTTTGTGAGATTGAATTTTTTGGCAAACCTCCCGGTAAGCCTACAATCTCCCAGGTGTTGTTTTTCTTCAAACAGCAATCTCCTTAAAATAAAATATATCATTAACCCAATGGGATTAATATCAAACTTCGTGATAATAGTGGCAGATATTTTATAATCCCCTTTTTATAATGTGATGTAACAAAACATCTGTATTATATATATTTTATCATATATTAAAAAACTATTCAAGGCTTCGAGAACTCCGCCAGAAAACAACCTTTGATACAGCCGCAAGAAATGAACAGATAAAGAGAATCAACGACCTACAGTATTATATTTCACAGCAGACTACCCACCTCACCAAATTTGACGAATCGCTGGTGCGACGCTGGATCAAACAGATCACCATCTGAGATGACCATTGCACAGTTGAATTAAAATCTGGTGTCAACATCAATGTTGATGCATAACTCCATAGACGCACGAAGGCTCCTCATCACTGGATAATCTCTGGTGATGGGGAGCCTTTCCTATTATTTGTTCTTTGGATTAATTTTTCCTGCAGTTAATACAACTAGCGCTACAGAAGCAACTGTTCCACCAACTGCTTTCAACGTTTTTTTTGTGTTTTCTGCGTGTTTATTTCTGCATGCCTCACAGTATTTATGTTTGTATCCTACTGGAAGGGCTTTTTTGCAATCCTTGCTTTTACAATATTTCACTTCATCTGTTTTATTCTTCATCTTCAGAATCTCCTATTAATATTGGATTTCCAGCACACGGAAGTGCATTAATCTTTTCTTTTATATCTGGTAATGTCTGAGACCAGTAATTCTTAGGTGATGGGTCTATTAAATCAAGTCGTTCAACTAATCCCGGAACAGCAAGATATGTATCATTAACAAAATTAGCAAAATAAGTCAAGCTTTGATGTGCTGCTTCATCTTCACCCATTTCTTGATAAGCCATTGCCTCAGTAAAAGAAACCATATTTACCGCACATAGACTTTCTCTAATTTCGTTCATTCTAGAATTAATCTTTTCAGTTGATGCTCCACTAAAAAGCTTACCAAAGAAATCTTCAGGCTGTTCAGATATAAACTTAACATTTGACTTCTGACTCAACATCAAGAGATTTCTACTATCTTCAGTAGAAGCAACTAGCTGCATTAATGCCATAGATCGCAGTTCAGGATTTTTTATCGCCATTGCCTGCAATAGTTTTTGCTGGCAACTATACGCAGTTGCTAAACGATCGTATTCTTGACCTTGTCTTACTTCTTCTACAGCAAGCTGTACTACTTGTATCTGCTCTGCGATTTGTGCCATCTGCATCTGTGTTGAGAAACTTGTCATTGCTTGGGAAATTGCAGGAGATAGATTTACACTCTGAAGAGATATTGTTGAAACGATTTTATTAGTTTTTGGATTCACAAGATTGGCCATTAATGAACCATCTTTCTTCGTCATCAACCTCAATGCACCACTTGCAATTTTTGCTTTTTGGTCATCTGTTAATATTGCCTGAAACGTCTGCTCTGGAACGCTCGCTTTCACTAAATTAATGAACGCAGGTGCTGAATAAAGCATTTGCTCAATCTTTGAAAAAACTTCTTTTGCACCTTTCAAAAGTGGGCGTGCCACTTCTGGCATATCATTAAAATATTCTGTTAAGTCTTCACTGTACTCAGATGCATTTACGATTTCAATGTCATCCGGTGAAATATGTATTGCATCATCCATATACAACAGCTCCTTTCTAATTATTCCTAATAGGATTTGAAATTTTCGCGAATTATTGTATCTCTTTAATCTTAAATCTTGTTATCAAGTATGTGTTCAACAATTCTTCTGTTTTCAGCAATTCCGTTATATCGCTAATATCTCCAATTTCAACCGAAAGATAATCATCAACAAAATCGTAAATTAAAAATCTATACTCTTGCTGATAAGAGTATTTTTCTCGCTTCCAAAAAGCAATTCTTGAATTATCTCCCTGTACTTGTTTAAAGTGTTCCACACTGTTAAAAGCATAATATTGAACATGGTCCCTAGTAAATCCATATCCAGCATCCAACAATCCTTTCTTTACTCTATTTACAAACTCATCTCCGTTTTTAATAATTAAAACTGAGTCGCCAAAATTAGGCATTTTCTTTAACTGTTCTTCTGTGAATTGGTACTTAACGGTAAGGTTTTCTCCCTCTAAATGCTCCTCAACATAATTACGATAGTCAAACATAAACATACATAATACTGGACAACTTAAATAGCCTAGATTCATTGATGCTGATGGAGCATCAAACTGAGCTATAAATTCGTGAGTATCTACCGTGTACATAGATATTTTCACATCTTGCAACATCATCTGACCATCATATTTATCCCCAACATCTTCATCATCCGTTGTTTTTTCTAAGTCCACATAATATTTTAGATTTTTCATATATAGTTGGCCAGCTTGCAGTTTTCTCAAATTCTTCTCTGAGCCAAATTTCATCAACATTGTCCAACTATCTTTTACTGTTTTATCAGACATATACCTAATCCTCCTGTCATCTATTTCACTGCCAAGTCTGCCTCTTAATATCGAGTGGCTTGAACTGCGGTCGGCTCTGATAAAAATTTCAGTGCCACAACCCACGACATCTAATCCACAGCCTAAACCCTCTGACCGTTTTTACAGTAGATATGTTTCAATATAAGAATTACGGACTTTCATGAGCTATTGCCTAATCTCAAAAAAGCCCGTAAATGCGCTACTTTTCGCTATTTATTTCTCTTTCCTAGACATCAAGCAAACCGTCTCCACGTGCGGAGTGCGGGGGAACATATCGACCGGGGTGACTTCGAGAGTTTGGTAGCCTTTTGTTTGGAGCACTTCCAAATCTCTGGCGAGGGTGGCGCTGTCGCACGAAACATAAACTATTCTCTTTGGGTTCATTTTTTCGACGACATCAAACAGTTCTTTTTGACAGCCCTTGCGAGGTGGGTCAAGGATAACGACATCAGGTGTTATTCCCCTTTTTTCAAGCTCCTTTGCACCGTCGTAGGCATCACCGCAGAAGAATTCTGCATTTGTTATTCCGTTTTGTTGGGCGTTGATTTTTGCATTTTCAATAGCCTGCGGGATAATCTCAATACCGAAAATCTGCTTTGCTTTATCTGCCATTGTCAATCCGATTGTACCGACACCACAGTAGAGGTCAACAACGGTTTCGTTGCCTGTCAAACCTGCGTATTCGGTGGCTTTAGTGTATAATTTTTCGCATTGGTCGTGGTTGATTTGGTAAAACGACTCGGGCGAAATAACAAACTTTTTGCCAAGCAAAACATCAGTAACAGTCGGTTCACCGTAAATCAGCTTTGTTTCGTTACCGAGAATTACATTTGTGTTTTCTCGATTAATATTCAAACAAATTGACTTTACGCCGTCATACTGCTTAAGCGAAGCAACAAGGTCGATTTCATTCGGCACACTCTTGCCGTTGATGACAAGGCAGACCATTGTTTCTGCTGTCATAGGTGCTCTGCGAATATAAATATGGCGGAGCAGTCCCCTGCCAGTTTGTTCATCATAATATGTAACATTATTTGCACGCACCCATTTTGCGATTATGTCGAGAATATCTTTGAAACTACTATGCTGAAGTCGGCAATCTGCACACGGAATAATCCTATGACTTTTGTAAGCATAAAAGCCTGCCTGAAGTTCGCCATTTGTGATGCAAACAGGATATTGTGCCTTATTGCGATAATTGTCTACCGTATCGGCGCCGATAATCGGCTTGATCGGAGCGTCTATATGACCTATTCTTTTAACGGCGTCTGCTACTCTACCCTGCTTATATTGAAGCTCGGCATCATAGGTCATATTCCTAAACGAACAGCCTCCGCACTTGTCAGACACAGGACAAACGGACTCAATTCTGCACTGTGACGGATTGAGAATTTCTTTTACAATGCCGATTGCATAGTTCTTTTTGGCTTTGACAATATGAGCGACAATTTCATCACCCGTTACTGCGCCTCGAACAAAAACCGCCATACCGTCATAGTGACCGACTGACGAGCCTTCGTTTGTCATATCTTCAATTTTTAATGTTATATCATCGTTTTTCTTAATACTCATAAATTAAGTTAAGGGCAGTATATAACCACCCTTATGCCTTCTGTATATTTTTAATAATTTCTTCCATCTTGTCCATCTTGCTGTCCATATCGGCAACAAGTTTGAACTGATTGCGTGCACGGTCAAGGTTATGTTCGGGATATTCTGTTCTGAAATAAACATCGCCGTTGATGTAGTCGGTCAAGAAACGCATACCGCATTCGAGAGTCATAAGCTTTGAGGCAAATGCAAGGTTGTCAATCTCTGCTTGATTGAAGTACTCACCTGCTTCGCCCAAAAAGCCCTCTGCATAAGCCTTGAAGTAGTCCAAATCCATTTCTACCTTATCAAGATCGGTTTCGTCCTCGGCAGCGGTTGATGCACCAAAGCGGATTGAATCACCAAAATCATAAAGAGCAAGACCCGGCATAACGGTGTCAAGATCGATAACGCAAACGCACTTGTTTGTATCCTTATCAAACATAACATTATTGAGCTTTGTATCGTTGTGAGTTACACGGAGCGGAAGTTCACCCTTCTCGGTCATTGCGGTGAGTTTGCCCATTTCATCGGCATACTTATTCACAAAATCAACCTCTGCCTTGCAAGTGTCAAGTCTACCCGAAGCATTCTTTTCAAGAGCAGGAACAAACTCGTTGTTGTATCTCCACAAAGTATCGTGGAAGTGCGGAATTGTTTCTGTAAGTTCCTCGGCATTGAAATCAGACAAAAGTCTTTGGAACTTACCGAAAGCCTCACCGCTTGATTTGAACATTTCTGCATTTTCAGCAGTGTTGAAGCTGACAGAATCACGAACAAAGATATATGCTCTGTAATATGTATTATCCTCCGGTGACTTATAGAATTCATTGCCGTCCTTTGTGTGGATATAGTGCAATGTTTCTCTGTCAGGGTCACCACCGTTTTTCTTAATAACAGAACGAAGATATGACGTTACGGCAAAAACATTTTTCATGAGCTGTTCGATATTCTTAAAAACATTGTCATTAAGCTGTTGAAGAATGTATCTTTGCTCCGAGCCTTCATTATTAAATTTTACAAGATATGTTTTGTTGATATGACCTGAGCCAAACTCCTCAACATCAACAAAATCGCCTTTAAAATTAAAAATATCAATAACCTCTCTGATATTTGCCATTGTTATATCTCCTCCATAATATATTTTAAATATATTATTTTTTAATAATCACTAAATTTGTCTAATCAAATCCTTATCAATCCTTGCAGCCCAAGCAATATTATATGAATGGTCGCCGACTCTTTCAAGGTCTTGAAGTGCCTTTGTGAATATAACACCCGACGAAGTGTGGCACTTCTTTTCACGAAGTCGTTGAACATGATTGTCCTGTGCCTGCAATGTGAGATAATCAATTGTATCTTCAAGATAATGAAGCTGATGTTCCTCTGCATCGGTCAAATGCTTGTTTGTGAAAGCACCGAGTGCACGGTCGAGAAGTTCAAGGTCAACCTCATATATTTCCTTAAATTCTGCAATACCTATATCCGAAAACTCATAATTTTCTTCTTTTGCAGTGGTCACTCTTCTCATAATATTTTCTGCATGGTCGCCGATTCTTTCAAGGTCGGTAATTACATGGAAAAGTTTACCGATATATTCCGACACATCACCGGTAATTTCCTTTGAAGTAACAGTTATCATAAAGTCGGAAATATTATGATTAAGCCAATTTATAAGTTCTTCATTTTCTTCAAGTTCACGCTGTTTGCTATTGTCCATAACAAGGAATCCCTCGCAGGCAATGACAAAATTATGTCTGACAAGTCTTGCCATACGCTCAACCTCACTACCGATTTGAAGTGCGGTTGAAATAGGGTTTTCGCTGATTTTCTTGTCAATAAACTCAAAGCGAAGTCGAGTGTCGTGCTCTTTAGGTTTGATAATAACTTCACTGAGTTTAACAACCCATTTGATGAACGGCAACATAACAAAGGCAGTAACCACCTTGAAAATGATATGTGCAATAGCAACCTGCACTGAGCCGTTATCCGACAAGGTTGTTATCCACTCGGCATACTGTGGGAATATGAGTGCAATCGGGGTAAATATAAGCATACCCACAAAATCGAAAATAAAGTAAATAACTGCGGCACGCTTTGCATTTGTTTTTGCACCGAGAGCAGAAAGGAAAAGCGGCATTGCAGAGCCTACATTGATACCGATAATAAGATAAATTGCAAACTTCATCGGCATAAGGCTTGCACTTGTCATTGCAAGAGCCTGCAAAACACCGATTGACGCACTTGAGCTTTGAAGCACGGAACACATAATAAAGCCAATCAAAAGGCCGAGAAACGGATTATTGGCTTTTGTGATAAATGCCTGAAATGCCGCACTTGTTTTAAGCACTCCCATAGCTTCGGGACCGCTCATATACTTCAAACCAAAGAACAAAACACCAAAGCCGAGAATAATTTGCCCGATAAACTTTTGGGTTTGCTTTTTGCTGAACAAAGCCATAACCGTTCCTATAAAAATGCAAAACGGTGCAATGGCAGAAACATCAATAGCAATAAGAACAGCGGTGATTGTGGTACCGATATTTGCACCGATAATAACCCCTGTTGCCTGTGCCAAATCCATAATGCCGGCGTTCAAAAAGCCCATAAGCATAACGGTTGTGGCAGATGATGACTGAATAACAGCTGTTACCAAAACACCGAGTAAAAATCCCTTGAATCTGTTACGAGTTAGCTTTTCAAGAAGCAATCTCATCTTGTTACCTGCGACCTGATTTAAGCCATCGGACATATATTTCATTCCGAACAAAAACAAACCAAGACCGCCAAGAAGGCTGATGATGTTAGATATACCCATATATTTTCCTCTTACACAAAATTAGTCTATGTCTTTTATATAATATGCATATAAATTATCTTATAATATATAATAAAAGTCAAGAAAATTTTATATTTATTTTACTAAAATCTTAAAATAAGACTAAAAAATGGCCTGCCCGACGAGATTCGAACTCGTGATCTTCCGAGTCGGAGTCGGAGGCATTATCCAGCTGTGCTACGGGCAGGTATTGAGTTTGACAAAGCGAAAAAAAGCGGCACTTTGACACACCATATTTTATTATAATTATTAAAACTTTTTTTGTCAAATAAAAATAGTATAATTCATATATTGACTTTTTTATACACCTGTAATAAAATAAGGGCAAACAGAGGTTATAAACCACAATATAATAATGTAATATATATTAACGAGGTGGACTATGGCAGACAAACTTGCAGGATTTGTTCCTGACACAATGAAAAATGACGAGCCTATCCGTGAGCCTATCGTAAGACTTGGAAAGCTCATAACAGACAGATTGCCTGTTAAAATCGGCAAGGAAAAAATCACAAAGGAATCGCCTGAATACTGGGGACTTGCTCCTATATGTACAGACGAGATGGCAGAACTTGCTATTCTTATGGGCAAAAGAAAGCCGAGAACCTGGGCAGACATGAAAAAGCTGTCCAAAAAAATGCCTAATATGACAGACGAAAAACTCGAGCAGTTGCTTCACGACTTGAGCGAAGTCGGTATCCTTGAATACAACTGGGAAAATCCACAGCATGAAAAGCAATGGGTGCTTCCTATGTATGTTCCGGGAAGTGCCGAATTCACAAATATGAGCGAAAGTGTGCTTGCCGAGCATCCTGAAATGGGTAGATTTTTTGAAAGAATGAGCCGTATTCCGCTTGAAAAGGTTACTCCGATGGTGCCTGAAGGCGGTGCAGGAATCGGTATGCATGTTATTCCTGTTGAAAAGGCTATTGACACGCAAAATCAATCACTTGACATTGAACATATTTCATACTGGCTTGACAAATATGACGGAAAATATGCGGCTTCCCCTTGTAGCTGTCGCCGTTCGAGAAAAACATATGACGAGGGCTGTGCAGACGACACAAACGATTGGTGCATTGCTGTGGGTGATATGGCAGACTATGTTGTTGAAACCAACAAAGGTGGCAGATACATCACCAAGGAAGAAGCACTCGAAATTCTCCAAAAAGCAGAGGACAACGGCTTTGTGCATCAAATCACAAACATTGACGGCGAAAACAAGATTTTTGCCATTTGCAATTGCAATGTAAATGTTTGCTACGCACTGCGTACATCACAGCTTTTCAACACACCTAACCTTTCAAGAAGCGCATATGTTGCCGATGTAAACAAGGACAACTGCGTTGCTTGCGGAAGATGCGTTGAGCACTGCCCTGCCGGTGCACTCAAACTCGGTCAAAAACTTTGCACATCGCACGGTGAAGTTGAATATCCAAAGCAGGAACTTCCTGACGAAACAAAGTGGGGACCTGAAAAGTGGGAGGAAGAATACAGAGATAAAAACCGTATCAACACTCACGAATCAGGCACTGCTCCTTGCAAAACAGCTTGTCCTGCACACATTGCGGTTCAGGGATACATAAAGATGGCTGCTCAAGGCAGATACACAGATGCTCTTGCACTCATCAAAAAAGAAAATCCGTTCCCTGCCGTTTGCGGACGAATCTGCAACAAGAGATGCGAAGATGCCTGCACAAGAGGCACTGTTGACAGAGCTGTTGCTATTGACGACATAAAAAAATTCATTGCACAAAAGGATTTGGACGCCGAAACAAGATATGTTCCAAAAAAGGTTGTGCCTAGTGTCAGAGGTCAATTTGACGAAAAGATTGCCATCATCGGTGCAGGTCCGTCAGGTCTTTCGTGTGCATATTATCTTGCAGAAAAAGGCTATGTAAATGTAACCGTATTTGAAAAGAACGAAGAAGCCGGCGGTATGCTCCGCTACGGTATCCCAAACTATAAACTTGAAAAGGATGTTATTTCTGCCGAAATTGACATCATCAAGGAGCTTGGTGTTGAAATAAAATGCGGTGTAGAGGTTGGCAAGGACATCACACTTGACGAACTTCGCAAGCAGGGTTACAAAGCATTCTACATTGCCGTAGGTGCACAAGGCGGCAGAAAAGCAGGCATTGAGGGTGAAGACGCAGAGGGTGTGTTCACTGCTGTTGAATTCCTCCACGAATGTGCCGCAACAGAAAAATTTGACCTCGGCAAAGATGTTGTAGTTGTCGGTGGCGGTAATGTTGCAATTGACGCAGCGAGAGTTGCAAGAAGATGCGGTGGCAAGAATGTTCAGATGTTCTGCCTTGAAGCAAGAAACGAAATGCCGGCGGCTGACTATGAAATTGAGGAAGCCGAAGAGGACGGAGTAAAGATTAATTGCTCTTGGGGCCCAAAGGAAATCATCAAGAAAAAAGACAAAGTTAAAGCAATTGTATTCAAAAAGTGTGTTCAGGTTAAGGACGAACAAGGCAGATTTGCTCCTGTATATGACGAGGACGACACAATCACTGTTGAATGCGACAATGTTATTTTGAGTATAGGTCAAAGCATTGTTTGGGGCAATTTGCTTGACGGCGCCGCAACTATAATCAACAAAAACGGTACACTTCAGGCTGATGAAAAGACACTTCAAACAGCACAAGAAGATATTTTTGTCGGCGGTGACGCATACACAGGTCCACGCTTTGCAATTGACGCTATTGCAACAGGCAAGGAAGCTGCAATTTCTATCCACAGATTTGTTCAGCCACATTCATCACTTACAATCGGCAGAAATCCAAGATACTATGTTGAGCTTGACAAGGATGACATTGTGCTTGAAAGCTACGATAATTCTTCCCGTCAAATTCCACAAGCCACAAAGCAGGTTAAAGAGCTTGGATTCAGAGATGACGACAAGTTCCTCACAGAAGAACAAGTCAAGACTGAAACTGCCCGTTGCCTCGGCTGTGGTGCAACAATCGTTGACAAAAACAGATGCGTCGGTTGCGGTATTTGCACAACAAAGTGTGAATTTGATGCTATTAAGATTGTCAGAGAACGCCCTAACTGCTCAAATATGGTTAAGGCGGAGGACAAGATGAAGAAGATTTTGCCATATATGATTAAGCGTCAAATCAAAATCAAGAAAGCATCAAAAAACAAATAATTTTGAAAGCTTAACGGCTCACTTCCTTGAACCGCAAATATATTATTATTCAAAGGAGGAATTACTTGTGTTTTTCCAAATTTATGGTGATACCTCTATATATCAACTTCTCGGTTGGGTGATGGTATTCGCTGCACTTGTGCTTCTCAACGAAGTTGCAAGGCGTTCAAAAGCAGGCGGAATTTTCTGTTTCTTGGTTGTTCCGGCTGTGCTCACAGTTTACTTCATTGCTCTTGCAATAGGTAACGCAAAAGGTGCCGATTGGGCAGTCAACAACCAAACAGTTGTGCAAATGGGCGGATGGTTCCATTACGCCAAGCTGTATGCCGCAAAGATCGGATGTATTGGTTTTATGTTCATCAAATACAAATGGGGCATTGGCAAAAAAGATTGGTTCAAAGTTTTTCCGTTTGTAATCGTTGCAATCAACATTATTATTGCAGTTGCTTCTGACTTTGAATCAGCTGTAAAAGGCTTCCAAGCAGGCTCAATCGCAGGTGGCTGGTGGTACTCAAACGAAGGCGTTTGGCTCTACGGCGGATGGTGGAACATCCTTAACGGTATTGCCGGTATCATCAACATTTTCTGTATGACAAGCTGGTGGGGCATCTATTCATCAAAGGACCAAAAAGATATGCTTTGGCCTGATATGACATGGTGCTTTATCATTGCATACGACATTTGGAACTTTGCATACACATACAACAATCTTCCGCTTCACACTTGGTATTGCGGTGTTGCGCTTCTTCTTGCACCGACATTTGCAAACGCATTCTGGAACAAGGGCGGTTGGATTCAAAACAGAGCAAACACACTTGCACTTTGGTGTATGTTTGCACAAGTTTGCCCTACATTCCTCAATCAGAGTATCTTCACCGTGCTTCCGACAGTATACGGTGCAAGAGGCGAAGAAATCAGAACAACGATCCAAAACGGTGTTATGGATGCAAATCTTGCACTCACACAGGCTGATGCAGACCCAAAGGCACAGGGCATCATCTCTGTACTTGCCATCGTTGCAAATGTAATCTGCATTATGGCAATCATCAAGAAGTCAAAGCAAAAGCACATCAACCCTTACAAGCAGGATGTATTCACAGAACAGCACGACTTCAAGGAAGCTATGGCAAGAGCAGAAGAAGTTGCTTGATTCATAGTATTTAATACGGAGAGGCTGTTGAGAAAGGTTCTGAATTTTGTTTTCTTGCGAACATTGCTGTACCTCGTCAAAACATATTCCGTATAGAATAAAACATAGTTTTGTAAGTATACTACATATGTTTTTCCTCTTTCCAAAAAATCCGTAGATTTTTTGGAAGCCTTATATTTGCTTGTTCGCAAAAAAAAAAAACGCCAAAAAAGCTGTAAGTTCAATACTTACAGCTTTTTTAACCCCACCGTCAACACTATGTGTTGCCACCTCCTCTTTTAAAAAAAGTGGAGGCATAATTCGGTTGATATTATTTTGGCGTGTTTCAGGAGCTTTATCGACAGACTAAAACGCAGTGGACGAAAATCTACTGCGTTTTATCTTTATCCTTATTTTTACTTTTTGGTTTTCGCATTGCAAAGGCTGTTGCATAGGTTGCCGTTGCACCGTAGCAATCAAGAACAGCGGCACATTCCGAAAGTGTTGCGCCTGTCGTTTTTACATCATCCACAACAAGATAAGTTTTGTTTGCCGGATCAATGTTCTCATTTACATCAAACGCACCGAACACATTCGCTCGTCTTTGCCGTGCAGATTGATTTCGTTGAGAGAGATTTTCATACGCCTTATAAAAAGTATCTTCAAGCGGAATATCTAAAATCTTTGACAGTTCCTCGGCTATGAGTTTTGCTTGATTATAACCTCGTGTCTTTTCCCTCTTTTGAGAAAGCGGAACATATGTTATAGCATCAAAATTAATGTGCTTGAACTCTCTTTTAATCGTTTTGGCGATTTCATCAGCCATTCCCTTTGACAATTCGGAATATCCCGCAAACTTCAATCTGCGAACAGCTTTTTTAATATTGCCGTCATAATAAAACGGAGCGACAAATTCCTCGTATTCAGGGTTATGATGCGAATCCTTGCACCTGCAATCGTGCTTTATTGCACCACAGGTTTTGCATATTTCACCTTTGATTTTGGGAGCGTTTAGGCAATCATCACACCTCCACTGTCCAAGCGGTACAACCTCACCGCAAATATCACAACGGCGGGTGAACACGCACCACGAAAAAGTCTTAAACAAATCTTTAATCATAACTACACCGTCAAATAAGGTGCAAGTTTGGAATATGTACTTTCACCGATTCCCCTGATTTCCTTAATCTGCTCAACGCTTGTATATCCGCCGAGATACTCACGATATTCAATTATTGCACTTGCCCTGCTTTCGCCAATTCCTCTGACAGTAACCAACTCGTCAACAGTTGCGGTGTTGAGGTTTATAGGATAGGTCACAGTCTTTTCGGTCTTTGGTGCAGATGTAGTTTCTTCATCGGAAGCTACAACTTTTGAATTGACGGACTCGGATGCTTTTTGCGATGCGACCTCTTGCTGAACTGTTGCAGTTTCCGTATAAACTCCGGGTGATGACTGCGACACATAAATTAAAATTCCTGCCATAACAAAAAGTGCAACACCAATCATAAACATTGCTTGTTGTTTTGCGTTCATCTGCTTTTCTTTTTTCTACCGTATTTATTTTGCTTTTTCGGAGCAAAATTTTGCCTATTCTTATTATTTCTGTTATTATTTTTACCGTTGTTTCTGCCTGCACCCTGCTTTTGATGAGCTGAATTTTGCGGACGAACAAGGCATTTTGTGTCTGTACCGATTAAGTCAAAACGCTTTGCTTTTTTAAGTGCTTCCTCAACAAGAGCAAAATTCTTTGGGTTATAATACTGCAAAAGTGCCCTTTGAAGTGCCTTATCGTGCGGATTTTTAGCCGAATAAACTTCTTCCATAGTATAAGGGTCAAGCCCTGTATAAAACATTGTTGTGGAAATTGTGCCCGGAGTAGGATAGAAATCCTGAACCTGCTCAGGGCGAATATGATTTTTCTTTAAAAACAAAGCCAAATCAATAGCGTCGTTAAGGGTTGAACCCGGGTGACTCGACATAAGATAAGGCACCAAATACTGCTCCTTATCTATCTCGCCCGTATACTGAAAATAACGCTTTGAAAATTCAATATAAGCCTCAATATGCGGCTTGCCCATTTTGTCAAGAACAGCGGCAGAGCAATGTTCGGGAGCAACCTTGAGCTGACCCGATACATGGTATTTTACAAGTTCTCTGAAAAAGCTGTCGTCATTATCCTGCAAAAGATAATCGTATCTAATGCCCGAACGAATAAACACTTTCTTGATGCCCGGAAGTTCACGCACGCTACGGAGAATATCAAGATATTCCTCGTGATTTGCAACAAGGTTTTTGCAAGGTTTTGGAGCAAGACACTTCTTGCCCTTGCAAAGTCCGTGTTCCTCTTGAAGCATACAAGACGGCTGACGGAAGTTGGCAGTCGGTCCACCGATATCGTGAATATATCCCTTAAAATTAGGCATATGGGTGAGCTTTTCAGCCTCAATCATAATGCTTTTTTTACTTCTTGTAGTTATGTATCTGCCCTGATGAAAAGCAATTGAACAGAAATTGCAAGCACCGAAGCAACCACGGTTGTGAGTGATTGAAAACTCAACCTCTTGAATTCCCGGAACACCGCCCTGCGCCTCATACATCGGATGATAAGCACGCATATACGGAAGTGAATAAACCCAATCGAGTTCCTTTGTTGTTAGCGGCGGCATCGGCTGATTTTGAACAACCATTTTTTTGCCGTGCTTCTGCTTGATAACCTTACCTCTGATATGATCCTGCTCGTCCTGTTCGATACGAGCCGCCTTGGCATATTCCTTTTTTGATGAGCAAACATTCTCAAATGACGGACACTCAACACCGACATACGGAGTGTCCTTTGTGTCAACAGCATAAACCGTGCCGAGAATGTCGTGCATTGTATCAACGCTTTCGCCGTTATTAAGTCGTTCGGCAATCTCAATAGTTTGATTTTCTCCCATACCGAAAATGAGCAAATCAGCCTTTGAGTCAAGTAGAATTGACGGACGAACAGCATCATCCCAATAATCATAATGTGCAAAACGGCGAAGTGATGCTTCAAGTCCGCCGATAATTACAGGCACATCGGGATAAAGCCGTTTTACAATATTTGAATAAACAATAACCGCTCTGTCAGGTCGCTTGCCCTTTTGACCGCCTGCTGTGTAGGCATCAACCGAACGAGGCTTTTTGGCAACGGTGTAATGAGCAACCATTGAATCAATATTACCGCTTGAAATGAAATAGCCCAAGCGTGGCTTGCCGAACTGCTCAAAATCCTTTGTTGTTCGCCAATCAGGTTGTGACAAAACAGCAACCTTGTAGCCCTTTGCTTCAAGCACACGAGTGATTATTGACGCACCAAAAGAAGGATGGTCAACATAAGCGTCACCGGAAATATACACAAAATCCGGCTGTTCCCATCCTCTTTCATACATATCCTTTTGATTTACGGGGAGAAAATTATTCATAGCTGTCCTCGTTCAAATCTTGATTATCTATTACTTCATCAGAGTCAAACGCCATCTGCTCCGTATTTTCTGCCGTGAATTCAGGTACCGGACCCTGTGCCTTAATCTGAATCCATTGCTGTTTATTAATTAATATTTTTCTCGGCTTTGCACCCTCGGCAGGACCGATAATGTGCTTATCCTCCATTTGGTCCATAATCTTTGAACCTCTTGAATAACCGACTCCGAGCTTACGCTGTAAGAACGAGGTTGAAGCCTTGCCGTTTTCAAGAACGACATCAACTGCATCATCAAACAGAGGGTCAAGATTTTCAGCCGAATCACCGCCGTCTGTAAACTTGTTTGAAGTTTTGTCCTGAACGGCTTTACTCTCGATTTCCTTTTGGATTTCTTCGCTGTACTCGCTTTCGCCCTGATTTTTGATGAATTCGCAAAGTGCTTCGACTTCGTCATCACTGATATAACAACCCTGAACACGGAGTGGCTTGTTTGAACCGATAGGAGAATACAGCATATCACCCATACCAAGGAGTTTTTCTGCACCGCTGGAATCGAGAATTGTACGAGAGTCGATTGCGGAAGAAACCGTAAGTGCGATACGAGATGAAATGTTTGCCTTAATAAGACCCGTGATGACATCAACAGACGGTCTTTGAGTAGCAATGACAAGGTGCATACCTGCGGCACGAGCCATTTGAGCAAGACGGCAAATGCTGTCTTCAACCTCTTTTGGAGCAGCCATCATAAGATCGGCAAGCTCATCAATACAAATAACAATCTTTGGCATTGGCTTCATATCCTCATGCTTTTCAACATAACGATTATAGCCTTCGATATCACGCACGCCTGTGTCGCTGAACTTTTGATAACGCTCAAGCATTTCCGACACTGCCCAGCCGAGTGCACCCGAAGCCTTGCGTGGGTCGGTAACAACCGGAACGAGAAGGTGCGGAATGTTCTCGTATTTTGAAAACTCTACTTTTTTAGGGTCAATCATAAGGAATTTTACTTCTTCGGGATTTGCCCTATAAAGAATAGATACAATAATTGAGTTCATACAAACAGATTTACCTGAACCTGTTGTGCCCGCAATAAGCAAGTGAGGCATTTTTGCAATATCACAAAATACGGTTTTGCCTGCAATATCCTTGCCAAGTCCTGCCGACAGGAGCGACTTTTGAGCATTGAAGTCGGCAGAATCAATAACCTCACGCATAGAAACGCTGTTTTTAACGGTATTCGGAATTTCTATTCCGACAGCGGCTTTGCCCGGAATAGGAGCTTCAATACGAACATTTACAGCTGCAAGGTTAAGCGCAATATCATCCGAAAGATTTGTAATCTTACTGATACGAACACCCGAAGCAGGTTTCAATTCATATCTTGTAACCGTCGGACCTCTTGAAATATCGGTGATTTCTGCCTGAACACCAAACGAAGCAAGAGTATCAACCAAAAGTTCTGCGTTATTTTTAAGTTCGGCAGACACATCTTTTGCAGATTTATGCTTTACGGTTTTGAGAATATCAACGCTTGGAAGTTTGTATTCCTTAACTTCCTTTTGCATATCCTCCTCTGTAACCACAAACTCGGGGATAGGCTCTGATTTTTCTTCATCAGGCTTTTCTGTCTTATCCTCGCTTGCGGTTTTGACAATGTCATCAATAGATTTTTTCTTTGTTTCCTGTCTGCTCTGCTTATTTTTGCTTGTTGCCTGATTAATCTCGGCAATGAGTTTGGAATAATCATCGGCAGGTTCTTCTGCTTCCTCAACATCCTGTGTTTTTTCAGCCTTTGTCTTTGCCTTTTTCTTCGGTTTTTCTTCCTGAACAGGAGGTTCATCGTCAAGAGGAATATCAACATTGTTCATTCTGCGTCTTTCACGGCGTTCCTCAATATAAGGTGTTGCCTTTTCAACAACAGCACGAACAGGCTTTGTTGTGTTTTTGAAAAATTGATTAACCGTCACCCTTGAAAGAAGCATAATCACAACGATTATAAAAAGCAAATCAATAACAATCGCAGGTGCTTTGCCCATTGTCATAAAGAGCCATCCCAAAACAGCGCCGAAAAATCCGCCGTTAAAATTAAACGGAGCATCTGCGAACTCGTTCTTGCAAGTGTCAAGGAACGGGACACCGCTTTTTGCTTTTATGATATAAATAAATGCAGAGATAAAAAGCACAATAAGAATAATACAAATCGGCTCTGCAATCATCTTTTTACTCGACTTTGTTTTTTGAACAAGAAACGAATAAGCAAGGCTCAAAAGCGGGAAAACAATTGATGCCATCCAACCGAAAAGACCTATGTAAACATTGTGAACATCATTCCAAAAGTTCTCTCCCGGAATAACCGCAACAAAGAAAAACAAAACCGAAAATGCAAAAATAATTATGCTGACAATTCTGTTTTTGTTTGCCTGCGCTTCAAGATCCATAATCCTCTGTTGCTCCTCAAACTCTGCAAGAGCCTTTTTTGAATGAGTAACAGTTTTTTTAGGGATCGGCTTTTTATTCTGTTTTTGTTTAAAATTTTTACTGTTAGCCATAATTTACCTACTTTATTTTTTTAATATCAATTCAAAAATACCGATAACAAGTATTATAATACCGACTGCGACATCATAATAACCAAAATACTTCAAATAGCCTTTGCTGACGAAGTATTTGAGAAATACGGTGCTGAAAAACGAAGCGACGATTGAAATCACAAGACCGATAATAATCGAAGCAACATCGACATGAGTAACGCTGGTGCAAATCTCAACAATACCGCTGACAACGAGCACAGGAACGCTCATCAGCAACGCATAATTGATTGCGTGTCTTTTGCTCACACCAAAAAGAACAAGAACGGCAATCACAACACCGATGAACGAAAAACCCGAAACAGGAATCAAAAATACGCTCAATGCTCCGACAATGATTGCAGGAAGTTCCGCAACCGGCTTTGGTATGCTTGATTTTGCAAGTTGAACCGATGCAAGAATGAGAAGCACGCCTGTAATTGCAAGGAACAGACCGTCATCAAGAAGTGTTTTGTTGAACTGTGTAGTGCGAAGTACATTATAAAGAAGTCCGTATTTACCGCAAGGAATAAGCCACAAAAGCATTGGGCAAAAGCTCATAAGAGTCATATACATATAATGCCTTGCACCGCTTGGTTTGCTTCCCTTTAGTCGTTTTTTGAACACATCGCCGACAGTGGAAAACAGCTCATAAGACATTTTCAAAAACAGCTTATAAGAAGCAATTATAATACCCACGGCGATACCTATATGTACAATACCGGTGAGGGACGAGCACTCACCTGAAAATCTGCCGGCAAAATCGTGGAAAACAGAAGAATGAGCAGTTTCACTTATTGGAAAAATTCGGCACACCGCTTGGAATAGTGCCTGGAATATTGCATTTAAAATCGACATTGTTTTTTCCTCCGAAAAATTGAGCGTTATCAAGATAATAGCCTGTCCTGATATAATCATAAGGATTGGTAGAACGAGGCTTGGAAATAATCATTTCGTTTTTATAAAAAACATCATTAACATCAACAACGGTATAAAGCATCAGTTTTTCTCCTCAATCACCGATTCAAGATAGTCAAGTGCATCCGACAAACCACCGAGTTCATCAACAAGTCCGCATTTGACAGCTTCTTCGCCGTCAAGCACAGTACCCACATCCATAATCAGCTCTCCTGTTTTCATCATCAATGCTCTGAATTCATCAGCGGTAATCTGCGAATTATTCTCAACAAACCTTGCAATCCTATCCTGCATTTTTTCAAAATACGAAAGGGTTTGCGGAACACCAAGAACCGTTCCGTTCATACGAACAGGGTGCACGGTCATTGTCGCAGTCGGCACAATGAAGCTACGCTTACAGCTGACAGCAAGCGGAACGCCGATACTGTGACCTCCGCCAAGGACAAGCGAAGCGGTGGGAGTTTTCATAGTTGAAAGAAGTTCTGCAATAGCAAGCCCTGCTTCAACATCTCCGCCAACGGTATTGAGTATAATCAACAATCCGTCAATCTCCTTGCTTTCCTCAATCGCAACAAGCTGTGGAATGACATGCTCATATTTTGTGGTTTTGTTTTGGCTCGGCAAAATATAATGCCCCTCAATTTGACCGATAACAGTCAGGCAATGAATAAAATGGCCGTCTTTTTTGACCGTTATCGAGCCTGTTTCAAAGGTTGAGCCTTGCTCACCGTTATTGTTGTTCTCGTTAAAATCTTCGTTTTCTTTGCACATAACAGCACCTCTTTACTATTATGCACAAAGCATTACATTATATTTTAACATTTTATGCCGATTTTTTCAACACAATTATTAATTTATATATTATATAAAAAGAGCGATCATAATGACCGCTCTTAAAACTTATGTTTTTATAAATCAGGTGTTTCAACAGGTTCTCTATTATCATTGGCGCTTGTTGTAATAACATCACAGATTTTAAATTCCTGCAATTCAGCCTGTGGTTTTGTATACTTTTTCATTTTAACCTCCTTATACATTTTTATATTCTTTTGCGCTGTTTCCGTACAGCATCATTGTTGTTATCATTTCGTCAAGAGGTGTGCCCTTGTAATTATCCTTTACCAAACGGGCATAGGATTCAACGCTGAAACGCATTGTGTTACTGCAAGGAACTCCGTTTTCATAAATAGTTAGGAAAATATCATCGCTCATCTCATCTGCATATAATTCGTCACAGCAAACATAATATGTGCCATTTCCGTTATCAACAAAATCATTCTTGGTATATGTGAATATTCTGTCATTACATATGATTTTTACAGTTTTGTTTTCGATATTATCTGCTGAAAACTTTGTTCGGAGCATTACAGAATTATCAAGTACAAGCGCCGATGTTCTCCATAAGTTCCTTATCCTCAAGCAAAAATCCGTTGCTGTATTCATCACCGAGACCGAGCAAACCGTGTCTGAACTCGTGAGCAAAAGTTTTTGACGCACGGTAATTGTCTGATGACGAAATAAAATAATGCAAGCCACTTTCACGGTTGTTATATGCACCGCCGAAATCTGATTTTTTGTTTACAGCCATAGCAAACTGCGCAATGTAATCGTGAACATAATAAGGCTCATATTCCGAACCGGACGGAACTGTGTTTGGGTCACACTTTTTTTCGATATGAGCATCGTGAATTTTTTCGATAAATTCAGGACCGATACATCTCTCAAAAATATGATTTTTCCACTGACTTC